>Ga0163150_10006301_pt1 | contig 14614 bp, 11 predicted proteins | sample OliLakLV19P2IB_FD_148628 | JGI IMG/M metagenome (GOLD analysis project Ga0163150, IMG submission 148628) | Freshwater microbial mat bacterial communities from Lake Vanda, McMurdo Dry Valleys, Antarctica - Oligotrophic Lake LV.19.P2.IB | ecosystem: Environmental > Aquatic > Freshwater > Lake >...
CGCACGTCGCCCGCGCGGGTCGCCCGCAGGATATATCGACAACAAATCAAAGCCGGGAAAATCGCTCAGGCCCGCCGCCCGCGCCAGGTCAGGCGTGTGAACGTATTTGACTGTTGCCCCTTCTGCCTCTTCGTAGGCGCGGGTGATGTCCATTGCGATTCGTTCGACTTCTTCATTTTGGCGCTGGATGTCCTTGGGGCTTGTCGATGGCACGACCAATGCATGGGCGACAAACGTCAGGTTTCCGGGGCCGATCAATTCTGGCTCGCGATGGATTGCAGCCAATGCGGATTCCCTTCGCTCCGACAACGACCGCTGCTGTTCTTTGATGTCCTTGAGTGCTTTTGCTGCAGCCGAGTTTCCGCTGCGCGCCTTTTCAGATTGTTTGACACGAGCCGTTGCAAGTTCGGTTTCCTGAAAGTTAAATCCGCGCTGAACGAACTGCGATCGTTCTGGAAGCGTTGCCAGCAAAGCGTCCCGTTTGGCGATGGAAAGCCCGCGTGCGACACGCTCGATCAGGAACGCTTCGGCCTGTTCCTTGTGGCGCTGAGCTCCAGCTGCCAACCGCTGTGCCGCCGGCGGCAACCCGATCCCGCCCTTTAACAACAATAGTTGTTCGACGGGACACAAGGACATTTCCGCACCCTCAAATTGTTTTACGCCAACCAACTGGCAGTCGAGAATTTCCTCTGTTGCCAAATCATGCAGCTCTTGGTCAGCTTCGCGCACAACATGGACGAAAGCAACATGGAACAAATATGGTTTATCCGTCGTCGAATCGACGAACACCGCACCTCGCAATGCCTGGTCGCCCAGTCGGTCGCTGACAATGGATCGGAATTGCTCAAACACCGGTTCACCAGGATGCACCCAAACGGCTTTTTCATTTGGCTCGGGACGTACGACCGTCAGGCAATCACGTTCTCCTGACGAATACAGTTCCAGCGAATGCAACAACGGATCAATTGCACCCTTCGTTGACGCCTTAAATGAAAAACACTTGTTCATATCGCCATCAATTTTGATGTCGACAAACTGGGCCGCGCTGGCGAGGTATTGACGAACGTACCCAGGCAACAGTCGACGATAGGCTTCACGCGTTATGTCGTCGCGAAGGCGAGGAAGCTGGCGTTTCACATCGCCACCATCGCCGTATAGCATTTTGTCTTTGGCAGCCAGCGCCTGAACTTGTTCGAGCGTCAGGCGACCATCCAGTTCGTGGGCAACATCGTCAGCGCTTTCGACAATCGCTCGCTCCATATACGATTTCAGTGATACGCCTTCAAACAATCTTCCGATCGAATCAAACACCTTTTCGCTACCCAAACTGTCCCGAATGATCTCCAGTTTCTTGAGCAGTGTTTCGATGACCAGGCCTTCGCGCGTTGATGGAGCAACCAGATTTACGATATGGACCGGGTCATGTTTTTGGCCGTAACGATGGATACGACCCATCCGTTGTTCAAGTCGGGCAGGATTCCACGGCACGTCGAAGTTGATCATGATCCAGCAGAATTGGAGGTTGATCCCTTCGGCTGCCGCATCGGTACAAAGCATGAACCGGGCACCGCCATCTTCCTGGGGCTTTCGAAATCGTTCCACCTGTTGTTGCCGCTCGGTGTAGTACATTCCGCCATGGATCTGGGCGATCTGTCCGGTGTAACCCATTCCCCCTAAACGTTGGACCAGATAATCCAGGGTGTCGCGGTGCTCGGTGAAGATAATGAACTTCTCACCGGCAAATCGCGACTCCATCAGCACCTCGCGCAATTTGTCGAATTTTGATTCTTCACCTTTTTCATAAACTTGTCGGGCCAAATCACGCAGTTTGAAAACTTGTTCGCGTTCGACGAAAAGATCACCGAGCGAAGCCGCGATAACTCCAGAGAGCAGTCGATCTTCCGATATTTCACCTTCTTCGCGACCATTGACGGACGTTTCTTCTTCAGCCGTTTTGGTATCTAAGACGTCTTCTTCGTCGGCCAGCCGTCGCTGCAGAATGACCAACTGTTCCTCGGTCAGCTTTCCTTCCTGAACCTGTCGGATGAGATCGTCCAGTTTTTCAATTCGGCGCCCGAATGACCGCAACAAGGCGTAGGTTGAACTTGCCAGCCGACGTTGAAGAACGCTCATCGCCAAACGCGCAGCCGATCGGTTTAACAATTTAGCGCGGTTGTAAACGTACCGCATGTAGTCGGTGGTTTCGTCGTATAGTTTTTGTTCGCTGACGTCACCCTGCGTCAACGCGTAACCTAATGTGTCGGAGATTCGTTTTGGGTAAAGCGGTTTGCCATTGAGATGAACCATTTCTTCTTTGGTTCGCCGAATGAAATGAATTTGCCGACGTTCCGATGGAAACTGATCAAAGGCTTCCGGGGTCGAAAGAACATCGGGCTCCAATAGCCTCCAGAGGCCGTAGTAGGGATAGTCTTTGCCTTGATGTGGCGTGGCGGTTAGCAGCAGCAGGTGGTGGGCTGACCAAGGTAGTCGCCATGCGGGGTCGAGCCCGCGCAATCCCGCCAACGCTTCCGCCAGTCGGTAGCGATCGGTTTTTCGTACACGGAAGTCAGAGCCGCGATCAACGGAAAGTTTATGCGCCTCGTCGAATACGATCAGGTCATACGGTTCAACATGTGACTCCCTGAGCCGGCCAAACATGCGTTCACCGGCCAGAGTGTCAACACTGACGATGATTCGATCGCTTCCCGATCCTACGAACGGGTTGGTGTTTTTCGCGTCGGAGCCAGCAGCAACATTGAACGGAAGATTAAAGAGTTTTTGTAATTCGCTTTGCCAGTTCCCGATCAAACCAGCCGGCGGAACGATCAGCACGCGGCGAAGCAGTCGACGCGAAATCATTTCGCGGATGTACAGTCCGGTCATAATCGTCTTACCCGCACCGGCATCGTCCGCCAGCAGAAACCTCAAGGGAGACTGCTGCAGCATGTGGTCGTAAACCGCTATTCGCTGGTGAGGTAACGGGTCAATGTTGGACGTTTCGGTTGCGAAGGCAGGGTTTGACAAATGACCAAAGGAAAGCCGCTCTCCTTCAACCAACGCTGAAACCACATCAGGTCTGGCAGTGAAATCGAGAACCGGTGGCTCCCAGTTTTCGACTTCAGTGGTTACAGATACGGATTCACTCAGTTCCCCGGAAATTTCCAGCAGACGATTCCACGACAACTGGGAAGGAACCGACTTGCCATTCTCCCAGCGATTGACGGTTGGAAACGAAACCCCCAAGCGTTCCGCTAGCATTACCTGCGTCAGCCCAAGGTGAGCGCGAAGCTGCTTGATTTGACTGGGGTAATCGTCGTTTGGTGTCGTGTCCATAGATACAGCTCTGAGGGACGCGTTTTCAATCAAGAGCTGTATTTATATCATGTGATATATTGCCTGTCAAATACTCACACGATCAAACGTTTTTTCGGCTTGAATTGCCGCTATTTCAAGTGATTCCAACAAAGTGTCCACAATCGACGTGGTCGAAAAAGCGGAAACTGAGTTGGTCCGAGCTTGGTTTCTCATGAGGTCTTGCGCCTCGGTCAGGCAATCCACAAAATGTTTCAGACACGCTTTGTCCTGATCGGACTTGGCACCGTCTTTTCCCGGCGGAAGACGATCAACGAAATACCCCGTGACGCCGTGCTCGATAAACGGTGCGCCCGTGCGGACGCCGACGGTTGGGCAGCCGGCGAGGAGGATTTCCTGGAGGGCGAGCGGGCCGTGATCGTCGTCGGCGAGGTAGGCGCAGGCGCGGGAACGACGGGCGGCGGCGAATAGTTCTTCGCGTTTGTATTTGCCGTAATGAATCTGAATGTGGCGCGGGTAGAGTTCGGCAAGGTGCTCAAGAAGTTGCGGCCGGTTACCGTTCTTGGCGTAGATCAGAAGGTCGTATTGATTCTCACATTCCTGCAATCCAATACCGACAGTCTCTCAACGGGGCCGTGCTTCGCGAAACTCTGGCGAAGATTCGAGTGTAAAGAGCACGACTTCTTCGGCGGCGACGGTGCTGATGTCATGATGAAGGCTGATAATCGGAACGCCGGTTATTTCCCTGATCAGCGATTCCAGATGTGGACGTGCTGCTTCAATCAATTGTGTTCGCACCTCTTTCAACAGATCTCGTCCTTTGGTGGAAGGCAGTGACTTCACGAGCTGTTGTTCAGCGGCGGTCAACACGCCCTGGAGACGAACAACCAGCAAATCACCGATCAAATGGGCTTGCACATTCTTGGGTCCACGTCCCATGAATTCCTGTTGGAACCGGGTAAGTGCCTGGCAAACCGCAGCTTCGATTTCCCCCCTCGTTTTCATTCTTCGCTCAAATTCGCTGTTTGTTATGGACGTTCGTATTTCCGACTGGACATTTACCAATTCTATCGAACAAATCCAGGCTACATTCGAATTAGCACCTTTTTTGCCTGTTACTGGCACTGCAGCAGGACAATCCGAACCGTTCGGCTCATCGGATTCGCCTGCTGTCATTGAATAATGCGGGTATTTCCTGTATAATTTGGCCTGTTGGGAAAGTTGCTGTGCAAAGGACCTGACAAAAGTATCGGAAGACTGAAGAATGGGACCTCGATTAACGGGGGCCTTGTTGAAAAGTAAGCCGGCGTGTTTGACAACTCCTGGATTTGGTTCCAGTGCTTTTCAAACTTGCCGGTTTTTTTTGGCTTGTTGTTCCTGGAAAGCACCGGGAACTGGCGAAACGGAATTCAGGGAATGTCGCCGGCCAAAGGCGAAAACGCGAATCAAATCGCATAAATGGTCAGTGATTTTCAGCGCAAGCTGTCTGGGCATTCCCCAAATTCAGTAACAGCCGTCATGCGTGAAGCCGCTCTGGTTATCACCTTCTGTGACAGGTTGCGCGAGATGTCCAGAAAAACTGCGCGCCAAAAACGCAGTTCTCCCGGAATGCGGAAATACCGGCACTTCTTGTGCAAAACAAAAATGCCGGTTAACAGAATATTTTTAAGCTCATATGGAAATCAAAAACATGGACGTTCAACAAAAAAAGCCAGCTCACACGGCTGGCCGAAACGGCGAAACGGCGTACCGGTGGAATCCCATCTCCCCGGTGCAGTCGCAATTTCAAGCATGGGAATTTTCGTTGCCTGAGACAGTCGCACCCCGTGACTGTTCAAAGTGACTGTTCAAAACATGTCCTCGCAAACTCTAAAGGAGAAATAGCGATGAAAGCACAAAAACCCACAAAAACAAAATACGAAGGCAAAATCGTCAGCGTATCAGCGGACAAAATCACCTCCACCTGTAGTGAAGGCAAAGAGCATCACCACACCCTGGCCAAAGATGCCAAGGTAACCTGTGACGGCAAGGTCAGCAAACTCGAAGATTTGAAAGTGGGCACACCCGTTCGCGTGACTGCCTGCGAGAATGACAAAACCACGACGTCACGAGTGGCTGCCGGAAAGAAAACTCCAATCGTCACTCACTAACCGACAAGTCCGTTTCGGGATTTTGACAGGGATTGTGTTTGCATATTGCATGCCCGAAACAAACATGCATCAGGAATGTGCCAATTGCACTGCGGCCGGAATTCCGGTCGCAGTGCCCTTTGGGGTCTGTGTCACGATTGCAAACGCAAGGCATCCGGCGAAGTTCAACTTGAAGGCCAGGTGAAACAGAATTCAATGAATACGAAACAAAAAGCAGAAAACGGCCGGACGCCCATGTACGTGCTGATGGATGGCAAGAACCGGTTGGGCCCCACCATCGCGATCAGCGATTCCTGTCCCATCGATGTTTGCATTTATGGATTTTCAGACAAACCGCTTTACGACCGTTTTATCAAGACCTGCAGTCAAAATCTGACGCCCTATCCCCTGGTGAAAGGATACCTGAGCGATCAAATCGCGAGCGTTGATTGCCCCGGCAAAACAAGCGGCGGAACCAAACTGGTAGTTCTCGACGCCGGTGGAATGGAACAGCAGGTTGTTTTTGCGGCGACGATGAAAGCCGTGCTGAAAGCCCAACTGGAAAAAGCGGCTGTCGTCATCGCTGATTGGCAACTTGTTTTGGATGCTGGCACATCCGGCTACACAGTCACCAGGCGGCCTGATGATGATTCCCTGAAATCACCGGATCATTTGAACGATGATGGCGGGCGGCTTTTGCAGCCACCGACTGTAGAGACCCGGAAAACCGTGATGGGGCTTCGTTAACCGAACGAAATCAAATTTTCGATTCGTGGATTCTTTGCCATGTCATGTGAGGAGTCAGAATGTCAGCCTTCGATTTATCCTCAGTCTGCGAGCCGTCGGCGAAGGTCACATTTCCTCGATAACGTTTCGGACTGGCATTCTTCATGGCAGGAATCAAATCGAAATCGACAGTCCCACAGGTTTACGACGCTCAATGGCGAAGCTGCAAAAAACAAGGGAATGGCCCTGTTTCCGCGCCTGGTTAATGGCCAATACATGATGCTTTGGGGATGTGCTTTACCCGGAGGAACAACGCCGCGTCCTGGAACTGTTGATCGAATCAATCACCGTCGACAAAAAAGAAGTGGCCATCCAGTTCCGCGCAAACGGGATCGAATAAATCGTGGACGAATTGAAAACTAAAGCTGACTTTACTCTCTCCCGGCCTCGTCGAGTCAATTTTGGCTGACAAGGAAGGAGAGGGATTGAGGTTGAGAAGTTTGCGCAAAGGATTTCCAGACTTGTGGTGCGAACAATCACTCGATCAACGATTGACGTTTGGAACCGATCGACCGATTGACAAATGATTCTTTCAGCCGCGACTGCGAAAACGCGTGTTGGCTTCATTCCAGTCGATGTGTTCCATAAATTTCTCCACGTATTCGGCTTTGCGGTTTTCGTAGTCGATGTAAAAAGCGTGTTCGTATGTGTCGATTACGATCAGCGGGACTGCCATCCAGAGAATACCCATGGCATGTTCGTCGCTGACGACGTTGTACAGCTTTCCGTTGACAGGATGTTTGACCAACATCGCCCAACCGGCGGCTTCTTTCGCAGACGCGACGAAGTCGGTGGTCCACTTTTCGATTGAGCCGAATCGTTTTTCTATCGCCGCGCGAATGTCGGTGGCCGGGTCAGGGGCTTCGGGAGTGAGTCCGTCAAAGTACATCTCGTGCAACACGACACTGTTGCCCTTGCTATTGATAATTCGCTTGAGCGCACCGTAGGCAGCGGGATCAATGGGTTGGCCTGATTTGCATGACTCTTCGATTTTCGCGTCCGCAGAAGTGTAGCCTTTCAACGCCCCGCCATAGTGGGCTGTGTGATGCGGTGCCATTTGCGCAGCACTCAGGAATCCGGGAATGGATTCATGTTTGAGCGCTTTCGGCTGGCCAGTGACCAAACCGCTCTGGGAAAAATCTATGGTCGGAGTTTGATGGTCTTGGGCTTCTGCCAAACCCGGCACAATCAAACCGCCAACACCTGCACCCGTGGAAAGAAATACGAACTCGCGACGACTAAAAGGGTTCATTGTGCATCTCCCAGGATTGGAAAATTTGCAGGCTGCGTATCACGACAGGCCAGAGTGATTTCGAACTCTGATTATCGCGGACGTTCCTCGTCGACCGCAATCTACCTGTCTAACCCGGAAAGATTCTTGATCGTTCGCTAATTGCGGGAAAAGGCCAGCTACAGGATGATTTCGCTATCCGCAAATTTTTTTGAGTTTCCGCTCCCATTGACGATCAACAAAAACGCCCATGAACAACAAACAGGAACTGCAGCAACAAGATGGTGATCGCGACGGGCACATTGTCCGCTTTGGCGAAGCATTTTGGGTTTGGTGCAAGGTAGCCTGTCTGAGTTTTGGTGGACCAGCGGGACAGATCGCAGTGATGCACCGCATTCTGGTCGAGGAAAAAAAGTGGGTAAGCGAAAACCGGTTTCTGCACGCGCTGAACTACTGCATGTTGTTGCCCGGTCCCGAATCGCAGCAACTGGCGACTTACATCGGCTGGTTGTTGCATCGAACGGCGGGCGGATTGATGGCCGGGTTGTTGTTTATTCTGCCGGGATTTTTAAGCATTCTCGCGCTGAGCATTATCTACGCGGGATACCATGACTTGACACTTGTGCAGGGCATTTTTTACGGACTCAAACCTGCCGTTGTCGCAGTTGTCATCGAAGCCGTTATGCGAATTGGGAAACGCTCGTTGACAAATCGCACCATGTATTGGGTGGCGGCATTTTCGTTCGTCGCGATCTTCTTTTTTCAGCTGCCCTTTCCGCTGATCATTCTTGTGGCAGGAGTGACTGGTTTCGTCGGCGGCCAGTTTCGTCCGGATATTTTTGTTGTTATCAAGGGACATGCAACAAAGAACGACGCAGCCAGCGAACTCGCCATTTCTGATCATCAGGCGATTGCAGTGCGTCCAAGTCTGGCGCGATCCATCCGTGTTTTGGCAGCCTGGATTCCGCTGTGGTTCGCGCCGATCATCGGGCTATGGTGCTTTACTGGTCGCGACAGCGTGTACACTCAGGAATCTTTGTTTTTCAGCAAAGCATCAGTCGTGACATTCGGTGGGGCGTATTCCGTGCTTGCGTACATTGCCCAGGAAGCGGTCGGCACTCACCATTGGCTACAACCGGGCGAGATGCTCGACGGCATGGGGATGGCAGAGACGACGCCCGGCCCGTTGATTCAGGTTGTTCAGTTTGTTGGCTTCATGGGAGCATATCGCGATCCAGGATCACTGCATCCAATGACTGCCGGAATCATCGGTTTCGATTGCTCGTCCCTGATTGGGCTACCTTGGACTGGGCCGCACTTGTGATTTCCGGACTGGCATTTTTGTGCTTGTTTCGATTCAAGGCGGGAATGTTGCCAACTTTGGCAATCAGCTCACTGGCGGGGTTGGTTTGGTTTTGCATTGGTGCGTAACAAATCGACGCGAAGGCCCCGAGCGGTAGGTCATGCTCGCGATTCGCATGTGAAAACCTCTCTGGCGCGGGAACCAAATTGATTCGTGTGAAGTCAATTTGACCGCTTTCGGCGGGATGCCACTTGGGGGCGGCGCTTCAACGTCGGCATGATCGACGAAAACGGACCAAATTTAGTAGTGTTTTGATCATTCTATGCAGATTCCGCGCGGCTCGGGGGATTTGGCACGCCTATTGCACGTTCAATGAACAGGGCAAAGGAGGGCAAGTCGCGGTTTGATGGAGCAGACGTATACGATTGCTTGGCGACGAGCACAACCTTGCAAGGAGTCACTCATGTTTCGCAATACACTTTGGATCTCGGCCGCTGCGGTAGCTGGTTTAATCGTCGCGAGCCAAACCGCCAGCGCTCAAGACTTTGGCTACGGCTACGGCAATTCGCACGGCTCATTCCATCAGAACGTGAACCACAACGAATTCCACCGACAGCAGTACCATTCGAATCAGCATCAGTTCCCGCAGTCGTATTACCAGCACAACCAGCTGCACCAGGACCTGAATCACGATCGCTACCACGACAGCTTGAGTCACGACACGTATCACAGCTATCGGCCTCAGTACAGCTATCGGCCTCAGTACGGCTATCAGTCGAGCTACTACGGAGGCTCGGTATATAGCGGTAGCGTTTTGCGACGCGGATTGTCGCTACGGTTCGGCTTCTGATGCTAGAACGCACCTAAGAAGAAAACGGGCCGACCACCTCGTGGCCGGCCTTTTTGCTGCGCCCGCGCACGATTTCAAAGCGGCCGGCCCGTGCCCCCAACATCAATCGTCACCGCTTGCTGACCAATCGAAAGTCTCGTCGGTGGATTTGACCAACTCGCGTAAAACGAGTCCCGGAAAGCCTTCGTTTTTCGTTCTCCACCGTCCATTCCCGTATTTCAGCGGAAATAACGCCTGTCTGGTCCCAAGAACTCGTCTCGTTATTCAAAACTTGAGAAACTTGCGAAAGGGCGTGCCGTTGCTTTGGACTGCCCCGCAACGCATCCAGGAGCGCAGTTAGGCGCTTTCGAGATACTTCTCGACGGTATCCCGAATCTCGTCGCGGACACGCCGAAAGACTCCCATTTTCGCTTCGTCGGTTCCGGCTGCATCCGCCGGGTCATCAAACGGCCAATGTTGACGATCCTTCGCGCCGGGAAAGAATGGACATGCTTCATTCGTGTGATCGCAGACCGTAACCACCAGGTCGAATTTCTGGCCTTCAAACTCGCTCACGGATTTGCTCCGGCCGGCGGAAATGTCGATGCTGCATTCTTTCATCGCCACAACGGCCATGGGATGAACGTTGCCCGACGGTGCAGACCCTGCCGAATGGGCCTCCCATTTTCCTTGACCGAGTTCGTGGAAAAAACCTTCTGCCATCTGGCTCCGGCATGAATTCCCAGTACACAAAACGAGAACGCGTTTCATTGATCATTTACCTTTGATGAATCCGATTTTTGATCTGGCGGGGCGACGCCACGGTTGATACCAACGGCAAAAACGGCTCCTGCGACCGTCGCCAAAATGTAAATCCATAAATGTTGCACGGTTCCGGACACCAGTGCTGGAGCAAGGGACCGCGCCGGATTCATCGAAGCGCCGCAAACAGGCCCGGCGAACATTGCTTCAAGAGCAACGGTCGAACCAATCGCAACGCCTGCCATGATCCCCGTTTCCTTGCTTCCGCTGGCCACTCGCAAAATGACAAACATCAGGATGGCAGTCAGCAGAAACTCAAACACAAACGACTGCCACCACAATCCTGACGGAAGTGTCGCTCCCAGACTGGCGTGTTCAGGAAAAAGAATCCGCAGCGTCAGGCTCGCGAGAATTGCGCCCAAGGTTTGAGCCACGATGTAGGGAAGCACCTGCTTTCCTTCCAGTCGACTTGACACCCAGAATCCAATCGTGACAGCCGGATTGATATGCGCACCGGAAATCTCACCAATCGCATAAATCATGGCGGTTACCACTAGACCAAAGGTCAGCGCAATTCCGACATGCGACACGGAGCCCAACGTATCATTGACCACGATCGCGCCGGTGCCGGCAAACACCAGAACGAAGGTGCCTGTCAGTTCCGCCAGATATTTATTCAAGTCGCGCATCGCAAGGCTAATCCAAGGTTGGTTGAATTAACAGCAATTCGACTGGCTACCGCAGCATGATTTGTCGTCTTTTGTCACAACGTCCAGCCCGCATTTGTCGGGAGCAAGGCAGGCGGTCTGTTTCGCTGCCATCTTGAAAACCAGCTGCCCATCTCTTTTTTCAGCCGAGGCTACGCGATAGATTTCAATGGTGGCTCCCTGAACCTCAACATCAACTTCAATACGAAATGTCTGATTTGGTGACTCATTGAGCACATGGCCAAACTGTCCAAAATTCATGTTTTTGCCTCCGACTTCTCGACCCGTCGAGTTGGTGCATGATCTGTACAACCGCATAACAGTTTGATAATATTGGAAACATGGAAATAAAACAAGCGGTCAAATCGCTGGCGGCGTTGGCGCAGGAATCTCGACTGAACGTGTTTCGACTATTGGTCGAAGCGGGCGAGGAAGGGTTATCGGCTGGCGAAATATCCGATCGACTGGACAGTCCGCCGGCGACCATGTCATTCCATTTGAAGGAGTTGACCGCGACAGGACTAATCGCCCCGAAACGGGACGGACGATCGATGATCTACTCGCTGCAACCAGACCGGATGAACGAGTTGTTGCAGTTCCTGATGCAGGACTGTTGCCAGGGGCGACCCGAATTGTGCCAGCCGGATTTCACCAGGGACAAAACTTGTTGCGAAAAACCAAAGCGCAAGTCTTCTGCAAAATCCGTTCGCGGCCGTAAATCAAAATGACGCGGCGTTGCTGTTCTGTTACCCACCGAACCCCGATGCGGGTTGCAAACACCTACTGGCAAAACCACCAAAATAGCCTTTTTGATGATTTGGTCGTCATCAGGAGAGGGTCAGACACCAATTTGCTCCGAAGACTCCGCAAAATGGCATCAGACCCGGGGCGAATAACCGCGTAGAAAAGACAAGGCCCGCTGGATTGCTCCAGCGGGCCTTAATCGTGTTTAGCCCCGTTGCGAACAACGGGTGAGTGGAGGCGCCGGGGATCGAACCCGGGTCCCGCGAGGTTTCCGAAAAGGCCTCTACGTGTGTAGTCAATGATTTGTTTCTCGTTCCCCCGGGCGCCGATTGACACAGCTACCGGAGGAACCAGACGGAAACTTTGTTTAGCCGCAGCCGTGCCCGTCATGAGTTGCGACGATCCGGATTTGGTGACGGACTTTTGGGGCTCTCCGGCTAAACCCCGCAATCCGGGCTACCGTTTAATTAGGCAGCCAGAGCCAAGTTGTTGTTGGCACATAAAGTTTTGATCAGCTTTTAACGTGGCCTACTGATCAACCACGACACGCCACCGTTTCTTCCAGCAACCGGTCGAATCCAATTCGCCCCCTGCAGAAAACCGTGGTTTCCAACTTCCATTGTAGGCTGTTTACCCCCAAAAGGCGAATGGGAGACCTGCCTCCAGGGAAACTTGCGGTGGAAGGTAGTGACCGCAAATACACCCAGATATCCGGATTGCCGTTCGCCGTTCCACGTCTATTCTGATTGAGAAAGGGAATCAAAGCTGGGCCAGATGAACCTGAACTGCGAATAACACTCCGGCCGCCGGATTCCCGAATGTTGCCAGGAATCTGCCATTGTTGTCGAATAGAAAGCCTGTACCGACATCGATTTAGGGCCTGGTCCAAATCCCTTTCCCCTCACCCCAACCCTCTCCCCCGTCCATCGGGGGAGAGGGAGCAAAATGGCAATAGTGACGGCAACAGGACAGGCTCTTTTTGGGAGATCAGCATGTTTGATGAAGTACTTCGCCTGGCGCTGCACGAAGAAATCATGCTCCTGGCTCTGCATGACAAAAAAGGGACCGTGATCGGTGGCGTCTGGCACGCGACGGCCCTGGGTGGCGCGATTCTGTCCGAGTTGCTGCTGCAGGGAAAACTGGCCATAGAAACGGAGGGCAAAAAGTCGTTCGTAAAACTGGCCGACAAAAAGAAAACCGGAGACGAAGTGCTGGATGAGGCGATCCAGAAAGTTGCCGATGCCAAACGGCGCACTGACGCCAAGACCTGGATTATGAGATTTGCCGCATTGAAAAATCTCTGGCACCGGGTCGCCCGACGACTGTGCGACCAGAAAATCCTGAGGGCCGACGAACGACAGCTGCTGCTCTTTTTCAAACAGAAAATCTACCCGGAACGGAACCATGGACCGGAACGGGCGATTATGAAGCAGTTGCAGAGCGCCATATTTACATCGGCCAAAGATGTGGATGCCCGAACGGTGGTGCTGGTTTCACTGGCCGATGCCAGCCACCTGCTCCCCGTCCTGTTCGACCGGAAAAAGCTACAGGAACGGAAGGACCACATCAAACTGCTTGTCCAGGGGGAAACGGTCGGCGGGGCAATGCGGGAATCGATTCTGCAGGCCCAAGCCGCTATCATGGTCGCCACCATGGTCCCGGTGATGACGGTGAGCCATTGATCTGGCCAGCGTCGTCCAGCGGACCGACTTCATCGACCACGGTGTGCCCGACAATAATATGCCGGGCCTGGTGCCGGTCGAGAATCCTCCGGATTTCTTCCGCCGTTGGTTTGTGAGCCAGTTCTTCGGCAAGAAACGCAAAAAGACGCAAAGTACTGCCGGGGAATCCTGACGGAACCGGATCAACCCCAAATTCTTGCGCCTCTTTGATTTTCTTGCGGCTAAAGGAGTCACAGATGGTTGTTCCACATCCACCCGGAGAGTGAATTGTTTAACCGCTCAGCGCGCCTGCATGCGGCGCGCACAGCGGTTAGACATTTAGAATTCCTGGTTGGTTCAGCCAGCGGAACTGTCAATAGTGATCTGCTCTATCCCAACCGATGATGCAGGACATCACTATTTGTTCCGTTCTGTTCAGCTATTGCCGGATTGGGGCGGGCCTGGTTTTTGGGAATCGAGCAGGAGCGGGAAGTACTGGCCCTGCAGTTTTTGACCACGGGGAACGGGGGGCACGCCAGTCAGCAGGGGTTCATTGGATTCGGAGCAGACTCCGTCGCGAACCACATTCAGGACCGTTGCCCGTCGTGGCCGGTCCGTTTTGTTGGCATGCGAGCCATGAACCAGCAACGGATGGTGGAAGGCACATTCGCCGGCCCGCAGTTCGATCGCGACCGGACTGGAAAACTGTTTCCACTGGTCGTCATCCAGTACGTCGCGAATTGCATTCATGTCTCCGGCCAGCCCGGTGATGGGCAATAGTGGCCATTTGTGACTGCCGGGTACGTATTGCAAGCAGCCATTTTCAATTGAGCTCTCGTCCAGCCCAATCCAGCAAGTCAGGTGGGCAATTGGGGTGGTTCGGGTCCAGTAGGAATAATCCTGATGCCACGCAACGACGCCGCCGTGCTTGGGGGGTTTGCAAAAGAGCTGGTCGTGCCAGAACCGGACACTTCCACCGAGCAACTGGCTGGCGGCCATCGTAAACGCCGGGTTCCAAAGCAGATCGTGAAAACCGGCACGCAACCGCCACGCTCCCAGAGCGTGGAACAATACCGTATTGGGGTCTGGCGATTCGTTGGTGTGATACTCGTACCAGAATTCGCGTCCCTCGTGATCCGGATCAAAAAAT
>Ga0163150_10006303_pt1 | contig 14613 bp, 14 predicted proteins | sample OliLakLV19P2IB_FD_148628 | JGI IMG/M metagenome (GOLD analysis project Ga0163150, IMG submission 148628) | Freshwater microbial mat bacterial communities from Lake Vanda, McMurdo Dry Valleys, Antarctica - Oligotrophic Lake LV.19.P2.IB | ecosystem: Environmental > Aquatic > Freshwater > Lake >...
GCCCGGGGCCGACGCCCCTGACTCGTTCTGATGTTTCGGGCGGGCGGGCTTTGTGCTCGACAGGCTCGGGGCGGACCGGAAAGGTGCATGGTTCCCACCAGCCTGGCCGTGTCGCCGGGTCGTGGGCGTGAATCCTGCATCCCATGGCAACCGACCGAATTGGAGATCAGCTTTCCGGGAGGGGCGCCCGCTCCCCTGGCCTCCGCCGTTCTCCGAGGCGCGCCTCCCTTTCCGCCGGCTGATGGGCCCACCGGATTCACAGGGGCCGGGGTGGACGAAGGAGATCGTTCCCAAGGGGGGCTGGCTGCATATTCCGGCCCGGGAGATCTGGGCTTACCGGGACCTGATCTGGATCTGGACCGGTCGCAGTCTGACGGCGACTTACAAGCAAACCGTGCTGGGACCGCTTTGGTTCCTGATCCAGCCGTTCATCACCACGGTGGTGTTCACCATCGTGTTCGGTAAGATTGGAAAGATCCCGACGGATGGTCTGCCGAAGTTTCTGTTCTACCTGTCAGGTGTAGTCATGTGGAACTACTTTGCGGATTGCGTCAGCAAGACCGCCGATACGTTCGGCTCCAATAATAATATCTTCAGTAAGGTCTATTTTCCGCGCCTGGTCATGCCGATCTCGGCCGTGCTGACGTCTCTGGTCACCTTTGCCATCCAGTTTACCTTTTTCGTTGGGTTCTACATCTACTTCATCTCGCAGGGGGTCGGGGTCGAGCCGAGTTGGAGGATTGTGACGCTGCCGTTGATGATCTTGCAAATGGCGATGTTGGGCATTGGGGTGGGGTGCCTGGTTTCGTCGATGACCACGCGGTATCGGGATCTCAAGTTGCTGGTCGGGTTTGGAATCCAGCTTTGGATGTACGCGAGCTGCGTGGTGTATCCCCTGTCCGAGGTCGCGAAGGATCGGCGGGTGTTCTTCGTGCTCAACCCGATGGTGCCGATCATCGAGGGGTTTCGTTTCGCCTTCCTCGGGTCGGGGGTGGTCGAGAAATGGCATCTCGGCGTCGGGTTCGGCGTTTCATTCCTGGTGATGATGATCGGGCTGGTGACTTTCGGAAGGGTCGAGCGGACGTTTGCGGACACTGTCTGACGGCATGCAAATTGCGGCTCCAGAATCTTTGACGGACGGGGAGACGACTTTCGATGTCGTCACGATCCCCGATTTCAGCGGCCCGGCCGCCTTGCGATTCGAGGCGCAGGTGCTTTTCCTGCTCGCCTCCTGGATGGAGCGGAGGGAGGCGGGGATGCGGGAGATCCCGTTCCGGTTGGCTTGTATTGGGGAGCCGCCGGCGAGTGTGCGATGGCTGGCAGATCGGGCGGAGGCGTCGGTGGCCGTGATGGAGCCCGTGGGAATCATTGGCTCGAATTATCTCAACAAGCTGCGGGGATTGGAAATCGGCGGCGAGCATCCCGCGCGCCTCCTCATCGATGCCGACACGCTGGTGCTCGGGGATTTGCGTCCGTTACGCGGGCTTGGCCGTTGCCTTGCAGCGGCCCCTACCGGTCGTCCGCGGATTGTCGCGGAGGAGTGGATGGCGATCTATGCGGAGCTCGGGATGCCCGCCCCGAAGGAGCGTATGGAGTCCTTGGCGGGGATGCTCGGCCAGGAGGTCCCGAATCTTTCGGCCCGGGAGGTTGAGGAGGCGGCGGCGATGTTTCCCTATTACAATGCCGGGGTCGTGTTTGTGGGCCGGGAGGTGCCCTTGCGGGAGCTCTGGCAGGAGCACGCCCTCGCCATCGCGGAGGGCGCCCGGCGGACCGGCAACACCAACAAGGCGATTTGCAACTGCGACCAGGTGAGCCTGGCCACCACGATCCAGGCGCTGCGGGCCCGGGGGATTCCGTTCCGCGACCTTCCGCTGGCCTACAATGTTCGCCCCCGCCAGATCCAATGCCGACAGGTGCCGTTGGGCGAGGTGCGTATCTTCCATGCGCGCAAGTTCATGCACGGCATCCGGCCCGGGCCGGGCGGGGTCGAACGGGCGCTCGAGGGATATGCGTGGCACAAGGTGGGTGTGGCGTGGTCGGAGGTTCGAGCGTGGCGGGATCCGTTTCCCCGTAAGGTTGCCCGTGCGCTGCGGGAGGCGCTCCCGGCGCGACGCGACGCGCGAAGGTTGCGTGCCATCGGGCGCCGGCTCCACGAGCGGTTTGTCCGGCCCGCGCTGGTTGCCGGGCGAAGCCTGATGGCGCCCGATTGAAGTTTTCAAACCTCCATTCCAAAAGAAATTTCCGATGTCGCTGGTGATGCAAGTCGAGGGTCTGGGCAAAGAATACCGGTACGGCGTGATCAACCGCCGGATGCTGTATGAGGACGTGCAGAGCTGGTGGGCCCGGCTGCGGGGGAGGGAGGATCCGAACGCCCGTATCAAGGATCTCGCCCATCCGTTGCCCGGTCGGCCGGGCGACCGGTTCTGGGCATTGCGCGACGTCGGATTCGAGGTCTGCCAGGGGGATGTCCTCGGAATCATCGGGCGAAACGGTGCGGGGAAATCGACCCTGTTGAAGATCCTCTCCCAGATCACGGCGCCGACAACCGGTCGGGTGCGGATCCGGGGGCGGGTGGCGAGTTTGCTCGAGGTGGGCACGGGGTTTCATCCCGAGCTGACCGGGCGTGAGAACATTTTTCTGAATGGAGCGATCCTCGGGATGAGCCGGCGGGAGGTGGTGTCGAAGTATGACGAGATCGCGGCGTTCTCGGGCGTGGACCAGTTTCTCGAAACGCCGGTCAAGCGGTATTCGAGCGGGATGCGGGTGCGGCTGGCGTTTGCGGTTGCGGCCCATTTGGATCCCGAGATCCTGATCATGGACGAGGTGTTGGCCGTGGGGGACGCGGCTTTCCAGAGCAAGTGCCTCGGAAAACTCGGCGAAGTCGCCCGGGAAGGCCGCACGGTGCTGTTTGTGAGCCATAACATGGCGGCGATCCAGAATCTCTGCACGCGAGGCATCGTGCTTCAGGATGGGGCCGTCCATTTCCAGGGCAACCAGATGGAGGCGATCACCCACTACCTCTCGACGGTCGAGGATGCGGGCCGCTCGCTGGCAGAACGAGCGGATCGCGAGGGACGGGGTGGGTTGCGCATCGTGCAGGTCGGGTATCGTTCCGCGGAGGGTCGATCCGTAGGGATTGCGAATGCCGGTCAGGATCTTGAAATCGTGCTCAGCTATGCGTGCGACCCCGGTGTGACCGTGTCGAACGCCCGGGTGCAGATCACGGTGGCCACCCAGTTCGAGGTTCCCGTTTTCTCCCATTTCAACACCCTCTCGGGGGAGAATTTCGCGGAGCTCGCGGGGAGCGGACGGCTGGTCTGCCGGATCCCCTCTCTGCCCCTGCCGCCCGGCATGTACCAGCTCGGATTCGCGATCCGGGGCGAGGTGGTGGACGTGATGTTGCTCGATTCCGTCCGGCATGCCGCGGATTTGCGGGTGGAAGGGGGCGACTTTTTCGGGACCGGCCGCATGCCCTCCGCCAAGGACGGGCTGGTGCTGGTCAAGGCATCGTGGCGGGTGGAAACGTAAGGTCCCATGGCGCCCTCCGACACCGGCATTGGCCATCCTGAATCCGAGGCGGTGCTGCGGGTCTTTCTGCACATCCCGAAGACCGGCGGCCAGACGCTCCGGCGGATGTTCCTGCGCCGTTACGGGCGGGCCTCCTATTTTCTGCTCGGGCCCTACCGGCCGGACCCCGGCCGCCCCAAACCGGTCACCACGCGCGACTCGCTGGACCGGGTCGCGGCGCTCACCCCTGTCGAGCGGGCGAGGCTGCGTGTGGTGGGAGGGCATATTCAGGCGGGGGCGATTCCCCGCCTGCCGGGGTTGCCGCGCTGCTTCGCGCTGGTGCGGGATCCGGTGAAGCGACTCGTGTCGCTTTACCGCCATGCCCGGCGGAAAGAGAAGCATTCCCTTTGGCTGGATCTCCAGGGAATGAGCCTCGAAGCGTTCGCCGCGTCGGCCGTCACCCGCCAGTTGGACAACGATCAGACCCGCCGGTTGGCCGGCGTTTCCGAGCCCGGGATCGAGGGGGAGTTCTCCGACACGGACGCCGCGCTGCTCGGCCGGGCGCGGGCGAACGTTGCGCGCTGGTTTGATCTCGTGGGGATCACTGAGCGGTTTGATGAAAGTCTGCTGCTGTTGCAGGATGCGTGGGGGTTGCGGCTGCCCTTGTACGAGGCGGTGAACCGGGCGGGGGCCAACCAGCGGGGTGAGCCCCCGGCCGCCCGTGCCCTCGGCCTGTTGCGTGAGCGGAACGCGCTCGATTTGGAACTCCACAACGAGGCCCGGGCGTTGCTCCAAGACCGGATGGCGCGCGCCGGCGAGCCGTTCCAACGCCGGCTGCGGCGGTTCCGATGGTCGAACGCCCGATATGGCCCGGTCCTGACCTTTCTGGATGCGGTTGAATTGCGACTGCCATGGCTTCGCCCACTCCTGCCCCGTTGAAAACTTCCACCGCTTCCGCCCCGGACGCTCCGGTGGTCAGCGTCCTGATGACCGTGTTCAACCGGGCCGCGACCCTGTCCGTCGCGATTGAGAGCGTCCTCGCGCAGACGTTCGACGCCTTCGAGTTGGTGATCGTGGACGACGGATCCACCGACTCCGGAGCAGCGATTGCGCAGGGTTACACCGCCGATCCCCGCGTTCGTTTCCATCGAAATTCGGAGAATCTGGGGGATTACCCGAATCGCAACCGTGCCGCATCGCTCGCCCGCGGGCGGTACCTCAAGTTCTGCGACTCCGACGATCTGTTGTATCCGCACTGCCTGGGCGCGTGTGTGGCGGCGATGGAGGCGGCTCCGCAGGCGGGTCTGGCGCTGATGCATCGCGGTCGGAACAATTGGCACTACCCGATGTTGCTCACGCCGGAGATGGCCTTTCGCCAGCATTTCCTTGGCACCGAGCAGCTCCTGCAGACCAACTCCACGGAAAGCTGCATTCGTGCCTCCGCCTTTCTCGACGCGGGAGGTTTCCTGGAAATCCGGCACTACGGCGACAGCGATCTCTGGTTCCGGCTGGCCGCCCGCCATCCGCTGGTCCTGCTCGGCCCAGGCCTGGTGCACTGCCGTCGTCACGGAGGTTCCGAGACCGGCGTCCGCCAGGGTAAACCCGAGGTGTTTACGGGTCATCGGGACATGGTACTCGCTCATCTGGCCCACGCGGAGTGTCCCCTGCGCGGGGCCGAACGGACCCGGGCCATCGCGCTGTTTCGTGTCGCCTATCTTCGGCGTCAGTGGAGCTGGTGGCGGTCGGGACGGAAGCCCTGGAGCTTTTTCAGGCGGGCCATCGCCGGCATGCAGGTCCGTCCGGGCGAACTGATCGCGCTGCGAAGCAACTGGCCGGACCCCGCCATTCCTGCCACTCTGGACTTGGGTGCCTCGGGCCCGCCACCATGGAATCCGGGCGCCCGGTCTGTGGAACGGCGTCTGCCCGAACCACCCAACCGCCATGACTGACATGCCCGAGCTGATTTGCCTTGCGCCCGGCACGCCGGGTCGGCCTGTTCCTGCCGCCTTTCTGCACATCCCAAAAACTGCGGGCAGCACGCTGACCCGCATCCTTCATGCCCAGTATGGCGAGGCGCGTCTGTTCCGACTGGAGGGTCTGCCTGCCAGCGGGGCGGCGGAGGCCCGGGATCCGGTGGTTGCGACGCTCGAACGGTATCGTGCCCTGCCCCCGCCGGTGCGTGAGTCGTTGTGCGCGTTGAACGGTCATTTCAGCATGGTGATGCTTCCGCTGCTGGCGCCCGACCTCCCGCTGTTCACCCTTCTGCGTGACCCGGTGGCGCGCGTGGTTTCGATGTACCACCACATCCTTCGCAAACCCACGCACTCACTCCATGCATCCCTTCGAGCCTCGGGAATGAGCTTGGAAGACTTTGCCGGGAGCGATATCACGCACGAGCTGACGAACGACCAAACCTGGCGACTGGCGGGGATCACCTGGCAGGAGTTCGAGAAGCGCGGGTCGGACAATTCCCCCGAGTTGATCGAGCGCGCCCGGGCACACCTCCGGGCCCGCGTTCGGGTGGTCGGGCTGACCGAGCGTTTTGATGAATCGCTCCTGTTGTTCCAGCGGGCATTCGACTGGACCGATCCGTGGTATGTTCGACGCAACGTTGCCGCCAATCGTCGGACCGTTGAACCCACCCCGGAAGGCGCGCTGGCCGTGATCCAGGAGCGCAACCGGCTCGACTGCACACTTTACGAGGAAGCGGTGTCCGCGATGGAGGCTTCGGTCCGGTCGGGTGGCCCTGCCTTCGCAGCCGCACTTGCCCGATTCCGCTCCAAGAACCGTCGATACGCCTTCTGGCGGGCGCTTCGCCTTCGGGTGAAGGGGTTGCTGGGGAAGTGAGTCTGCTTGGATCCGATGCGCCGATGATCCACATCGCTTACTCGGAGAAACACTTTGTCCCGGGTCGACCCTCCGACTCCCGCTCCTGGTTCACGTGCAGCCTGACCGCCCGCAACCTCTGGGAAACGGTGGCCGCCGATCATCCGGGGACCACGTATGGGGATCGCCCGCCTGACACCCGGCTCGGACTGCTCTGGACCCAGCGCGATGACACCCTGTGCCGGAGTCGCGCGGACCGCATCGCTTACATTGCGGCGGGAGCGTATCCTGTCTGGGTCAACCGGGTGGTGGCGCGTGCGGCCCGCGGCACCGCGGGGGCGTCCACTCGTGCGGCCCTGCGCGCGGGTCGGGAGCTTCGGCCGATCAGCGATCTCTGGCGGCACTTTGTCGCGTGCGAATGGGCCGATCTGATTCTGCTCAAGGGCAACGCGACCATTCGGGAAACGTATGTGCAAGCCCATCCCGCCTGGAGCGCGAAGATCCGGGTGTTCGACAACGGGATTATGCCGGAACGCCATCCGGACCGGGGCGGACCCCGGGAGTTTGCGACGTTTGTCCATCCGGTCACCCGATTCAGTCTGCGAAAGGGGAGTCATTTAGTGGCCGAGGCGTGGCCGGCGATCGTCGCCGCGCATCCCGGCGCCCGTCTGCTGCTGCTGGGAAGGAGCGGTGATTACGACATCGCCGCTCGACTGGCCGGCGTGGCGGGGGTGGAGATGATGGGCGAGTATGAGTGCGGGGGAGAACGGCAGATTGCCGCGCTGAATCGGGCCTCGTGGGTGCTGTTCCCGAGTCTGGCCGAGGGACAGGCCGGAAGTTTGCTCGAAGCCATGGCCTGTGGTTGTGTACCCCTCGCCACCCGAGCCAGCGGGGTCGATGCGGAGTACTACGGGGGTTGGCCCATCGCGCCCGCCGATCCGGCGGAGGTTCGGGCGGTCGCGCTGCACACCCTGGATTGCCGCGATCCGGACGCTTTGCGTACCCGCTGCGTGGCACAGGTGCATTCCCGACATCGCTGGGATCGGTTCGCGGAACTGGCCCGGCACGAAACGGCACGCTTGCTTGCCCAGCCGCCGGTTCGCAAACCGCCCCGGAGTGTTCTCCTGCCGCGTTTCCTGCTCGGCATGCTGCGGAGTCGATCCCACCCGCGATGAAGCGCCTGCCCATCCCCTACCACTGGCGCCAACGCCTGGCGGGCGTTCGCATCCGGTTGCGCATGCTCTCGGCCGATCACCGTCCGTTGCCCGGTGCGGTGATCATCGGCGCGCAGAAAAGCGGCACCAGCACCCTGCTCGGCAATCTGCTGCAGCACCCGGCTGCAGCACCACCCCTGCGCAAGGAAGTGCGGTTCTTCGACTTTGCCCCGGCGCGGGGCGAGCGATTTTACCGGGCTCATTTCCCGTTCCAGACCCGCCCCCCGCGTCTCGCGATGGAGGCCAGCCCCGACTACATGATCCACCCGGCCGTCGCCGGCCGGATGGCGGCCATGCTTCCAGACGCGCGGTTGCTCGCCATCCTCCGCAACCCGGTCAACCGCGCCTACTCGCACTTCCAGCATTCCTTGCGTCGCGGGCATGAGCGGTTGGGGTTCGAGGCCGCGCTCGCCGCGGAGGCGGAGCGGCTGGACGGCGAGCTCGATCGAATCACCGTCGAGCCCGGGCATTCATTGAACGCGCTCCACCGCCATTCCTATCTTCTGCGCGGACGGTATGCGGACCAGCTCGAGCGGTTCCTGGCCGTTTACCCGCGCGAGCGCCTGCTCGTGGTGCGTGCGGAGGATTATTTCACTGATCCCCAGGCCATGCTCCGGCGGGTGTTTGCCTTTCTGGATCTGCCCCCCTTCGCGCCGGCGATGACGGTCCGCAAGAAGCGGATCGGTCTGTATGAGCCGATGCAATCCGCGACCCGGGCCTGGCTTCAAAATTATTTTCGAGCTCACAATGAGCGGCTCAGTGCGTTGCTCGGTGAACCGTTCGGCTGGGAGGAATAGTTCCCGTGCGCACCGCGATTCTCGTTCCCACCTTTGCGCGGTATCTGCCCGTGGCGCGTCTCACCGTGACGCTGCTGGATCGCCACTGGCCGGATCACCCGCCCATCCATGTCTGCGGGGTGGCGGAACTCCCGTTTGGCGGGGCGGTGGGAATTCCGCTCCGGACCGACCCCCTCGACTGGATGGGGATCGTGCGGGATGCGGTCTCCACCCTGCGCGCCGAAGGGTACGGGCTCGCGTATCTGCTGTTGGACGATCATCCGCCCTTTGCTCCCTGCCATGGGGAGCATCTGCGTTCGACACTGCCCGGGTGGATGGAAGCGTTCAACGCAACGACCATCGGGCTGTATGGCTGGGATCATCGGAAGGATTCCTCCGGTCGCGGTCTGGGCGGCGCGCATCTGCATCTCCAGCGCCAGAATCCCCATTATCAATGGAAGTTCGGGCTTTCGCCCGCCCTGTGGGATCTGGCTGTGCTCGAAGGAATCCTGGAGAAAATGGGCGATGCCCCCTCGCTCAAGGACCGTGGGCCGTGGCGGTTTGAAAGTCGCAGCGGACGGGTCGACGCGCCGCTTCCGGCCGCCTGGAAGGAGGGTTGTTACCGCGTCTGCGGCGTTGCCATGCGCACCCGTCCCGTCCGCTGGCGCGACCTGGCCGCCAGCGCATCCGCCTATGCGGCCGGGCGGATTTACCGGCAGGTGCGAAAGGGAATCGAGCGGATCGGTGGCGTCGGGGCGCGCGAATGGGCCGACCGCGTCTATGGCTGGGACGACTTTTTCTTCGAGGGACCCTACCCGATGTATGTGAACGGCATCATGCACCGTGGCGGGGTGAATCGGGGGTTGATCCGTTGGCTGGAGCGGACGGGTCGGGTGGCATTGCGCGCAGAGATTGAGACCGCGGTGGCTCAGGTGGGGGCCGGGCCCGCAGCAGGTGGGGGAAAACCATGTGCGGCATAGCGGGAGTGGTCACCGCCGATCCGCACGGGGCCGGGCTCGATCAAATCGGCGCCATGACCCGGAAGCTCGCGCACCGCGGTCCGGATGGGGAAGGGTTCGCCCGCTGGCCCGGGATGGCGTTCGGACACCGGCGGCTTGCCATCATCGACCGGGCTGGCGGGCGGCAACCCATGGAGAGCGTATGCGGCCGCTACACCATCACGTTCAACGGCGAAATCTACAACCACACCGCGCTGCGCGCGATTCTCGAGGCGGACGGCTGCGCATTCCGCACCCGATCCGACACCGAAGTCGTTCTGCAAGCCTACGCCCGCTGGGGATCCGCATGCGTGGATCATCTCCGCGGAATGTTTGCCTTCGCCATTCGCGACCATCGCACCGGGAATCTCCTGCTCGCGCGCGACCCGCTTGGAATCAAACCGTTGGTCTATCACTCCGCGCCGGGCCTGTTCGCTTTCGCATCGGAGATTCAGGGGTTGCGTCCGCTGGCCATCCCGGCGTGGGAACCCGACCCGGTGGCGCTCGATCAGTTTCTCACACTCGGTTACATCCCGAGTCCGCGCACCGCGTTCCGTGCCGTTCGCAAACTGCCGCCCGGACACACGATCGAGGTCGGGTCCGACGGAAGCGTCTCGGAACCGCGTCGTTACTGGCGGCCGACGTTTCGTGAGGAGCCGGACCGGCCGGCTCCGGACGATGCCGAGGTCGAGGAATGCCTGCGTGAATCGGTTCGTGCCCATTTGGTGGCCGATGTCCCCTTCGGCGTGCTGCTCTCCGGGGGGATTGATTCGACGGTGGTGGCACTCCTGATGGCGGACCTGCTCGGGGATGGAGTGCAGGCCTTCACGATCGGATTTCCGGGCGGGCAGGGGGACGAATCCGCCGCCGCGTCCGCCATCGCGCGCACGCTCGGGATCCGGCACGAGGTTCGAATGGCGGTACCTGGGGCACTGGCCGCGCTGCCGCAGATCATTCGCAACCATGGCGAGCCGTTTGGGGACGGGTCCGCGGCCCCATCGTTCCTTCTCGCGGCACTGGCGCGCGAGTTTGTGCCGATGGTGCTGTCGGGCGATGGCGGGGACGAGGCGTTCGCGGGATACCGCTCGCACCGGGCCGCAGCGGAGGCGGCCGGATTGCTCGGTGGGAGCCGGGAACCGCTCCGGTTTCTCCGCCGGATTTTCCGACCCGACCAGGACGCCGCGGCTGCGTGGATTGCGCGCAAGTCGTGCATCCCGGTCTCGGTGCGAAGTCGGCTCTGGAGATCGGAGGTGCAGGGCTGCATGGGCGAGAGCACCGAAGAACTGCTCGCCAGGGTCCGTCCCGACCCTGCACAGGAACATCCCGTCTCCCGGGCCCAGCGATTGGATGCGGAGCTCTATCTGCCCGGCGACGTGCTGGCCAAGATGGACATTGCGGGAATGGCCCACGGCCTCGAAGTGCGGACCCCGATGGTGGATCGCGAAGTGTATGAATTTGCGGGGCGGATTCCGCCGGCGAATCTTTTTGGCAGGCGGGCGGAAGGAACCGTTGTCCAGAAACAACCGCTGCGCCGAATCCTCGCCCGCCGACTTCCCGGGATCTCGTTCGGAGCGAAGCAGGGATTTGCGGCGCCGTTGGAAGTGTGGCTGGGACCGGGGGCGGCGCTGCGCCCATCCGTCCTCGCGAGACTGTCCGCCCCGGATGCCCCGCTGGGCAGTCTCGTCTCACCCGCCGCCATTTCCGCCCACGCCCCGGAGCTTGATGGGCGTGCGCTCTGGATGCTGCTCGCCCTGGATGAGTGGTGTCTGCACCTCGGGGAATGATCGAGGGGTGGGAGAACCTGTTCTTTCCCGAATCCCATCCCCTGTTTATCAATGAGGTGATGCTTCGCGGGACAACCAATCCTTATCCCCCCGGTCAACGGCGCCGCCCGCATCCGGATGGCCTTGCGGCAGAGATCGGGCACTCGATCCCTCCGCCCTCCCCGTGAAAGTCGCGCTCGTCAACACACACGATGCCAAGGGCGGGGCGGCCCGCGCGGCGATGCGACTTCACCACGGCCTGATCGCGGCCGGGGTTGACTCACACTTTTGGGCACAGAGCGTGACGGGTCGCAACCCGGCGGTCCGGGGTCCTGCCAGTCCCCGCGAATTGGTCGGAGCCGCGTTGCGGCCGTATGTCGAGGACGCGATGGTGCGGCGTTGGGGCGGGCCGGTCTCGACCCCGTGGTCGGCGGGTCTGCTGCCTTCGCGGCTGCATCGCGCGGTTCGGAGTGGTGGGTTTGACGCAGTGAACCTCCATTGGACCAACGCCGGGTTCGTGTCGGTCGGCGATATCGGACGGATGCCGGGGCCGCTCGTGCTCACGCTGCACGACCTGTGGGCTTTCACGGGCGGCTGCCACTACCCCGCCGCCTGTCGCCGGTTCGAGGGGGCGTGCGGAAGTTGTCCGCAGCTTGGGTCATCCCGGGATTCGGATCTGAGCCGTCGGGTCCACCGCGCCAAGACCCGGCACTGGTCGGGGCGGAGGGATCTCTGTGCCGTCTCCCCCAGCGCATGGCTGGCGCGTGAGGCGCGGGCTTCGAGCCTGTTTCGAAATCACCGGGTCGAGTTGATCCCGAATGGGATCGACGTGCGGGCCTATGCGCCGAGGGATCGCGCGGCCGCCCGCCAACTGCTCGGATTGCCGGCGGACCGGACGGTGATTCTTTTCGTCGAAGACAGCCGGGTGAACCCCCGAAAAGGCTTTCATTTGCTCGAGCAGGCCCTGCGCGGGTGCGTCGGCGAGGAGTGGGTCCGGACGGCGATGGTGGCGGTGGTGGGCCGGACATCCGCGCCGGAAATACCGGGGTTTCCCTGCGAGATCCGCGTGTTGGGGCGTTATGCGGATGACCTGAGCCTGAGCGTTGCGTATTCGGCGGTGGATGTGCTGGCCGCGCCGGCGGTCGAGGAGGCGTTCGGGCTTACGTTGATCGAGGCAATGTCTTGCGGCGTGCCGGTGGTTGCGTTCCGGGCTGGTGGTCCGGGAGAGATTGTAACCGACGGGACGGATGGTTTGCTCGTCGCCCCCGGAGATGTCACGGAGTTGGCGGGTGCGCTGCGCGTTTTGGCCGGGGATCGCGCGCTGCGGGAACGGTTGGGCGACCAGGCGCGTCGGACGGTCGAGGCCCGGTTTGACATCCGCCTCGTGGCCGCGGCGTATCAGCGCCTGTTCAGTGAGTTGGGCGGGCCGGCTGCCCCGACATCCCATGACTAGGCTTCCCGTGAACCCTCCCAACCGCAGTGCGTGGGGCGGATGGATCGCCAGGCGTCAGATCGCCTCGAGGGGATGGCGGGAGCTGATCGCCCGTGGCGCGGAACATCATTTTCTGGTCGTTGGAGTTCCCCGATCGGGAACCACCCTGCTCAGCAGCAAGCTGGCGGGCCACCCGGACGCGATCTGTCTCGATGAACCGTGGCTGCACTGGCAGCGCTTCGGCAAATTCCCGCTGCCCGAGCGGGCCGCCCGGTTGTTGGGGGAACCGGTTCCCTGGAGCCGCGGGATTCCCGCCAAAGCACTGGCCCGGTTGGCCGGTCAGGTTACGCGGGCGGGGCTGAAGGAGACGTTCCGGGACGGCGGTTACTGGCCCGGGTTTGGCAACACCGACCTGCTCGAATCTCTCGCTGATCTGATGCCCCGCGGGCGGACCGTCGTCATCGTGCGAAACCCGCTCGCCGTCTGGAACTCGGTCCGCAACCGGCGGATGGGCCGGACCGGTGCCCCGGACAAGGCGGTTTCGTCCCGGTTTACCCGCAATTGGAATGAGCTGGTGGACTGGACCGACGCCCGCGGCATCGAGCCGTTTCGGTATGAGGATCTCGTGCGCGAGCCCGTGGAGGGCTTCCGGATGCTGTGCGTCGGGGTCGGCCTGCGGTTTGAGAAGGCGATGCTCGATGCCGACGCCGCCGCAAAGCCGGAGAAGCCGGGGCACCCCTCGACGCGAGGGGTGTTTGCCAGCTCGGAACGGCGGTTCGAAACGGAGCTGCCGGAGCGGGATGAGACGTTCATCCGGCGCGAGTGCGGCCCCGGGATGGGGAGGTTCGGCTATGGGAGTTGAGCCGGCCGAGCCGCGGGTGGCGTTGCTGTGCAGCGGTTGCGGCCATGTGCGCCGCGGTCTCGAGCGATTCACGCAGGAGTTGCAGATCGCCTTGAGCGCCGGCGGGGCATCCACCGAGCTGTTCGGGTCCACCTCGCGTCGCGAAACGCTCTGCCGCGGGTTGCCGTGCGTCAACAGCAGGCGATTTCCTCAACTCCGCGACACACGCGGCGGTTTGATGCTGGAGCAGCGCACCTTCGCCGCCAGTTTCCTTGCCGTGCAGGCCGTGCGTCGTTTCGATCTGGTGCTGGTCGCCGAGCGGGCGGTGGCCCACGTGTTGATCGAGGCCCGCCGGCGCCTGCCCGCGTTGACCGGGCGCTTCGGGCTCATCTACTCAACCAGTGCCGGTCTCGATGCGGGCAAGACGCTCCGATACGATTTCCTGCGACATGCGACGCCCGTTGCGTTCGCCGCGAGTTTGGAGGCCGGGTTTCCCGAGGAACGCATGCGGATGATTCCGCATGGCCAGGCGCTCCGGCGAGTCCCGCCTGATCGGGCCCGGTTCGAAATCCCGGGCGGAGCCTTTGTGGTGCTTTATTCGGGGGCGTTTGTGGAGGAGAAACGGCACCGGTTCCTGGTCGAGGCGCTTGCGCGGTGCAGGGACCGAATTCCGGGTCTGTTCGTGGTGTTCGCCGGGGCCGGGGGGCCGGAGTTGCCCGCGGTGCGCGACCGGTTGGAGCGCCTGTTCCCCGGGGCGCATCGGGTCGGCAGTTTTCCTCCGGAGGCGATGCCGGCCCTCGGCGCCTCGTGCGACCTCTACGTGCACGCCCGGCTTGGCGAGAGCTTCGGAAACGCCTTCATCGAGGCGCAGATGCAAGGGCTTCCGGTGGTCGCCCATCCGACGCCCATTCATCGGTTCGTGCTGGAGTCCGGGGCGATCCTGGAGAATATGGAATGCTCGGAAGCCGTGGCGGAGGTTGTCGTGCGGCTCCACGGTGATGCTTCGCTCCGGGAGCGGCTGGCCGCGGACGCCCTGCGCAACGCGGTGCGCTTCGACATCGGCGGGGTGGCACAGGCCTTCCGGCGGATGTTTCTCGAATTTGCGGCCCCAGCCCCTTGCCGGCGAGCCTGAAACCATGCGCAAGCTCATCATCCAGATCCCGTGTTACAACGAGGAGCGGCAGCTTCCCGCCACCCTCGCGGCGCTGCCCCGTTCCGTGCCCGGGTTCGACTGCGTGGAATGGCTGGTGGTGGAT
>Ga0163150_10006305_pt1 | contig 14601 bp, 14 predicted proteins | sample OliLakLV19P2IB_FD_148628 | JGI IMG/M metagenome (GOLD analysis project Ga0163150, IMG submission 148628) | Freshwater microbial mat bacterial communities from Lake Vanda, McMurdo Dry Valleys, Antarctica - Oligotrophic Lake LV.19.P2.IB | ecosystem: Environmental > Aquatic > Freshwater > Lake >...
GGAGGGGGCGGATGGGCAGGGCCTGCGATCTCCGCTGTCCGCGCCGAAGCCGCGGCGGAAGGCGGCGAAGGATGACGGGCCGGGCTTGTTTTCGTGAGCCGTTCGTGAGCCGCGACGCAACGCGTCGCGGACGCCAAGGGCAACCCGACGGTTCCTCGCGCAACGAATCGAGCGATCACATTCTTGCACCACTCGACGGCCCCGATTCATTGCACGCGTCCGCGACGCGTTGCGTCGCGGCTCGTTTCCATTGTTACTATACCGCCCATGTCGCGCGCCAAATCATCCAGTGAGGAGCCGGTCAAGTTCGAGGCGGCGGTGGAGCAGCTCGAGGCGATCATCGATCGCATTGAGTCCGGCGAGGTCGGGCTCGAGGACTGCCTCGCGCAGTACGAGCGCGGGATGGCGCTGATCAAGCAGTGCCGGTCGATCCTCTCGAAGGCGGAGCAGAAGATCACGGAGCTTTCACCCGCTGCCGACGGCGGGTTGCAGGTGAGCGACGGCGATGAGGAAGTCGAGGCGGAGGAGGAATGAAGAAGTGTCAGGGCAATCGCATGTATCGACTTGACGGTGCCACGGGTCGGCTCGGGGACCCGTGCGTCACACGGAACACGGGTCGCCCAGCCGACCCGTGGCACCGCGGCGGACTGTACATGCGATTGCCCTGCGCGGTCTGTTGCCTTATTTCCTGCTTGCCTGCTTTTATGATCTTCTGTTTTCCCACTGCTGCTGTCATGCTTTTCCTCCTCCCGTGACCTTCTGGCCCTTCTTCATCCTGACGCTCATGCTCGGCGCCTGCGTGGGCAGCTTTCTCAATGTCGTGGTCTACCGGCTGCCGCTGGGGCTGAGCCTGGTGTCGCCGCCGTCGACGTGCCCGAAGTGCAACACGCGGATCGCGATCTACGACAACGTCCCCGTCTTCGGCTGGCTCTGGCTCCGCGGGCGCTGCCGGAATTGCGCAAACCCCATCAGCCCGCAGTACCCGATCCTCGAAGGGTTCTGCGCCCTGATGTTCGGCATGCTCTTCCTTGCCTACTACCACACCGGCGACCGCTCCGACTTCCTCCGCATCCATCCTTCGCAGACCGCCTCCGTTTTCGTCCTGCATCTCTTCCTCCTGGGCGGGCTGATCGGCGCATCGAAGATCGACGCCAACCTGTTCATCATCCCGCTGCAAATCCCGTGGACGGTGACGGTCGTCGCGCTGATTCTGGTGCCCGCGTCGGCGTGGGGATTCCCCGATGCGAGGCACGTGCTGCCGGTGGCGGAGCCGTGGATGATGGGGGCGGCGCTGGGCGGCGGCGCGGGGCTGATCGCGGCGTTCGTGCTGCTGAAGCGCGGGGTGATGCCGATGAGTTTTCTGGAGCCGGAGGAAGACGCGGAGGCGCAAGCGGTGGAGGGGGATGGTTCAAAATCTAAGAATCAAAAGAAGGATAAGAAGGACAAAAGGGATAAAGCGAAGAAGAAGAAGCAGCAGGGAAGTGTTGATCGTCCAAGCCCGATGGTGAGTCCGCGAACCGTCGGGGTCGATGACGCCAGCGCGAACACCCCGACGATTCGCGAAGCCTCATCATCGGGCTTGGGTAATCAACGGCCGCTGAGCGCCAAGGCGAAGGCGGTTTATCTCCTCATCATCACGGCCATCGCCGTCGCGCTGTGGCTCATCGGCGGCCTCAACTCGACCGGCAACCCGCAAAGCCTGACCACCGGGCAGGGGCTGATCCTCTTCTGGGCCCGCTTCGCCGCGTTCGTGCTGCTCTGGTGGGGCGTCCTGCTCATCGACTTCGGGGCCTACGGCGACGCGAAGGACCTCGAAGGCGCCGGCCCCGAGCACTGGTTCATCCACCCGCGCCCGCGCTTCGAGTCGCTGAAGGAACTGCTCTACCTCGCGCTGCCGATCCTCGGCGCGATCATCGGCATCGCCATCGCGAACACGCCATCGATGTCCGCGTGGCTGACCGCCTCGCCGCTGCCGCTGAAGGCCTTCGCCGGCAGCGTATTCGGCTACCTCGCCGGCTGCGGCATCGTCTGGGGCGTGCGCATCCTCGGCACGCTCGGCTTCGGGAAGGAGGCGATGGGCCTCGGCGACGTTCACCTCGTCGGCGCCATAGGCGCGGTGATCGGCGCGGGTGATGCGGTGCTGGCGTTCCTGCTCGCGGCGTTCCTCGGATTGGGGTATGCTCTGGTCGAGGCGACGCTTGGCCGGTTGATCGTCAAGCGCGGCGTGCAGATCCCGTATGGCCCGCACCTGTGCGGCGCGGCGATCATGCTGATGCTGTTCCGGACGCCGATTAAAATATTTGCGGTTGAAAAGCTCGGGTTGCCGATATTCGGTTGGTAACGCCCGCTGGAGCGGGTGACGACATCTCGAGTGAACCTCTTTAAGAGGAAAGGTGCAACGATGGATCGAAACGCCCTTCCGGTACGTTTTGCGGCAATGGTCATGGTGATGGCGGCCGGTCTTTTGGCCGGGTGCCAGAGCGATCAGCTCAAGGCCGAGCGCGACAATCTTTACAAGCAGAACCAGGACCTTCAGTCGGCGTGGGCGAAGGCGAATGCCGACCGCGACGCCGCCGCCGCCGAGCAAGCCCGCATCGCGGCGGAGAAGGAGCGGTTGGAGGCCGAATTGCTCGCCGCCCGCCACCGCCCCATTGCCCCGCCAGTGGTCACCATCGCCGAGCCGCTGCCGCCCCGCGCCAACATCCCCGCCGCGCCCACCGGTTTCGAGGGCATCACCGGCATCGAGACCCAGCGCAGCCGCGACCGCATCACCGTGCGCGTCCCCGGCGATGTGCTCTTCGAGCCCGGCAAGGTCGACCTGCGCAACACGTCCCTCAAGACGCTCGACCAGGTCATGTCCGTGCTCCGCAAGCAGTACCCGAGCAATATGTTCCGCATCGACGGCTACACCGACACCGACCCGATCAAGAAGAGCCAGTGGAAGGACAACCTCGAGCTGAGCCAGGCCCGGGCCGCCTCGGTGCTTCGTTACCTCCAGACCAAAGGCATGAACCCAAAGCAGATGTACACCGCGGGCTTCGGTGCGGCGAACCCGCGTGCGACCAAGGCGCAGAGCCGGCGCGTTGAGATCGTGGTGATCCTTAACGAGAAGCTGGCGGCGAAGTAATCGAAGGCCGCCGGACGTGCGGCGCGGACGCCGCGATTCAAAAAGCAAATTCCACTCCACCGCCGGTCGTTCTCGGTGTGTCTCCGCAAGGAGGCACGTCGGGAATGGCCGGCGGTTTTTTTTGCTGGAGCGAACGAAAACCGTGAGGTGTCCTGAATAACCGGTCGAACTCTCCGTGGTGGCCGATTATCATCCCCCGGCTCTTCGCATGCTTCATGACGCACATGGCCATCGGCGATACAGGCTAAGGGCAACAGGGCTTCTCATGAAGGCGCCTCGAACGTCAACGTGGGGATCTTCTTCAAATGCGGGACGGCGTCGAGGGGCGCACGCCCTCTCGGTGGCGATTCACCTACTGCAATACCATCAGATTCGCGATCATCGAAACGGCAGATGGGGAGTTCTGAGGCGGCGCCGGTAGCTGCCGGGGGTTTCGCCAGTCTCACGCTTGAAGACCACGCTGAGGTATTCATCGTGCTCGAAGCCGGCGAGCGCGGCGATCTGCGCGAGCTTCATTTCCGTGTCGGCGAGCAACTGTTTCGCTCGGTTCACGCGAACATGCAGGATCTCGTCGTGCGGCGACCGGCCGAAGACGGCGCGGAACTTCCGCTCCAACGAGCTGCGCGACATCGGCAGGGCGGCGCTGATGTCCTCGACGCGCAGCCCCGAGCAGGCCTCGTCGCGGATCAACCGGACCGCGGCGGCGAGCAACCGGTCATCGAGTGCGAGCACATCGGTCGATCGCCGGGCAGCCACGCCCAGCGGCGGGATGAAGATCGTTTTTTTCGGGGGCGCCCTCCCCGCGAGCATCCGGTCCACGAGGGTTGCCGCCTCCTGGCCGATGCGGAAGGTGTCCGGGATCACCGATGAAAGCGGCGGGTCGGCGAGTTCGCACAGCACCTCGTCGTTGTCGACGCCGATCACGGCCACCTCGTCGGGCACCGCCAGGTTGGCGTCGCGGCAGGCGGTGAGCACCTGCTGGCCGCGCACGTCGTTGCACGCCATGACGCCGATCGGTTTCGGCAGCGCCGCCAGCCACCGCGGCAGGTCCTGCTCGCAGACCAGGCCGTGCTGCACCTGTTCCCACGAGGCCCGGCGGCGGAGCCGCGACGGCGTCTCGTACACCGCGCATGAGACGCCGGCCTTTCGGGCGATGTCGGTGAAGGCGGCGCAGCGCGTGTCGGAATAGTTGTGCTGCTCGAAGCCGACGAAGGCCACGCGCCGAAAGCCGCGGTCGATCAGGTGATCGAATGCCAGGCGCGGGACGAGATGGTCATCAGTCTCAATGACCGGCAACGGCAGGTCGGGAAACAACCCGCGCAGGTCGACCGTGGGCAACCCGCGCCGCAGCAGCGCGCGGGCCATCCCGCGCGACTCGATGCGGGCGATGATGGCGTCGCCGCGCCAGTTTCGCAGCCAGCGCGGCAGCGGGTCGCGCGGGGCGCGCGGCTCGACGAAAACCGACCAATCGCCGCGGGTACGGGCGTAATGAGCGATCCCGCGGAGCAAGCCGCGGCCGTACACGCGCGAGGATTCGATGATCAGCGCGACCTGCACGCGCGGCTTGCGGTTGATCACGGCGGTGGGAAAGTCGCTGGCGGTGGTCATGGAAGGTGGCTGACAAAAGTTCTCAGTAACTCTCCGCTGATCCTCATAGGAAGATCGGCCCGCCATCTTATCCTGATAGGACATGCGAACCACTTTTGCCTTCATCTTCTGTTTGCTGGTGTGCGATTGGGCGCAAGCGGACGTGCGCCTCGCGAAGATCTTCACCGACCAGATGGTGCTCCAGCAGAAGTTGCCGATCCGCGTCTGGGGGGCGGCGGAGGTTGGCGAGGCGGTGACGGTTTCATTCAACGGCAAGGAGGCGGAGGTCAAGGCGGACGCCGCCGGCCGCTGGCGCGTGGACCTGCCGGCGATGAATGCCGATGGCAAGGCCCATACTTTGACGGTCAAAGGAAAGAACACGATCGAGCTGAAAAATGTGGTGCTCGGCGAAATCTGGCTGGCGGTGGGGCAGTCCAACATGAGCCGCGGTTTGCGGTTCGTGAAGGATCGGGCCAAGGCGGAGAACATCGACTTCCGCGACCTGCGCCTGTTTTATGTCGGGCTCGACCAGGTCCCGCGTCGCGAGGAACCTGCCGAGACGAAGGGCTGGGCCATCGCGACGCATGAGACGATGAATCAGGTATTCGTTCATCCCAGCGCCGGGCCTTATGAGTTTTCCGAGGTGACATTTTACTTCGGCAGGGCGCTGCACGATAAGCTCGGCGTGCCCGTGGGCATGATCTCCGTCGCCTTCCCCGGTTCGATGGCGGCGCAGTGGACCCCGGCCCAGGCCCCCGCCAATCGCTTCGATTTCGAGTCGGACAAACCCGACAAAGGCCCCGGCTCCATGTATCAATCCATGTTGCACGGCCTGCCGCCGTTCGCCATCCGCGGCGCGATCTATTACCAGGGCGAGAACGACGCTTCCAATGCGAAGTATGGCGCGGAGCTCGAGGCGATGCTCGAGGCGTGGCGAACGAAGTTCGAGCGGCCGGACATGCCTTTCTATATGACGCAGTTGGGGCAGACCACGTTTAACGGTGGCACGTTGCACGTGACCACGGTGCAGCAGTGGATGATGGCGAACGTGCCGCACACCGGCCTCGCCGCCAGCAACGACCTGCACGACGGGGCCAACCCGGAGAAAGCGAAAGCGCGGACCGACAAGGACACCGGCTTCCCGATCACCGGCGGTGGCGACCCCCACCCGCCGAATAAACACTTCGTTGCCGCCCGACTCGCCCGCGCCGCCCTCGGCCAGACCTACGGCAAACTCGACGGTGAAGCCTTCGGCCCCATGGTGGCCTCTCACGAAATCCGCGGCGACACATTGGTGGTGAAGTTCAAGTACGCAGGCAAGGGATTGAAGACCGACGATGGCGAGGCACCCAACTGGTTTCAGATCGCCGGTGAAGACAAGCAGTTCAAGAAAGCCGAAGCGAAGATTGTTTCTCCCGACATGATCGAGCTGCGGGCCGAGGGCGTGACGGCCCCGAAGTATTACCGTTTCGCCTGGAACCATCTCGCCAGGCACAATCTTTACAACAGCGACGGGCTTCCGGCGGTGGCGCATCGCAACGAAGAGGCGGGGACGAAGTAATGGTCGGTCGGTTGCAATTCAAGGCCAGCGTATTCATGAAGGAACTCCCATGACAGCGAAGACCTCAAGCATGCTTTCGTTCATTCTTCTCCTCGCCCTTCTGGCCACGCCAGCGATGTGCCTTGCCGCCGACGAGCCGGCCAAGACCGAGGCATCGAAGAAGCCGGTGAAGGTCATCATCCTCGCGGGCCAGTCGAACATGCAGGGCAAGGGTTCGCTCGACCACCTGTCGCAGCTCGTGAAAGACGAGCCCGGTAAGTTCGGACACCTGAAGGACAAGGACGGCAAGTGGACCGAGCGCGAGGATGTATGGGTGAGCTTCCCCCAACTCGGCGGCACCGCCAACGACAACAACGGCCGGCTCTCCGTCGGCTACACCTGGCCGCGCAAGCAGAAGATCGGGCCCGAGCTGGGCATCGGCGAGGTGCTCGGCGATGCGATCGACGAGCCGGTGTTTTTGATCAAGGCCGCGTGGGGTGGGCAGTCGCTGGATATCGACTTCCGTCCGCCCAGCTTCGGGTGGGACCGCGAGGTCGACCTGAAGAGCCATGATGAGTGGAAGCCGGGGACGAAGGGGTGGGCTTACAAGCAGATTTTCAACCAGGTCCGCCGCGGGCTCGAGTACATGGAGACGGTGCCCGAGCTCAAGGGCCGGCCATACGAGATCGCCGGCCTCGTCTGGTTCCAGGGTTGGAACGACCTGATCGATGGCAAGCGGGTCGAGGCGTACGAAAAGAACATGGTTCAGTTCATCCGCGACATCCGCAAGGATTTGGGCAAGCCGAACCTTCCGATCGTGATCGGTGTGATGGGTCAAGACGGTGACAAGGCGGCGGACAATATGAAGAAGATGCGCGCGGCCCAGACGGCGCCGTCCACGATGGAGGAGTTCAAGGGCACCGTTGCCGCTGTGCCCACCGCACCCTACTGGGACCCGACGGTCAAGTACGACGGCGGCTATCACTACATGGGCTCCGCCCGCTTTTACTACGACGCCGGCCGTGCAATGGGCGAGTCGATGCTTGAACTGCTCGGCGTCAAGAAGGGCAAGGCTGCGGGCACGGCGGATGGTGAGCTGCCGAAGTGATCGCGTGGTTTCACATTCGTTTTAGCGCGAGGTCCGCCATGAAGCTTTGCATTGTGACGTTCCATCCCGGCCTATCCGCCCGCACCGATGATGGCCGGGCCGCCGGCGGGCAGACCCGCCGGCATGAGTTGTGGGGATTCAGCGATGGCCGTTAGGCGCCGGTCCGTGCTCTCGTTTATATTTCGCCCGCCACTGCGATGGCGACATCTCCACCTTTAACGCAAAGACCCGGCAGAGGTGTTTGTCGTCGCGGAAGCCGCTCTGCTCGGCGATGGCGTTGAGCGACCATGTCGTCCGCAAAAGCAGCGACTTCGCTTCATCGAGCCGGCGGCGCGTCAGCTCCTGATGGATGGTGCGGCCCACCATGGCCACGAACCGCCGCAGCACCGTTCGCCGCGAGGCCCCCGCTTCGGCAAGCAGTTCCGGCAAGCCGACCGGCTTGCGGAAGTCGCGGTGGATCGCCGCCAGCACCGCCGCCACCGCCACGTCCGGCACGATGCGGATGTCGGTCGACCGCCGCGTCACCACCCCCACCGCCGGCACCAGTTCCGACGTCGCCTTGCGCCGGTTCAGGAGGGCGTCGAGCGCCGCCGCCGCGCGGTAACCGACCTCTTCACTGTTAAGGTCCACGCTTGAGAGCGTCGGCTCCATCGCTTCGCAGACGACGTCCTCGTTGCCGGTGCCGAGCACGGCCGCGTCCTCGGGGATGCGCCAGCCGCGCCGCATCAGTTCATTGGCGATCAGCCGGGCGATGTGATCGAAGGTGCAGAAGATGGCGACCGATGGCTTCAAGCTCTGAAGCCAGCGGCCGAAGCGCGAGCGCTTGCCGAAGGTGCCGTACTGCTCGACCTCCTTGCTCATGCAGACGTTCACCGTCGCGCCGGCTTCTTCGATGATCTGCTTGAACGCTGCAAGCAGCAGCACATGGGCCTTGGAGCCCGGATTGCCCGAGAACGCGAACTGGCGGTACCCGATGTCGAGCAGATGCCGGGCGACGGTGCGGCCGATCTCGGCGAGGTCGGTGCGGACGCCGGATAACGTCGATGCCAACAATCCGTTCGGCGACGGCGGCAACTTCCTCGTCCGCACTGACTTTTTGAACACGGCCGGCGTGATCACCAAACCCGGCGATAGTCCGACGGGCACGATGGAAACCACCCCCTTTTGTCCTGGGTTCCAATGCCGCATTCACCTTCCAAGGGTCCGGCAACGGTGGGCGACTCGAACTGCTCGACGCGTTGACCGATGCGACACTCGCTTTCCTCGCGCCGGCGCGCACGTCGGTCACGCTCGAGCAATACATCCTCGACGCGTCGGCTTTCGCCGGGCAGTCGGTGCGGTTGCGCCTTGTCGATACGGCCACCGGCAGCTGGGGGCACATCGCGATCGACAACATCAACTACTCCGCCATCGCGCCCGCCAGCGCCGACGTTCCCGAGCCGGCGACCGGATTGCTGGCCCTGTTCGGCGTGACCTCCCTGGCGCTGCGGCGTCGGCGGGCGGCCTGATCAAGACGTCTTCTCCGCCCCGTGGCCGCGCGAATCAAATCGCGCGGCCACATTTGTTTTGCGGCCGATTGCGAGCGGGTACGACATGTCCCGCTTCTGCATGCCGCGCACCTGTTGGGCACGGGCATGAACATGTCCTCCGCCGATGGGTCCGCCCGGTGGCTCACATGCGTCGTGGCACAAGAGGCTAATTTGAATGCACGTTTCGGCGATGGAGATCGCCTTGGCAAGCGTTAGAGTCATTGATGGTAAGAGACAGCCATCGGGCCCGCTGCAACACGATCTTTGCGCTGAGGGATTTGCCGGGATGATTGACATTATTCCTTCTTTCGTCCGGCCCGTTCACAACGGGCTGTCGTGTCATCGGCGGCGGCGATCGGCGGCGGGCTTCACCATCCCCGAGATGCTGGCGGTGGTGGCCGTCATCATGATCATCATCAGCATGCTGCTGCCCACGCTGATGGCCGCCCGCAAACACGCGAGAGCTACGGCGTGCATGTCTAACCTTCATCAGTGGGGCTTGTTCGCGCTCACCGACACCGCCAGCAACAGGGGCCGCTATTTCATGGACCTGGGTCCCAACGCCCAAGGCACGTGGATGGCCCACCTCCAGAAGTTTTATCCGCACGCCGACGACTTCCGGCTCTGCCCCGACTCGACGGTGGTATCCAAAAAGTCGCCGCCGCGCGGGGGGACTGACGTGGCCTGGGGCGCGCATTATTACTTCCGCGCCAAAGATTTCGGCAGTTATGGAATCAACCACTGGGTCAACGACACGCCGTCAAACTGGTACGGCGGTTGGGCGAACGACGCCACCAAGCAGTGGCGGACCAAGTGGGGCATCGACCAACATGCAATGAGTCCCGTGTTCATGGACTGCGGCTGGTACGGCGCCAATCCTTACGACCTCGCCAGCGGCCGGGCCGACGGCGCCATCCCGGTCGTTGAGGACGGCTTCATGAAAGGTCCCTACGGATGGGGCGATGCGTTCGCTCGCTTTACGATGAACCGTCACGGCGGCAAGGGCGCTGCGGGCGGAATCAACGTCAGCTTCGCGGACGGGCACGGTGCATTCGTGCAGAAGAATGACCTGTGGAAATTGAACTGGTACAAGGGTTACCGGCCCGCCAGCGTGTCTGTCCCTTATTAGTTAGGCGAAATGCGGCAACAGTATTGTTTCGACTCCATGCAGGTCGCCGGGCCAATCGCATGGAATCGTGGGGCGGCTACCTGAGATCACACCCTTCGACGGATCGTTCATACTCACCCTATTTTCCGGTAAGCCGCGGCCATACGGCAATGGAGTGACGCGGCGTGATTTCCTGCGCATCGGCGCGCTCGGCATGGGGGGCCTGTCGCTGCCCGGCTTGCTGCAACTACAGGCCCAAGGCGCGGTGACGGGCAGGAAACGGGCGAAGTCGGTGATCATGATCACCCTCGGCGGCGGGCCCAGCCAGCTCGACATCTACGACATGAAACCGGAGGCGCCGTCGGGTTACCGTGGTGAGTTCGACCCGATCAAGACCAATGTTCCCGGCTTGGATGTGTGCGAACCTACCTCTCGGGGCGTATTGCGCTCCCTTTTGCACAATCCGCGTCGGCGCACCCCTATTGTTTGCCATTACAATAGGAGCACGCCGATGCGCATCCAACGCTCGCATAACCTCGGTCAGGCCGCCGCGATCCAGAAGATCGACGGCTTTCTCGACGGGCTCATGGCCCGGCCGCTGCCCGCCGGCGTCAAGGTCAAGCACGCGGACAAGAGCTGGCAGGGCGGCCGAATGACGTTTGCCGCCAAGTTCGCCAAGGGCATCATGGGCGCGACGGTCACCGGCACCGTTGACGTCACAGACAGCGAGGTCGTAATGGAATCGCAGGTGCCGGCACTCATCAAGACGTTCGTTGGCGAAGACAAAGTCGCCCGTGTGATCAACGAGCAGTTCGATGAGCTGTTCGCACAAGCGTAGTGCGTGGTGCTACGGGTCGGCTCTGCGACCCGTGAGGTCGAGGCCGAGTCACGGGTCGCAGAGCCGACCCGTGGCACCGGCGAATGACGCCGCTTCATGTCCCAATAACCCATCTCCCGCATCGCCGTCACCGCCCTCACCGGCGTTATTTCGGCCTCATCCTCATTAAACCGCACAGACGGATTAAGTCGCGCCGCCGGCGCGTCGATACCGACCTTAACGTGCTTCGAGCGGGGGGTCCGCTTCGGCATGGAAGGGTCGGCTGATGCGCCTGGCCTCGAACAACCTGAACGACGCGCCGCGGCTGCGGCGCGAACCGCGGCCGCAGGGGCCCGGCTTGCCGTTCGCCTGCTTCAAGCGGTCGCTCGACATCATCGGCGCCGTCATCGGCCTGATGCTCTGCGCCCCGCTGCTGGCGGCGTGCGCCCTGTGGATCAAGCTAGGCGACCGCGGCCCGATCTTCTACAGCCAGTGGCGCGTCGGCGCCAGCGGCTGGCTCTTCCGCATCTACAAGCTCCGCACCATGGCGACCGATGCCGAGTCGATTGGTGACGCCCGCTTCGCCAAGAGCCGCGACCCGCGCATCCTGCCGGGGTGCGGCTGGATGCGGAGGTCGCACGTCGATGAGCTGCCGCAACTCCTGAACATCCTGCTGGGTCAAATGAGTCTCGTCGGCCCGCGACCGGAGCGGCCGGAGATCATCGAGCAGCTCCGCACCGCCATCCCCGGCATCGACCGCCGGCTCGCGACGCGCCCCGGGCTCACCGGCCTCGCCCAGGTGCGCAACGGCTACACCAACGATGTGCAAGGCGCCCGCCGCAAGCTGGCCTACGACCTGAAGTACCTGCGCGGTCGCAGCATCCGCAACGAGATCGGACTGCTGCTGCGAACGATCCCGCGCGTGTGGGACCAGACGGCGATGTGATGGAAAGAGTTGAGAGTTGAGAGTTGAAAGTTGAGAGTTGAGGGTTGAGGGTTGAGAGTTGAGAGATCCGAGAGGAGCAATGTATGACGAATCACCTGTTGAACATGAAGCGAACGATCACCGCGGGGATGCTGGTGCTGTTGCTGGCGGGTTGCCAGACGACGAGCTACACCGACTTTGATTCGTTCGTGCGCGACCCGCAGCCGCTGGTGACGACGACGGACTACAAGCTGGCCCCGCCGGACGTGATCCGCATCACGTCCAAGCGGGTGCGTGAGCTGCACGGGCACGTCGAGACGATCCGTCCCGATGGCCGCATCACGCTGCCGTTGATCGGCGCGGTGATGGTCGCCGGCAAGACGCCCGAACAGGCGTCGATCGAAGTCGAGAACCTCGCGCGTGATTTTTACGAGGATGCCGATGTGAGCATCCGTGTCGACATTTTCCGCAGCAAGAAGGTGTTTGTGTTCGGCGAGGTGCAGGTGGTGGGCGCGTACCCGTACGACGGCACCAACACGGTGCTCAAGACACTGGCGACCGCCCAGCCGACGCGCCTGGCCGACCCCGCGAACATCCAGGTCATGCGGCCCAACCGCGACGGGCAGATGGTCAAGCGCATGACCATCGACCTCAACAAGATGGTGAAGGAGGGTGACACCGCCCTCGACGCCGTGCTGGAGGAAGGCGACATCCTCTACGTGCCGCCGAACCCGATGGCGAGCATCGGCTTGGCGTTCCAGCAGTTGCTTCTGCCGCTGCAACCGGCGGCGAACACGGTTCAGGCCCCGACCGACATCGCGACCTATTCCGATCAGCGCCCCTTCGGCGCCGAGACGAGGAACTGAGGATCAGCGGTCAGAGGTCAGAGGTCAGCGGTCAGAGGTCAGAGGTCAGAGATCAGGAGTCAGGTGTCAGGTGTCAGTGACAAAAGTTGGACAGTCGCGGTCAGGACATCAGAGGACTTAGAGCCTCTGACCTCTGACTTCTGACTTCTGACTTCTGCTCGCTGATCACGCGAGAGAAAGCCATGAGCAAACGCCACACACAAACAGAAGCACTTTTCGAGGTCTGGCGCGTCCTGTTGAAGTTCCGCTGGCGCTTCGTGGTGCCCGCGTTCCTCATCGTCGCCCTCGTCCTGGTGGCGAGCATGGCCCTGCCGCGGAAGTACAAGGGCGAGGCCGTCTTCGAGCGCCGCACCGACATGGTGCTCTCGGAGGTGATGAGCCGCGGCGCCCCGCGCTCGTTCCAGGACCCGCGCGAGTCGCTGACCAACGAAGTCATCGGCGACCCCGCCGTCGATCAGCTCCTCGACCAGATCAAGCCCGTCGCGGCGGCCAACGGCTCGCCCGGTTCACCGCGCACCGACTTCGAGCGGGCCGCGCTGCGCGCCGACCTCAAACGTAAGACGACCGTCACCTACGACATCTCGTCGATCGACCTCGACCGCGTCCGCATCTCCTACGTGGGCGATGACCCGGACCTTGCCCGCTCCGTGGTGAACTCGCTGGTCCGCAACCACATCGACCGCACCCGCAAGCGCATCGAGCACCGGCTGAGCCAGAGCGCCTCGTTCTTCCTGGGCGAGGTAAACAGTGCCCGCGAGACGATCGAGAAGCTGGAGGCGAAGCAGCTCGCCTTTGAGATCGAGAACGCCGAGCTTTTGCCCGACAGCCCCACGGCCGGGCAGGGTTCACTGCCGGAGCTTCAGGTGCAATTCACGGAAGCGGCCGGCCGGCGCGACGCGGCGGCGAACCGCGTCGAAACATTGAGAAAACTGCTGGAAACCACGCCGCAGACCACGCCGCTGATCGTCCGCGGCCGCAACCCCGAACTCGAGCGCCTCGAAGCCCAGCTCCGGGCCCTGGAGGCGAAGTATTCCGAGTTCGTCGGCGTCTTCAAGATGAAGCCCAAGCACCCGGATGTGCTCGCCGTGAACGAGCAGATCGAGGGGATGAAGCGGCTCATCGCGAAGACAGACAAAGACGTCATCGTGCAGACCAGCGACGCGGTGAACGGGCGCTACGGCGAGCTGGAGATCCTCATCGGGCAGACATCGGATCAGTTGCAGGCCGCCGAGCGCCAGGCCGCCGCCATCAAGCAGCAGATTGATGCGCTCACCGTTCAATCCGGCAGCGTGTTCGGCGTCCGCAGCGATTACCGCAAGCTCGGCCGGCAGATCGAAGACGCCCAGCGCGAGCTCTCGTTCTGGCAGGACAACCTCCGCCGCGTGGAGATCGCGCTGACGGCCGAGAACGACGACAAGGGCGTGAAGCTCGCGTTCATCAAGGAATGCGGCGTCATCCACAAGCCGGTGTCGCCGAACCTGCCGCAGGTCCTGATGGCGGCGACGCTGCTGGGCCTGATCGCCGGCGGCATCAGCATCTTCTACGCCTACCGCACCGATGAGACGTTCGCCGACGTGCAGCAGTTGTCGCGTGCCTTCAGCCTGCCCACCTTCGGCGCCGTCAGCGAGATCATCGCCACGCGGACCCGCCGGCTGCGCCGGCTGCGGAACCTGTTCATCTACCCGATCAACGGGGCCGTGATGGCCGGCGTGCTCATCGTGCTCACCGGGCTCCTGTATATGAACCTGGAGAAGCCGCACCTGCTCCAGGAACTCAAGCGCGACCCCATGAAGTTCCTTCAGGAACGACTGGGCGGGGCGGATGAGAAGGAAAAGAGTGGGCCGACGGCGATGACAATTGAGGGTGGCACTGACAAGCGGAGTCCTCGGAGCTTGTCAGTGGCGAACGATCATTGACCAATCTCACTGACAAGGCACGCGGACGGTCCTTGTCAGTGCCACCCCCTGCTGACTCCTGACTCCTGACTCCTGACC
>Ga0163150_10006306_pt1 | contig 14601 bp, 16 predicted proteins | sample OliLakLV19P2IB_FD_148628 | JGI IMG/M metagenome (GOLD analysis project Ga0163150, IMG submission 148628) | Freshwater microbial mat bacterial communities from Lake Vanda, McMurdo Dry Valleys, Antarctica - Oligotrophic Lake LV.19.P2.IB | ecosystem: Environmental > Aquatic > Freshwater > Lake >...
TTTTTGCATTGTCTCTTCTACTTCTTATTGTGGGAATGCTTCCACTTTTTATATTTGGACTCAAGCTGGGTATAGATTTTACTGGAGGGTCAAAGCTTGATATTGAAAGCAGCAAAAATGTATCACGAGAAGAACTTTCAAAAACACTTGAAGACCTTAAGTACGAAGGCTACAAAGTCCAGCTTGTTGGAGACAAGTCTGCGAGTATTACAACAAAGCCTATAGATCAAAAACAAAAAAATCAAATTTTGGCCAAATTAAAAGAAAAAGACACGAGTGTCAAAGAATTAAGTTTTGAAACAGTTGGCCCAACCGTGGGCGAGGAGACACGAAATAATGCGCTAAAAGCTGTATTAATTGCTGCTATCGCTATTACCGCGTATATTGCATTTGCGTTTCGGGAAGTGTCAAAGCCAATTGCATCATGGAAATATGGTATTACGGCCATTGTTGCGCTTCTTCATGACACGCTCATCACAATTGGGGTTTTTGCGCTTTTTAGTTACTTTTTTGGGGCTGAAGTTGACTCGCTCTTTATAACCGCTATTTTGACAGTTATGGGGTTTTCAGTGCATGATACAATCGTTGTTTTTGACCGGGTTCGTGAGAATTTAAAGAAAAATCAAAAAGAGACATTTGAAAATGTTATCAATAACTCAGTTCTTGAAACTTTCAATAGATCGCTTAACACTTCGCTTACTGTGGTAATTGTGCTTTTCTGTATGATATTATTTGGAGGAGAGAGTATCAGGTGGTTTGTCGCAACGTTGTTGGTAGGAATTGTTGTTGGAACGTATTCATCAATATTTACTGCATCTCCAATTCTTGCAGTATGGAATCAATTTGCTCAAAAAAATCCAAATGAAAAAAGTACAGTAGTATCCAAAAAGTAAGATTTTGACTTTTTGGTCTTTGTCCTCTACACTGGACGGATGTCTTTGAACCTCTTTAATTCAGCAACTCGTCAAAAAGAAGTATTTACTCCAATAAACCCTAACAGTCTTTCAATGTATGTATGTGGAATAACTCCCAATAATGCAACACACCTGGGTCACGCATTTACCTATGTCTCGTTTGATATATTGTTTCGTTACTTAAAATACAAAGGATATGACGTGAAATATCTTCAAAATGTGACTGATATAAATGATGGGGATGATGTAATAAAGCAAGCAAAAGAAGCAGGCACAACATGGGAGAAAATTGCTGATCATTGGACCGCCTATTTTCTTGAAAATATGAAGATTTTACATGTGCTGCCACCCACATATTACGTCAAAGCAACAAGTTCTATGGAGAAAATTATTGAAATGATAAAGCATTTGGTCGAAAAAGAATTTGCATATGAAAATAAGGGCACTGTCTATTTTGATGTTAAAAGCTTTCTTAATTATGGGTCCCTCTGTCGATTCAATGAAAAGCAGTTGCTGATGATATCTCGCGAGCGAGGAAATAATCCGGACGACCCTCACAAAAAAAATCCATTAGATTTTGTGCTGTGGGTGAAAGCACAAGGAGAGCCAGTGTGGGATAGTCCATGGGGAAGAGGACGACCAGGCTGGCACATAGAGTGTAGTGCTATGATCAATGAGTACTTGGGAGACCAAATTGATATTCATGGTGGGGGACGGGATCTGGTATTTCCACATCACGAAAGTGAAATTGCACAATCTGAAAATTATACGGGCAAAAAACCCTATGTGAACTATTGGATGCATACAGGGATGGTTCTCTATGAAGGAGAAAAAATGTCAAAGTCTTTGGGGAATTTGGTATTGGTTGAGGATTTGCTGAAAAAGTATTCTGCCAATGCAATTCGTTGGCTAATGCTTTCTCATCATTATAGATATCCTTGGGAGTATGTAGAACATGATTTGGACGATGCGCAAAAAGAAGTAGACATGGTACAAAAAGCACTTGTGGCTGCAACTGGTGATTCAAAGAAAACAATTGATTTGAAAGAGTTCACCTGTTGCCTTGATGATGATTTGAATACTCCTGAACTACTGCGGACTATATTACGAAGCGCGGAAAGTATACTTGTCGAAAAAGATACTAAAAAGAAAGAACAATATCAGTTTAAAATTCGAAAGATCTATACGCTTTTGGGGTTTGGGTTGTAACGTCATCCTGGCCATTCGGTCTTGAGTTCATGGTCGAAAGACGAGTTTAGGATCTATGTACTACTGATTCGGGTCGCATTCCACTTACCAGAATGACAATGTTTTATTTTCCTAATTCTTCTTTAACAATTTGACTTACCAATGAGCCATCAGCTTTGCCTTTTACTTTACTCATGAGCGCTCCCATAACTTTGCCCATGTCTGAAATTGCTGAGGCGCCTGTTTGTTTTATAGCTTCTTGAACAAGAGTACGAATTTCATCCGCTCCCATTTGTTGGGGTAAATATTTTTGTAATAGGTCCAATTCTTCTTGCTCTTTGTCTACCAAATCCTGTCTATTGTTTTCTTTATATACAACGAGTGATTCTTTTCTCTTTTTTGCTTCTTTTGAAATGACTTCAAGAATTTCTTCATCAGTTGCCTCGTATCCCGCGCCACCCTTTTGGATCTCAAAATATTTGAGGGAGGATAGAACAAGTCGAATTGTTGAGGTCCGGACCGCGTTCTTGCCAATCATTGAGGCCTTTAAATCATCTTGAAGCTGTTGTCGTAACATAGGAGTATTATATCATGAAATTGTTTTTGCTATTTTCTTGATCTGACCAATTAAATATTCTCGATCATTTTTCTCTAATTCCTCATCCACTTCCTCAAATAACTTTTGCATAATCTCGCCGACTTGGGGTCCTGGTTTTATATTAAGTTCTAGCATCACATCATTTCCGTCAACTACGAGATCATTGATTGAAAATGGGGGATTGAGTTGCTCCTCTAGGCGGTCTTTAAATTTTTTGAGGCGCCAGCTTTCTGCAACTTGTGTTCCTCCACCAAGGCGGTCTCCAATCCGTAAGTCTAGCATGTCTGAGACATTTTCAAGCCCAACGCGTCGTATAAATCGCCTAACAGCACTATCTGTTATGTGTTCATCAATCGTGAACATGTGCCAGCGGATAAGTGTCACTACTTTCTCTTTCTGCTTTTTGGAGAGCTTGAGTCTGTCGCAGACTTTTGCAGCAATTTGGGCACCTACGACTTCGTGGTTGTAAAAGATTACGAGTCCGCTCGCATCATTTGCAGCGACGTACGGTTTTCCTATATCATGCAAGAGCGTTGCAAATCGTACAACGGGATTTTCTGAGGGGCACTCTTTCATAGACAAAATATTATGGGTAAAAACATCAGTTGTGTGATGCCTCCCGGGGCGCTGCTGTGAAATTCCTTTGCCGTTGGTCAATTCTGGAATAATTCTTTCTAAAATTTGGGATTCTTCTAGAAGTTTTATTCCTTTATACGGATTTTTACTTCCCAAAATTTTAAATATCTCATCACGTACTCTTTCATATGAAATATTGAGTATAAGCGGCGCGTCAGTTAGCATCGCATTCCATGTTGTGTCTTCAATCACAAAATCAATTTGCGAGGCAAATCGAATTGCACGCATAAGGCGGAGCGCATCTTCTTTAAAGCGCTCTTCTGGATTGCCAACTGAGCGAATTATTTTTTGCTCGATATCTTTTTGTCCATGATAGGGATCGATCAATTCAAAATTGTCATTCTGAGTGAAACGAAGAATCTCATCCGCTTTACTTACCTGTATGGGATCCTCACGTCGCTTTGTTGACTCTAGCTCCTCTGGATGACAAGTCAGTTTAAGTGCTATAGCATTCATGGTAAAGTCTCGCCGTGATAGATCTTCTTCAATACTTCCCCCCCATTCAACTTTATCAGGATGTCTATTGTTGCTATACGCATTTTCAGTACGAAATGTTGTTATCTCACAGTATTGTTTATCAGTTGAATCCTCAATTTTATTTGAATACGGAACGCCCACCGTACCAAAGTCATTGTCATAGAATGAATCAGGAAAGAGGGTTTGCATCTCATCAGGCGTTGCATTAGTGGTTAGATCCCAATCGAAAACAGGCGTCTCCATAAGAAGATTTCGAACGCATCCACCTACAAAAAACACATCATAGCCCGCTTTTTCAATGGTATAATAAATTTCTCGAACTTCGATTTTGATTTTCTCAATCATAGTAGTATTATAGTAAAACATCTGATGAAAAAATGGAACATACAATATAAGAATGCGTTAGAAACGCTTGAAGATCTTATACCCATCCTTTTGCAAAATCGCGGACTTCTTGAAAAAGAAGATATCAATGAATTTTTAGAGCCTGTTATGGAGAATGTAACAACTGATTCAGTTGGCATCGACGCCAAACATCTGCAAAAAGCCATAAGGCGAATTAGTAAAGCGATTGAAAAAAAAGAGCGAGTTATTGTTTTTGGAGATTATGATGTAGATGGAATTTGTGCTTCAACTATTTTGTGGGAGACGTTGTATGAAGACCACAAGCTAGTCATGCCATATATTCCTCACAGAATTGATGAGGGGTATGGGTTATCAGTTAAAGCGATTGATAATATTCTCATCAAGTATCCTGAGACAAAGCTTGTAATAACGGTTGATAATGGTGTAGTAGCCCACGAGGCAGTAGAGTACGCAAATTCTAAAAAAATTGATGTCATTATCACTGATCATCATGTAGGAAGTAAGGATTTTCCGCTAGCTTATGCAGTGGTCCATACGACAAAGCTCTGCGGTGCGGGAGTAGCGCTTTTGCTGTCGCATGAATTTCAAAATTCGAAATCCGAAATTGGAAGCAAATCAAAAATACTAAATACTAAATACGAAATACTAGATACTCACTTGGAGCTTGCGGCTATCGCAACAATTGCAGACCTAGTACCATTGACTGCGGCAAATAGAACTATAGTAAAAGTTGGACTTACCTGTCTTCAAAAAACAACGCGTATAGGACTTTTAGAGTTATATAAAGACGCGGTTGTTGAAAAAGAAAAAATTGGCGTGTATGAGATAGGACATATCATCTGTCCTCGCATCAATGCAATGGGTAGGCTCACCAGTGGTATGGATAGTTTGAGGCTTTTGTGTGCCAAAAATCACATACGTGCATCAGAGCTTGCAAAAATATTAAGTTCCACCAATCGAGATCGTCAAAGTATGACTTTAGAAAGTGCAGAGCATGCTATCTCAGAAATTGCGGCATCAATCAGGAAATCGCGAATTGCATTTGTATCCCACGAAGACTATAACCCAGGCGTTATTGGACTTATCGCATCCAAGCTGGTTGAAGAATATTACCGTCCTGCATTTGCAATTTCGGTGGGCGAGACAATCTCAAAGGGCTCGGCTCGATCTATCACAGGCGTAAATATTATTGAAATGATTCGCGGGGTAGGAGATACTGTATTGCAAGCGGGAGGACATCCGATGGCTGCAGGTTTTACACTTGAGACTGCACGGATCGAAGAATTTAGAAAAGCGCTTGAAAAAAAAGCTGCAGAACTTGTAACTGATGATCATCTCATCCGTTCTCTCAAAATTGATTGTATTATTGACCTGACTCTTATAACACCCAAAATATACAATAGTCTCCAAACCTTAGCACCTTTTGGAATGGGAAATCCGGAGCCTCTTTTCGCATCAAAAGACGTAACTGTAACGGAAGCCATGTCTGTAGGTCGTGACAAAAATCATCTTAAGCTAAAACTTGAGCAAAATGATAAGAATTTTGATGCAATCGCATTTGGCCTTGGAGCACTTGCGCAAGATTTGAAAAAAGGTACAAAAATTGATATTGCCTATACTGTAGATGAAAATACGTGGCAAGGAAAGACTAAATTACAGTTGAAGGTGAGGGATATAAAAGTAACTGAAAATTAATGAGCTAATTTTTAACTTAAGATATTTCAAGCTTTTATATCGAAAGAGGAACATTTTCGTGAAGCAGTATTTCTGAGTTTTGTTGAGGCGAAGATTCTGTTCGATCATTCGGCTCAGCAAATCTCTCCATAACACTTCTAGGTGTTGGCATACCAGTTACCATCTCAATAATGCCTTGAGCAATCAGCACTTGGTGGGAAAGATCAGTCGCTCCTGCCGCGGCTTCGGCTTTAGTATCAACAAGGCGTTGAGTTTGTGAGTCTACTGAGGCATCAGGAACCCCGAGATTATGCAGTGCTGTCGAGTATGGCCCCGCAAGTCTTTTTATGCCTCTTCTAATATGACGCGGCAAAGTATCAGGCATTGGTATAGAGTTTTCAGCTCGGCCGGTTTCTATATCTATAGACATAGTGAGTGGATTACCGGTTGAAACTTTATGTACGTATGCTCTTTGTCTATAGTTTTCTGCTTGAATTAAAAATGCATCAATATGCGTAGCAGCAGTTCCTACACCTGTTACTTTAGTTCGTCCTTCAAGGATTGCTGTAACTCCTGCTTTGTGAAGTGCTCGTGTTGCTCCATGTTTCAAAAGGGGATGATCCGCTACAAGACCTGCTGCTTTTGAGACTTTCTCACGAACGGTTCTTGAAACTCTAACTTCTCCTAAAGGTGTTTGTACTGTTCTTTCTACCATATATTTCTCCAAAAAAAAATCTCCCTATTCTGTTTGGGAGATTTGTCTAAATTGTGTTTTATTTACAACAAATCATCCCTTACCAGACGTGCTGGTGAGAGAGATTCATAATGCGTGTAAAATAAACTGCAATTTTCATAGCTTCAATTTGATAGTAGCATATGCAATTATCGCTTGTCAAGTGAATTAAATAGATGTATGATATCTATCAAATTGCTTATTGTTTGGGTAAAAAAAAGAGCAATATAGTATGTCATTCCCGCGCTGTGCCCTGAGTGCGACGAAGGGTAGGCGGGAATCTAGATCCCCGATCAGGTCGGGGATGACAGCATTTATTATTATGAAACGAACACTTAACTCAGAAGCGCTCACAAAAGTTGGGGAAGAAGTAAAACTCTCCGGATGGGTTGCAACCGTCCGATCTCATGGAAAAGTTGCATTTTTGGACCTTCGAGACCGTACAGGAATCATGCAAATAGGAGCTTTTGGCAAAGAATTGGCAACACAGGTTGCGACACTCCATACACAGGACGTTGTAGAAATTATCGGAACAGTCAAAAAAAGAGATGACAGGTATATAAATCCTGATTTGCCGCTTGGCACCATAGAAGTTGAGGCAAAAGAAATAAAAAGAATTGTTGCTGCAGAGGAAATGCCATTTGATATGGCTGGTAAAGAGCTTGTTGTTGATCTTCCAATTCTGCTTGATTATCGCACACTTACCCTTCGACACCCAAAAGTATCAGCTATCTTTACAGTTCAGGCAGCTTTGATGGAAGGGTTCCGTCGTGCGGCAAAAGAATTAGGATGTACCGAAGTATTTGCGCCAACTATCTCAGCCTCCGCAACTGAAGGTGGAGCAGAGCTTTTCACATTTAAGTACTATGACCACGAAGCATTTCTTGTGCAAAGTCCGCAACTCTACAAACAAATGATGGTTGGGGTGTATGAGCGAGTATTTTTGACCTCACATATTTACCGTGCGGAACCATCAGTGACCACTCGGCATTTGGCAGAATCAATTCAACTGGACTTTGAAATTGGTTTTATTGAAAATTTTGAGGAGCTTTTGGACGCGCTAGAGTTTGCGTATACGGAGATGATTAAATACGCTCAAGAAACGTGTAAAAAAGAACTCAAACTTTTAGGGGTTGAGCCGAGCCATGTGCATAAAAAAGTTCCAAGGGTTACAATGCGAGAAGCGCAAGAACTTATTTTTAAGCGTACTGGAGTTGATCACCGAAAAGAGCTTGATTTGATGCCCGAGGATGAACGAGAGCTTGCAAAATGGGCACTTGAAGAGCATGATTCAGATTTAGTAACTGTTACTCACTTTCCTACAAAAAAGCGTGCTTTTTACTCCAAACCTGATCCTAAAGATCCTGAATATTCATTGTCATATGACCTTATTTACAAAGGACTTGAAGTCTCGAGTGGTGCACAGCGAATTGATACAAAAGAAGATCTGATAAAAGTCATTACTGAGCGCGGAATGAATCCAAAAGGATTTGCAATGTATCTTCAAGCATTTTCTTATGGTATGCCTCCACATGGTGGCTTTTCATATGGGCTTGAAAGAACTACAATGAAATTACTGAATCTTCAAAATATTCGGGAGGCGTCCCTTTTCCCTCGAGACATGGAGCGAGTAGATGAAAGACTATCAAAACCAACACAAGCAAAAAAAAGCTCCTAAAAAGTTCAAAAAACATCTCACGACTTCTATAGTTCAGCTCAAGAAAGGACGAATCTATACCTTATTTTCGCCTTCTACAACCCGCGTACGAGGCATGACGCTTGGACTGAACAATAAAATACACACAATCCATTTTTTATTGTTTTTTTTATTTCTCATCGGACTTTTGGTTACCAGTATTGGGTATATGATTCGTTCAATTAACTCAATTGAGTTTGAGAATTACGTCCAAAAAGAATTACAAGCACACGCATATCCATTGGTACAAGTTGGTCACAGGGTTGATATAAGTGCAAAGGCATATATTGTGTATGAAAAAGATTCTCGAGTGATTTTGGCCTCAAAGGCTGAGAATCTCAGATTCTCTCCTGCATCAACGATCAAGATCATGAGCGCGCTTGTTGCCTTAGAACAGTATCCAATTGATACCATTTTGACTGTCCGGAATCTGGATGTTGGAGATGGGTCTGTTATGAAGCTGTATAATAACGAGCGAATTACTGTTGAGAATCTCTTGTATGGGCTTATGTTGCCATCAGGAAATGATGCCGCACAAACTTTGGCTCGCAATTATCCGGGTGGACAAGATGCTTTTATTGGGCGCATGAATCAAAAAGCGAGGGATATGGCAATGACCAATTCACGTTTTGTTGATCCAAGTGGATATGAGGATAGCAACTATACTTCAGCGTTTGATCTTGCTCGTCTTGCGTCTTTTGCACTCGAAAACAAAACATTTTCTGAAATTGTAGGTACAGAGTACAAGATTGTATTTGATGCAAATAATAAATATGCACATGAACTAATAAACCTCAATAGACTGCTTTATTTAGAGGGAGTAACAGGGGTTAAAACGGGTTATACCAATGAGGCAGGTGGAGTACTCGTTACGTCAATTGTGTACAAAGATAAAACATTTGTTATAGTGGTTTTGAAAAGTGAGGATCGATTTGCTGATTCTGAAAGTCTTATTTATGAGATTGTCAAAAATACTATTCTTGTCAAATACTAAGGCTGGGTCGTCTCAACTGGTTTTCCAACTGCTTCCACAAACGCTTTGAAATCTTTGCCTTCAAATACAACGACAGGTATCAGATACTGATCATCCACATTATTCATAAAATATGAAAGATACACGTCTAAGATGTCAATTTGAGAGGAGTTGCCTTTTTTCAGTATTAATGCGTTTCCACTTTGTAATTTTTGGAATGCTTGATCAGCAGTTATAAGTGAATACGTTGAGGACTCCAAATCATTTATTCTTCTGTGACGATAATACGCTTCAACAATATGTGCGCCATCGGCACCACTTCCTACATAAAAGCTCATATCTGAATCATTGTAATATTTGTACTGCATCTTCAACTCATCAAGAGACTTCTGAACAAGTGAAACTTGCACAATCTGTGCATCAGCCTGATCTGATATTTTTGCTAATTTTCCGGAATCAAGTCTGTAATAATTGACTATTGAACTATTGAAATCTATATCTGATATATCTTCACCAATTGATTGCAAAAAGCCTTGTACTAGCGCTACTGCCTCTGTTCCTTTAGGCAAATCTTGCGCTTCAAGCACAGCGTTGTCAGTCTGATAGGGGTATTTGATATCAAATATTTTTGTATAAAGGTTATAGGTAATACTTTTTTCAGGATAATTGACATGTGCCCATTTATACATAAATTCTTCAAGCTTTTGTTCATTTTCGGTAAATCCGACACGACTCATATTATCTCTTGTTCTTTGAAGCGTCAGGATATTGATATCGTACTCATAAAACTGGAAGACTCGTGCGCGATCCGAAAAGGCTGGCAAAAATCCTGTATCAGTATCAATTGTATAGACCGGCTTGAAATCTTCATCTGTTTTGAAATTAAGACTGGGAAGCGTACCATATTTTTCTTCAGGTGGGGCAATTGGTGTAGGAAAAAATGTTTCTTTCAAAAAATTACCCAAACGAAAGACAAGCATGAGTGAAACAACAATACCAATCAGTATTCCACCATACTTAATCAACAGCCTTGCCTCACGGGCAGAGTTTGCAAGCGTAAACATATATTGAGTATAGGCTTGAATTCAGTTAAAATGCAAGATATGGCAGATCAGAAATTACAACACGTTCGGACTCGTATTGCACCAAGTCCAACAGGTTTTCCTCATATCGGCACGCTCTATCAAGCACTTTTTAACTATGCATTTGCAAAAAAACATGGTGGGAAATTTTTGGTGCGCATTGAAGATACGGATCGCACTCGATTTGTTGAAGGCGCTGAGGATGCTATATTTTCATACCTTGATTGGGTTGGGCTTATAGAGGATGAATCACCGCGTAAAGTTGGCTCCTATGGCCCATACAGACAGTCTGAGCGGATACGTATATATCACACGTATGCTGAGGAGCTGATTGCAAAAGGACTCGCATATTATAGTTATTACCCAAAAGAGAACGCAGGTAAGAAAGAGTATACCAACCAAACAAAACAAAGTACTCAGAAACTGGAAACACATGAAGCTCTACCACAGTCGATTAGAGAAATGATTGAACGAAATGATTGGGTTATACGTATGAAAATTCAAACTAATGAGCCAAAGTTACAAATAAATGACGAGATAAGAGGAATAATTGAGTTTGATCGTGATTCGATAACAGAACAAATTCTTATAAAATCAGACGGTTTTCCAACCTATCATTTTGCAGTTGTTGTGGATGATCATTTGATGGGGATAACCCATATTGTGAGAGCCGAGGAATGGCTTCCCTCAACTCCAAAGCATGTTCTTTTGTACCAATACTTTGGATGGGAAGTACCACCTTTGTATCATACTGCGACTTTGAGAAATCCGGATAAATCCAAACTGTCTAAAAGGCACGGTCACACGAATGTGGGATGGTACAAAGAACAAGGGTATTTACCCGAGGCGATGTTGAATTACTTAGGGCTTTTGGGATGGAGTCATCCTGACGAAAAAGAAATTTTTTCACTCGATGAATTTACACAGGTATTTGATCTGAAGGATATTCGTCCCATTGCACCAATTTTTGATCTCAAGAAGCTCGAGTGGATGAGTGGAGAGTATATTCGGATGATGGAGCTTAACGAATTGCAAAAAAGGCTTGTTGAGTTTGATCCATCCCTTAAAGAAATAGTGCATATTGAACAATTTGTTGCTATTGCCCAGACTCGCATGAAAAAGCTTTCGGAATTTAGAGATTTGGTGCAGCCATTTATTTCGAAAGAAAAGATAGAGCTTACAGACGAGCAAATAGCATTGAAAACGGCATTACGTTCTAAGTTTGAAAGTGTCGATAACTGGGGAGTCCAGCCGCTAACCGATATTCTTTTGTCTTTTGCAAAAGAAAATAGCCTCAACTTCAAAAAATACTATCGTATGATTTTGGGTCGTGATTCCGGCTTGCCTTTGGCAGATAGTTTTGTGATACTAGGAAAAGAGAAAGCATTGGAATTGTTGTCCTAGTCGTCATTGCGAGGAGGAACGACGAAGCAATCCCGGTGTCATCCTGGCTCGACCAGGATCTGAGATTGCCGTGCTTCTTGTCAGTCGCTCGCAATGACGAAAGAAAAAAAAGAATTTATTTAATAGCGTACTGGATCCCCGCATTCCCTTTGAATACTCAGGGCACGTGCGAGGATGACACAAATATATATGTTTAATCCTCACAAATTTATAAAATCATTTAGACATGCGACAAACGGCATCCTTTTTACGCTAAAAGAACATCAAAATCTTCAATTTGATTTACTTGCCGCGATAGTTGTACTTATCCTGTCATTTTATTTTCAAATTCCAAGATCTGAGTTCCTAGTAATTCTGACTGCGATTTTCTTTGTCTTTTTTGCAGAAATGATGAATACGGCGGTTGAGGAGACCTGCAATGCAGTAACCATGGATCATCATCCAAAAATTGGAATCGCAAAAGATATAGCAGCTGGAGCAGTATTTATAACCTCAATTTTTGCTATTATTGTTGGAGTAATTATTTTTGTACCGTACGTTATGTAGTTGGCTGTGGTTCTTTCATGCGTGTTATATAAAGCGGATGCTGAACTACTTTTGCGTGAGGACTTCTGTGTTCGAGGTAACTGGTTACTTTATCAAATGTTCTACCTGTATAGGTTGTGTTATCAATCAGTCCATATGTCCTTTCACCCGCTATATCTTCATCTTTAAGAAAGTCTACCTTCGTAGTTCCATCATCATTTTTTGTCAATGTGTATCCCTCAGGATTTCCTGTGTCTATATGGTCCGGCAAAACAATAAGTGCCGTGTGATTTGGAGCCAATTCCTGTACAACATTTTGTAATGCAAGAAAGCCTGAATAACCAATAATAACTGGAACTTCATCCGCAAGTTTTATTTTATTCGTTGCTCTGGCTGCACATTCTTTGACATAGTCAGGAGTTGCTATCATGACTTGTTTTAGTTTGTTAGGGCTAATTCTCTCTTCTGTATGATGTTCTTCTTCCGTAAAGAAACGGTCTATTAGACTGCTTGCTGCATCATATGTACCACTCTGAAAATACTTCACTGAGTTGTTGAAGAAGTTGCATTTGGCTCTGTGGATCTTTATCAAGGAGCTTTAGTCCAAAATATGGGGCAAATAAGTTATATGAGGAATCTTTACAAATTACAGTTCTAAGTTCTGTTATACCAATACTTCCATAACTCGAATATATCGTAAGGCTTCACTTGGAACGCCTGTGTATGCAGGCTTCGGATTACCATACAAAACACTATGCCAACTTTTTTTAGCCCACTGAGGCAAATTTTTTATAAGCAAATCGGCAGGTTTTTGTTTGGGTTTCCCATCGAAATCTTCCATAGAGCTAGCTTATTTACGTATCTATAATTGATTTTATCATTAACGGAGGGGATTTATATAAGTGGAAAATATACGCGTATTGTCAGTAACTTTCATAAAAATAGTTAGTTCTTGTTGCCTGTCTGTTTTTGTCCTTCAGTGAGGGCGAGGAGTTCTGAGAGTTTTTTTATGAATTTTTTCGCGTGTTCGCGGCTCATGCCGATTCGGGAGACTATCTGCATTTGGTTGGTGCGACCTACTTTTTGCGCGATATCAAGTACTACGCCATCTTCATTGGTATTCATAAATATCGTATCAGTAAAAAGAATTCGAGCATTCTCTGGATTGACGTTGATATTAAATTGCGGATTTTGTGGTTCTACTTTTTTTTGTGCCATAGTTTTTTTTAACTAATTTTTATACCAGGTTCTAACTCTTCCATTGTCGTCAAAAGAATTGGTTTGTCGTCTGCTGCTGCTAGTAACATTCCTTGGCTTTCCTCACCCATGAGCATACGTGGTTCTAGGTTGGCGATCACAATAATTGTTTTGCCTACCAGCTCTTCCGGTGTGTAGTACTGCGCAATTCCAGAGATTATTTGTCTGCTGCCAAGTCCTGAGCCTGCTTGCCCTGAGTCTGTCGAATGGGTCGAAGGATCTCCTAAATCAACCTGTATCTTGTAAAGCTTTTCGCTTTTTTCAATTTTTTCAGCAGAAAGAATTTTGGCGGTTCGGAAATCTATTTTTGCAAAATCATCGTAGGTAATCATATGAGCAAATTGTAACCTGAAAAAGAAGTATTCGCAAGCGATAATGTTAATTAGGTCTAAGGTTCTCTTACTTCAATTGATGATAATTTTTGCAATTTTTGATCATATGAATAGAGAGTCATATTTCCGAGCTCAGCTATGGCTGAAAGATATGCATCAATGTATGATATATTATATTCTTCCCAGATAGATAGCGCGCGATTCAAAAGAAATGCATTACATTCGATAGTATCTACATGTATGAGGGCGTTAATTTTTTCTATAATACTTGATTTTGGAAGCGAATAATATGAGCTTAAAACCCAAATAGTTTCAGCTACTATTGTATCAAGTAAAATATTCTTGTTGTTTTTATTTTGAAGTAATTTCTCTATATTAAGAACTTTTTCAGGGTCACCATTTACAAGGAAGCGGATTATGATATTCGTGTCAATCAGATTTTTTGACATATTTAGTGATAATTGCATTCTCAACAGCTTGTTCCATTGCACTTATATCAAAAGGCTTATCAGACGTGATCGATCCTTTTAAAGCAAAAAAATCCGTAACCGGTCGAAATGTAGCTTCGTTATTATTCTTTAGCTCGAAAACAATTTTTGTATTTGGCTTTATCCCCAGCTTTTGACGGATAGCGGCAGGGATTGTAGCTTGACCTTTTTGCGTAACGGATGAGGTAAATTGCATATTATTACTTTATCACGTAAGTATTACTAAGTCAATATGGTATTACTCACTCTGTATACATT
>Ga0163150_10006307_pt1 | contig 14600 bp, 12 predicted proteins | sample OliLakLV19P2IB_FD_148628 | JGI IMG/M metagenome (GOLD analysis project Ga0163150, IMG submission 148628) | Freshwater microbial mat bacterial communities from Lake Vanda, McMurdo Dry Valleys, Antarctica - Oligotrophic Lake LV.19.P2.IB | ecosystem: Environmental > Aquatic > Freshwater > Lake >...
CTCTTTGACGCGGCCAAGCTGACCTGGACGTTGCCAAGCGGCTGGCAGGCCGTGAAGCCCACCCGCATGATGCGGCTCTCGGAGTTCCGGGTGGAGGGCGCGCCGGCCACCGAGGTCGTGCTCTCGCACCTGGCGAGCGAGGGCGGCGGCGTCGTGCTCAACGTCAACCGCTGGCGCGGCCAGCTGGGTCAGAGCCAGCTCTCCGAAGCCGAGATCGCCGCGCTCGAGCGCATCGACATGCTCGGGCGCAAGGCCGTGATCGTCGAGATCCCCGGTCGCTACCAGGGCATGTCGGGCGAGGACGTGCCCGATGCGCTCTTCGTCGGGGTGGTGTGCCTGCTCGAGAAGGACGCGCTCTTCATGCGCCTGGTCGGTCCCAAGGCCGAGGTCGAGCCGCTGCGCGAAGCCTTCCGCGCGCTGTGCCGCTCGCTGCGGGTGGGGCCCTGATGCGTCGCGCGCTCGAGGCCGTCGTGCGCTTGTTGGGTTCGTTCGGCCTGTGCGCGGTGATCCTCGGCCTGCTGTTCGTGCTGACCTACTGCGGCACGCTCGAGCAGCAGTTCTCCAGCATCTACGACGTGCAGAAGAAGTACTTCGAGTCGCTCGTGCTCACCCAGGTGCAGCTGAGCGCCTCCGGGCCGATCCCCATGCTGCTGCCGGGAGGCTACGCGCTCCTGACGCTGCTGGCGGTGAACCTGGTGGTGGGCGGCATCGTGCGCATCCGCAAGAGCCCGGCGGCCCTGGCGCTGGCCGCCGCCACCGTGGTGCTGCTGGCCATGATCCTGCCACAGCTGGCCACGCTGGGGATGTTCGCGGTCGCGGGCCTGACGATCGTGCTCGTGCTCGTGTTGACCGGCTGGGTGTGGCCGCGGCAGGACTGGTCGCGCGTGGGGGTGCTGATCGGCCATGGCGGCATGCTGGTGCTGCTGGCGGCCGGCCTGGTGGAGTTTCACTTCAGCACGAAGGGCACCCTCTCGCTGGCCGAGCGGGACGTGGGGGAGCACTTCCGGCGCAAGGGCGACGAGTTCGAGGCCTACTTCGAGTGGGACGTGATCGTGGCCGAGCATCTCGTCGCCGACGAGGAGCCTGAGGAGGAGGACGGCCCCGTGTTCGAGCGGATCGTGCCCTTCGAGCGTTTCGAGAACCTGGAGGCGCACGAGGCCGTCCGCTTCGAGGACTCCGCCCTGCCGTTCGACCTGCGCGTGAGCGGCTTCCAACGCAACTGCGTGGTGCTCGAGGAGCCCGACGGCGGCGTGGAGGGGCTGACGCTCTACGCCCTACCCCTCGAGCGTGAGCATGCCGAGCGTAACGCGCCCGGCATGCTGGTGACGCTGGTGGAGAAGGTGCCGGGCGGGAAGACCCGCAGGGCCTTGCTCCATGGGCAGCAGTCCTACCCCTGGCGCGTCGTCCTGCACGTGAGCGGGGCCGAGCGCATCTACGACATCGATCTGAGACGTCGGCGTTGGGCCGTGCCCTTCTCGCTCGAGCTCGACGACGTCACGGCTGCCTTCTATCCCGGTACGAACCGCCCCAAGGAGTATTCCTCGCGCGCCATCAAGCACGAAGAGGGGGGCAAGGAACCCGTCTTCATCACCATGAACCAGCCCCTGCGCCACCGGGGCTACACCTTCTTCCAGTCGGGCTACCAGAAGGCCCAGCAGGTTCCCATGGCCGACGGCAGGTTCGTGACGCTGCCTGAGATGTCGATCTTCGCCGTGGTACGCAACCCGGCCGATGCCTGGCCGCTTGCGGCCTGCGGCATCCTGCTCGTGGGGCTCTCGGTGCACATGTTGCGCAAGCTGGGCGGCTATCTGAAGGCCGAGATGCGGAGACGGGCGGCATGAGGAGGCTGCCCTCCCTGTCCGGACGCGCGCCCTACCGTAACGCCCTCTTGTGGGTGCCGCTCCTGCTGTTCGCCGGCCTGCCCGTGCTCTCCGCCTCGGAGCCTGCCGAACCCGCGCCGCGCGCTACGGGCGCACGTCCGCACCCGGGCTGGAGCGCGGAGGCCGTCCTGCTGGCCGAGGCGCTCCCCGTGCAGGACGGGGGACGCGTCAAGCCCCTGATCACCTACGCGGGCTACACGCTCCAGACGCTGAACAACCTCAAGTCGGTCAAGGTCACGGAGGAACGCCGGATCGGACCCACCGAGTGGTTGCTCGACGTGCTCTTCTTCCCCGACGTGGCGGCTCACTACCGCGTCTTCCTGGTGCAGGATGACGCCACGCTCGACGCCATCGGCTTCACGCGCGAGATGCGCGAGGCCGCCGCCGAAGCCGACTACGCGCGCGATGGTGCAGGACACAAGACGCGCAAGAAGCGCGACCGCTGGTCGTTTGCGGACCTGGCACCCGCCTACGGGCGCCTGATGGCGCGGGCCGAGGAGTACGCGAAGACGGCGGCCGCGGCGCGCAGCCGCGTACAGGGCCAGGTCCTGGTGCTGGCCGAGCACGTGCGCCGCTACATCGCCCTGACGACGGCGTTGCAGCTGGCCACAGGGCGGCTCGAGATCCCCCGGGCTCCCGCCCTCCAGCGCCTCTTCGGTGAGGCGACCTCTGCCACCTTCACCCGGGTGCTAAGCGAGCGCAAGGCGCTGCGCGCGGCGCTCCCGCCCGCGCCCCCTCAAGGCGTCGAAGCTCGTAAGCGCAGCGAGGAGGAGCTCGCGATCGCGCAGCTGCTTGGCGACCTCGAGCTCATCGCGGGCAATCCGGGGGGGCCGGCGCTCCTGCCCCCTCCCCTGGGGGCCAGCGGCCCGGGCAGCGATACCTGGCGCTCTCCCGCGGCTCTTCACGCGGCGGCGGCAGCCGGGGAGGAGGTCTCCCCTGCGACCCTCGAGCTGCTCAAGGGCTTCGAGCGGCTCGGCGAGGTGCTCGGCGACCCTGACGCCACGCTGGGCGCGCTGCGGACGCTCCAGGGCGAGCTCGTGCGCGCGGCGGAAGCCCGGGGCGAGTACGACCAGGTGCCGCTGGAAGTGACCTACCAGCGCGTCGATCCGGTGAACTGGTCGTGGCGCATCTACCTCGTGGGGCTCGCCTTCGCGCTGCTCGCGCTGCTCTCGCTGCACGGGCGCTGGGGGCGCGTGCTGCGCGCGCTGGCCTGGATCCTGGTGGGGGGCGGGGCCGCCATCCTGGTGGCGGGCATCGTGGTGCGCTGCGTGATCATGAGCAGGCCGCCGGTCGCGACGCTCTACGAGACGATCCTGTTCATCACGGCCACCGGCAGCTTGGCCTGCTTCGCGATGGAGGCCCTCTCGCGGCGCTGGATCGCCCTGCCCGTGGCAGGCCTGCTCGGCACGCTGGGGCTGCTGCTCGCGCAGTGGTTCGAGGCGCTCAACAAGCAGGACACGATGCCCACGCTGGAGGCCGTGCTCGCCACGAACTTCTGGCTCAGCACGCACGTGACCACCGTCACCTTCGGCTACTCGGCGGGACTGCTGGCCGCCATCCTGGGCCAGGTCTACGTGCTGGGGCGCGTCTTCGGCATCGGGAAGAACGCCCACGAAACCTACGCGGCCATCGGGCGCGCGGTGTACGGCGTCGTGTGCTTCGGTCTCCTGCTCAGCATCGTGGGCACGATCCTGGGCGGCATCTGGGCCAACGAATCCTGGGGCCGGTTCTGGGGCTGGGATCCCAAGGAGAACGGCGCCCTCATGATCTGCCTGTGGGAGCTGATGCTGCTGCACCTGCGCCTGGGCGGCTACGTGGGGCCTTTTGGCTTCTCCATGCTGGCCGTGGCGGGGGGCGCTGTGGTCTCGTTCTCGTGGTGGGGCGTGAACCAGCTGAGCGTGGGCCTGCACACCTACGGTTTCACGGAGGGCATCCAGACGATGCTCACCGGGATCTACCTGTGGCTGGGCGGCGTGCTGGTGCTGGGTCTGGCCTGGTACTTCGTGAAGGGGCCCGGCAGCCTGCGCCGGTCCTGAGGGCGTCCTCCGCCTTTACTGGGTCTTCATGGCCGTTCGCGGCCTTCAGGATGCGTTCCCGTCCAGAGGCCTCGTACCCTGAGACGCGGCAGCAGCGGGCGCCCTACGCCCGGCCGCCGCGGGAGGCGCCGTGAAGCGCGAGAAGATCCTGGTCGTGGAAGACGAGGCCGACCTGCGCGAGGTGCTCGCCTACAACCTCACGCGCGACGGCTACCGCGTCGTGACCGCGGAGAGCGGCGCGGAAGGGCTCCGCAAGGCACGCAAGGAGGTGCCCGACCTGGTTCTGCTCGATCTCATGCTGCCCGACCTCGACGGCGTGGAGGTGTGCCGCCGACTCAAGAAGGATCCCCTCACCGCGACGCTGCCGATCATCATGGTCACGGCCAAATCCGAGGAGGCCGACGTGGTCCTGGGCCTGGGGGTGGGGGCTGACGACTACGTGCCCAAACCCTTCAGCCCGCGCACCTTGCTTGCTCGGGTGAAGGCCGTCCTGCGGCGCGGACCGCAGCGCGAGGAGGCCGAGCTGGCCCGGCGCATCGTGCGTGGGCCCCTGACGATCGACGCCGACCGCCACGAAGCGCGGCTCGAAGGCGAGCTGGTGCGCTTCACGGCCACCGAGTTCCGCCTGCTGCACTTCCTGGCGCTGCACCCGGGGCGGGTCTTCACGCGCGATCAGCTCATGCGGCGCGTGATGGGCGAGGACGTCATTCTGGTGGACCGCAACGTGGACGTGCACGTGCGGGCGGTGAGGGCCAAGCTGGGGGTCCAACGCGAGCTGCTGGAGACCGTCCGAGGCGTGGGCTACCGCTTCCAGGACACGGGGGTAGCGTAGCGCGGGTGCGCACCAGCCGCCTGATCTGGCGTTTCTTCCTCCCCTGCGCCGCGCTGCTCATGCTGACGGCGGTGGTCACGGGCTGGCTGGCCGCACGCCGCATGGAGGGGATGCGCGAGGCCGACGGCGTGCATCTGCTGCGCTCCAAGGCGTTGCTGCTGGCCGAGATCGCCCGCCCCTCCTTGCGCGGCCCCGAGGATCCGACCCTCCAGGCGCGGCTCCGCGCCCTGGGAGCGCAGGGCGTCTGGCGGCTCACCGTCATCCGCGCCGACGGCCGCGTGCTGGCCGATTCCCAGACACCCGATCTGGCCGCCGTCGGGCCGCACGGCGTCGAGCGCGAGGAGCTGCGCGAGGCCCTGACCGAGCCCTTCGGCGTGGCGCGGCGCCAGAGCGACACCACCCGCGAGCTCACCGACTACGTGGCGCTGCGCGTGCAAGAGAACGGGCCCCTGCTCGGCTGGGTGCGCGCGGCGCGCCCCGCCCGGGCAGCAGAGTCCGGCGCCGCCGAGCTGCGCCAGATCGTGCTCGGCACCACAGTGGCCGCGATGGCCGTGGGCCTGCTGGCGGCCTTCCTGCTGGCGCGTCGCCTCGCGCGCCCGCTCAGCGCGCTCACCGAGGCCGCGACGGCGATCGCCGGCGGCGACCTCGGTCGGCGCGTGCGGGTGCAGGGCGTGCGCGAGCTGGGCGATCTGGCCGCTGCCTACAACCGCATGGCCGACGAGCTGGGCGCGCGCATGGGCGAGCTGGCGGCCGAGAAGCGCGAGCTGGGCGCCGTGCTGTCGGGCATGGTCGAGGGCGTGCTGGCGGTGGACGTCGATGAGCGCATCGTGCTGATGAATGAAGCCGGCGGGCGCATCCTGGGCATCGACCCGCGCGAGGCCCAGGGGCGTCCGCTGTGGGAGGTGGTGCGCCTGCGAGAGGTGGCCGAGACGTTGGGGGCTGCGGTGCGCGACGGGATGCCGCGCACGAGCGAGCTGAGGCGCCCCGGGCGTCCGCGCGATCGGGTGCTGCGGCTGCATGCCTCGCCCCTGATCGAGCACGGCGGATTCGAAGGCGGCGGGGCCGCGCGCGGCGCGGTTCTCGTGTTCCACGACATCACCGAGCTGCGGCAGCTGGAGCAGGTGCGGCGTGACTTCGTCGCCAATGCCAGCCACGAGCTCAAGACGCCTTTGGCCGCCATCCGCGGGCTGGTCGAGACGATCCTCGACGACGAGGCCATGGATCTCGTGACGCAGCGGCGCTTCCTCGGAAGCATCCGCTCTCAGAGCGAGCGCCTGAGCGACCTCGTGGAGGAGATGTTGACCCTCTCGCGCCTGGAAGGGCAGGGCGCGCAGCTGCCGAGCGAGCCCGTGGACCTGCGGGGCCCGGTGGCCGACGCCGTGGAGGCCATGCGCCCGTTGGCGCGCGAGCGACGCCAGGAGCTGACCCTGCAAGCACCCGAGCAGCCCGTGGTGGTGCTTGGTTCCTACGAGGCGCTGCGTCGCGTCGCGGCGAACCTGATCGACAACGCCCTCAAGTACTCGCCCATCGGCGGACCGGTGGGCGTGCTCGTGCGCGCGACGGCGGGTCGCGGCGTCCTCGAGGTGAGCGACTCAGGCCCGGGCATTCCCATCCACGAGCGCGAGCGCGTCTTCGAGCGCTTCTACCGCATCGACAAGGGACGCAGTCGGGACAGCGGCGGAACCGGGCTGGGCCTGGCGATCGTCAAACATCTGGTGCAGGGTCTGCGCGGCGAGGTGTCGGTGGCGGAGGCCCCTGGCGGGGGCGCCCTGCTGCACGTCGACCTTGCGCTCGCCGGCCTCCCGCCGTCCGCCTAGGCCCGCGTGCCGGTGCCCGCGGCGCCCCAGCGGGGCGGGGAGGCCCGAGCGTCATGCGACCGTCACCGGACCTGGCGAATCAGGGCGCCGCGGTCGCTACCGCCCCCCCTGAGGAGCCGACCTTCATGGGCTCTTTACAGCCGCTTCACGGTCGAGCCCTACTCTCGCGCCCCAAACCCATTCGGGAGGGACTCGCAGTGGCACACCGTTTCATCGCATACGTCGTGGCTTCGGGCCTCGCAGTCAGCGCCTTCGCAGGCGTGGCGCGAGCAGACGAGGCCGTCAAGAAGCTCGTCAAGGACGAGATCAAGGCCTACATGGACAAGAAGAAGGAGGAAGACACCAAGGACAAGGTGTTCAAGGCCAAGTGGAAGGACGGCCTCTCCCTCGAGACGCCGGACAAGAAGTACACGATGAAGATCGGTGGCCGCATCCACCTCGATACGCAGCTGGTGGACGACGACGACGTCGAGAACATCACGGGCGTGGGCGACATCGACGACCAGACCTACTTCCGGCGGCTGCGCCTCTACATCTCGGGCGACATCGCGACGCACGTGGACTACAAGATCCAGCTCGAGTTCGCCGAGCCCGACACCCCGCGTCTGCGTGACGCCTACATCACGATCAAGAGCCTGAAGGACTGCCTGGGCTGCTGGGTGCCCGACATCCGGGCCGGCCACCAGTACGAGCCGATCGGCCTGGAGACGACCTCGTCCTCCAACAACAACGCGTTCATCGAACGCTCGTTGACGACGGCGCTCCACCCTGAGCGCCAGATCGGCCTAAACTTCCTCGACTCGTTCTGGAACGAGCACGCCACCTCGCAGCTGGGCATCTTCTCGACGGACTTCTCCGACGACGAGGACGGCTTCGGCGTGTGGGACAGCGAAGAGGGCGACGGCGGCTACGCGATCACGAGCCGCTTCACGCTCGTTCCCTGGGCCAAGGACAAGTGCCGCTTCCTGCACCTGGGCGCCAGCGCGTCCTACCGTCAGACCGATGAAGTGCGCTTCCGGGCTCGCCCGGGTCTGGGATCCGGCCCGCGCCTCGTGGATACGGGCACGATCGCGCCCCTGACCGAGGACACGGCCTGGATCTACAACGCCGAGCTCGCGCTGGTGTGGAACTCCTTCCACGCCGCCGCCGAGTACACGATGGTGGACATCGAGGACGCCCCGCGCGGCGATCCGTCCTTCACCGCGTGGTACGTGCAGGCGGGTTGGTTCATCACCGGTGAGGCCAAGGCCTACGACTTCAAGCGAGGCGGCTGGGCCAACAACAAGCCCTGCTGCAACTTCCTCGACGACAAGTGCTGCTGCTGGGGTGCCTTCGAGCTCGTAGCGCGCTACGACACGATCGACCTCAACGACGGGACGATCAACGGTGGCGAGATGACGAACATCGCCGCGGGCCTGAACTGGTACCTGAACCCGAACATGCGCATCATGTTCAACGCGGTCTTCAGCAACACGGAGAACCGCAGCACGGGCGCCACGATCGTCGACGAAGACGTCACGGCGTTCCTCATGCGCTGGGACGTGCACTTCTAGGATTCGCCAGGGGTGGGCCGGGGTCGCGCACGCGCCCCGGCCCGCCTCGCCTCTTGGCTGGGTCCTGGACCGTTGCGGCTGCCACCGCGCCGGTCGTCTACGCTGGGCGGCGGGTCGGTTCTACCCGCCGCCCGGCGGTCTTTTTCCTGGGTAGGATCCGAGGCCGGAGCTTGCCATGGCGATCCACCTGCTGCGCGATCTGGAGCACCTGAAGAAGCAGGTTCTGGTCGTCGGGGCGCTGGTGGAGGAGGCCTCCGACAAGGCCATCGCCTCGCTGGTCGATCGCCGACCCGCGCTCGCCGAAGAGGTCTTGAACGGCGACGACCGCATCGACCGCAAGGAGGTCGAGGTCGAGGAGGAATGCCTCAAGATCCTGGCGCTCCACCAGCCCGTGGCCGCCGACCTGCGCTTCATCATCACCGTGCTCAAGGTGAACAACGATCTCGAGCGCATGGGCGATCTGGCCGTGAACGTCGCCGAGCGCGCGGCCTTCCTGGCCACGCACGAGCCGCTGGCCGTGCGCGTGGACTTTCCCGCCATGGGCGAGCTCGTGCGCGGCATGCTGCGCGACGCGCTTGACGCGCTGGTGCGCATGGACCCCGACATGGCGCGCTCCACCTGGAGCCGCGACGACCAGGTAGACGCCGCCAACCGGCGCATCCGCGAGACCCTCGAGAGCCTGATGGAGTCCGATCCCTCGAGCGTGGAACGCGCGCTGCACACCTTGTCTGCCAGCCGCAATCTCGAGCGCTTCGCCGATCACGCGACGAACATCGCCGAGGACGTGCTCTTCATGGTGCTGGGCGAAGTGGCCCGGCATCGCTTCAAGCACTATCTGGGCCGCAAGTTCGAACCCCGCCGGTAGCAGGGGGCGCCGTCCTGTCGCATTGCGTGCGCCGCGCTGGACTGCCGCGTTGCTTGGCGAGCCGCGACGAGCGCGGCTCGCGGCTCGGGCCACCGCGTCGTCCTGATGTAGGAAGACTCGTGTAGACAGGCTGCACGGCGTCCTCCGCGGCGGCCCTCCGCACCCCAGCCAGCGCGGCGGTGCCCAAGGAGCGATCAGAAGAGGCGCTGCGGGAGCCGGGGTCAGGATTGGAAGAGGGGCATCTGGCCGAAGTCGTCGGAGGAGGGGAGTCCGCGTGCCGCGAGCACGGCGTTGCGCAGGAGCATCGCGACGGTGACGGGACCGACGCCGCCGGGGACGGGCGTGAGCGCGGCGGCGCGCGAGGCGACGCTGGGATCGACGTCACCCACGATGCGCGTACCGCTCGGCGCGGTGGGGTCAGGCACGGCGTTGATGCCCACGTCGATGACCACGGCCCCGGGCTTGACCATCTCCGGTCGGATCAGGCCCGGGCGGCCCACCGCCACGATGAGGGCGTCGGCGCTGAGCGTCTTCAAGGCCAGATCGGCCGTGAACTTGTGGCAGACCGTGACCGTGGCGTCTTGAGCCAGCAGCAGCAGCGCGACGGGCTTGCCGACGATCTCGCTGCTGCCGACGACGACCGCCTCCTTGCCCCGCAGCGGCAGGCGGCTCTCCTCGAGGAGCGCCATGACAGCCAGCGCGGTGCAGGGCAGCAGCCCGTAACGCCCGTAGAGGCAGCCGCCCAGGTTCTCGGGATGCACTCCTTCGACGTCCTTGCGCGGGTCGATCTCGTGCTGCAGCGTGCGCGCGCCCATGCCGGGAGGCAGCGGGAGCGCCAACAGGATGCCCGTGACGCGTGCGTCGTCGTTGAGCGCCTTGAGCGCGCGCCGCACGCCGCGCTCGCCGGCCTCCGGCGCCACCTCCGTGACCTGGACCTCGATGCCCCAGCGTTCTGCGCCGCGCTGCTGCCCGCGGATGTAGGAGTGCGCGGCCTCGTTCGACCCCACCTTCACCACCGCCAGGCGCGGACGCCGGCCTTGCGCGGCCAGTCGCTCGACCTCGGGGGCGGACTCGACGCGCAGGCGCTCGGCGAGGGCGCGGCCGTCGAGCAGGGGCGTCACGGGGACCTCGGGCATCCGCCCACCGTGACACGGGCGGGGCCACCCCACAAGCCTTCCCACGAACGCCCGCCCGGCGGTAGCGTGGGAGCGTGAGCACCTCCCGATCGCCGCAGCCCGTGGTCAAGGCGTTCCTGATCTGCGACCAGATCATCCAGGACGCCCAGACCGGCAAGAAGTCGCTGATCGGGGTCTTCCACGAGCTGCGCGCCGAGCGCTTCCCGGCCGTTCATCCGCTGCTGTGGATCTACGCCAACCTGACGGACGCGCACGGCCGCTACGCGTTCCAGATCCGTCTGGTGGACGTGGAGCGTGGCGAGGTGTTGGGCCGCGGCGAGCCCCCGGCGCTCGACATCCCGGGACCGCTCCAGACCACGGAGCTGAGCGCACAGCTGCGCAACGTGGCGCTGCCGCGGCCGGGCACCTACGAGTTCCAGCTGATCTCCAACGAGCAGATGCTGGCCACCAAGGCCGTGCGCGTCACGGCCCTCAAGCCCACGACCGCGCGTGACGAGCCCGCCCGGCCCGACTAGTGCCGCCGGTTCGAAGCTCGAGGCGGGTTGTGGGCGCCCACGTTGTCGGCGTGGGGGCCCAGGAGATGGGACATGGCCTCCTTCACGAAGGCGAGCAGCGGTCGCCGCGCATCCTGTGTCGGTCCAGCGCCCGCGCCGGTCGGCGGCATGGAGGCTGTGGAGGCGCGGCCCCAGCTGCGTGAATCGCAGGTAGTCGTCCGGCTCGCGGCTCTCGCGTAGCACCCGGCCCAGGATCAGGCTCCGGCCGCGCGCCCGCACGCGCATGCCGGCCTCCTCCTGGTTCCATGCGCCAGGAACCTCGTCACCGCCGCATCCAGCAGGCGCGTGGAGCCGTACCGGGCCGCACGCAGCACCCGGCGCGAGCGGCGGATGCTGGGCCATGCGCGGCAGGCTGGCTAGCATGCGCGGCGTGCTGCGTCGCGCCCCACCGCGAGGGTGGGAGGGGCGCCACGCCTGCGGTGCGCGCTGCGGGGGCCTCGGGGGTTCAATCCATGCGTGTCACCGTGCTGGGTTCCGGCTACGTCGGCCTCGTGGCCGGGGCCTGCCTCGCCGAGACCGGCAATGACGTCGTGTGCGCCGACGTGGATGCCGGCAAGGTGGAGCGGCTCAAGCGGGGCGAGATCCCGATCTACGAGCCCGGCCTCGAGCCGATGGTGAGGCGCAACCTGGAGGATGGCCGCCTCGCCTTCACGACCGACCTGGCGGTCGCCGTGCGCCATGGACGCGTGATCTTCATCGCCGTGGGCACGCCGCCGGGGGAAGACGGCTCGGCCGACTTGCGTCATGTGCTCGAGGTCGCGCGCACGATCGGCCGGCACATGGATGCGCCCAAGGTGGTGGTGACGAAGTCCACCGTGCCCGTGGGCACGGCCGAGAGGGTGCGCGCGGCCGTCCGGGCGGAGACGAGCATTCCCTTCCACGTCGCCTCCAATCCCGAGTTCCTGAAGGAAGGCGCGGCCATCGACGACTTCATGAAGCCCGACCGCGTGGTCCTGGGCGTGGACTCGGACGAGGCGCGCGAGCTGCTGGGGCAGCTCTACGAGCCCTTCCTGCGCGCCGGCAGCCCGATCCTGTTCATGGACATCCCCTCGGCCGAGGTGACGAAGTACGCAGCCAACGCCATGCTCGCGAGCCGCATCTCCTTCATGAACCAGGTCGCTGCGCTGTGCGAGCGCGTCGGTGCCGACGTGAACCGCGTGCGCCAGGGGATCGGCAGCGACAGGCGCATCGGCCCCGACTTCCTCCTCCCCGGCCCGGGCTACGGCGGCTCCTGCTTCCCCAAGGACGTACAGGCCCTGATCAGGACCGCCCGCGACCTGGGGCTGGAGCCGCTGTTGTGGGAGGCGGTGGAGGCCGTCAACGAGCGCCAGAAGGGTGTCCTCTTCCAGAAGCTCGCGACAGCGCTCGGGCCGGCGCTCCGGGGGGCCACGATCGCCGTGTGGGGGCTGGCCTTCAAGGCCGAGACAGACGACATGCGCGCGAGCCCGTCGATCCCGCTGATCGAGGCCGTCCTCGCGGCCGGGGGGCGCGTGCGCGCGCACGACCCGAAGGCGATGCAGGTGGCACGCGAGCACTTCGGCGAGCGCGTGCACTACGCCTCCGATCCCTACGAGACCGTGCGCGGCGCCAGCGCGCTGGTCGTCGTGACCGAGTGGCCGCTGTACCGCAACCTCGACCTCGAGCGCGTGCGCGGGCTGCTCGCGCGCCCTCTCGTGATCGACGGCCGCAACCTCTTCGAGCCCGCGCGCATGGAGGCACTGGGCTTCACCTACCACGGCATCGGGAGGCGTCAGGCATGAGGGTGCTCATCACGGGCGCGGCCGGCTTCCTGGGCTCGCACCTGACGGATCGGTTCCTCGAGGAAGGCCACGGCGTGATCGGGATGGACAACTTCATCACCGGCTCGCCCGACAACATCGCGCATCTGACCGGGAACCCGGGCTTCGAGTTCGTCGAGCACAACGTGACCCGCTACATCGCGGTGGACGGCCCGCTCGACGGCGTGCTCCACTTCGCCTCGCCCGCCAGCCCGATCGACTACATCGAGCTGCCCATCCAGACGCTCAAGGTGGGCTCGCTGGGCACGCACAACGCGCTGGGCGTGGCCAAGCTCAAGGGGGCGCGCTTCATGTTGGCCTCCACCTCGGAGGTCTACGGCGATCCGCAGGTGCATCCGCAGCCCGAGACGTACTGGGGCCACGTGAACCCGGTGGGCCCGCGCGGCGTCTACGACGAGGCCAAGCGTTTCGCGGAGGCGCTGACGATGGCCTACCACCGCGTCCACGCCATCGACACCCGCATCGTGCGCATCTTCAACACCTACGGGCCACGCATGCGGGCGCGCGACGGTCGCGTGGTCTCCAACTTCATCGTGCAGGCCCTGCGCGGCCAGCCCCTCACCGTGTACGGCGCGGGGCAGCAGACGCGCTCGTTCTCCTACGTGGACGACACGGTGGACGGCATCTACCGCCTGTTCATGAGCGCGCGTGTGGACCCGACCAACATCGGCAACCCCGACGAGTTCACTGTGCTCGAGCTGGCCCAGAAGGTGCTCGAGCTCACGGGCAGCCGCCTGCCGATCCGGCACGAGCCCCTGCCGCAGGACGACCCCACACGCAGGAAGCCCGACATCACCGTCGCGACCTCGGTGCTGGGGTGGCATCCGCGCGTGACGCTGCGCGAGGGCCTGGAGCGCACGATCGCGCACTTCCGGCGCGTGCTCGCCGGCTGACGGACGTTGTCACGCCGCTGGGTTCATCGGGAGCCGTTCCTTCGTCTTCTTGCCGGCCCAGCGCCAGCGGGACTACCTCGCGCTCAACTGCGCGGCGGATGTCTTCTTGGACCAGCCGGGTTGGTCGGGCGACAGGACCGGGCGGGATGCGCTGGGTTGCGGTCTCCGGATCGTTACCTGGCCCGGCGAGTTGATGCGAGGGCTGCATGCACTCCCCCTCCTGCGCCAGATGGGGCTGGAGGAGACCATCGCGACGGGCGAGGATGGCTGTGTGGACTTGGCGGCCCGCTTGGGCCTGGAGGCGGAATGGCGGCAGTCGGTGGGGCTGCGGATCCGCGCCAGGAGGCACCTGCTGTTCGACGATCGATCCTCGGTGCCCGAGCTGGAGCGCTTCTATGCCAGGGCCACCTCTGGGGGCCGCCACTTCACAGGCCATGGCCTCCAAGGGGCGTGAGCCTTCTGGGGCGGAGGGCAGCTCCAACTGCCCGGCGGCCAGGTCGCTGGGTCTCGCCGCCACGGCAATGCAAGGCGGGCGCAAATAGTTGCAATATACAATCAGATGGCGATAGTTGCGGGGTCGCCGGAGGTGTGGCCGGTCTCGGGGACGACTTGGGGTAGATCGATGGCCTGTGGGTGATAGCCTCACCGCGTTGACACCCACCTGAACGTGCTCCGGAGCGGCGAAAAAAGGTCGATCCGGGACGCGACGGGGGCGGGGTCTGTTCAGAGGCCGGCGGGGCCTGCCCATTGACGTGTCCTGCGCCCCAAGCACCCCATGCAGCCCCACCTCGAACGCCTCTACGCCCAAGGCTCGCTCACAGCGCCTTCCGGTGAGCTGGTGCATGTGAAGCCCACGTGCCGCGACCGCCTGCGTCGGGCGCTCAAGAGCGGATTGACGGCGCTCGCGCGCACCGACCAGGACCCCTCAGCGGAGCACGCCGAGCTGTTCCGTCGTCTGGTGGGCGCCCACGCGGTCGCGTTGCGCAAGACGGCCGATGACACGCGTCGCTTCGACCACTTCGCCCCGTACTGATGCGCCGACCTCGTCCACCCGCCTCCACTGCCCCGGCCCTAGGCCCGATCCTTGCCCCGCGAGCCTCCGAGGTCGGCCCTCTGCACCCATCCAGCGCCCCGGTGTGCCCCAGCTCGAGCTCTAGGACTAAAATGGGACACCTCCTGGCTCCCCCGCGGCTTGCACCGTGTCGGCGCCTGTGGGACCGTGCTTGGCTTGGCGC
>Ga0163150_10006308_pt1 | contig 14598 bp, 9 predicted proteins | sample OliLakLV19P2IB_FD_148628 | JGI IMG/M metagenome (GOLD analysis project Ga0163150, IMG submission 148628) | Freshwater microbial mat bacterial communities from Lake Vanda, McMurdo Dry Valleys, Antarctica - Oligotrophic Lake LV.19.P2.IB | ecosystem: Environmental > Aquatic > Freshwater > Lake >...
GCCGCGCGCTCTGGAGGGAGAGGCGCTCGCCCCGGCGTTGGATACACCGCCCTGTGCAGGCGCAAGTAGCCTCGCCCCTGGGCCCCCCCGCATGAGCGCCTCCCGCACCGATCCCGAGCTTGTGGCCGCCTGCCTGGCAGGCGAGCCGGCGGCATGGTCGGCCCTGCTCAGCCGCTACCTCGACCTTGTCTACGGTCTAGCTCGCCGCAGCGGCTTGGATGACGCGCTCAGCCGGGACGTGGTCCAGGAGGTGAGCCTGGCCCTGTGGAAGGCCCTCCCACGGCTCAAGCGGAGCGAACGCCTGCTGCCCTGGGTCTTGACAACCACCCGGCGCGAGGCCTGGCGTCAGGGACGCCGGCGACGGGCCGCCGCCAGGCGCGAGCAGGAGCACGCGCGCCCGGAGGCGGTTGCGGAGGCGCAGGAGGACGCGGACGTGGAGGCCCAGCAGGCCGTGCGTGAGGCCCTGGCCGAGCTCGACGAGCGCTGCCGTCGGCTGCTGCGCGCGCTGTATTTCGAGCCCGAGGGCGAGCTCGGCTACGAGGCCGTGGCCGTTTCGCTCGGCATCCCGCGCGGCTCGATCGGGCCCACGCGGGGCCGCTGCCTCGAGAAGCTCGCGGCGGCCTTGAAGGCCCGCGGGCTCAAGCCGGGCTCGGAGGTATCCGGGGGGCCGGGGGGCGCCTCTTCTCCTCGGAGACGCCGATGAGCCTTGCGCCCCACGACCTGCTGTTCCGCTCCTTCGAGGCCGCCGCCGGTCGTGACGGCGGCGGCGACCTGCCGCCTGCCGCCCTCGCCTTCGCGCGCCGCATCCTGGCGGCCGGCCGAGCGCTGCTGGGCGCTGAGCCCTGCCCCGCCGGCGCGCTGCGACGGGCTGAATCGCTCTTCGTCGCGCCGCGTAGCGCGGTGGCGCGGATCCTTGCTCTGGTCTTCGATTCATGGAGCCCGCTCGCGCCCGCCATGCGCGGGCGCGGCCCGCGCCTGCTGCGCTTCGGCGGCGGGGACCTTTCCCTCGACGTCGAGCTCGAGCCGCGCGAGGACGGCCGTACGCGTTTGCGCGTGGCCCTCGCGCAGGGTGCCGGCCTCTCCGTGGCCCTCGAGCTGGGCGGGCGGGCGCGCACCTTACGATTGGACGCGAGCGGTGCGGGCGAGGCGCTGCTTCCGATCCGGGCGCGCGGCGCCCGACTCGTGCTGCGCCGCGGTCGCCTCCACGTGGCTCGCACGCCGCCGCTGCCGAGGGACTGAGGTGGTGCAGGGCACGGCCCGTACCTTCGCGCGCGACTTCGGGCGCCTGGCGCGCCGCGTCGACGGGCGCGCGGACCTTCGCGCCGCACAGGCCCGCGCCCTCGTCCGCTGCGAGGTGCCGTGGGAGGCGTGGCGCGACGTGTTCAACGCGCTGCACCACGCCGATCCCCAGGCCGAGGCGCGGGTGGCCCACGCGCTCCAGCGTGCGGCACGCGCCGCGCGCCAGCCGCTGCTGGCCGCCCGCTTCAGCCTGTTGGAGGGCCGCGGGCTGCTGCGCTTCGGCCTGCCGGGCGAGGCGGCCGACGTCCTGGCGCGCGCCGGCGACGCGCTGCGTGCGGTGGGCGAGCACGAGCGCGCCGCGCAGGCGTTGGTGACCGCCGTGGATGCGTTGGCGCATGCCGGACGCCTCCGCGAGGCGCTGCAGCTGGCCGACCGTGCGCGCGCTCGCGTTGCCGGCCTGCGCGCTACCGGCCAGAAGTTGGCCGCGTGGCGCGACTACCTGGCCATCAACCGAGCCAACGCGCTGCGGCTGATCGGCGACGTGGCGACCGCGCGGCGCGAGTACGAGCGCGCCGGGGCGCGCTTGGCCGCCCGCGGCGACCTGGCCACGGCCACCATCGCCCGCCTCAACGCTGGCGTGGCGCGCCTGGAAGGGGGCGAACCCGAGGCCGCGCACGCCGCGTTCGAGGCCTGCTTCGTCGCCTTCGAGGCGCAGGGGCGGCCTGACATGGCGCTCGAGGCACGCTACAACGCAGCTTGCGCTGACCTCAGGCGGGGCCGGTTGGGCGCTGCGGTGCGGGTCTTGGAGGCGCTGGCCGCGCAGCACGACGCGCAGGGGCCGTCGCGGCGCGGGGCGCTGTGCCGCGTGGACCTGGCGGAAGCCCTGCTGCGCGCGGGCGACCCGCGCTCGGCCGAGCGAGAAGCAGTGCGGGCGGTGGCGGGCTTCCGCGCCGCGCGCGCTCCGGCCGAGGAGGTGGAGGCGCTGCTGCTCGCGGCGGCGGCGGCGGCGCGCAGCGAACGTCGGCGCGGCGTGCGGCTCGCTCGGCAGGCGCTGCGCAGGGCGCAGACCCTGGCGCGCCCCGCGCTCGCCGACCGCTGTCGCCTGCTGGTCGCGGACCTGGCCTCGTCCCCTACGCGCCCGGCCGCGCTGCGCGCGTTGGCTCGCCGCGCGCGGCAGACTGGGCAGCACGAAGTCGCGGCCCAGGCGGTGCTGCTCGAGGCCGCGAGCCGGCTGGAGGCGGGCCGGCCCGCCCAGGCCCTCGCCTGCCTGCGCAGGCTGGGCCGCGCGCGCACGCAGCCGCTGCGGATCGAGGTGGCCGTGGCCACGCTTGCGGCCCAGGCGCACGCTGCGTCGGGGCGTCGCGCGCGCGCGCTTGCGGCTCTCGAACGGGCCTGCGCGCGCCTTGAGCCCGTCGCCCTGGAGCTGCCCGGTCCCTGGCTGCGCGCCGCGTTCCTGCTCGAGCACCTCGATCCCTGGCTTGCGCGCGTCGATCTGCTGTTGGAGCGCGGCCGTCCAGCCGACCGCCGCGCCGCCGCGACCCTGCTCGACGGCCTGGGGGAGCGGCGCTTCCGTGTGCAGGGTCGCACGCCGCGGGGCGACGCACGCGCTGCGCGCCTGCGCGCGCGCCTCGAGGCGCTCTACGATCGCCTCGGGCGCGGGGGCGGACCGACGCGCGGCGCCGGCGCCGAGGAGACGAACGCGCTTCTGACGCAGGCCCGCAGCGTCGAGCGTGCTTTGGCTGAAGGCTGGCTACGCGCTGAGCGGCGCGACGCAGGCGCCAGCGCCCAAGCCGCTCCCGAGGACCTGCCGCTCGCCGACCACCAGGCGGTGCTCCACCTGTGGCGGCGCGGCGAGCGCGTTCATGCCTTGCTGCAGCGCGGCGTCAGCGCCTCGCCGGGCCACGACCTAGGTTCCCTGGCCGTGCTGACGCGCTCCCTGGATCGGGTCGGGTTCCACGCCCGCCGCTTGCGCGCGGGTGGCGAGGCGCAGGCCGCGTTCGCAGGTGCGCTGGCCGCGCTGGCGCGCTCGCTGCTGGCGCCGCTTGCGGGCGTGGTTCTGCCCGAGAGTCTGGCGCTGATCGTGGACCCGACCCTCCCGGACCTGCCTCTCGAAGTGCTGCCGTGGCCGCAGGCACCCCTCGCGAGCTGCACGCGCCTGTTGCGCGTGCCCTCCCTGCGCGCGCGCGGGCCGGCGCGCACGGATGCGACGGGCGTCAGCTGGCTGGCGTTGGGCGAACCCGACCTGCCTGGCATCGCACGCGAGAGTTCCACGTTGGGACCTGACGTGCGGCGCGTGGAGGGCTCCGCTGCGACGCGCGCGGCGCTCGCCGACGCCCTCGTGCGCCGTGCACGCGTGCACGTCTCTGGGCACGGATTCGCCTCCGTCGAGGCTCCAGCCCTGGGCGGCGTGCGACTGGCCGACGGCTGGTTCGGCGCCGCCGACCTCCCCGAGCGCGTGCACGCCGACGTGGTGGTGCTCGCCGCCTGCCGCACCGGGCGCGTCGCCGGACACGGCGCGCTGGCCTGGGGCGGCCTTCCCGCGCAACTGCTCGCGGCCGGCGCACGTCACTGTGTATGGACCGCCGATGATGTCGATGATGTGGCGACGGCTTTATTGACCTCCCGACTCCACGCCGGCCTGGATCGTGGGGAGGATGTCCCACAGGCCTTCGGAGGCGCGCTCGGCGCGCTGGCTCGCGAAATCGGGCATGTCGCCACCCTCTTGCCGTTCCGCCTCTCCGGTCTCCTAGGATGATGCCTTCCATGCTGATGCCCTCCTTGTTCCGTTCGCGCTGTCTGTTGCCCGTGCTGTCCGCGCTCCTGCTCCCGCTGTGGGCTGCCTGCGGAGGCGGAGGTGACGCCGAGCTGCACGCCGCGCCGGCCAGCGTGCTGCTCGAGGCCTCGCCGTCGGACATCGATGACGTCGCCTCCGACACGGGGGCGACCGTGCTCCGCCAGATCCCGGGTACGGACGTCTACGAGGTCGAGGTCCCCCCCGGGCAGAGCATGGAGCAGTTCCTGGCCCTGCTTGACGACGACGTGCGCGTGCTGGAGGCGGAGCCGGACGAGCTGCTCGACAACCCCGAGGGCGGGGCCAGCACCATTCCTGCCGGGACGACCGAGCTGGCGGCCTCGATCGCGTTCCAGCCCGAGCTGCTGCGCATCGGCCTGCCCCAGGCGCTCGCGCGCTCGCGCGGTGCCGGCGTGCTCGTGGCGATCGTGGACACAGGCGTCGAGGAGACGCATCCCTTCCTCGCAGGCGCCGTCGGGCCGGGCGGCTTCGATCTGGTGGACGGCGATGGCGACCCCGGTGAGGAGCGCAACTTTCTCGACGACGACCGTGACGGCTTGGTGGACGAGGGCTTCGGCCACGGCACCTTCATCGCCAGCCTGATCCACGCTGTGGCGCCCGCTGCGCGCCTCGTGGCGTTCCGCGTGCTGGCCAGCGACGGCATCGGCTCGGCCTCCTGGCTGGCCGAGGGCATCACGCGCGCCGCCGATGCCGGGGCGCATGTGATCAACGTCTCGGTCGGTATGCACCAGCAGGCCCACGTGGTGAAACGGGCGGTGGAGTACGCGCGCTCGCGCGGCGCTCTTGTGGTGGCTTCGGCGGGCAACACGGGTCTGGAGTCGGTGACGTTCCCGAGCGTCCTATCCGACGTCTTCGCGGTCACGGCCGTGGGCAGCAACGACGTGCGCGCCCCGTTCGCCTCCTTCGGCAGCGGCGTGGATGTCTCAGCCCCCGGCGTGAACCTGCTTGGGGCCCACCCCGGCTTCCCCAACGGCACAGCGCGTTGGAGCGGCACCTCCTTCGCGGCCGCGCTGGTCTCGGGCGGCTGCGCGCTGGTGCGTTCCCTCGATCCCAGCCTGGAGCCTAACAACCTGCAGCAGTCGCTCGAGGACGCGAGCGCGAACATCGATCCCCAGAACCCAGGGGTGGACGGACGCCTGGGTCGCGGGCGTCTGGACCTCGACGCTGCCACCGCGCCCTGACCACAGCGGCTCCGGGGCGGGGCTGCTGTCAGGAGGCTGCCTTCGAGGGGGCTGCCGGAAGCCGGGAGCCAGGCTCTAGCGTGGCGCTCCCAGGGCGGAGGCATGGCTCACGTCCTGCCGCTGCTCCGGTCGAAGAGAACCACTGACTTGCGGGAAGCGGGGTGCCTCCGGATACCTAGCATGTTCGGTTCGACTTCCTCCCACGTCCCTGGCGTCGCACCGACGTGGGGCCGGGGTGAGCACCTGCGCAACGGGTCACCGCGCGGGGGCGCGGGCGGCTCTGGCGGCTTCCTCCCCACGCGCCAGCGACGAGCGGCGTGCGCGTGAGCGAGGCCTCGCTCCCCAAGCGGCGCCGGTCCACCCGGCTGCGCTATCCCGGCGCACTGGCGTTGCTCGCGTGGGCCGTCCTGGCAGGACCCGCTTCGCACAGCGTGTTGCTGGGCGCGAGCCTGCCGGCGCAACGCCGTGCTGCGCTGGCGGCGCTGCGCTCCGAGCCTGGCAGCCCCGCGACGGCGGGTGCCCCGTGCCTCGAGCGGCTCTCGACCTGGTGGATTCCGCCGGGGCTCCTGTCGCACGAGGCGCGTGCGCTCCTACCGCGCATCGCCTGGGCCGCAGGACGCGGCGATGACGAAGCGCTCGGCATCCTCGCTCGGCAGGGCGCTGCCCAGGGGCTCGATCCCTGGTTGGTGCTCGACGAGCTGCTCGGCCTGGGCCTGACGACGTCGGCAGCACGCTACGCTCAGCACGTGCCTCGGCAGCGGCGCGAGCTGCTGGAGCACGTGGGCCGCACGGGGTCGCTCCGGGAGGACCCCGCGGCGCGTCGGCAGCTCGTGCGCGCCGCTCGCCAGCACTTCGGCGACGCCATCCCGCCCACGGGTGAAGCGCCCCGCGCGATCCCGCAGGCGGCGCCCGGCAGCCTGCTCGCGCTGCGCCTGCGAGCAGCGCACGCTGCGGCGGCTTGCCGTCACGGGCAGCTCGAGGAGGGTGCGGCGGTGCTGTCCCAGGTGGCGCACGAGGCTCACACCCTGGGGTGGTGGAGCGCCGCGCGCTGCGCTTGGAGCGAGGCGGCGGACGTCGCGCGTCAGGTCGGCCGCTGCGAGCTCGAGGCCGAGCACCTGGGCCGGCTCGTCGTCCTGTCTGCCGAGCGGGGCACGGCCGCCGAACAGGTCGAGGCCCTGGTGCGGCTGGCGGGTGCCGAGGAACAGCTGGGCGACGGGCCGCAGGCTCTGCGCCACCTGTTCGAGGCCGTGCGCCTCGCCGAGGCGGCCTGCGACCTGCCCCTCGCCGGGGCGGCTCACAGCCTGTCCATGGAGATCCTGACGCAGCGCGGTGCGTTGTGCGCGGCGCTGGAGTCCCGTGAGCTCGCCGATCGGGCGTTCGCGGCGGGACACGTGGCGGGCTCCCGGCGCGGCGAGCATCTGTTGCGCGTGGCGGCCCTGGAGACGGCTCTCGGTCGCACGGAGCTGGCCGACGGTGCCTTGAGGCGCGCGGCCCGTGAGCTCGAGGAGGCTTGCGATCCGGAGCTGGCGCTGAGACTCCTGCTCGAGCGTGCGGCGCTGGAGGTGGAGGACCTGCGCTTCGTGAAGGGGGCCACCACGCGCTCAGCCTTGCTGGGGGCGCAGCAGGCCTGCGCCGAGCTTGGCGCACGCGCCTCGCCCCTGACGCGACGGCGGCTGGCGTGGTTGGAGTCCGTCCACGCCTTGGCGGCGTGGGAGCGAGGAACCGCCGGTGCCGAGCGTGCGGCCCTGGAACCGGCGCGCCTGAAGGCGCTTGCGCTCGAAGCCGAAGCGGCGGCCTGCGGACGGCGCGGCGCGGCGCTCGCGGCGCGTTGCCTGGCGGCGCGCCTCGCCGAGGCCCTGGGTCAGGGAGGTCAGCGCGTCGAGCTCGAGGCCGTCGCGCGTGCGGCCGAGCGTCTGCGCCTGCTTCCCATCGAGCTCGACGCGCTGACGGCGCTGGCCCGCGCGCACCTGCGCGCCGGGGCGTTGCAGGCGGCCATCGTCGTCTCGCGCGAGGCCTTCCAGCATGCCGCGGAGCTGGCCCGGGGACTGCCCGACGCCCAACGGGCCGCGCTCCAGGGCCGCTTGGGCACGCTCTGCCGCGTGGCTCTCGAGGTTGCGGCTGCCGGCGCCGCGGGCCCCCTGCCCGACGACGCGGCGGCGCTCTGGCTGGAGCTGCTCGAGACGCGCCAAGCCAGCGCCCTGCAGCAGGCGCTCGGATCGCACCAGCTGTTCGAGGACGCAGGCGGCGCACAGGAACCGCCGGCCACGGTGGAGCAGCGTGCGCGTGTGCGACGCGATGCGTTCAGCGCGTTGACCGCGCAGCAGGCTTCGGGCGACGTGAGCGACCGCGGCCTGGACCGGCTGCGTCGCCAGGAGACGCGCTACGCCTCCGCGCTGCGGGCCGAGCAGGCGGAGCTCGTCGAATGGGAGCGCTCAGCGCTGCGCGACGCGCGCGCGGAGGCGCTGGCGCCTCTCGACGCCGGACTCGACGAGCTGCGCGCAGCACTGCCCAGGGGCGCGGCCTACGTGGCCTACGCCTTGTTGGAGGAGGAGGCCTGGGCGCTGGTCGTCACCTCCGAGAGCGCCCGCCCGCGGCGGCTTGGCGCGGGAGCGGAGCAGATGCAGGCGCTGCGCTCTGCCTTGGAGAACGTGGCGGCAGCTACCGCCCAGGAAGGGGCTCCCTCGCTCGAGGGGCCCGCTGCCGAAGCGGCGCGGCTCACTCTCCGCCGACGCCTGCTCGAGCCGCTCGGGCTTGCGCCCCAGATCCGTACCTTGGTGGTCGCGCCGGATCCTGCCCTCGTCTTTGTGCCCTGGGCCTGGGTCCTGGGCCCCGAGACCGCCCTCGATGTGGCCCTGGAGCCCTCCGCGACGGCCTTCACCTGGCTCGCGACCCGCAACGATCCCCCGGGCCGGGGCACGCTTGCCGTGGGCAACCCGGCCTATCCTGATCGGCTCGGCCTGGGGGCGAGCGTCCTGCGGGCCGCCGAGCGGGGCACGCCCAGCGCCGTCCTGCCGACCTTCCGCCCCTTGCCTTACTCGCTCGACGAGGCCCGTGCGGCTGCCTCCCGCCCCGGCGACCGGCTGCTCGTGGGCGAGGAGGCGAACGAGGAGGCCTTCTGGACAACGCTCGCCTCGCGCGGGCCCCGGCACCGTTGGCGGAGCGTGCACTTCGCCGTGCACGGCCTTGTCGATCCCGAGCATCCCGCCCTGGCGCTGCTGGCGCTGGCGCCCTCGGCCCAAGAGGACGGCCTGCTCACGCTCGCCGAGATCCAGCGCCACCGCATCCCCGCAGACTTGGTGGTGCTCTCTGCCTGCCGCACGGCACGGGGTCGGGTGGCCGATGGCGAGGGCTTGCTGGGCCTGTGTCGGGGCTTCCTGATGGCCGGCGCCACCCAGGTGATCGCCAGCCTGTGGGACGTGCCCGACGCTCCGACGGCCGAGCTCATGCTGGAGCTGCGCGCCCACCTCGACGCGGGCCTGGACGCAGCGCGTGCCCTGCGCGAGGCGCAGGCCAGCGTGCGTGCGAGTCATCCGGATCCGGCCGCCTGGGCGGCCTGGGTGCTGTGGGGCGTGCCGACGGGGCCCGGAGCCGTCGCGGCAGGGCCCGTGCGCTGAAGGCGTGGCTTTGAGCGCGGCGTGGTTTGGAGCGCGGGGGCGCCTACGCCGAGCGCGGGGGGACGTCCACGAACTGCAGCGAGCCGTCGCGGGCGACATAGCGCAGGCGTACGTCGCGCTCGCTCGAGGGACCGGGCAGGCCGTGAGCCTTCGCCATGCTCTCCAGCGCCTTGCGCATGGAGGCGTGGCTCGCTAGCGCCGCCGGAGTGGTCATGGGCCCCCCGGCGGCCTGCTGCTTGCGCGCCGCAGAGCCGAGGTGGCGCCATGCCAGCACAGCGGCCACGAGGCCCGCCATGGCCGCGCCGACGCGCACCTCGGACACGCCTTCGCGCGCGGCTGCCGCGGCCGTCATGGCCGCGTAGGCGGGGGCCGCCACGATCAGCAGGCGTAGGAACAGGCCGTGGATCAGCTGGGGCAGGCCGCCCGCGCCCGCCAGCGTGGGCAGGTAGGGCGCCACCTGGAACGCGGCCAAGGCCACGAGCGCCTTGTGCCAGTCCTCGGTCGCGCTCAACCCCACCCAGAGGTTTTCGCCTCCGGACAGGTAGGCGCTCAGGCCAGCCCACGCGAGCCCGCCGCCGGCCAGCAACCTCAGGATCTTGTCCATCGTGTCACTCCTCTTCCGGCGCGCGAGGCCTGCAACCAACAGGCCGACCGGGCTGCAGTCTCTTGAGGCACGGGCAGCCTCGAGGCCGCCCCGGGAGTCGTCACCTGACGGTATGCGAAGCGTCGGCCGACTGCGGCGGTTGACCGCTGCTATCGGTCACGAGGACCTGGATCCTGGTCCCCGTCGGGGTGCTGGGCGGGCAATCGATCTCGGCGAAGCTGCCGTTGGAGCTGATCGTGACGCCCGAAGGATTGGGAGGTGAGGGCGCCACGATGAACGTGTACGGCGGTATCCCGCCCGTAGGAGTCGCCCTGTAGCCCAACCCTGGCGTGAACGACTGTGGCGGAGACTTTGTGACCTGCACGTCCACCTCCCTGCGCGCCTGCCACGCCCCGCCCTACGACCTAGCCGCCTCCAGCCCCAGCGCGCAGCGCTGCGGCCCGCGCGGCGATCCCGACATCCTCGTGCGCGGCAGCACGGCCCAGCCACTGTCTGACCCAAGCGCTCGTATGCTGCCCCATCTGAGCGCAGATGTCGAGAGCCAGGGCGAGCCTGGAGGGGGTGGCGGCCGACTCGTCCCAGGCCAGCAGGTTGCGCGCCACGAACTCACCGAGGTCGCCCTGCGGGCTCACGCGCCATGCCGCGTGATGGGCCATCCAGAGCGCCTGCAGGGCCTCCCGCTGGTCGGTCCAGTCGCCCCGGCGGCAGCACTCCGCCAGCCTTTCCACGAGCCGGTCTTCGGGCTGGGCCACGACCCGCCGCACGATGTCCTCTTTGGGGACCCGCTCCCCACGCGTGAGGAGGCCCTGCGCGTACGACAGCCTAGTGCCGATCGGCACGCCTTCGTCCCACACGCGCTGGCGCGCCCAGGCGAGCCCCGTCGGCTGGCGCATGACGGTCGGGGCGACATGCGCCTCGACCGCCTCCGTATCGGCCCCCCTCTCCAGCGCCAAGATCACCCGCCGCACCCCCTCGTCGCCCAGCCGCTTCTCCAGGCAGCGGGCCGCCTCGCTCCGGACCTCCAACGCCTCGTGCGCGCTCTCCACGAGGCGCTCCAACTCCTCTCCCGGCACATACCCGGGATCCTCCGCAAGGGCTCCGAGCGCCCTCAGCTGCACGCCGGCCGCGCCGCTCTTGAGGTGCGGCAGCACCAAAGAGGCGGCGACCGGCTTCCCCCCCCGTGCGGCCTGGTTCAGGGCCGCAAACAGGGCTGCCTGGAGCGTCTGATCCCGCCCGTGCGCCAGCGCCTCGGCCACCAGGCGGCCGTGGTCGGCGCCGGGCGCCGCTGCTCGCGAGAGCGAGGTCTCCAGGTCCTCATTCCAAGTCCCTAGGACTTCCTCCAGCCTGCTGGGATCCACAGGGATCCCGCTGGAGGTCAAAGCCGACAGGGCGATGCGTCGCACCGCTGCCGACCCATGATCGAGTGCCGCCTCGAAGCGTGCACGCTGGCCCGCGTCGTCGCGCAGCAGGTTCAGCTTGGCCGGGCTTCCGTCCTTCGGAAACACGGTCCACTGCAGGTCCAGGGCCAGAGCCAAGGGCTCCTGCTCCAGACCTGCCGCAGGCGCGAAGTAGGCGGAGCGCGGACCCTCCCACAGCGAGGCGACACCGACCACCGCCGCGAGCAGCGCACTGGCACCCAGCACAGAGGTTCGGCGAGCCCGCAGGACGCGGTAGCGGGCCATGGCATGTGCGACCACCGCCCGCGGGTCGTTCTCCGCGTCGGGCGCTCCGGGGGCTTCGCCGCGGGCCCGCTCGATGCGTTCGCGCAGCTCCACGTAGCCCTCGACGCTCGCCCGGCACGTCGCACAGGCCTCGACGTGGCGGCGCCAGTGCAGCGGATCCTCGGCGAAGCGTCCATCGGCAATGGCCCGACCCACGGCTTCGCAGCTACAGACATCGGCGCGTAGGTCGCTCATCGTTTCTCCCCCGTCAGCTCCCACCAATCCCGCAGCTCGCGCCCAGGGCGCCCCTTCCTCAAGTTGGCCAGGCCGCGGCAGATGGCTGCGGCCACGGCGCCGCGCTCGATGCGCAGGGTCTTGGCGATCTCGCCTTCGTCGAGCAGGAAGAGGTATCGCAGGGTCACCGCCTCCCGCTCGCGGGGCCTCAGCCGGCCAAGCGCCTCACGCAGGGCGGTGCGGGCCTCGCTCGCCACATTCGCATCCGGCGTGACCTTCCCCGGACTCCGGCTGCGCAGCCAATCGTTCACGATCGCCAGCCCGAAACGGCGGCGGCGGTTCAGGCACAGGCTGACGCACATGCGCGACAGCCACGCGTAGAGGGAGTAGGCCGGGTCATAGTCCGCGGCGTTCTCCACCACGTGCAGGAACACGTCCGACGCGGCGTCCTCTGGATCCATGCGCTCCGGCAGGATCAGCATGGCTTGGCGGAAGAGCACCGGCCAATAGGCCTGGTAGGCGACCGCCAGGGCGTGGGGGTCGCGCAGTCGCACGCCTGCACGGATCCCGGAGCCTTCCGGGTTTTCCTGCGGCGCGATGCGCGTTTGGTGGAGGGCTGAGGGAGAGGACATGGTGACGCTATAGAAGAATTCAATCGAGACGGTCGGACATTACACGAATTCCGGAGATAAGTGCTGGGGCCCGGAGACGGATCCACTCCGGGCCGGTTCCTGTGCTTTCCGTGCCTTTGGATTGGCCCGGCTCAAGTCCCTGGGGTAGGACTGTCGATGTCGTGGTTGTGACGGGGGTCACTGGGCTTGCCGTCCTGTGGAGGGACTTGTCATGGGGACGAAAAGGGTCGCTTCGAAGAGAAGCGTGTGCGCGGGCGCTCGTTCGAGGGCCTGTCTGGGGATCGCTCTGCTGCTCCTGGCGACGGGCTGCGGCACGCAGGACGATGTGGGCGGCAGCTCCGTGGCCGCGCTGACGGCCGTGAATCCTGCTGATGACGCCGCCTTCGGCGGTTGGCTGGCCGCCAACGAGATCGAGCGCTCCGCTGTGGAGCCCGAGCAGGGCACGCGCGGCGTCAGCACGTCGGCCAGCGGCCTCTGGGTCCTCTACCCGCGGGGCGAGACACGCACGGAGGCCCTGGGCAGCTACGGGGTCGAGGTCTCTCCCGCAGGCTTCGTCAAGGGCGGCGTGATCGAGCTGCGCCGCGGCAAGACGGTGCTTTACCGCGAGAGCGAGCCGTTCGCACCGATCACCCGCTTCGTCTACGGTCGTTTTCCCAGCCCCGTGACGGAGGCGATCAAGAGCGGCGAGAACCTGACATGGGGCGTGTACTACCCCGATCGGCCTGAGCTCGACGTCGTGGCGTCCCTGCGCGTCGTCTTCAAGCCCGCGGCAGACAGGCAGCTCGCGCGCGTTTCCGCCGACCCACGCAACGCAGAACAGAGCGCGCTGGTCAGGTCGCTGGGGCGCGGCCAGGTGCTGCTCAACAACAGCCTCTTCGGCGAGGCCCTGCGTGACTACCTCGCCGTGGCCCGGCAGGATCCGCTCGTCGCGGAATCCTGGGCACGCATCGGCGACTGCATGCGACGCATGAATCTCAAGGCGGCGCCGCTCTACGGCGACGCGCTGGCACGCGCCTCGAGCGCCTCCAAAAGCAACGCCCGCAACCGGACGAACCCGGGCGGCGGCGGGCTGGATGGCGCCGACGCGGCCACCGCGCCGCCTGCCGGTCAGCCTCAGGCGGGGCAGCCGGCCACGAGCCGCCCCAGCTCGCCCGCGCCCATGCCCCCGACCGCCGGGGACTCCAGCGCGTCCCGGGTGGCGTTGGGCGCCCTGAGTGACATGGCTTCGGCCCGCAACGCCGCGGCACAGTCCACGTCGACCGATGCCCAGAGGAGCCTCGAGGCAGCCCAACAGGCGCTGGCCGCTGCCACGGCCGCGCTGGCTGCCGCCGACGAGGCGAACCGTGAGCGCGCCCAGGCCATGGCGGAGGAGTCCGCCAGACGCGCGGCGGAGGCCCAGCTCAGCGCTGAGAGGGCCGCCACGCTGGCGCAGCAGACCCGCGCCGACGAGCGCCTGATGGCCGAGTGGACGCGCGTCATGGGGTCCGCGCCGGCGACGCCGGAGCAGCGTGCCGAGACGCTGCGCGCCATCGGCGTGTGGGCGGCCGGCTTGCGGCAGCAGGCGGATGCGGCACGAGCCACGGCCGAGGAGCTGGCGCGCCAGGCCAGCGCGGCGGCGGCCAGCGGCGATCCGCAGGCCAGCGAGCGCATCGCTGAGGCCCAGGCCGCGGCCCAGGAGGCCAGCCGGCAGGCGCAGGCCGCCGACGCGGCCCGAGCTCAGATCGAACAGCTTCGTCGAGCGCGCCGCGACACGGGCGGCCGCTGAGCGAGAGCGACAGGGGAACGACGGGGGCACGAGGTGACAGGGAGTGCGATCCGACCCTCTCCGTCACGCCACTTCCTTGAGCGTACGTTCTTGAGCGTACGCTGCGCGTTCGGGCCTTGTTTCCGTGAGCAGGGCACGAACACCAAGCGGTGCCGCGTGCGGCCCGCCGCGGGCACTGTGTGGCGGGGCTGACGCGGTCGGCGCGACCTGCTACGCTCCCTTCCGATGAAGCCGCGCGATCCCAGCGAACCCACGCCCGAGAACGCAGCCGCGGGTACGTCACGCCGCGGCCAGCGCACGCACCGCGGCCTGCTGGGCCTGGGGCTCGACGCGCAAGACGGCCAGGGACGTGTGACGAAGGGCGACGACTTCCTCCTCGTCGGGGGCAGCGCCCAGACGCACGAGCGCATGCAGGATCTCGTGCTGCGCATGGACGAGGCGCTCAAGCGCCGCGGCAAGCGCTTCTCCGACCTCTCGCGCGGAGAGTTCGAGAACTTGGCGCGCGAGACGCTGCGCTGAGTCGGCAGACTCCCTCGCTGCTCGCGTGCTCGTTGATCGCAGCGGGCGTGCTGCTCGGCAGCTGCGCCGCCCCGACCGAGGCCACCTCGCTCAACCCGCTGTATCGCGCCGACCCGGACACCGGCTCCTACGAGGTCGATCCTCAGGCGCCTCGGCTCCCTCGCGCCCCGATCCCGGGCCGCCGTGTCGTGCCCGTCGCCGAGCCTGCGCCAGCGGAGCCTGCCGTCTGCAAGCACCTCTACGAGTCCCACTCGACGCACCGCTACCGCGATCCGCTGACGGGGCTGCCGGCCCTGTGCGCGGTCGTACGCTGCGCGAAGTGCGGCGAGATCCGCCA
>Ga0163150_10006309_pt1 | contig 14596 bp, 9 predicted proteins | sample OliLakLV19P2IB_FD_148628 | JGI IMG/M metagenome (GOLD analysis project Ga0163150, IMG submission 148628) | Freshwater microbial mat bacterial communities from Lake Vanda, McMurdo Dry Valleys, Antarctica - Oligotrophic Lake LV.19.P2.IB | ecosystem: Environmental > Aquatic > Freshwater > Lake >...
GAGAACCCCCAGCGCTGGTAGGAGAACGCGCCTCATGGCCCCCTGTATAGCCCAAGATGCCACGGCGGCCACAGGCGGCCCTCGGCGGGCGCCTCAAGCGACCTACAGCCCGCGCATCCAATCCGGCTTGAGCGGCAGCGCGCCCGCACGTGCCAGATCGATGGCCGCGAGCAAGCGCTCCTTGTCGGCCGGCAGGCGCCCCCCCAGAGGGAGCCAGTTGCTGGCGTGGTTGCTGCGAAAGACGGTGGCCGAGAGCTCGAGCCCCGAGACAAGCACGCGCAGCTCCTCGAGGATCTCGTGCGGCGAGGGCAGCTCGAAGGCGCCGCTCTCGACCTGCGCGTGGAGCGGCGTGCCGGGCACGGGGGTCACGCACAGGCACGAGACGAAGCGCGGGTCCATCTCGCTCACGACCCGTGCCGTGTCGCGCGCGTGCTCCAGGCTCGCAGCGCGCCCGGCGATGCCCAGCAGCACCATGACGCTCATCTTGATGCCGGCGGCCTGCGCGCGTTGCACGGCCCGCACCTGCTCCTCGATCGTCGCTCCCTTGATGATGCGGCGGCTGGTCTCCTCATGCCCGGTCTCCAGGCCCAGGTAGGCGATCGACAGCCCCAGCGACTTGAGCTGCGCCAGCTCGGCGTCGCTCTTGGCGTTGATCGAGATGGCGTTGGCGTAGCTGCCCACGCGGGCGAGGTCGGGAAACGCGCGATGCAGCGCCTCCAGCACCGTGACCAGGCGCTTGGTCGGGGCCGTCAGCGCGTCGCCGTCGAGCAGGAACACGCGCCGCGTCTCGGGCATGCGCCGCGCGGCCTCGGCGATGTCCTCGAAGATCTCGGCCTCGGGCCGCAGCGAGAAGCGCTTCGTGAGGTACATCGCGCAGTAGGTGCACTCGTTGTGGCTGCAGCCGTAGGTCACGTGCAGCAGGTAGGAGTCGGCCTCCGAGGGCGGACGGAAGACGGGTTCGACGTACCTCATCGGACGCGTTCCCCCCAGCGCTCGCCCACGAGCGCCACGCCAGCGCCGTCGAAGCGCACCACGCCCCCTTCGCCGTCCCAATCCTTGAGCACCAGCACCTCGCGCGGGCGCTCGCCCCGCAGGCGATGATGCACGCCCGTGTGCACGTGGCCGGCCACGAGCAGGTCGGCCTCGGCCACCTCCAGCCAGCGCCGCGCCAGACCGTAGTCGATGTCGAGCAGCCGGCGTTCCTTGCGCTGGACGGCGCGCCCGGAGGTGCGCCGCAGGGCGCGCGCCAGGGTCTCCACCCAGCGGTAGGGCAGCAGCCCCAACAGGCCGCGGATGGGCGGGAAGCGCAGCAGCCCGCGCATGCGCAGGTAGGTCGGGTCGCCCGTGACCAGCAGGTCCCCGTGCGTGAGCAGCACCCGCTGGCTCCCCCAGGTGGTGCGCACCAGGTCGGGCCAGATCGTGAGCGGCACACCCGGCAGACGGCGCAGCATGAAGTCGCGATTGCCGGGTTGGAAGCACAGCGCCACGCCACGCGTGGCCAGACGCCGCAAGGCCTCGATGGCAGGCTGCACGCGCGGCTCGCGCTCCTGGCCGCGGCCCACCCACCAGTCGAAGATGTCGCCCAGCAGCACCAGCGTGCCCCCGCGTTCCCCCTGGCGCTCGAGCCAGGCGAGGAAGCGCTGCTCTACCTCCGGATGGCTCTCCGACAGATGTACGTCCCCCACCACGGTGACCGGCGGCACCATAGGCGGAAGGTCGGTGATCTGCGGCAGGCGCGCGGCCATACCGCCGAGCCTACGTCACGGGGGCTCTGGGGGCGGCGGACGGTCCGGGGAGGGCCCCAGCTGCGGCGCCGCCGGCACCCTGAACCGCTCGTTGCGCCCGCGCAAGAATCCTTGGGGGGCTCCGCGACACCCGAGCGGAACATCAGTTCTTGTCCTACGCCTCTTCACTACGCCTCGGCGCGCTGGATGGGGTGCGGTGGGCCGCCGCGGAGGACGCCCTGCAGCCTGCCAACACGAGTCTTCCTACAGTAGGACGACGCGGTGGCCCGAGCTGCGAGCCGCGCTCGTCGCGGCTCGCCAAGCAATGGGGCAGCCCAGCGCGCCGACCTAGCGGCCGCAGGGAGGCGGCAGGGCGACGTTCATCCCCTCGGCCACGAGCTCCGCCCGCAGGGCGTCCACCGCGCGACAGATCTCGGGGTCGAGCACCAGCCCCTGGAGCGAACCGCGGCCCTCGGCGAGGTCGTGGCGCTCGGCAGCGTCGGTCTTGCGATCGTAGGCGTGCTCGCGCAAGGTGGAGCGGCGCAGGTCCCACTCGAGCACGGCGGCATAGCGGCCCGAGCGCGCCGAACGCAGCAAGATGTGCAGGTCCTCCTGCGAGACATCGAAGTTCACCAGCTCCTGCGAGGGGACCACGCGCTCCGGCTCCGCTCCTTCGAGCACCCCGCGCAGGGAGCGGCCCACGGCACTGGGCGGGGCGGAGAGGCCCGCCAGCTCGGCGTAGGTGGGCATCACGTCCATCAGCCCGACATGCTCCCGCACCACGCGCCCGCCGCTCCAGGGGGGCGGGCCCACGATCAGGAGCGGCACGCGCAGAACCTCCTCGTGCAGCACCCGACCGTGCTCGAGCGTGCCGTGCTCGCCGAAGGCCTCACCGTGGTCGCTGGTCACGACCAGCAGCGTGTTCTCGAGGAGCCCCTCCGACTCGAGCCACTCCACGGTGCTGCGCAGCAGCCCGTCCACCCAGCGCACGCCCTCGATGTAGGCGCGCCGTAGCGACTCGGCCAGCTCGGGCCGCGGCTCCCTCTTGTAGCCCGACCACAGGTAGCGCACGACCGCCGCCCGGAACTCCTTGCCCAGCGCGCGATCCAGGGCCGTGCGTTCGCTGCGGTTCGTGAGGAAGTGATAGGCCAGCTCCCAAGGCTCGCGCGGGGCTTGCGGGTCGAAGCCAGCGGGCGGCTGCGTGAGGGCGGCTCGGCGGTGGTTGCTCTCCTCGCCGTAGGGGTCGTGGGCCTCGAAGCTGTGCAGCAGCACGAAGAACGGCCGGCGGGGGTCGAGGCTGCGCCTCCAGCCCTGCAAGGCCGTGGGAGCGCCATCGAGCCCGAAGCCTACGTCGGACGCCGCGAACCCCTTCAGCAGGCCGTGCTCCCCCTGCAGCGCCCACGGGGCACCGCTGTAGGCCGCCGTCTGCAAGCCGCGCTGGCGCAGGCGCTCGGCCCAGGTCGTCACGCCCACCGGCAGGCGCGGGAGGGGCACCATGCGCGTGACGCCGTGGTCGCGCGGCATCAGCCCCGTGAGCAGGCTGCCCATCGAAGGCAGCGTCCACGGTGCGGGCGCCGTCACGTCGGTGAAGAGCACACCCCGGCGCGCCAGCTCGCGCGCGTAGGGCATGTGCGCGGGCTCTCCGTTCGGGCCGGCAAGCATGTCGCCGCGCAGCGTGTCGATCACGATCAGGATCAGGTTCGGCGGACGCGGACCCTCGAAGAGCACGCTCGCGGGCCCCTGGCAGGCGTGCTGCCAGAGAAGCCCCGCTCCGAGGGCCAGCACGAGCACGAACAGCACGACGACCGACCGTCTCACCGGGGGGTCTCGGCCGCGTCCAGCGGCCAGGGACGCCCGTCGAGGTCGTCGGTGGGCAGTCCGAACCAGGCCAGCGCGGTGGCGGCCACGTCGCGTACGTGGTAGGGACGCTCAGGGGCTGCGGGGACGAGGCGCCGGTTCACGAGCAAGATGCCCGGCACCACCTCAGGGTCCGTGCTGCAGTGGTCGCCCGACCAGGGCCGGTCGTTGCGTTCCACCACGCGGCCGTTGAAGCCGCCCAGCAAGGCCGTCTGCCAGGAGACGCGGTAGCCCTCGGCGAAGAGCAGCTGGAGGTCGCCCGCCTCCAGAGCGCTGGGGCCGCTGTACTCCTCATGCAGGAAGGCCACGCGGCGGATGGGCGCCTCCTCCGGCGCGTAGTCGTTGCGCAGCGCCAGCAGCTTGGCGCGCAGCTCCTCGCGCAGCCTGGGCACGTCGTCGGGCGGGACGATCCCCTGCGGCCGGCGCCCCTTGACGTTGAAGAAGACCTGCCCCAACCCGATGGCCACGGCCTGGGTCTTGCTCCAGTCCACCACGTCCACGCCCAGGTCGCCGCGCTGGAAGAGCTGGCCGAGGTTCTTCTCGGCCATGTTGCCCTTGAGCGTCAGGTAGCCTTCGTCGAGCAACCACTGGTTGATGTTCACGCCGTAGCGCCAGGTCGCGAAGCCGTGGTCGCTCACCACGAGCAGCAGATCTTCGGGCGCAAGCGTGGCGCGCACCGCGCCCACGATGCGGTCCATCTCGCGGTAGGAGAGCAGGATCGGGTCGCCCAAGCGCGCCGCCACCTTGGGGTCGTGCTGCGGGTGCCCCGTGTCGCGCACGCGGAAGAAGGCGTGGGCCACGCGGTCGGTGGCCGTGAAGCACTGGAAGACGCAGCGCGAGCCGCGCGCCAGCTCGCCCAGCAGCAGGCCCGCCCCGCGACGCATGTCGTCGAGCGCGTCGGCGAGGAAGGCCTCGTCGTCCTGGCGGTAGTCGTTCAACGCGAAGGTCTGCTCCTGCCAGCCCACGGTCTCGAACAAGCCGTAGCGGGCGGCCAGCTCGGCGCCATACTCGGGCGGGGTCGTGATCGGGAACGGCGCTGCGCGCATGTCGATGTTGACCGGATCGGCCAGCACGGTGAGCGGGTCGAGCGACTTGGCCTCGAGGCGCACCAGGCCCGCGATCTCGACGGCCGGCAACGTGCCCAGCCGGAACCGTACAGCGAAGAACTCGCTGCGCCCGCCCAAGGCCAGCGTCTGGGTGCGCCCGGGAGGCTCGGCGCGGGGAACAGATGAGGCTGGCGCAGCGAGAGCACCGGGTAGCCGGCGGCGTGCACCCGTTCCAGGAACGTGGGGGCCGCCAAGCGCGAGCGCACCAACGGAGCGCGCACGATGAAGCGACCGCCCAGCAGGCGCATGGGCGTCACGTCCACCATCCCGTTCACGGGCGTGAAGTCGAGCCCCGGCGTCACGAAGTCGTGGATGGCGTGGCGTCCGGGGTTCACCCCGGTGAGCAGGCTGGCCCAGGCCACGGGCGACTCCGGCGGCAGCTCGCTGCGCAGGGGGTGGAAGGAGCCGTCCCGCGCCAGGGCCTTCAAATGCGGCAGCTCGTCGGCGTCGAAGTACGCGCGCAGGATGCGCTCGTCCACCCCGTCGAATCCGAGCACGACCAGCCGCGGGTGGCTGGCCGCGTCGGCCGCGGGCGCGGGCGCGCGCCGGGGCAGGGCCGAACCCAGCGCGTCCGCCAGGAGGAAGGCGCTCGCGGCCGCGGAGGCGACGAGCAAGGGGAGGAAGCGCAGGTTCATCGTCGAGGCCGCCAGGATGGCTCCGGAGCTCCCGGAGAGCAACGTTCCCGGTCGTGACCCCTTCCCGACGTCAGCGGCGGGCCTTGCGCTTGCGCGTCGCCTGAGGGCTCCGCTTCGAGCTGACCCCCGCCGCCTGGCGCCCGACCTTGCGGCCCCGCTTGGAACGGACCGTCGCGTTGCGGGCGACCGTCGGCTCGCACTCCACATCCGCGCCCAACGCCAGAGGTAGGACCTCCTCGACGCGATCCACGAGGTGCACCTCGAGCCCACGCAGGATCTCGGGAGGGACCTCGGCCAGGTCCTGCTCGTTGAGGCGCGGGAGGAGCAGCGTGCGGATGCCCGCGCGCGGCGCGGCCATGACCTTCTCGCGGATGCCCCCCACCGGGAGCACCTGCCCGCGCAACGTGATCTCGCCGGTCATGGCCAGATCGTGGCGGGCGACACGTTTGGAGATGGCGGAGGCGATGGCCACCAGCAGGGCGATGCCGGCGCTGGGACCATCCTTGGGCACGGCGCCGGCCGGCACGTGCACGTGCAGGTCCAGCCGGCGCGAGTCGCCGAGCTTGGGGGCATGCTCGCGCAGCCAGGTGATGGCGGCCTCGGCCGACTCCTTCATCACCGCGCCCAGACTCCCGGTGAGCTTGACCCGCCCGGAGCCGGGCACCGCCGCCGCCTCGATGAACAGCACCTGCCCGCCGGCGGGCGTCCAGGCCAGCCCCATCGCCAGGCCGGGGATGCAGCTGCGATCGACGCGATCGATGTGTCGGCGCCGCGGACCGAGCACGGCGGGGAGATCCTGCGGGCGCACCGGGAGCGGGCCCCGCTCGCCCGCCGCCCGACGGGAGGCGATGCGGCGGACGATCGCGCGCAACGCCACCTGCAGGCCGTGCACGCCGCTCTCGAAGGTCCAGCCGTCCACGATCGCCTCGAGCGTCTCGTCGGCGAGCGCCAGATCCTCGTCGAGGCCTACCTCCCGGGCCAGGGCCGGCAGCAGATGGTCGCGCGCGATCTCGCGCTTCTCCTCGTCCATGTAGCCGCGCAGCGGGATCTCCACCAGGAGGTCGCGCACCTCGCTGGGCAGTACGTCGATCAGCTGCGCGGTGGCGACCACGACGGCAGCCGACAGGTCGATGGGCACGCCCAGCCAGCGATCCTCGAAGGCCGCGCGGCGGTCGGGATCGAGCAGCGGGAGCAGCAGGGCTTCGAGATCACCGGGGAATCCGAGCGCCAGATCGTCCAGGCCGTCGAGCACGATGACCGGGTCGCGCGTGCCCACACCACGCAGCGCCTCCAGCAGACGACCGGGCTTCGCGCCCGGGTGCAGCCGTCGCTCGCCGAGCAGCTCGTCGCTGTTTTGGATGCCGCTCAAGCGCACATGCACGACCGGGCGTTCGAGCGCTTCGCCCAAGCCGTGCGCCAAGCTGCTCTTGCCCACGCCGCTGGGCCCCACCAAGCAGATGGGCGGGATGCGCCCATCCGGACGCAACACCCCCGCCGCCAGCGCATCGAGCAGCCGCCGCTTGGCTTCGGCCTGGCCGCGATGGTCGCGGTTGAGGAAGGCGCGCACGTGCTCCATCCTCAGCGGCTCGCGTTTCAGCGTCGTCCACGGCAGCGCGAGCAGGGTCTCCAGACGCACCACAGCCGAGGCGCGGTCGTGCCCCTGGAGGCCGGCGTCCTCGAGCCGCTCGAGCTCGGCCGTCATCTCGGAGGCCACGAGGGGCGGCAGCTCGACCTCGGGCAGGCGTGCGCGCAGGGCCGCGACACGCGGATCGCGTCCCAGGCCGAGCTGGCGGCGGATGACCTCCAGCTGAGCGCGCAAGAGCTCCACCCGCTGCTCGGCCCCCACACGCCCGTGCACCTCGCCCTCGATGCGCCGCGCCATCTCGGCCACATCCAGCGACTTGCCGACGAGCCGCACCGCCTCCTGCAAGCGCGGCCGGACGGACAGCTCCTCGAGCACGGCGCGACGCTCGGCACCCCGCACCTCGAGCCGTCCCACCACGGCGTCGGCGAGCCGGCCCGGATCCTCGAGCGCATCGAGCAGGGGCAGCAGCCCCGGGTCGGCGTCCGGATCGACGGCCAAGCGGCGCTGGAAGAGCGACTTGAGCGTGCTCACCAGCGCGGCGGTCTCCACATCGTCGGGGGCCGGCACGCTGGGCACGGTCTCCACGCGCGCCACGAGCGCCTCGCCACGGAGCTCGACGGACAGGACCCGCAGGCGCTCGCGCGGTTCCAGCACCACCTGCAGGGTCCCGTGGGGATCGCGCTCGACGTTGAGCACGACAGCCAGCACTCCCAAGGAACGGAAGTCCTCGGCGCCCCACACCTCTTGCCCGGGAGCATCCGCCCCAGCGTCCCGCTGGGCGAGCAAGGCGATGCGCGGCGCCTCCGGGGAGGTAGCCGTCACCGCAGCGGCGGCCAGCGGGCGGCGCACGCCCACGGTCATGGGCAGACCCGGCAGGGGCAGCACCCCGCGGAGCGGCAGCACGGGCAGTTCCATCGCCTCGGCCGCCGCAGCGCGCGTCTCGCCCATGCCTCGCCTCCAGGACGCGCTTCCTAGGCGCCGCTGGCAGCAAGTCTACTCCCGGGGCTGTCCATGTAGGGGCGACCCTCGTGGTCGCCCGCGGAGTCCGTAGGGATCACCCCAGGCCGCGGGACGTCGCATTGTGTGCGGATGACCTCCGTCGGGACGGTCGACGCCGTCCCTCGGCATCTCCGGTGCGACCGCTGGCGGCGGTTGGGCCGACGGTGGCGCTACCACGCGGCGGAACCCGGATGCCTTCGCCGACCGCACGGACCCCGCGGGCGACCACGAGCGAACACGAGCGAGCACGAGCGACCGCGGGCCGACGGTTGGGCCGACGGTGGCGCTACCACGCGGCGGAACCCGGATGCCTTCGCCGACCGCAACGGGCGACCACGAGCGACCGCGAGGTAACACGAGCGACCGCGAGGTGATACGAGCGACCGCGAGCCGACGGTTTGGCCGACGGTGGCAATACCACACGGCGGAACCCGAAGGCCTTCACCGACCGCAACGGACTCCGCGGGCGACCACGAGGGTCGCCCCTACTGGGGCGGCTCGGAGAAGTAGGAGGCCGCGATCCAGGCCTCGCCGGTCTCCTTGTCGGAGGTCCTCAGGCTGGTGCCGCCGGGGCCGCGACCCACCAGCGTCATGTTCTTCGCCGGCTCGCCGAAGTAACGCATCTCGCTGGCGAAGAGGCTGCCCTGCTTGAAGGCCCACACGCGCCCGTCCTTGTAGAACGTCTCGAAGCCGGGCTTGGAGTGCTGCCAGCCCTTGATCGTCTCGATGTCGGGCGCGCGCACGGTCATGCCGTTGGGACCGGCCCCCAGCACCGTGACCTGCTTGGCGGGGTCGCCCTTCTTCAGGAAGTCGGCCAGGTCCTTGCTGTGGGCCTTCAAGATCCACAGGCGGTTGTCCACCACCCGCGTGACGTAGGCCGGGCGGTCGTAGGGACCGGGCTCGACGTTCATGGGCGGCGCCTTGGCATCGCTCTTCTTCGCCTCCTTCTTCTCCTCGGGCTTGGGCTGGTGGCGCGCCGAGTAGGCGCCGCCCCAGGTGTTGCCCGCGGTACTCCCGGGCATGACAGCGCAACCGGCGAAGGTCGGCAAGCAGAGCAGAGCGAGGACGGCGGACGTGAGACGGATCATGAGGTTCCCTCCTGGATGGGTTGACGTTGACCGAAGGCCGCCTCCCAGCGACCGACGGCCCGGTGGGTGACGCCGCGGCATGCGGCGGGCGGGCTTCTAGCCAGCCGGCCTAGCCGAAGCGGCCGGTGACGTAGTCCTCCGTCTCCTTCAAGTGCGGGTGCAGGAAGATGTCTTCCGTGGGTCCGTACTCGATGAGACGGCCGAGGTACATGAAGGCGGTGGTGTCGCTGGTGCGGGCGGCCTGCTGCATGTTGTGCGTCACGATCAGGATCGTGTAGGCGCCCTTGAGCTCTTGGATCAGGTCCTCGATGCGGCCCGTGGCGATCGGATCGAGTGCGGAGCAGGGCTCGTCGAGCAGCAGCACCTCGGGATCGCCGGCGATGGCACGCGCGATGCACAGTCGCTGCTGCTGTCCGCCCGAGAGCGAGAGCGCGCTCTCGTCCAGGCGCTCCTTGGCCTCGTTCCACAGGCCCGCGCCCTTGAGGCTCTTCTCGCAGGCTTCCTCCAGCACGCTGCGGTCGCGCTCGCCGTCGATGCGCAGCGAGTAGACGACGTTCTCGAAGATGCTCATGGGGAAGGGATTGGGCTTCTGGAAGACCATGCCCACGCGTTTGCGCAGCTCGATCACGTCCACGGCCTTGCCGTAGATGGGGTCGCCGTTGAGGCGCATGCTCCCGTCCACCCTGACCGAGTCGATCAGATCGTTCATGCGGTTCACACAGCGCAGCAGCGTGGACTTGCCGCAGCCCGACGGGCCGATCAGCGACGTGACCATGCCGCGCGGCACGGCCATCGAGACCGAGTGCAAGGCCTGGGCCGCGCCGTACCAGAGATTGAAGCCCTCGATCTCCACCACGGCGTCCATGCCGGCGAGCGAGGCATGCGTCTCGGTCGGTAGCGTCTCCCCGCGGCTGATGGCCGCGAAGATCGCGCTCTTGGAAGCAGCGCTCGCGCCGCTCAGCGCGGCGGGTTGTCCAGGGGGGGCGTCGGCGTCAGGAGTCGTCACGGCGACCCCCTTCTGCGGCGGAAACACGCTCATGTCAACCTCCAGGTCCGGCTCATGCCTGCACCGCGTTGAACTTGCGCCGCAGCCGCGAGCGCACCCAGATCGCCACCACGTTGAGCAGCACGATCAGGCCGATCAGGAGCAGCGTGGTGGTGAAGACCATCGGTTTGGCCGCTTCGCTGTTCTGGCTCTGGAACCCGACGTCGTAGATGTGAAACCCCAGGTGCATGAACGAGCGCTCGCCATGCACGAACGGGAAGGTGCCGTCCACGGGAAGCGCGGGGGCGAGCTTGACGGCGCCCACGAGCATCAGGGGCGCCACCTCGCCCGCGCCGCGGGCGATGGCCAGGATCATGCCCGTCATGATGCCGGGCATGGCCCGCGGCAGCACGATGCGCCGGATGGTCTGCCACTTGCTCGCGCCGCAGGCGTAGGAGCCCTCGCGCATCGAGCGGGGCACCGCGGCCAGGGCCTCCTCGGTCGCCACGATCACCACCGGCAGCGTGAGCAGGGCTAGGGTGAGGGAGGCCCATAGGAGGCCGCCCTTGCCATAGGTGGGGTTGTCACCGCGCTCTGCGAAGAAGAGGTCGTCGATCCCCGCACCCACGATGTAGCAGAAGAACCCCAGACCGAAGACACCGAACACGATGCTCGGAACGCCGGCGAGGTTGTTGATGGCGATGCGCACCAGACTCACGAGCGGGCCGGGCTTGGCGTACTCGCGCAGGTAGAGCGCCGCCAGGACACCGAAGGGCACGACCATCAGGCTCATGATGAGGGTCATCACGACCGTGCCGAAGATGGCCGGGAGCACGCCGCCCTCGCTGTTGGCCTCGCGGGGTTCGTCGCCCAGGAACTCGCCCCAGCGCGAGGCGTACACGCCCAGGCGCTCGGGCGTGGAAAGTCGGTTGGGCGCCATCGCCCGCACGATTTCATCCAAGGGGACGCGCTTCTCCTGACCGTCGGAGGTGGAGAAGAGCAGCACATGGCGGGCGTTCTCGGCGTTGAGGCGCTCGATACGGCCGCGAATCTCGCGGAACTCGACCTCGGCCTTCGCCGCCTCGTCGGCCTCGGTGCGCATAGCCGCCGCCAGCCGCTCGAAGGTGTCGGCCTCCCCGGCGGGGGCTCCCTGGCGCGCGCCCGGACGCGCCGGTGCCGCCGCAGGCTCCGGCTCCTCGAAGCGACGGCCCTCACGCGCGGCCGCCGCCTGCGCGGCTGCCCATCCCGCGCGCGCGATCTCGGCGGACACGGCGGCCTTGAAGGCCTTGAGCGTCGGCACGCCCTCGAGGTCAAGCTCGACCCGGCGCACGTTGAATCGCTGCTTCTCGATGCGGGCGTTCACCTCGCCGGTGGCGTCCGACTCGAGCTCGCGGCGCGCTTCCCAGCGCTCGCGCACGGCGTCGTGGCGCGCCTCGAACAGCTCCCAGGCCTTGGCGGGACCCTCCGCCACGCGCGTGAACCCCTCGGGCCGCGGGGGGAGGGCGCGAGCGGGTCCGCCCGTGGGATCCGGCACCTCGCGTACGGCCTCGCCCTCGAGGAAGGCCGTAGGCACGCCGTAGAAGCGCCCCCACGACTGCCGCTCGAGCAGCACCGCCCACTCCGGGAGGCTCTCGGAGAGGATCTCGAAGTCGGCCACCCAGGTGAAGTGCGTGCCGGTCAGCTCGAAGTTCCCCGTGCGCAGCAGCCGGCGACGCACCTTGCCGTCGCCCACCGCCAGCAGCGCCTGAGCGCGCGCCCGCTGGTCGTCGGCGAGAGCCGTCAAGGCCTGCTCGTCGGGGACGTAGCGCTCCTCCGAGGCGATCTCGCCCACCAGGGTGCGACCGTCGTGCGTGCGGACCTCGACGAGGTCGCCGGGCCAGAAGGTCTTGCCACCCTGCACGACCACCAGGAGCAGCAGCCCGACGATCATCAGCAGGCACATCACGAGCGCACCGCCGGTGACCCACACCTGCGGCTCGCCGGCCGAGAAGAGCGAGGTCGCGCGGCGCCGCGCACGGACCGCCGGACGCGCGGGCGCGGCAGCGGGCGGCAGCGGGGGGATGGCGAGGGTCGTGGTCACAGCTGGAAGGCCCGTCTGCGGAAGCGCTGCCGGACGACCTCGGCGAGCGTGTTCAGCACGAACGTCATGGCGAAGAGGGTGAAGGCCGCCAGGAACAGCACGCGGTAGTGCGTCCCCCCCACCACGGCCTCCGGCATCTCCGTGGCGATGTTGGCCGAGAGGGTGCGAAAGCCGTTGAAGACGTTCCACTCCATCACCGAGGTGTTGCCCGCCGCCATGAGCACGATCATGGTCTCGCCCACGGCGCGGCCCAGGCCGATCATCACGGCCGAGAACAGACCGCTCATCGCGGTGGGGATGATGATGCGCGTGGCCGTCTGCCACGCGGTGGCGCCGGCGCCCAGCGATCCCAGCCGCAGCTGGTGGGGCACGCTCGAGAGCGCGTCCTCCGCCAGCGTGTAGATGATGGGAATGATGGCGAAGCCCATCAGGAAGCCCACCACCAGCGCGTTGCGCTGCACCGGGCTGCCCATGATGGCACCCTGGCCACGCGAGGCGTGCTCGAAGGACCCGCGTGGGTCCATGCCCGTGTTCGTGATGAGCCAGCCCAGCGCCCCGGCGACGAGCACGGCCGCCACGACGCCCGCCGACAGCTTGACCAGGGCCGCCAGCGCGCACTGCGCACGCGACCAGGCCTTCGACCTGTGCCGGATCCAGGGGTTCACCCAGCGCGTCATGCCGAACACCACGAGCACGACCGCCAGCGGCAGCAGCAGGTAGGCCCAGCCGCCGTCGGCGCCCGCCAGGTGCGCGTCGCGCACCTGCTCGGTCTGTTCCGCCGTCAGAAGCGGTGTGGTTCCGGTAGCGGGCAGCTTGCCCGAAGCCTGCGCTCCCGCCTCGAGGGCCAGCTGCGAAGCCTGCTCGCGGGTCAGGCCCGCGGGCGGCGCCCAACCCGCCGCGGCCAGCTCGTCGCCAGACACCTCGTGGTTGAGCCAAGCGCCCAGGTCGCCGCGGAAGAGCACGCTCTCCACCGTGGGCGCGAGCGCGCTCGAGAGCAGGATGGAAAGGGGGAAGATGGCCACCACACAGGCCAGCCGCGGCGCGCCCGCGAGCCGGATGGCGAGGTGGTTGGGCAAGAGCTGCCAGAGGTGTGCGCCCAGAAGCAGCAGCGTGGGCAGCATCAGGAACCAGGTGAGGACGGTGGGCACCACACCCTGCACGAAGGGCGCCACCACGATCGCGGCCAGGAAGCCCAGCACGACGCTGGGCAGGCTGGCCATGATCTCGATCACCGATTTGACCGAGGTGCGCAGGCGCGCACTCAAGAACTCGCTGGTGAAGATGGCCGCCAGCAGCGCGATCGGCACCCCGAACAGCATCGAGTAGACCGTCGCCTTGAGCGTGCCGAAGACCAGCGGGACGAGGCCCAGCTTGGGCTCGAAGTCGTCGGTGCCGCCGGTGGACTGCCAGACGTGCTCCGGCTTCTCGAGCCCCTCGTACCAGACCTTGCCGAAGACCGAGACCAGGCTGCCCTCCGGGTGACGGGCCTGGAAGCTCCACAGCGTGAGCCCCGCCGCCGTGCGCGCGAAGAGGGCGTCCTCCTTGGGCGAGAGTCCGATGGCGAGCACGGGCAGCTGCGCGTGTCGGACCTCACCGAGGAGCCGCACGGCCGTCACCTGGAAGACGCGCGCCGAGCCGTCCTCGTAGCCCACGGCCAGCACGCGGTTGCGCTGGCCCGCGGAGAGCGAGCGCACGGGCGAACGCGGGCCCTCCAGCGCGTGCGCCGCCAGCAGCACCGAGCCGTCCGCGGTGGTCGTGCCGTAGGGCTTGGTGCGAAACCAGGCCTGGGCCAGACCGCCAGAGTCTCCGATGACCAGCGTGGTGCGTCCGAGCACCCAGGCCACGGCCGTGACACGCTGCGTCGGATCGGGCACGACGTCCAGCGTCTCGACCAGCCGCACGCTGCTCAGGTCGCGGGTGTCGAAGCGCAGCGTGCGCCCGTCCTGCCAGATCAGGTAGACGTTGTCGCCCGCTCCGGGCACGGTGGCCGCGAAAGGCAGGCCGCCGTCGGCGGTCGGCTCGTAGGGGAGCACCGCCGACTCGCGCGTGATCTTGGGCGCCTTGCGCCGGTCCAGGAGATTGAGGCGCTCCTCCACACGGTGCAGCGAGGCCTTGCCATCGGCCTCCACCGTGACCAGCGCGTAGCCGCTGGAGAGATCGGCGCGATCCAGGCGCGCGATGGAACCCGCCACGACCGTGATCGGCTCCCCCACCGAGACGTCGGGCTGCTGGAGCCGCACCTCGCCGGTGGGCAGGCGCTCGGCCACCCCGCCGGCGTGCACCGCGCGCGCACCCGAGGCCAGCTCGGTGAGTGTGCCGGGGATGTCCCCGCCCTCGAGCAGCTGCGTGCGAAAGCCGATGCGCACGAGGCGCACGCTGCCGTCGGCAAAGCCCAGAGCCGAGCTCTTGCCGTCGGGCGAGATCGAGAGCGCCGTGGGCCGCGCGCCCTCCGCGAGCGCACGCTCGAGCAGCGCCTCACCGCTGTCGCGCGCCAGCACCTGGAGGGTGCCGTCGGCGAACACGTTCCAGGCCAGCAC
>Ga0163150_10006313_pt1 | contig 14577 bp, 9 predicted proteins | sample OliLakLV19P2IB_FD_148628 | JGI IMG/M metagenome (GOLD analysis project Ga0163150, IMG submission 148628) | Freshwater microbial mat bacterial communities from Lake Vanda, McMurdo Dry Valleys, Antarctica - Oligotrophic Lake LV.19.P2.IB | ecosystem: Environmental > Aquatic > Freshwater > Lake >...
ACGATCAACGTCACGCTCTCGAACCCGAAGAACGCGACGATCCTCGACGGTTCGGGGGTAGGCACGATCGTCGACAACGACCCGCCGGACATGTCGATCAGCAACGCTTCGGTCACCGAAGGCGACACCGGCTCGAAGACGATGACCTTCACGGTGTCGCTCTCGAAGCCGCCGACGGCGACCGTGAAGGCCAAGTTCGCGACCGCGGACGGGACGGCGACGCAGCCGGCCGACTACCTGAAGAAGTCGGCGACAGTCTCGATCGGCAAGGGCAAGACCTCGGCGACGATCAAGGTCACCATCAAGGGCGACAAGGTCGCTGAGGCCGACGAGGTCTTCGTCGTGAACCTCTCCACACCGACCGGAGTGACGATCGTCGACCCCCTCGGAGTCGGGACGATCGTCGACAACGACTAACTGCCACGCAGGGCGCGAACGGCGGGGCCGACAGGCCTCGCCGTTTCGCGTCCGCGTCGACCCGACCCAATTCCTGCGATCGCGACGCGGTCCCGCCGATGATGTGGGTATGCATCGGCCTATGCGTCTGCTGTCGACCGTCGCCGTCGTCGCGTTGCTCACCGTCGCCCTACCGGCCGCTCCCGCCGCCGCAGGACCGAGCGTCGCGGTGCAGGGCTTCGGCTCGGCGGCCGCGCTCGGCCACCCCGACTTCGCGCTGAACGGCACCGCCGTCGACCTCGCCGCCCACCCGACCCGGCCGGGCTACTGGATCCTCGGCGACGACGGCGGAGTGTTCACGTACGGCACCGCCGCGTTCCACGGCTCGACCGGCAACCGGGCGCTCAACCGCCCGGTGTTGGGGTTGGCGCCGACGCCGGACGGCGACGGGTACTGGCTCGTCGCCAGTGACGGTGGCATCTTCACGTTTGGCGGGGCACGGTTCTTCGGTTCGACGGGCGCGCTGTCGCTTGCGGCGCCGATCGTCGGCATGGCCGCGTCACCGAGCGGGAACGGGTATTGGCTCGTCGCGCTCGACGGCGGCGTGTTCGGGTTCGGCGACGCCGGGTTCTACGGCTCGGCCGCGGGCGCCGGAGTGCCGATCATCGCGATCGAACCGTCGCGGTCGGGTCGGGGCTACGTCCTGCTCGGAGCCGACGGTTCGTTGCGTTCCTACGGAGACGCGTCGCAGTTCACGACGAGTGCGCTGCCGCAGGGCGCAACCGACTTCGTGCTCACGCCTTCGGGTGCGGGCGCGTGGGTGCTCGGCGCCGACGGGGCGGTCCACACGTACGGCGACGCACCGTTCCTGGGCGCGGCAACCAACGACATGCTGAGCGCGCGCGCGATCGCGCGCGCCGCTGACGGAAGCGGGTACTGGATCGCGCTCGCGCCGGCCGCAGCAACGGGGTCGCCCGCGCCGCCGGACTCGGGCGTAGGAAGGCGGGTCGTGTACTCGAACTCGCAACAGCGGGTGTGGCTCGTCGAGGCCAACGGTACCGTGGTGCACTCGTTCCTCGTGTCCGGCCGCCGGGGCGTCCCCAACCCCGGCACGTACCAGGTGTTCTCGAAGTCGGCGATGTCGAGCGCGCACGGCGGCGACCTGCGCCTGCCGTACATGACCCGCTTCGCGCACGGGCGGTCGCTGGCAATCGGGTTCCACGGCATCCCGCGGCGCGGCGACGGCTCACCGATCCAGTCCGACTCCGAGCTCGGCCAGTTCCGCAGCGCCGGGTGCGTGCGCATGAACCAGACTGAGGTGAAGATCCTGTGGGACTTCGCCCCGGTGGGAACGGCGGTCGTCGTCCTGGCCTGAGCCGAAATTCTCCCCGGGGCGAGAATGTTCGCCACTGGGAAATTTGACGAAGGTCGCCGCGAGGCGTGAACTGATGCTCACGCGCCACCGCCACGGCGCGAGGGGGGCAAGGACATGCGGAGAAGACGCGTTATTGCACGCGTCGTCGCGGCATTGGTCGTCGTCGCGGCCGTCGGCGCGGGGACGACCGAGGCGCGCGGCGGCCCGCCGGCCGTCGACAATCCGGGCGCTCGGCTCGTCGTGCTCGGCGGGAGCCTGTTCCTCAACGGACCCGCGGGTGGCGTGCGCGCCGACAACATGTTCGGGGGCGCGCTGGCCCAGGTCGCGAGCGACGGCTCCATGGCCGCGGAGATCGTCGACTACCAGCCCTCGTCTGCATACGTCGGGCCGTTTTACGGCAGCGCCGAGATCGCGCCGGCGGGCACCTGGTCGGGCACCGTCGTCCCCGATACCGGCGTGGCGACGCTGGCCGGCAACGCGACCGTGGCGATCGCGGTCGGTCCCGCGGTGTGCACCGTCGGCCCGTTTTCGATGAGCGTGAACACGGCCACCCCGGGCTCCTTCGCGTACTACCCGGGTACGGGCATGGCCCGCATGACCGGCACCGTCGGCGACGTCGCGCCCGTCGTGCCGACCCCGTCCTGCCCCGAGGCGTTCGTGCTTCTCTTGAACGCGACGCTCCCGGCGCCCGGCACTACCGGCTCGACGATCACGATCGCCACGACGTTCCTGCCGCCGATGGTCGGCCCCGGCGGCATTCCCGTGACGACGACGTCGACGTCGACGACGGCGCCGCCGCCAACGACCACGACCCTCGACCCGGCGCTCGCGCAGTTGAGCGTCGGCGACGCCACGGTGATCGAGCCGGACGGATCGAGCCAGTCGATGCAGTTCGTGGTGACGCGCTCGGGCGGACTCACCGGCTCTGCGAGTGCGACCTATACGACCGTCGACGGCACCGCCTTCGCGCCCGTCGACTACACGACAAAGACGGGCACCGTCTCCTTCTCGTCCGGCCAGACGTCGAAGATCGTGAGCGTTGCCGTGAAGGGCGACGTGACGGGCGAACCAGACGAGACGTTCGATCTCGAACTCGTCGACTCGTCTGCGACCGCCGTCGTGCTCGACTCGACGGGAACCGGCACGATCGCGGACAACGACCCACCCGGCGCCTCGATCGACGACGTCGAGATCGACGAACCTCCCAGAACGTCGACCACGGCGACGTTCACCGTGACGCTCTCGCGGCCCGCGACCCAGGCGATGACGGTCTCGTACCGCACGCGCGACGTCACTGCGGCTGCGCCGGCGGACTACGTCGCCAAGACGAGTTCGGTCAGCATCGCCGCGGGCAAGTCGTTCGCGACTTTCAAGGTCACCGTCAAGGGCGATCTCTACGCCGAGGACGACGAACTGTTCGTCGTCGAACTCACCGGCGTGACGGGAGGGTCGGTGACCGACGGGACCGGCATCGCGACGATCTTCGACGACGGCGATTCGGACGACCCGCCGGCCCCTCCACCCGGCACGACGATCGACGACGTCGAAGTCGACGAGACCACCGGCGGCGCGACCTATGTGCTGTACACGGTCACGCTGCCGGAACCCGCCGTCGAGCGCGTGTTCGTCGAATACCAGACGCGCGACCTCACCGCGGTCGCCGGGAGCGACTACACCGCAAAGCATGGAACCGTCATCGTCGGCATCGGGAAGACGACCGCGCCGGTGAAGATCCACGTCAACGGCGACACGCTGGTCGAGGACGCCGACACCTTCCTGGTCGAACTCGTCGGCATCTCGCGCGGCACGATCGCCGACCCAGTCGGCATCGCGACGATTTGGGACGACGACTGAGCGCGGTCCTCGGCTAGCGGGTCGGGACCTCGATGGCGTCGAGGTCGATCGTGATCGGGACCCCGCTGTTCGCCGGGCGCGCCGGCGCGGTCGCCGCGTCGGGCATCTCGGGCTGCTCGCCCGGGTCCGGCAGCACGACCTCGCGGTAGTCGGCACCCTCGGGTTTGGCGCCACCCAGGAACTCGACCAACCAGGCGAGATCGGTCTCGAACGCGGCGGGGGCCGCGTCGCATACGGGGATCGTCGCCGGGATCGACGTCGTGTAGTCGTTGTCGGCGAAACAGTTCCCGCCGGCGTCGGTCGCGTCGTCGAGGGTCGTGACCAGCATGAGGTCACCGGCCCGGTTGTCGCGCAGCACGTTGGCGCGCACGACGTTGTTGCGGGCGTCGAAGTTCACCGCGTTCTCGTTGTCCGGGTTCAGGATCTTCTCGGGCAGCGGGATGATGCCGATGCCGGCGATGTCGTGGTCGTACACGAGGTTCCGCTCGACGACGTTGTTGTTCCCGCCCGCGAGCAGGATGCCGTTGCCGAGCACGGTCTCCGCGATGTCGATTGCGGCGGTTCCGTCGTTGTTATTGCTGGAGACGATGTTGCCGATCATCACCGCGTCGTGCTGCGGGTACAGCGCCTCGCCGGTCCCGCTATTCGGGACGATGCCCGCCCGGTTGTTGCGCCACGTCGAGTTCACGATGAACAAGTCGCCACCCGCGTTCGTGCCCGAGTACCCGAGTCCGTTCCACTCGGCGATCACGTCGGTGATGACGGCGTTACACGGATCGCATTGCCCGATGTAATACCCGCCGTCGGGGCTCCCGGCCGCGTACGAGTGATCGAACTGCCCCTGCACCGAATCGAACGCGTAGATGCCGTAGTCGCCGTTGCGCAGGGCGGTGAGGTACGACCCGCGATAGCCGGTCACGCCCGTCCAGAAAAACCCGTTGCCCGCGTAGTTCTGTGCGGTGATGTTCTCGATCGCGACACCGTCGGCGAGAACTTTGAACCCGTTGTCGAGCGTGAACTCGCCGTCGAGGATCGTCTCGTCGCGGTCGAGACCCCGGATCACGAGGTCGCGCTTGGTGACGGTGACGGCCTCGTTGTACACGCCCGGCTCGATCAGCACCAGGCCTCCCGGTGTCGACGCGTCGTGCGCCGCTTGGATCGTCGGGAAGTCGTCGGGGACGCGCAGTGTCGTCGCGTCGCCGGCCTCCTCGCCGGGCGCGGTCGAGTCGGTCGTCGCCTCGGCATCGCCGACGATGACCGAGCCGATCATGCCGTCGGTCTCGGTGCCGTGCAGCGTGCACCAGTACTCGTACACCCCCGGGTCGTCGAACGTGAACTCGTACGTGTCGCCCGGCGCGAAGTCTTCCTTCTCGACGCCGAACTCGCCGTACTTGTCGACGGGAATGATGTCGTGCTCGTTGCGGCCTTCGTTCACCCACTGCACCGTGGCGCCCGGCTCGATCTCGAGCGTCACGGGCGAGAAAGTGTTGTCCCTCACCGTCACGACCTCGCCTGCGAACTCGGCCGCGTCGTGGTCGCCACCGCACGCGGCCGCGACGAACACGACCGCGAGGGTCGCGACCGCGATTCGCCTCACTTGGGTGTGCGGAAAGTGCGAGCCAACTCGATCAGGGTGCGGACGCCGAACCCCGTGCCGCCGCGTGTGATGTAGGAGTCGTCGGCCGCGGCCCGGGCGGGGCCGGCGATGTCGAGGTGTGTCCAGGGCACGTCGCCGACGAACTCCTTGAGGAACAGCCCGGCGGTGAGTGCCCCGCCGTACCCGCCGTGCGAGATGTTCTTCATGTCGGCCACTTCGGAGTCGAGCATCTTGCGGTACTCCTCCGGCAGCGGCAGCGGCCACACCGACTCACCCGCGCGGTCGGCGGCGGCTCGCACCTGGTCGATCCACCCGTCGTCGTTCCCCATCAGACCCGCGACCTTGTCGCCGAGCGCGACCATGCACGCGCCCGTGAGCGTGGCGAGGTCGATCATCGCGTCCGGTTCCTCTTCACTCGCCATCACGAGCGCGTCGGCGAGGATGAGACGGCCTTCGGCATCGGTATTGAGCACCTCGACGGTTGTGCCGTTGCGGTGCGTCAGCACGTCGCCGGGACGAATCGCGTTGCCGCTCGGCATGTTCTCGACGAGCGGCACGTAGCCGTACACGGCCGTCTTCACGTCGAGATCGCGCAGCGTCGACATCGCCGCGAGCACCGCGGCCGCGCCCGACATGTCGGTCTTCATCGTCTCCATGCCCGCACCGGTCTTGAGCGAGAGCCCGCCCGAGTCGAACACGACGCCCTTGCCGATGAACGCGAGCGACGCGCGCGCGCCACGCGGTTCGTACGCGAGCCGCACGAACCGCGGCGAACGCTCCGACCCCTGGCCGACCCCGATCACGCCGCCCATGCCCTCCCGTACGAGTTGCTCGCCCTGCAGCACCGTGACTTTCAAGCCCGACTTGCGCCCGATGCCGCGTGCAAGCGTGGCGATGTGCGCCGGCGACTTCGCCGCCGCGGGCTCGTTGACGAGATCGCGCGCCCAGATGACCGCGTCGGCGACGCGTGTGCCGCGGGCCAAGCCTTCGCGCACCTTCACGTTGGCACGGCCGAGTATGACGACCTTCTTGAGCTTCGACGGCTTCCCGTCGCCCTTGTACTTGAGGAACTGGTACGTGCCGAGACTGAGTCCCTCGGCGATGGCCTGCGCGGCCGCGCCCTTGTCCAGTGAGTCGGGCGCAGCGTCGAGCAACGTCGTGGCCGCGCTCTGCACGTTCGCAGCACGCTTCGCGAACGTCGCCGCGGCGCGGCGCAGTACGTCGGCGTCAATTTTCGCCCGTTCCCCAATACCGACGAGAACGACCGCTTTGGCGCCGAGCTTCCCTTGCGTCGGAACTGCGAGCACATCGCCGCGGTTGCCGTTGAAGTCGGTCTCGGCCATGAACTCGGCGAGACCGCGCCCGAGCACCTTGTTCACAAGGTCGGCACCAGGGCCGAACTTGCGCTCCGCGTACACCGGGACGGCGAGCAGATCGACGACGACGCGGTCGGCGGAAGTAACAGAAAGGGAAAGTTTGGGTGGCACGCAGCGCACTCTAAATGCGTCCAGCCGCACCCGTTACACAACTCGCACATGGTGTGTAAAAAGGTTGGAATTCTCTTACAGGAGTCTCTTGACAGTACGGTCCCCGAGGGACAAGTGTCCTCATGGCACACGAATCTGACGAGAAGTCACATTCTGGTTGCCGGGTCACCCGACCGCCGGATGCGATCGGGTGAGGGAGGACACACCGGAGACGATCGTTATCTCCAGGGAGACGTAAGCGTCGATCCGACGTGCTCTCCAGTCCTGTGTTTGAAAGGCCTTTCACTCAATGGGGGGGACCCACTTGAAGCGATTCAAGAAATGCATCGGGGCCAGCTTAGCCGTCGGTCTCGCCGCGTCGGCGCTGGCTGTCATCAGCAGCACACCGGCCGACGCGACCGTCAAGGTCGGTGCAATCAACTGCACCGCCAACATTCCGGCGCTCGGCACGAGCGTCGCGCTCCAACAGCCGAGCACGTCGCACCTCACCGGCCCCTACTGGGTCGACACGGGTTCGGCGTTCACGGTCACGAACGTCGGCGGGACCACTGGTCTTCCGTCGGCTGCCAGCGGCATCGCGATCAACGATTTCCGTGACGTCATCACGAAGGCGCAGGTCGTCGGTCAGCCGACGACGACGTTGTCGACAACTCCCACCCTCGTGGGCGGGTTCGCCGGTGACGGCTTCTTCTACTTCGACAACGACATCGGCGACGCGACAGCACCGGTGAAGATGGACGGCCTCCTAACCAACCCCGCTGCTCCGACGATCGTGATCGCGGCGATCACCTCGCCGGCCCCGATTCCCGGTGCCTTCACCGTCACCACGACCCTCGACCCCGGTGTGGGCACCCTCGACATCATCGACGGCCCTCCCGGTCCCGGTAACGGCAACGGCTTCGGTGATGGCGGCGCGGTGTTCTCGCCCGATGTCATCATCTCCGTGACCAACGCCGGTACCACCGACGGCCCGATCAACTACATCGGCACGAGCACGGCGCTCACGGCCAAGATCCTCGGCGTGATCGACGCGATCACCGCGTGCGCCCCGTCGGCATCCCCGGCGTTCACGGCTCACGTACAGACCGACGGCACACCGGTCCCGACGGCGCAGTCGCCCGTCGTGGCGTGTGACCCGGCCGATGGCACGGGTGGTACCAACAAGGCATCCAAGGGTCTGGCCACGGCACCGCTTCTGGACGCCGCCGCCAGCACTTCGGAAGTCATGACCTTCACCGGTTGCCGCGCACCCGACGCCCAGTCGAACGCGTGGAACCCGGCGAAGCTGGGTCCGCTCACTGCCGACGCGATTACCCTCGATCGGGCATCCATCTCGATCAAGGGCAAGAACTTCGGTAACTGCACCCTGGTTGACAAGCGCACTGGTGCAGGACAGCTTCCCAACAAGGACAGTGCCGGCGACTACGAGACGTACTCCGTGGCGACGATCAAGTGGCTGAACTCGCTGCTCAAGCCCGTCAAGGGTGCGTCGACCACGAGTGCCTCGCTGTACTCACGCATCATCATCAACACCAACGGCTACGCGCCCGAAGTGACCTCCGAGCACAACGGTGTGGTCACCAAGGGTTTCGGCGCCGGTGGCGTTATTGAAATCGTGAGTGAGCTCGACACGGCCAACGCCGACGTCGCTGACGTCATCGACTGCAACAGCACGCCGCCGGGGGCAGTCCCCGTAGGTGTGTACCTGCAGAAGATTGGCCTGCCGCTTCTGACCGCCGACGACGCGGTTCTGGAAATCCAGATCCCGTAGTCTTCGATCAACAGCTTGCGTTTGGGGACGGCCCACCTTCGGGTGGGCCGTCCCTCGTATCTCGGGATGTCGTAGAGGGATGTCGTAGAGGGATGTCGTAGGGAGAAACTGTGCAACGGGTACTCGTGCTCGCGATGGTCGCCGTCGCGGCGGTGGCCGGCTGCTCGGGCGACGACAACGACGGGGCGGCGCCGTCCACGACGTTCGCCCCGAGCGACGCCTCCGATTGGGACCCGGCCGCGCTCGCGACCGCGGAAGGCCTCGCCGACCAATTGCGCGCCGGCGACATTGCCTGCGATACCTACGAGGCGTTCAACTTCCCGTTGATCGCCGACGACTACGAAGGCCGCTTGCCCGTCCCCGACGCGATGAGCGAGTGCATCTCGAACGGCGAGAACCTCACATTCGAAATCTTCCTTGACGACGACGGTGCCGCCTCGTTCACCGAAGCCAAGATCACGTCGATCTGCAAAGGCGTGACGCAACGGTCGATCCCGTTCGAAGGGCTTTCCTACGTACGCGGCGACGGCTGGATCATCACGCCCGACACCGAGGCCACGGCCGACGCCATCGCGGAGGTACTCGACGCCGAAGCGCACCTCGAGACGTGCGACTGACGGCGCCGGCGGTTACGCCGCTTCGAGGCACGTGAAGACGAACTGGCGGATCTCGACGAGCTGCTCCTCGGTCATGTCCTCGAGTTGCGTCGAGCTCACGATGTCGCCCGGGCCGCACCCGAGGCGCACGCCGTCGGCGAGGGTGACCGCGACCCCGCCCAGGAACGGTTCGCTCGGGCCCGCCCACACGATGATGCCGCGTTCCTCGTCGACGAACACCGGCTCGGCGGCGCTGCCGTCGGCGAACCCGAACTCGGCCTCGGCGATCTCGTCGGGGATTATGCCGACGAGGATGTCGAAGGCGCCGGTCGCCGGGGTTCCGAACGGGAACTCCGAGTTGAAGTCGCGGGGAAGTTCGTCGTCGACGGGCGGGCGGCATTCGGTGTCGCTCAGGAGTTGCTCGACCTCGGGCTCGGTGTCGAGGTGCCAGCACGTGCCGCCGTCGACGTCGGGGTCCGGTTGGCTCGACAGCGTCCATGTGAGCCCGTCGGACTCGCCGCTCGCGACTTCGGTGTAGCCGGCGGGCGGTTCGATCCCGGCGTCGTCGTCGCCGCTACAGGCCACGCCGACCGTGACGGCGACACAGCACACAAACGTGGAGAAAAAGAGGCGCACGGGGCCATCATCGCGAAAACGGGTTCCCTCGGCCCGTCGCGGGCCGCGTAGCCTGGTGCGATGCCCGATCCCCGAGGCGCCGCCGCCACCCCCGTCGGCAGCGGTGCAGTGAGTCCCTTCCTCGACGCCCTCCGGGAGCGCGTCGTGGTGTTCGACGGCGCCTTCGGCACGTGGATGCAAGGCCACGACCTCGGACCCGACGATTTCGGCGGGTTGGCGCTCGAAGGCTGCAACGAGAACCTGGTGCTGACGCGGCCCGATCTCGTCGGCCAGATGCACGCCGAATTCTTCGAAGCCGGATGCGACGCCGTCGAAACCGCGACGTTCGGTGCGTTCCCGCTCGTGCTCAACGAATACCAAATCCCCGAGAAGACGTTCGAGATCAACCAGCGCGCGGCGGCCATCGCTCGGGAGGTCGCGTCGTCGTACTCGACCCCCGACAAGCCCCGCTGGGTCATCGGGTCGATCGGGCCGGGCACGAAGCTCCCATCGCTCGGACACATCCGTTACGACGCGCTGCGCGACAACTATGAGGCGCAGGTCGAGGGTCTGCTCGCGGGCGGCATCGACATCCTGCTCGTCGAAACGGTCTACGACCTTCTGCAGGGCAAAGCCGCCATCAACGGCGCCCGCCGCGCGATGGCGAAGGCCGGCGTACTGCTGCCGCTGATCGTGCAGGTGACGGTCGAGACGACCGGGCGCATGCTCGTCGGCAGCGAGATCGGCGCCGCCCTGACCGCACTCGAAGCGATGCGCCCCGACGTCATCGGCATGAACTGCGCAACCGGTCCCGGCGAGATGACCGAACATCTGCGCTACCTCGCGCAGCACGCGCGCACGTTCCTGTCGTGCCTGCCGAACGCGGGGTTGCCGTCGATCGTCAACGGGCACACGCACTACGACCTCACGCCCGACCTGCTCGCCGACGCGCACGAACGGTTCGTCACCGAGTTCGGCCTCAACGTCGTCGGCGGCTGTTGCGGAACGACGCCGGAGCATCTTCTCGCGGTGACGACACGGCTGGGCGTGCGCGCCCCGGTCGTGCGGACCGTGGAGTTCGAGCCGGGTTGCTCGTCGATCTACTCGCACGTGCCGTTCCGCCAGGAGCTCGCGTACCTCGCGGTCGGCGAGCGCACGAACGCGAACGGGTCGCGCAAGTTCCGCGACGCGATGCTCGAGTCCGACTGGGACACGTGCGTGCAAATGGCGCGCGAACAGGTGAAGGAAGGCGCGCACGTGCTCGACGTGTGCGTCGACTACGTCGGCCGAGACGGCGCCATCGACATGGACGAAGTAGCCGGGCGGTTCGCGACGCAGGCGAGCCTGCCGCTGGTGTTCGACTCCACGGAACCGCCCGTCGTCGAGGCCGGGCTGATGCACCACGGCGGCAAGGCGATCCTCAACTCCGCCAACCTCGAAGAAGGCGAAGAAGACGGCAAGCGCATGGACCGCGTGTTCCGCCTCGCGGCCGAGTACGGCGCCGCGGTCATCTGCCTCACCATCGACGAAGTGGGCCAGGCCCGCGATGTCGAGTGGAAGCTGCGCGTCGCGCGGCGCATCTACGACATCGCCACGCAGAAGTACGGCATCGACCCCTCGGACCTGATCTTCGATCCGCTCACGTTCCCGCTGTCGACCGGTGACGACGACCTGCGGCGCGACGCGATGGAGACCATCGAGGCGATCCGCCGCATCAAGGCCGAACTGCCGGGCGCGTCGACGATCCTCGGCCTGTCGAACGTGTCGTTCGGGTTGGCGCCCGCGTCCCGACACGTGCTGAACAGCGTGTTCCTGCACGAGTGCCGCGCGGCCGGCCTCGACGCGGCCATCGTGCACGCGGCCCGCATCACGGCGCTGCACAAGATCGACGACCGCCAACGGGAGGTCGCGCTCGATCTCATCTACGACCGTCGGCGCGCCGGCTACGACCCGCTCACCGAGTTCATGGCGCTGTTCGACGGCGTCGAAGCGGGCGCGATCGTCAAGGAAGACCGCTCGGGTTGGACGGTCGAGGAACGACTGAAGCACCGCATCATCGACGGCGACCGCGACGGACTCGAAGCCGACCTCGACGAGCAGTTGCAGTCGCGGCCCGCGCTGTCGGTCATCAACGACGTGTTGCTCGAAGGCATGAAGGTCGTCGGCGACCTGTTCGGCCGCGGCGAGATGCAACTGCCGTTCGTGCTCCAGAGCGCGGAGACGATGAAGGCGTCGGTCGCGTACCTCGAACCGCACATGGAGAAGGCCGACGCGGGCGGCAAGGGCAAGGTCGTCATCGCCACGGTCAAGGGCGACGTGCACGACATCGGCAAGAACCTCGTCGACATCATCCTGACCAACAACGGCTACATGGTCTACAACCTCGGCATCAAGGTGAACATCACCGAGATGATCGACAAGGCCCTCGAAGTCGGCGCCGACGCGATCGGCATGAGCGGCCTGTTGGTAAAGAGCACGCTGATCATGCGCGACAACCTCGAAGAGTTGAACGCGCGCGGACTGTCCGACACGGTCCCCGTGTTGTTGGGCGGCGCCGCGCTGACCCGCAACTACGTCGAGGTCGACCTGCGCGAGGTGTACGAGGGCCGCGTGTTCTACGGCAAAGACGCGTTCGAAGGTCTGCGCACCATGGACACGCTCATGGCCGGCAAGAAGTCGGGTGTTCTCGACCCCGCGTTCGGACGCGAAGCCGGCGGCCGCAAACTGCCGCCCCGCAAGAGCCGGCGGGTCGAGGAGCCCGTCGACATCCCGGCCCGCTCCGATGTGGCCGTCGACATCAAGGTGTTCGGTCCCCCGTTCGTCGGCTCACGGGTGGCCAAGGGCATCTCGCTCGATGACATCGTCGCCTACGTGAACGAGACCGCGCTGTTCCGCAATCAATGGCAGTTCCGTCCCGAAAAAGGCGGCGGCGAGAACGACGAAGAGTTCAAGAACCGCATCCGGCCCGTCCTGCGCGAACAACTCGAGATCGCGAAGCAAGAGGGCCTGCTCGTGCCCGCGGTCGCGTGGGGCTACTTCGCCGTGAACGCCGAAGGCAACGACCTCGTGGTGTGGAAGGACGACACGCGCACCCAGGAATGGTTGCGCTTCGACTTCCCCCGCCAGCGCAAGGACCGCTTCCTCTCGATCGCCGACTTCTTCCGCCCCGTCGAGAGCGGCGAACCCGACTACGCGGCCTTCCACATCGTCACGGTCGGCCACCGCGCCAGCGAGCGCGAGAAGGAACTGTTCGCCGCCGACCGCTACCAGGAGTACCTCCTGCTGCACGGCCTGTCGGTCGAGATGACCGAGGCGCTCGCGGAGTACTGGCACCGCCGCATCCGAGAAGAGTGGGGCTTCGCCGAAGAGGACGGCCCGTCGATCGCGGGCTTGTTCCGCCAGCAATACCGCGGCTCGCGCTACAGCTGGGGCTACCCGGCGTGCCCCGACCTGGATGACCAGGTAAAAGTCGCCGAGTTGCTCCAGGCCGACCAAATAGGCGTGTCCCTCACCGAAGAGTTCCACCTAGTCCCCGAGCAGTCGACGAGCGCAATAGTCGTCCCCCACCCCGAGGCCAAATACTTCGTCGTCTAACCCACGAGGGATGCGTCGATAGCCCACACGTGGTGTGGGCTATCGACGCATCCCTGTGTTGTTGTCTCACCGGGCCGCGAGCATGTACGGATGGAGAAATACGACACGCGGCTACTCGAGCTCGCCGGGGCACAGCATTTCGTGGTGGGCCGGGAGCAGCTGCTCGAGCTCGGGAGTGCTCGACAGGTCGAGCACCGAATGAAGAACGGCCAACTGGAACGGATCCACGAAAGCGTGTACCGCCTCGGAGCTTCGCCACAGACGTGGAAGCAAGGTGTCATGGCTGCCACGTTCGCCGGCGGAAAGTTCAGCGTTGCGTCGTTTCGGACGGCCGCGCAGTTACGGGATCTCCCGGCCGGCGAGGAAGTCTGCGAGGTCACGTCTCTACGACACCGCCGAGCACGGCACGATGGCGTGATTCCGCACGAGAGCCACTTCATGTCGGAGAAGGACATCACGTATCTCGACAACATCCCCGTAACGCGAGCGGCGCGCATGATGAACGACCTTGGCCTGCTCGTCAGCCGAGGAGAACTCAGCGTCGAAACGTACGACCACACAATGTTGGACGCGGTCCGACGCGACCTCGTCGACGTACCTCAAGTGTGGGCCGAATGGGAACGGCTCGGCGGTGCCGAACGGCCGGGTGGCCACATGGTCGAACGGATGCTCAACAACTTCGTTCCGCCTTCGTCGAAGAATTCGACAACGCCCGAACTTCGACTCCTACAGATCGTGCGCGCAGCTGGTCTTCCCGAGCCGGTGCTGCAGTTCCGCGTGTGGCTCTCGCCGACGCGCTGGGTCGACCTTGACTTGGCATGGCCCGACTTCAAACTCTTCGCAGAGTTCGATCCCTACAAGTGGCACGGAAATCGAGACACGTACATGAAGACGATCGCACGGCGCCTTGAGGTCGAACAGAAATTGAAGTGGCGCGGAGTCCCCGTCACCGATGACGAACTCGACGCCGGCTGCCCCCTGGTGATTCCACTGCTCGCCGACCTACTGACGCCCCAATGACAAGGATGCGTCGATAGCCCACACGTAGTGTGGGCTATCGACGCATCCTCTGGTCTTTAGGGGTTGAGGACTGCTCTGGCTACGAGGTCTACGCCGAAGGCTGTGAGGATGGCTAGGTACAGCAGGCCGGTTGCGGCCATGACTGCGGAATACGACTTTTCCTTGAGCGCGTACCAGGTCATCACTACCAAGCCGATGGTTGTCACTGCGCAGACGGCCCACATCCAGCCGAGGATGCCGTTGTAGCCGTCGTCGACCGTCCCGTTGAATAC
>Ga0163150_10006314_pt1 | contig 14576 bp, 40 predicted proteins | sample OliLakLV19P2IB_FD_148628 | JGI IMG/M metagenome (GOLD analysis project Ga0163150, IMG submission 148628) | Freshwater microbial mat bacterial communities from Lake Vanda, McMurdo Dry Valleys, Antarctica - Oligotrophic Lake LV.19.P2.IB | ecosystem: Environmental > Aquatic > Freshwater > Lake >...
ATACTTGCCATGCCCGCGGCCCCGCCCGCTAGGCCCTACCCATATAGGATTCTATCCTGTTTCTGCTCGAACCCGATCCAACTCGAGCTCGGAAAGTTTCGTGCCGCACTAGTCCTCGCCGCGCGACCGTCGGAGGTGGGCCACAAAGAGACCTTACCAGAACTTGGAGGGAACCGAACCGTTTCAAGTGGTTCGCGCTTGTCTCCTCGGTCTGGTAAGGTCTCTTTATGGACAACCTCCGCCGTCTCGCCGACTCCCAAATGTCTGATCGCCACCCGGCCGGCCCGGTGAACTGGTACGTATCCGTATGGTACTTTGGCGGCCGTCGGCCGGACAAGATCGCCACTTTCGCCCTGGCGGACGAGGAGGCCGCCATGGCCTTTTACCACAAAACTGTGACCGAAGGCCCGGGTCTCAAGGAAGTTATCCTGGGTCAGGAACAGGAACTGATCCACACTAATGGCCAGCGTGGTCGATCCAGTATGATATCTCTGTGGGTCACAAAGTCCCGGCGACTGTCCAAGTGGATCAGTCAACTCTCAGCCTAACCTAGTTGGCGCCGAGGGTCGATTGCGACCCTCAGCGAGCCATTCGTGCCCAGCCAGTTGGGAGCTGTTGCCCATTTGGGCTTGAGCAGTTAGAGCCTCTGAAGAGACCTTATCAGATAGAGAAGGAAAGCGAGCCAGACATAAACGGTTCGGGTCCCTCCAGAATTTGATAGAGTCTCTTTATGACGACGAAGGCAAACGCGGGGTTCAAGTTCATCGGTTCATCGGCCAATGATTCAATTGGTACGGGAGAGATCCTGTCGGGTTATGAGGCCGGCACGGATGCGGAGGGACGCGTCTTCCTCAACATCTCACCCGAAGTCACGGATCACATGCAGGACTGGATCGAAGTCTTGTGTCTTGTCCAGGTTCTGGACAACTCGGACATCCACCCGGTGGACTTCGCGGACATCCTCCCGAACGAGGACTTGGGATAGTACCAGACAGAGAAGGGAACCGAACCGTTTCAAGTGGTTCGGTTCCCTTCGATTTCGTGATCGCCTCAGCCTGCTTGAACCGGTTCGCTTGAGGCCAGTGTACAGTCTCTATATGCTCATCACCCCGGCTCTCCTCGCCTCGCTCAACGTGACCCGCGCGCAGTTCAACCTCCGCGTGAACACCCTTGTCGCGCGCATCGCCCAGGACGACAGCCTCGTGCTCCTCGCTTGCATCCGCCTGTACGCCTTCCAGACGCAGGACGAGAAGCGCATCGACGCGACCGTGCACGACAACGGCGTGGGCTTCCAGCACATGGACGCCAAGTTCGGCGGGCACATGGCCCGCATCCTCAACGACGGCCAGGTGGTGTACGCCCACAACATGCCTCGCCTGCGCCGCATGGCCCGCAAGTACCGCAACCAGCTCGCCTACCTCTCCTTCCGCAAGGAGCAGCGCAAGCGCGAGGACGTCATCCTTGCGGCCATCACCCCGACTGTCGAGGCCGCGCCCCAGACGATGCGCTCGGCGTGAGGGGGTGATTCGAGGCTCGTGGTCAAACGATCACGAGCTGTTGCCCATTTGAGCATGAGCAGTTTAAGGCGAGAGCCGACCCTCAGCGCTCGAGAACGGCCTCGAAATCCTCGAGCACGTCGCACGCCATGTCTCTGCGGGCCTCCTCGAACGGGTAGTCCCATCCCTCGCTGTCAGACAGGCCTCGAGCGTACGCCTCGTCGGTCAGCCTGGCGTCGGACAGACTGAAGCGTTTGACCTTGCTCTTTCTGGCCTTGAGCTGATCGTTCAAGGCGTGAGCGATCAGCTCTCGCGAGACGGTGAGCACCGCAAACTCCTGGTTGGATGGCAATCGCTTCGCCGGCTTCTTCGTCGCCTTCTTCTTCTTCAGCATGATCCAGTGTACCCTATTTCTCTTCTGATGCGAGCCATTTAAGTTCAATCAGTTGGGAGCAAAAGCTCAAACGATCTCGAGCAGTTGCCCATTTGAGCTTGAGCTGTTTGCCTCTCAGACCTCTTGAAGCGAGCTGATCACGCCCGCTCGAGAGACACCCGGACCTCGTTGTAGTTGGTCGAGCTCTCGATACGCCGGGCAAGCTCCTCAGCCTCCTCGAGCGGCATGTCTTCTGACACGGTGGTCCCGTCGTTGCGATGCTCGACGATGACCCGGGCGTGTATCCCGGAGGTGCTCATGGGGAGCACCTTACCCCTAGTACTTGGCAAGACGAACCTTTTCTCCACGAGACATGAGAGAATAGGTATCAAGTCAGAAACAGATGCCAGCCGTGACACAAGCTATCCTGTCACCTTCTGTGAACTCCTTATCCGCAACTTCATTATTCATGACACCTTTGCCGGGAATATGTTTCATCCCAAGTGAGTGAAGAAACTCATGTATTATTACAGCCTCAAGTGAATATGAGTAATATGAATCCGTCATGTATGGAAGATGAATACGTTCAGCATCTATTCCAATAGTTCCATTCTCGCCATGATAGTAGCCAGTATGCTCTGTGAAACTCTCCTTCTGAATGAGGCATTGCCCATTAGGGGCAATAGAAACAGATCGATGCCCGGCAAACTTGTTGAGCCGCGTTACAGCACTATTGATTGAATCTACTTCCAGTGGACTGAATGTATTCTCCGCAACTCGGTAGGACCCATCACAATCGGTCTTGAAGAGACACCCACTAACCCACAACGACAAGATTGCTGTAAGCATAATGTATCTTGCGAGCATGAAGAGACCTTACCTCAGATGTCAAGAGACCCGAACCACTGCATCAAGTGCTCTCAGTCGCGGCCTCCTCGGCCTTGCACTCCGGGCAGTCGCCGAAGCAAGGGTGAACACTCCCGCAGTCGTCACACTCCCACAGCGGGCCGCAGCAGCGGCACGAGCAGGTGTCACGCATCGGGCCGGAGCATTCTTGGCAGTGCATGAAGAGACCTTATCATGCCGTGGAGAGAAGCGAACTACTCCTGCTCGACTCGGCGCTCACGGCGGAGCCGCGGCTGAGGTAGCTACCGTGCCAAACGTGCGCGACCTTGCGGTAGAGACGACGCAGGCGCTTGGCCTGCTTCTTGTAGAACTTCGTGCCCGCCATGGGTTGCTCCATCAGGACTGATCCTCGGCCTGCCAGGACTTACGAGCGTCCTTGGCTCGGCGTTCGTTCTTGTGTCGGTGGGCCGTGTTGGTGCGGCCATAGCGAAGATCCATCGCCACTTTGATCGGATTTCGCGTAGCGGACTTGCTCTTGGTCTTGGACATAAAGAGATGATACCTTGGGACTTGAGAGAAGCGAACTACTCTGCGTCGCGTTCGAGAGCCTTGTCGAGGCGGCGCGCGGCACGCTTCGTGATCCGCTTGGCGTACTTGCCCACACTCGAGCGGGCGCCGTTGACGGGGTCGAAGTCGTGTCCGCGCCAGGAGCGGCACATGAGGAGAGCGATGACTGCCTGTTTTGTGTTCTTGGACATAGGAGTAATGTATCTCGCTATGAAGAGAAAGCGAACTACTTCAGGGGAAGCTAACCAGTTTCAAGTAGTCAGCTTTCCTCCGATCCTGTGCTACTGTCGATGTTCACTCCGCCGCGGCGGACGACTCCGGCGCAGAGGCCTCCTCGGCCTTCACCTTGCGAACCTTGGGCACCGAGCGCCACACGGCGGCCTTGCCGGAGCCCGTCATGAGGAGCCGGCTCTCGCGCTTGGCAAGCCAGAACAACCGGTCGTAGGTGTACTTGATGGACTTGCCGATGACCTCGGCGAGCTCCTCGGTCGTGGCCGTGCCAGCCTTGCGGCTCTTCTTGCCCTTGGCGGCGAGGTAGGCGATCATCGTGTCGGAGGCGGAGGGCGTCTTGTCGATGTTCATGAGATAGACCTTACCTTGTGGTGGAGAGAAGCGAACTTGTTTCAAAACTTCGGCTGACTGGGGAACGTCGGGCACTACTCTGGCAGACGTCTTGCCGTTGGGTCCCGTTCAGGCCGGCCCAGCCCAATGCGTCTTTGCTTGGCGCCCTCGCGCCCAACGTTCCCCAGTCAGCCCAGTGTTGGGCGACTCAGTGACTCTACCTTGTTCTCTTGGAAAGCGAACTTGTTTGAGTGACTCGAGCGAGGAGCGCCGGGGAGGAACGTGTCAGCCAAACCAGTTGGTGTAGCCCGTACTCGCCGGCGCGCCTCGCTCGAGGTAAGACAATCTTACCTCGATGGAGAGGGAAGCGAACTTGTTCAGCGCGAGTTCTGGATGACCTCAGACGACCTCGCACGAGTGGGCGCATGCTTGCCGACAGCGACCGACTTCGTGTGCGTCTGGGGCTTACCCTGCTGCACAGCAGCCGGCTCGAGGCGAGGGACGATGATGAAGTGTGAGCCGGCCCAGAAGGAGAGACAGAGCATCGCGACCGTGGTGAGCGTCTTCATAAAGACACTCTATCAAGCCGAGAAGGGAAGCGAACCGTTTATCTTGGCTCGCTTCCCTTCGGTTTTGGCTTAGACTTTGCTGTAGACTTTGGTGAGCTTGTAGGCCTCATACCCACCTTCCTCCCACTCGGCCATCATGGCCAAAACTATGGCCTTGGTGAGAGGCTTGGGGGCCTCAGGCTGGTTGGAGACAAAAGGTCCTTTGGGGCTCCGAGACATCACCAGATAGGTGTACTCGGCAGGATAGTCCTTGGTGGCCGGGCTGTCGATCATCCTGGCCCTGTATCCTTTGAGGAGGCGGTTAGTCATAAAGAGACTCTATCAAGCCGAGAAGGGAAGCGAACCTTTTATCTTGGCTCGCTTCCCTTCTGTTTTGGCTTAGACTTCTTCGCTAAACTCGTCCAGCATATCCATGGCATCATCCTTGTCGCCGCCGCAGTACTCCACCATGTAGGCGAACAACTGCTCATGCGTGCCGACGATCCGGAATACAGGGTAACCGGCCGGCTCCGAACCCGGGAGGTAGGTCGCCTCGCAGTCGTACTTCTTGGCATGTTTGCTGACGGACTTCATGAGCTTGGGGATATCCATGCCGTCCGGGCCCATGGCGTCGTCGTCAGTGTGGTCGAGCTCGATAGCGAGGAGGTTGGGCATAAAGATACTCTATCAAGTTGGGAAGGGAAGCGAACCTTTTATTTTGGCTCGCTTCCCTCCAACTCAGCAGTAGGTCTCGTAGTGCCAGGCCTGGACGGCGCGCCTGACCTCGCGGACCGCCTCGTCCCTCTCGAGCTTCTCCTGTGCCTTCGAGGTCGGCCGGCGGAGGTCGAGCCGAATGACGACGTTGACGGGGAGCTCGAGGTCGGCGAAGATGTTGGACATAGAGACACCTTACCTTGATGAGGAGACAAGCGAACCGTTTATCTTGGCTCGCTTGCCTTCGGTTTCGTGTTAGACTGTCGGCTCAAACTCGTCCGCATCGAACACTTCACCTACGAAGGAGCAGTTCGGTCGGACTCCCTGGGCATGGACGGCATCGTCTACTTCCCCCGCCTGCCGTGGGTTGACCAGTGCGAGGAGTGCGGCGACTACGCCTGTCAGCGGCCGGCCTGCCGTGAGGAAGAAGCCCCGGTCTCAGCCCAGGCCTGAGCCAACCGAACCGCCCAGGGTCAAACTTGGGGCGGTTCGCTTCTCTCTCGAACAAGGTACAGTACTTCAATGAACGACAGACAGCAAGCGGCCTTCTCGATGGGCTACCGCGCTGCCCTCGCCGGCGAGCATCCGTTGCGCGCACCCTACACCACCTCAGAGGAGGCCGAGGCCTACAACGAGGGCTTCTACGAGGCGTGCGAGTGAGCTGGCTCTCTTCCCTCCAAACTCTCTGTAAGGTGACACAATGACCATCAAGCACGGCATGACGTTCGACGAGATGATCTCCATCCTCACCGGCGAGGAGCAGGTCAACGCTGACTACTGCCTGCGCCGCTTTGAGGAGACGTGCGAGCCGTGCCCCGAGACGTTGCCCGAGCACACGCTTCGCTCGGCCCAGCTCGAGGGTGTCGCGCCGGTGTCGCGCAACAGCACGGGCTGAGAGCATTAGCTCAAACCGAGTGGGAGCTCGTGGTCAAACGATCACGAGCTGTTGCTCATTTGAGCTTGAGCAGTTCAAGGCGCGAGCTTGACGAACGAGTAATAATCCCCATTCAGTGAATAGGTGTCAAGCGACCCAGCCGACATCGGCCCTTGAAAGCGCGACGCTCTCGCAAGGTCACAGATGACGACACACTCCCACCACCGCAAGCAAGCTGGGTGGCGACGGAGCACCATCACGATCAGACCGGACGGATCCTCGTAAACGTCACCCGGTTGAGGGTCGAAGCTCATTTGAGTACGAGCTGATCATGGTTTGAGCTTGAACAGAAGAGCTCCCAGCCGAGGTTCGCGTCGTCCCAGTTGCCCAGCGTCCGCACCTCACCAGGCACCCACCGGTCGCTGTCGAGCACCAGCACACGGTGCATGCGGTTGATCGGGTTGGTCGCGAGGATGAGCACGATGGGCTCGCCCTCGACCAGCGTCAGCTGCCACACCTGTCCGACGCGGTCCTTCATTGGCAAACCAGTTGGGAGCAAAAGGTCATTCGACTTCGAGCAAAAGTGCGTTTGAGCTTAAGCAGTTGGCCTGTCAGGCCGCCCAGCCGTCCACCCGCTTGACGTTGCGCTTGACATGGTAGGTGCAGTTCTTGGCACCATGCTTGATGCCCGTCACGACCTTACCCGAGGGGTCGTGCATCTCGAATCCGAGCTTCGAGAGGGTGGCCGTGAAGCTGGCGTTGCTCGCCATCGAGTTCTGGCACGGGTACCAGCCTTCCATGTTGCCGAGCTGCCAGTAGCATTGACTGGTCAGCCCCTCGTTGCCGCGCACCATCTCACGGATGTAGTCGTCGTGCGTGACCTGTGGGCCGATGGAGGGGTGGCCCATATCGCCCATCATGTGGAAATACCAGCTCGGGTTGCGAGCCACATGGAGCGGGACCTTGACCACCTCGCCCGTCACCGCGTTGATGAGGGTATCGAAGCCCGTGACGGCGTGCAGGACGCCAGCCTCGAAGGTGACCTCTCCGTCGTCGGAGTTGATCGTGGTGAACGTTCGGCGGGCGATGTAAGAGGAGTTCGTCTTCATTGAAGAAGACTCTACAACTGACTGCACCTAAAGCGAACCAGATCCTCAAACCGGCAGCTGGTCCGGGGCCTGGCTCGTTTCTCTGCGTGCGCGCTGTACTGTCTAACCTGTGACCTTGACGGAGACGTCGCCCATCAAGTCGAAGCTCCATGAACAAGTCTCGTCGACCGTGGTGTTCCTCACACGACTGGCCGGTGGCTGCGGCACATGGACGTCAGGAAGGATCTTCTGGCTATTGCCAGTGCCGGGGTCAGACTTGGCTCTAACGGGGGCCATCGAGCCAGTCACGGTGAGAGCTTGCCAACAACGCTGTAGTCGCTCTCCCATATCGATACTCACGTAACCAGTCCGACCGGCCGCCTTACCGCGAAGGACGAGGACTTGAACCTTTGCCCAAGTAGTGCCATCGCCGATCTCGATGCCCAACACTTGTACTACATCACCACGCGTCAGATTCATGTGGGCGGGGTTGCCCCACATGAGAGAGACCCCGTTCATTGCGGTTGGGTCGGCTGTGAAGGCAATCATGGAGCCTACACGGATAGCGCGGGTACGGAGGAGACTCACAGGTCACCTCTCCGCACGATGTGGATAAGCTGTTCGTCCGCCATGATGGCGGTGTTACACCAGAAGATCTCCTCTAGAAGATGGAGGCATTCCGGAGCGTAGATTGCCGAGGCCTGCCGCACGAGAATCTCTCTGGCCTGAGCCAGAAGCGCCCCTCTGGACAGGTTAACCAAGTCAGTGGTCGTCGTCTGCATAAGAAGGTTCTACCTCCGCTTGAGCACTCCGCACATAGCTTAAGTGAGCCCTTCTGTCACAATCACATTGTGGGTGAGACAGAAGGTAGCAACCTGAGCTCAGGCCGTAGCCGAAGTCACAACGCGGACCTGGTCCGCCTGCACCCGCCACGGTGGAGCGGTACGAGTGGACCACCTCGGCGAGACGCTTGCGCTCCTCGGGGGTGGCGCAGCGGATGAAGGCGAGCGCGTCGTCGAGGGTGAAACCGTTCGGTGTCTTGGTCATGAAGAGACTTTACCTTGTTGTGAAGAGAAGCGAACTAGTCGATCTGGCGAGCCGAGCCGCCGGCGACGTAGCCGTCTTGCATCTTTGCCATCGCGTTTGCCTGGGCGATGGCGCCGTGCTGCGAGGCCGCAGTGACGACGACATGGTAGCAGCCGCCGGGCGTACAGATCGTGACTTCGTAGTGGTGCATTGAGAACACTCTACCACGATGTGGAGAGAAGCTAACATCTTGATGTGAAAGAACAATGGACGCCAGACGATGAAACGTTGGCATGGATACGCTCGACGTTCGCTTACGACGCGAACACTGGTACCATCACAGACCTTCGTTCAGCTCGGATCGTCGGCGGTCTGTCACGCAAGCTTGGTTACAAGTTCGTTTGGCTTACCTGTCGTAGACTTGACCTACGCAAACGAGTTTACGCCCAGCGACTGGCTTGGTTCCTGCATCACGACACCTGGCCTGACAGGATGGTCGACCATAAGAACCGTGATCGGCTCGACAATCGGGCCGAAAACTTGCGACTGGCTGACGATACCCAGAATGCGCTCAACCAGAGCAAGATCCGTACCTCCAACGGGATGGCACCATCGTCACCACTGCTTGGTGCATGCTACGACAAGCGACGAGGCAAGTGGGTTTCCTACATTCGAGCGAATGGAAAACTGCGGTACCTTGGCACGTTCCTTACAGACAGAGAAGCCGCCGAAGCCTACAAGGCCGCAGCGGCTGTTCACCACAAGGAGTATGCCGCTCAGGCTTCGATCACCTCGACAGGAGCCAGCGTCACGGCCTCTGAGGCCTCGACCTGAGCCTCCACGTCCTTGCCCTTACGGGCCTTCGGGGTGCTGCGCCAGACGCGGTTCTTGCCCGTTCCGGTTGACACGAGAACGCCTGACTTCTTCTCGAGCCACCAAAGTCTGTCGTACGCCTCCTTGACCGGGATGCCCGCCACGGTGGCAAGCTCCTCGGTGGTTGCCGTGCCAGCCTTGCGGGACTTCTTGCCCTTCGCGCGGAGGTGGTTCAGCATGGTCTCGCCGGCGTTCGTCTTCTTGGTTGCGCTCATGAGATTGACCTTACCTTGTCTGAGAGGGAAGCGAACTTGTTTAGCTTTCGACAGCTGTGACAGAGAACGTGCCATCGTCGTTCTGAGCGATGATGATCACACCCTCATTGCGATCCAACTCGCCGATCGCGCCTTGAAGATCCCCGTCGGCGTCGAGATCAAGCATCATGCCGAACGCGACGATGCACCGAGCATGGATGACCTCGAAGATGTCGTCGCGGTACGAGTCGGACCGGTCGTTGCCCTTGCCACGGTACTCCGTGCCGTCGAGCAGGTACGACCCACCGTAGTACGAGGTGTCGCCGTCGTCGGCCTCTTCGATGCCGGTGCAGTCGAGCGAGACAGTGAGTGTCTTCGTCATGAAGAGACTCTATCAAATCTTCGAGCCAAGCGAACCGCCAACCTTCTTGAGGAGGTCGGCAAGCCACTCGAGGCTGGCAACCTCGACCTCCAGGTCGTTGAACGCTGCCTCGGCGGCCTGGTTGACCTTCCGGTCGGTGTGGAAGTCCGCGATGCGGCTGAGACGGTCCATCGCTTGCAGGACGAGGTAGTGTGCCTCCTGCGCGGCCTCGGCGGCGTTCTGCGGGATCGGGATGGGCTTGGTGGTGTCGAGCATGAGACGACTCTGCCTTGTTGTGGAGAGAAGCGAACTAGACCGGCTCGAAGCCAGACCAGATCGTGGTGCCGACGAACCCGTCCGCCAGGCGCACCTTGCAGCACAGGTAGGAGTACTCGTCGTCGGTGTTCTTGTCCTCGATCACGGTGTAGGGCTGTTCGAGCTGCTCGACCACCTCGCCGTCACGGACGGTGGAGGTTGCCGAGTAGTCAGCCGACCACACGCTGTACGCCGTCGGGCCGAAGTCACCGGGCTTGATGGCGACGAGGCGGAGGACGAACTTGGCAGGGTTGCTCATGAGAGACACTCTACCAAGTTCGAGAGGGATCCGAACTACTTCGTCGAGCAGAGGCGAACCGTCTGCCTCGAGTCCGTCTCGAGCGCACGAGGCGCGCCGCAGACCCACTTGGCCGCGGGTGCCTTGACGGTGACGACAGCCTTGGGTGCCTGGACGGGCGTGGAGGCGGTGGAGGCCGAGAGCGCGATGGCGAGGAGGAGTGCGTTCATGAGAAGCACTATGCACCCTGTTTGAAGAGATCCGAACCGCTTCAAACCAAAACTTGTTGGTTCGCTTCGCTGCGGAGTAAGGGTACCATCTCTTCATGAACGCTCCTCCCGCCTGGATGAAGGATCCCACCGTCCTCGGCAACTGGCTCGCCACCCGAGTCAAGTTCGCGGCCCACACCTCCGCACGCCTGAACAAGGTGTCCCGGGTGGACGCCATCTGTTGGTACCTCACACATGTGGGCTGCCTGGCCACACGAGCGGACATCATCACCTTCGCCACTGCCTTCCGCACCACCTCCGGAGAGGTGGGTTGTTACTCACTCCTGAACACCTGCTACGGCGGGGTGGGACGGGACTTCTCTGGCGCGAAGTTCGGTGGCGGGTACCGGTGCGACAACAACTACGGCCCTCTGGCACCCCTCTACCGGCCTTTCAAGGCCCAGTACTCACCCACCCTCGACGGCGGCCGCCGCGCCGCGAACGTCCAAGATCTCTTGAACGGTTCGGTTGCCTCCTGAAACGTAATAGGATAGGCTTGACAAGCTCCTCGTCGAGGTAAGCGAGGAGCTTGTGTCAGACTATGAGTAGGTGTAGAACCTACCCCGTGGTCTAGCCGAGGATCGGCTCGTTGCAAGCATGCATGACAGCAGCCCACTTGCCGTACTGGGCAGGGCTGCTGTTGCCGTTAACGGTGTTGGCTCGCTGGCCGGACTTCTTGCCCTGCCCGCCGCTGTTGTTCTGCTTCGAGTTGCCCTTGTTGCTTGCCTTCTTGACGCGGTACTTCTTGCGCAGCTTGATCTCGTTCGGGTCAACGGGCCACGCAGCAGCGACGGGGTTCATCTGGGACGACATGAGTGACACATTAGGTCACCCGAGGTCGGTCTCAGACTCTCACGTTGTCGACAGACCGTAGTGAGTCTGAGCGATGTCCAGCGCGTCCTGAGCATGCGCAGGGCGTCTGCTCGTGGACCACGCGTCGCCGTGCTCGACGATGTTGTCCTTGACCCGGTACTCGAGGAACACGACGCTGCCGTTCCAGAAGCAGGCCAGACCCCGCGTCATGTCCCAGTGGACCAGCGTGAGGCCGACCGCGTCGCTCAGGAACTCGTTCAGCTTCATCTGATGATCCTGATGTCCTCCTGCGCCGTGTTGACGCAGGTGAGCACGTCGTCGAGGGCGAACAGCGCGCCGCTGTCGAACCCTTGCTTGAGGTCGGCGATGGCCTTGTCGATCTCGTTCTTCGCCTGCTCGAGCAGCACGATGGTTCGCTTGTGGTCCATGTCAGACACCTTACACGATCATTGGAGAGAAACGAACGGGAGCAAAAGATGAAACGAACACGAGCAAAAGCTCATTTGAGCTTGAGCTGTTACCTGTTGCGACTCATGCAGAATCGCTCCGCCGCGATGGCGGCCTGGAGAGAAACGAACTAACGCCGCGACTGCATGATCTTTAGAGACCGCCGGCGCCAGACTTGTACCGTTCGTTTAATCCCGGGTTGGCCCGGGTCGATCTTGTAATCATCTCTTCGGGAGTCTCCATCGTTTCGGCGACAAAGCTCATCACCTGATCGACCGCTTCTTCGACGCTCATCGGGTCCAAGTCATTAGACAACATGTCCTCGTCAGACCAGATGCCGTTGCTGTCAACCCACTGGAGCCAGTCGATGAGCTGATCACGGTCCCATACAAGGAGACCGTGTCGGATGCGCTCGAGCCAGTTCGCGTCTCGTTTCATGAGAATGAGTATATCTTGATTATCGACCTGAGCGAACCGTTGTGTGCTTCGACGTTCGCAGCTCCAAAATCAACACATTGATCTCACCCACGACGTCCGCAAACGGGAGGCTCGCTAGCTCCTGGATCCGTTCGACCTGATCCGGGCAGTTCATCTGGGCGTATTCCAGGAGCTCCTCAAGCTCTCTCGAGGCCAATCGGATGACCGATCGCGAGTCAACCAGTTTTGATGCCAACATTTCTTTAGACTTAGTGTTCATAGAGATGAGTATACTCCTGCTGTCGAGAGAAGCGAACTAACCGATCTCCTCCCAGTTGCGACTGAAATGCTCCACGGGCACCTCGTCCACGTCGGACTGACTGCCCGGCGGGCGGCGAGGATCGTCACAGTCGAGCACGAGCAGCGTGTGCCGCGTCGTGCCCGCCGACATGTGATGGGACTTCACGACCACGACGATTGCGCCCATGCGCTTGTGTTTATATGTGTGGCCTTCACGATTCATGAGATTCACTCTACACTTGTTGTGAAGACAAGCGAACCGATCTCCTCGTAGGCAGCGTCCCAGTCGCCAGCGCCTCTCGGCTCGTGAGCGATGGACTCTGTGCCTGCCAAGCCTGGCTCGGACGAGAAGGCGTCGACCGTGAGCAGGAGAACCCTGTGTCGCCAGTCAACGTCCACAATATATGACTCGAGGACGTGGATCGTCATCTCGCTGTCGCGGAGGCCGTACGTCCTGCCAGTTCGGTTCATGAAGAGTACCTTACACCGTTGCGGAGAGAAGCGAACCGTTTAACTTCGATGCTTTTCGAACTCGTTCCAGCATCGAGCGTAAAACTCATCTACGTCCGAGTCGGAGACGTCAGACATTGTCCGCTCGTCGAGGCCGAACTTCCCAATCTCGGCCACCTTCCGCCTGGCCCAGATGAGGTAATTCGGGGTGAGAGTAGTGAGGTCGTTCATCGCCTCCGCGAACGCTTTCTTGGGATCGAACTTGCCTTTTGTCTTCAAGCTCACAAGGCGAGCGAATCGAAACATGAAGTGCTCATCCACTTCCTTGTCCCAGTGGATCGTCTCCGCATCGTGGTCAAACCCGTTGTTAGCTGCGTAGCGCGCCTTCAAGTGTTCTCCAAGTGCTCCCCCCAAACAATCTGCGATGCGTTCAACGTATTCCTTACGGTGTGTTGCCTCGTCAAGAAGCTCGCCCACCATCTGTTCGACCAGCTCGCGCAACTTCTCGTCTGTCATGATCAAAGTCTATCATGCTATGAAGAGAAGCGAACTAACGAGGGAGCAACCCTTCTAACCTCTAAACCTTTGAACTGCTCAGCGACGACGTCGAGTCTCGAACTCGTTCCAACAACGCGCGTAGAACTCGTCTACATCCGAGTCGGGAACTTCAACCATCGTTCGCTCGTCAAGTTTGAACGACTTCACCTCAGCCACCTTACGTTTGGCCCAGGCGAGGTAGTTCGGGGTGAGAGCTATGAGATCCTCCATCGCCTCCGCAAACGCCTTCTTGACGTCGAATTGACCCTTGGTTTTGACTATCACCAACTGAGCGAAACGGAACATGAAGTGTTCGTCCACTTCCTTGTCCCAATGAGCCGTCTCAGCGTCGTGAGCGAACCCGTTGTTAGCTGCGTAGCGCGCCTTGAGGTACTCGTCCAGCGCTCCCTTCATCACGTTCACAAACTTGTTGATGAAGTCGTCACGGCGGAGAGCCTCGTCGAGTAACTCCTCTACAAGACGCGCAACCGTTTCACGCAGCTCCTCGTTCGCCATGATCAGACACTACCATAACAAACGAGAGAAGCGAACTAGCGAGAGCGTGCCGTGCAGAAGCGCTCAGCAGCCTTCGCGGCGGCCTCGTAACGGCGCACCATCGCCCACCGGTGGCCCGAACCGACGCCCATGCACATGGCGTCGATCGCGTTCCGCTGGTCGTCGTGACGGAGGCGCGCGGCCGCGGCACGCATCTTGCGTGCGAACTTCTTTGCCGGGTCGTACCGATGGAAGGTCCGCGGACCGAAGCCTTTGATGGCCTCGCTGACCGCCTTCTCGATCTGAGGGAGGCGCTTGGCGTCGTCACGCACGTTACCGGCGAACTTCCAGTCGAGCCAGCCGAGGGAGTCTGCACGCTTCGTCTTTGCCATGATCAGACTCTACCTCGTTGTGGAGAGAAGCGAACTACTTGTGGTCTCTTCGGGATTCGAACCCGAACACCTTGCGGCGGGGGATTTTGAGTCCCCTGTGTCTGCCGTTCCACCAAAAGGCCTGAACTACGTTGTGGTCCCTGCGGGACTTGAACCCGCACGCCCTTTCGGGCCGAGGATTTTAAATCCCCTGCGTATGCCATTCCGCCAAGGGACCTACTTGATTACCACTTCTTCGGATCCTACCGTGCCGTAGAGAGAAGCGAACTGATTCACTTGCCCCAGATCAGATCCCCTAACGCGGTCTGCCCGCGTGACGTCCGCGTGACGAGAGGAGGCGACGGCTCGCCTCCGGTCACCGAAAGCAGCGTGACCGTCTCCG
>Ga0163150_10006315_pt1 | contig 14571 bp, 11 predicted proteins | sample OliLakLV19P2IB_FD_148628 | JGI IMG/M metagenome (GOLD analysis project Ga0163150, IMG submission 148628) | Freshwater microbial mat bacterial communities from Lake Vanda, McMurdo Dry Valleys, Antarctica - Oligotrophic Lake LV.19.P2.IB | ecosystem: Environmental > Aquatic > Freshwater > Lake >...
CGGTGCTGGGCGTGCTGGGCCGCGAGATGGTGGTGAAACTCTCGGCGGCGTGGGGTGGGCTGGGCAAACACAAACCCCTGGTGGACGCGACGTTGGACTGGCTCAAAGCCGCGTCGCCGAAGTTGGTGCCGCCGCTGGACCGGCTGGCCATTGGAGGGGGTATGATCTGAGGAAACGGGGGCGCGCCCCCCGGAAAATCAGCGCGCTACTTCGGAGTTCGGGTTGATAGCTGACGGGTTGGGAAAAGCTCAAGGGCAAGCCCGCAGGCGTGGTGGTCACGGGCAGCGTGAACGCGCGCCGGAACAGGGGGGATTGAGTCGCATCCAGATAGCCTTCCGTGCCGCCGCCGGGCGCGGAGCGAAGCGCCAAACGGACCGGGTGCGTGCCGAGACCGGCACGATTGGTAAATTCCAGGATTCCAGCATAGATGCCAATATCTCCGTCCGTCATGCGCAGGGTGTGGTTCACCGGGGCGTGCTGGCTGGTTTGATAGCGTTGCGCGGCGGCGTTCGTCGAGGGTGGTTCGAGAATGGACAGGAGCAGATAGCGGTCAGGGTCAATGCTGGGCGCGTCCAGCAAAGTGATGGCGAAACTGGCGGAAAGGCCCGTCGCCGCAACACGAGCCGTTTGGTTGGTGAATCCCGTGATGAAATAGTCCTGCCCCTGCCCCTGCACGGCGTTGCCCCCGATCAACAATCGGGCCGTGCCGGAAAACGGCTTGGAGAAGTGGACAGTTACCAAAACCACGTTGCTTTGCTGCGCGGTCACCGTGGCTGTATTCTGAGCGAAGTAAGCGACCGGGAGTTGATAATCCTGCAGGTCGGGGGTTCCGGAACCAGTGTGGTCTTCATTGGCGTCACTGGAATTTAAGGCCGCCCCTCGCCGCCGGAAACGGAGCTCCCACACGTCGTCAATCCCGTCCCCATCCGTATCAAGTGGGTTCAACACTGGCACCTGACGCACGCGGTAGAAAACGGCGGGCGGCGGCGTGGTTTGCTCCTCCAACTGTCCTTCCACCGGCACGCCGAGTGCCATATCCACCGCCGAAACAATCTGGGTCACATTCGTGCCCCGATAAAGAATGTAGTAGTAAGCCCGGTCAGCCTGGTGGCGAATGACGGCCTTGCCTTGCGCGTTCCTGCTGACCTGTGTGATTAAAAAATCCTGTGCTGAAGCGGCAAAGCTCACCATGAGGACTGCCAATGAACCAAGGAGGAAGACTGTTGTTTTTATTGTGTGGATATTCATGGCAACCAAGACAAGCCGCGCGAGAGAGTGTTCATGGTGAGTTTTCGGCTTTGGTAGCCGACCTTCAACGGAAGCGACTGGGCGAAGCAAGGCAATTCACGCATGAAGTTCCGGATCATCGGTTCCGGCCTCCCGACGCAGGGCACGCTGCGAAGTGGAAACAAGATCGATCAGACCCAGGAACCGAAACGCGTCGCGGGTTTGTTTTTTGGTTCTGATTCACACCCCTTTCAAAAGGAATGCGCGGCCCCGGTTACATGGTTTCGAAAATTGTTTTCCGAAAATCAGGTGGATGGAAGCAAATTGAAGACATTTACTTGGCCGGCAAGCCATTCGCCGCGCGGAGATTTTTGACTTCGGCCCGGACGACTTGCGCCTCTTCCAGGCGTTTTTGCGAAGCGAGATAGGAGGCGAACAGATCGTAAGTCCGGCGCGTTTGGTAATCTGACTTCGGCAACCGGCGGGCGAGGTCGATCGCCATGCGAAATTGGGCTTCGGCTTCCTTGTGACGCGAAACCGACCCGAGATGTTTAGCCGACTCTCCAATGGATTCGATCAGGGCTCCTGTGGGCTGCGCTTTGCCCGTTATGCATGCCTGTGCCGCTGCCGTGGCGGCTGCGGCCATGCGATCGACTTCGCGTTCGCTTTCCGCTTTTTGACCGATCTCGGCGAAAACACCGGCGGCAAAGCGGTGGGCGTAAATGATCACGGTCGTCCGGGTGGTTTGTGGACGTTCGACAATCGCCAAGGCCATCCGGGCGCGGACGGCGGCGTTGCTGGCGTTGCCACGGGCAATTTGATAGTCCGCCGCACTCCGCAATAAATCGATGGTGCTGGACCGGGGATCGACATCAGGTCGGAGGCACAGTCCCGCTGCCTCCACGGCGATACGGTCCAATTCTTCGGGATTCTGAATCTGGCGACAAAAGGCGGCGTAACCGTCCAAGGCTTGAAACATGACTTTTTCCCACTGCGGACGTTGTTTGTCCACGCTTTCTATCGCGTTGCGAAAACATTGTTCCGCAGCGTTGGTGTTGCCCAATGCGAATTCCAAGTTCGCCAGTGCCAAGGCCGCGGGCATGGTCCAGATTTGTACGCCGCCTTCGAATCCACCTTTTGATTTCAAGGCGCTTTGATAGGCGTCTCTGGCCCCGTTCGTGTTTCCCACCTTTCGGCGGACCTCTCCGAGGTTGAAAAGCAATTCGACGAAATCGTTGTCATTTCTGGAGGGCAGAGTCGCTTCGAACACGGTCAGAGTTTGGCTGAAAATCAGTTCAGCCTTGGCCCAATCTCCGTTCGCTTGAAAAACTTTTCCGTAGTCCTGCAGAGCTTGAGCCACCGCAAGATTGGTCGCACCGACTTTTTCGCGCAAGGCCGCCACATGCAGGTCCGACATCTTCTCGGCCGTAGCTAGGTCGCCGTGTTCACGCGCCCGACCGGCCAGAAAACCATAGGCCAAGCACGCGTGGATGGTCAGCGGCGTGCTCCGCGCGGAATTTTCGCGCAAGGTAAGGGATTGACGGAACAATTTTTCAGCTTCCTCCCCGCGCCCGGAAACATAGATTCTGAAGGCGAAGCATTCGAGCGCGCCCGCGCGAATGTCCTCATGGCCTGGCTCTAATTGCGTCGTGAGTTCAACGGCTTCGCGGAGCAAGCGTTCGGCACCTTCGGTTTCGCCGTAGGCCGGGAGATAATCACTGAGTAATAGCAGGAAGAGAATTCGATTGAGCAGCGGTGCTTTTTCCTTCAACTCGCCCGTCGAGCGTTCCCGGATCACTTGCTCCAGATCGGTATGAGTCCAAGTCACGCGTCGTCGCGTCGGTTCTCTGCGGCGTGTAGAATAGATGTTCCCCATCAGGGTAAAGATATTTTGGCTAGCCTCAGATTCGGCCAGGGCTCTCGTCGCGGCGGTCTGAGCCTCTTCACGCAAACGCCGTTGTTCCGTTTCCGCCCGCTTGGCGCGCGCGGCCTGAACGGTGCTGATCACCGTTCCAACAATCAGGGCCAAACTCACAGAAGCGACGGCGGCGGTGACAACACGGTTGCGCCTCACGAACTTTTTCAGCCGGTAAGCCGCTCCCGGTGGACGCGCGAGAACCGGTTCGTGATTCAGATGACACCGCACTTCGAGCGCGAGGGCATTGGCCGTCTGGTAACGGCGGGCGGGAAGCTTCTCCAATGCTTTCATCACCACCCAATCGAGATCACCGCGCATCTCCCGGAGGAGCTTGGACGGAGTGGAATTTCTGCGGAGCGAAAGATCGGAGGACTCTGACGCGTTCAAAGTTGTGAGCCGGGCCGAGGGTCGGACGGGTTCCTCATCGCGAATAATGCGGAACACTTCGTCCACCGCGGCCTGCCGCAGCCGCTCCGGCTCGAAGGGCGGGCGGCCCGTCAGCAGTTCGTAGAGCAACACGCCGAGCGAGTAGATGTCGCTGCGCGTGTCCACGTCTTCGCCCGTCGCGCCCGCCTGCTCGGGACTCATGTAGGCGGGCGTGCCCACGAACTGATCGAAGGCGGTGTAGATGGTCTGGTCGGCGAGGCGCTGGCGGGAGGTGGCCTTGGCGATGCCGAAGTCGATGACCTTGGGCTGCGCCACGCCGTCGTGTTCCGTGACGAGAATGTTCGAGGGCTTGAGGTCGCGGTGAATGATGCCCTTCTGATGGGCGTGCTGCACGGCTTCGCAGACGCGGGCAAACAATTCGAGCCGTTGCGCAATCGACCACTGTCGCTGATCACAGAAGTCGGTGATGCGCTCGCCCGTGACCAGTTCCATGACGAAGAAGGGCCGCCCGCTGCGGCTGCTCCCGGCATCAAAGACCTTGGCGATGCCCGGATGATCCATCAAGGCGAGCGCCTGCCGCTCGGCTTCAAACCGGGCGATGACGTTGGAGGTGTCCAGGCCGAGCTTGATGACTTTGAGCGCCACTTCGCGGCGCACCGGCTGCAACTGCTCCGCACGATAGACGACGCCACAGCCGCCTTCGCCGATCTTTTCCAGAAGGCGGAAGCGATCAAACTCGTCGCGCGCAACGTCCCGCAGGGCCGGCGTTTCGTCTTCCTCGTCATCGTCCAGTTGCGCCGCGCGCTCCTTCAGCCCGAACGAAAGTAAACAATTCAGACACAAATGGCCCGCGATCCCGGATTGGATCCGCGTGCCGCATTGTGGACAAGTTGGCATTGGGGCCGTCATGAACTTCAACAAAGAATTCTAAAGCACCGGCGGTCTGTGGTTACATGGCATAGTCAGGCAAACCTCAAAGCCGTTTCACTTCGCCATCCTCGCCAATAAGTGCCGAATCTCCGCCTCAATTTCCTCCGGCTGGCTGACGGTGTGCGCCACCTCGCTGCGCAGCAATTCGCCGAAGCGGCGGCGCGCGCGGTGCAAGGCGACTTTCACGGAGTCGGGATTCATGCCCAACCGGTGTCCGAGCTGTTCATAGTCCGTGGCCGTGGGTTCCCCGGTGAGGAACGGCTGCATCCCGGCGAACAGTTCGGCTTTGCCCCGTTCCTGGAACTCGCCTTGAAGCCCGTCCAAGACGCGCCGGACCAACGTGGCCGCCCAGTGCCGCTCGAACAGAGCCTCCGGGCTTTCACCGCTCCTTGATTCGAGAGCATAAACGGACTCGGCGAATTCGCCGTTCAACGAAACGATTTGATGCCGCCCGCCGCGCTTGTGGGTCTGTTTCTTGTTGCGCTCGTTGTGGAGAAAGTTGGTCAACGCCGTGAGCATGAAGGTGCGAAAACGCCCCTTCTGCCTATCCACGCGCTGAAGCGCCTGGCGCTCGAGAAGAAAATGGAAGAACCCCTGCGCCATGTCCTGGGACTCGTGAATGTCATGACCACGCTGTCGAACGAAGGCGTAGATGGGATACCAGTAGCGGCCACACAGCCGTTCGAGCGCCGCCGCCGCCGTGACAGGATCGGACTGGGCCGCGGCCAGCACCACGCTCCAGTTGGTGGTCGAAAAATTGGGATTGCTGTTCGCTGCCATGGTTCCGCCATTTTCTTTCGGTCGAGGCAATACCACTGAGCGACACCGCGCGTCACTTTGAAAAGCAGGCGGAGACTGGGCCTTCCTTCGTCATTCCAAATTCGTCATTCGGCATTTCCCAAGTCACTCCGGCTTGCGCGGCTTGAGCACTTTGATCTGCTTCACCGGTTCCGGCTCCTTGTAGTGGCGCTTGAGTCCGGCCTCAGTCAGCACCTTGCCGGGAACTTTGGTGATGAATTCCGGGAACGTGCGCTCGGTGCGCTTCTGCAAATGCTGCTGGCCGGCTTTCGATTCCCAGAAGCTGTCCTGCACTTTCGCCAGCGCGATCAAGGCGTCGTCGGGCGTCATGCGTTCGTCGCGCCCGAGCAGCCAGACGAGTTCGGGATCGCTGGGCAGGCTGACGGGGAAGGGGACGAACTTCGGCTTCACGGTTTCGTCGTCGCCTTCCTCCGGCGCTTTCGGTCCGACTTGGACCGTGCCTTCAAACGTTCCTTTGGGCGTGATGACTTCGATGGTCGCGGCCTTCTTGCCGGAGTGCGGCACCACCGAGACCATGCCTTTGCCGAAGGACGCCTCGAACTGCTCCTTCACCTGCTCCAGGCTGTCCTTCTGCAAATCCGGCAGCTCGACCTTCTTGCAGAATTTCTCGAAATGCACGGCGCGCTCCGTGGAGGCGATTTCTTTTTCCAGCGCGGCGTAGATGATCTGCGCGAGCTTCGCGTCCGGCACCGCCTTGGGCAGCACAGACTTTAACAAGTTCAACAACTGGGCTTCGTTCTTTGCTTTGGCCATAAATAAAAAAGGGCGCAACTTCTCGGTGAACCGGGGGAGCGTTGCAACTCATTAGAAGTGGTGGAGTGATTTTTTTAGCGGGCCACGAGGCGGCCCTTTGGCCCGCGAAGGAAGGGCGCAGTCCTGACCGAGCGGATCAGGAACGAACACTTCGGGGCGATGAGTACAGGACTCGAAGGGGAAAACGAAAATCGGAAGCCGGGGGCGGCCTAATTCCTCGCTGCCTGCTTGAGCGCCGAGCGCAGCACGCCCGCCACCGTGTGCAACATGCTGTTCATCGAGAACGGCTTGGAGAGCAGACGCCATTGCGCGCTCGCGCCGTTCGAGCGCATGTAGGGGTAGCCGGTCATCAGCACCACCGGCACGTTGCTGGTGATGGGATTGTCGTTCAGCGTGCGCGCGGCCTCGAAGCCCAGCGCGTCCGGGAGCACCACGTCGCAGAGCACGAGGTCGGGCGGATTCAACAGGGCGAGGCTGATGCCTTCCTCGGCGGTCTCGGCGCAAAAAGTTTTGATGCCCACGGCTTCGAGGGCGGAGGTCACGAACGAGCGCAACTTCTCGTCGTCGTCAATAATCAGCACCGTGTGTTGCATGTCAGGATTATCGGCTCTTGCGGCCGGGACTTGAGCAGGATTTTTTAACTGCGGAAGAGACGGAAGACACGGAAAGGCGGTCCATGATTTTTCTCTTTCCGTGCCTTCCGTGTTTTCCGTGGTTCACCCTTTTGGAATCCGGTAAACTTCGCCCCGCCATTCATGGAACTCCGTGATTTTGCAGAACAAGTTTTGTTCGCGACCACGCTGGAGGAAAAACTTCAGCGCCCGCCGCTCATCACGGATTTGCATCCCGGCTCCGCGATGCTCGCGCCGAAAGCCCCCGGCCGTCCGGACGGTTTGAAATTCAAAGGGCAGGAATCCGGCCAGGCGGACTTCCCCGGCCTGCATCAGCTCGACTCGGAACGCGCGCGCGGACTGCTGCTCCACTTTTTCGCCAATCACGAACTGCTCGCCACGGAACTGATGGCGCTCGTGCTCCTGCGTTTTCCTGATGCGCCCGCCGCTTTCCGGCGCGGCGTCTTGCAGACGCTGCACGATGAGCAGGAGCACACGCGGCTCTACCTCGCGCGCATGAAGGCGTGCGGGATCGAGTTCGGCGAGCGCCCGGTGAGCGGCTACTTCTGGCGCGCGGTGTCCGGCATGGAAAGTCCGGTAGATTACGTCGCGGGACTCAGCCTGACGTTTGAACAGGCGAATCTGGACTTCGCCAAACACTTCGCGCAGGGCTTCGCGACCGCGGGCGACGAGGCCACGGCGCAACTGCTGGAAAAAATTCACCGAGACGAAATCGGCCACGTGGCCTACGGCTTGAAATGGTTCCGCCGCTGGAAGGCGAATGGCGAGAGCGACTGGGACGCCTTCTGCCGCCAGTTGAAATTCCCGCTCTCGCCGCAGCGCGCCAAAGGCCCGGTGCTGAACGTCGAGGCCCGCCGCGCCGCCGGCTTCGATCCGCAGTTCATCGCCGAGTTGAACGTCTTCTCGCAATCGAGAGGCCGCACGCCGAATGTGTTTCTGTTCAATCCATTTGCCGAGGCGTTCATCGCGCAGGGCCGGGCGTTCACGCCCGTGAAGCACCAGGCGCAGCTCGCGCGCGACCTCGCAAATCTGCCGCAATTTCTCGGACGCCAGGACGACGTGGTGCTGTTGCCGCAGCGGCCTTCCGTGAAATTTCTCAGCGACTTGAAGCAGGCCGGCTTCGCGCTGCCGGAGTTTGTGGAATTGAAACCCGACGCGCTGCCCGAACTCGCACTACGCAAGCTCGGCGTGCTGCGCCCGTGGGCGTGGGGGCCGGACAGCGTGGAGCAACTCGCGCCGCTCTTCGCCAGCGTCACCGGCGAAGAGCGCCGCGCAGATCAGCGGTTCAACGCAGGCGTCGCCCAGCTTTACTCGAAGGCGTGGAGCGCGGACTTCCTGAAAAAAATTCTCGCCAACGCTGAACCTGAGCCGTGGCTCTGCGAGCAACGCGAAGTGGGAATCGCCGTTCAAAATTTCCCTGACGCGCTCGCCGTCATCACCACGATTCGCGCCCGCGGCCATCATCGCATCGTGGTGAAGGAGGCGCTCGGCCTCGCCGGTCACAACGCCCTCCGCCTGTGGGAACCGGCACTGCTGGACGCGCAGCGGCGCTGGATGACGAAGGCGTTCGAGCAGCAGCGCACGCTCGTCATCGAACCGTGGCTGGAGCGCGTCGCGGATTTTTCCGTGCAACTGGAGATGACGCCGCACGGCCTGAAACTTTGCGGCTACACCGGGCTGGTCAACGACGCCAAAGGCCAGTTCCAGGCGAACTGGGCCGCCCCGAATCACACGCGCCGTCTGCCCGACGCCATCCTCGCGCTCTTTCCTGCGCCACGCGACATCGCCGTCCGCTGGCACCGCTTGTTCGATGAACTAACCGCCGCGCTGGCCGCTGCTTTGCGGGCGGCAGATTTTCTTGGCCCCATTGGCCTTGACGCTTTCGTCTATCGCACCGCGTCAGGTGAAGTGCGGTTGAAGCCCGTCGTGGAAATCAATCCGCGTTACACGATGGGCCGGCTCACGGTGGAACTGATGAAGCAAACCTGCCCCGGCAGTCATGGACGTTTCCGCCTCGTCAATCTCGCGATGATGCGCGCCGAGGGCTTCGCAGATTTTCCTGCGTTCGCCCGCTCACTCACGGAACGCCAGCCGCTGCAACTGCAAGGCCAGCCCACGCCGCGCCTGCGCGAGGGTGTGGTCTGCCTGAACGATCCGGCGACGGCGCAAGTGTGCCTCGCGGTGTTTGAAGTGAGCCGCGAGCGCATCGGAGCGCGGACCGCAGAGTCCGCGCGATCATCTCGGCCCGGGTGATCACATCCTGGCCAGGTTCATGAACTCGCGGACTCGGCGGCCCGCGCTCCGACAGCGCGAATTTTTCTTCCGGCCCGCCCGCGCTTCCTGAATCCTCGCCCAGTGAATCGCGCTGTGTTTCTAGACCGGGACGGCACCCTCATCGAGGACAAGGACTACCTCCATCTCCCCGAGGAGGTCGTCATCTATCCCGGCGCGGGCGCGGCGTTGCGGCGGTTGCAGGACGCAGGCTTCAAACTCATTCTCATCACGAACCAGTCCGGCGTGGGGCGCGGCTACTTTCCCATCGAGGACGTGCATCGCGTTCACGAACACCTCGCGCGCGAACTGGCGAAGGACGGCGTGCGCTTCGAGAAAATCTACATTGCGCCCGAAGCTCCTGACGCGCCGAGCCGTGGCCGCAAGCCCTCGCCGCAATTCCTCTTCGATGCGCGCGATGAATTCCAACTCGACCTCGCGCAGTGCCACATGCTTGGCGACAAACTCATTGACCTCGAATGCGGCTGGAACGCCGGTGTGAAACAAACCTTCCTCGTCCGCACCGGCTACGGCGCAAAGGTGGAGCAGAAGGGCGGACTGAAGAACGCAATCGTGTTCGATGGTCTGCGCGCCGCGGCGGAGTGGATTTTGCACGGAGAATAATCTTCGAGAGCGGCTCATCATCGGGAAACTCCCAGCCGGCAAGTCGCGAGACTTTCCAGTCTCGTGTCCTTGAATGAATTTCGTTTGCGACCCCGCGACGCCTTCCGTTATCCCAGCCGCGATGCAGCCGCACACCAAACGTTTCCGCATTATCGCGACGTTGTGCGCCCTTTGCACCAGCGCGTGGCTGTTGCTCCAGTGGCTGCCGGTCGAACGCTCTTGGCTGGCCGAGCGGCTGGCGCTCACGGAACTCGCCACCCGGGATTTGATTCACAGCGGCACGGTGAAATATGCGCCCGACCCGCGCCTGGTTTTTGTCGGCATCGATCAAACCTCCTACGCCGACATCATCGCGCCCGAGGAGGCGGCGATGAATCCCACCCTGGCGGAACTGACCAACAGCTTCCCGTGGTCGCGCGCGGTCTGGGCGGCGGCGATTGAACGGCTGGGCCACGCCGGGGCGAAAGTGATCATGCTGGACATCATTTTCGCGTCGCCGGGCCGGGGCGATGACCAGTTGCGCGCGGCTCTGACGCGCTATGAAAACCAAGTGGTGGTGGGGGCCAACTTCACCGGTGGCAAACAGGCGGGTGGCGAGGGAACATCCGTCGTTTATCCAACCGAATCGGTCGTGCCGTATCAGAATCCCAACACGCCTTGGGAGGATCGCCGGGTGGGCTTCATCAATTTTTTCACTGGATCAGAGGTGGCGGATCGCGACGTGGATGACGTGGTGCGTCGCGCGGTGTTCCGCGTGACGGGCGAGCGCGGACTGCCGCCGGGCGTCGCGCTAGAATCCATCGGCAGCCTCGGCCTGCGCCGGCTGGGCGCGACGAACCAGCTTCCGTCCGACGATCAGTCGCACTTTTTTCGCTACGTGGCTCCGCCAGGCGATGGCTTTCGGCCCATCCCGCTTTACTCCATTTTTCTGCCCTCGTTCTGGAGCAACAATTTTGAGAACGGAAAATTCTTCGAAGGCAAGGCGGTCATCATCGGCCCGGCGGCGAACATCCTGCACGACGATCACGCCACGCCATTTCGCCGGCAGATGCTCGGGCCGGAAATCCATTTGAACGCGATGAACGCCGCGCTGCGCGGCGAGTTTTTGCGCGAGACGACGGCGCTGGGCGAGGCGGGGTTGATTCTCGGACTGGGCCTGCTGGCCTTTGTGCTCGCACTGGCCGTGCGCAGTCCGGTGCGAAGATTGATGGTCGCCGCCGGGTGCGCCGGATTGTTTGTGCTCATCTGCATTGGCGCGATGCGGTTCGGGAATTTTATGCTGCTCGCGGTCGCCCCGATGCTGGCCTTCAGTTCCAGCACGCTGACGTGCTTCGCTTACGATTTTGTGTTGTTGCGTGTAGAGAAGAACCGCACCCGCCGCACGCTGGAACGCTACGTGTCGAAGGATGTTGTCCGCGAGTTGCTGGACAACCCGGAGACCTACCTCAACACGTTGAGCGGCGTGCGCAAGCCGGTCACGATTCTGTTCTCGGACATCCGCGGCTTCACCACCTTGACCGAGGGCGCGGACGCGAGCCTGCTGGTCAAACAGTTGAACGAATACTTTGATGACATGGTCCGCATCGTCTTCGCGCAGCAGGGGCGGCTCGACAAATTCATCGGCGACGCGGTGATGGCGGACTGGGGGAGCATCATCACGGCGGGCGTGCAGGAAGACGCGCGGCGCGCGGTGGCCACGGCGCTGGAGATGCGGAAGTATCTCGCGCGGTTGAATGTGAACTGGAAGCAGCGCGGCATCACGGAACTCTCCTTCGGCATCGGCATCAACCACGGCGACGTCATCGTGGGCAATCTCGGTTCGGAGCAGAAAATGGAAGTGTCGGTAATTGGTGACGCGGTGAACCTCGCCTCGCGCCTCGAAGGGTTGACTAAGGAATACAAACTCGATCTGCTGATCGGAGAGACGCTGGTGCCGCTGGTGCAGGATCGTTTCGCCCTGCGCTCGGTGGATTCGGTGCAGGTGAAGGGGAAGAAGAAACCGGTGCATGTTTTCACCGTGGTCGCGGACCGGGAGGCGGGGGAGCAGTCGCCCGCGTGGCTGCTTCGTTACGAGGAGGGCGTGGCGCATTATCGCGCGCGGCAGTTCAACGACGGGCTGGCGGCGTTCGCGGACTGCGTGCGCTGGCAGCCGGAGGATTATCTTTCGCAGCTTTACCTCCGCCGCAGCCAGGAGCTGGTGACCAATCCGCCGGGCGCGGACTGGGACACGGTGTTCGTGATGAAGTCGAAGTAGGCAAAAACTTCAGCCGAGATTCTGATAGCCGCGCATCACGCCGAGCATCTCCTCCACCGCGCCACCCAGACCGGTGAACACGGCGCGGCTGATGAGACTGTGGCCGATGTTCAACTCCACGAGATGCGGCACCCGGAAAAGCGTCGGAAGATTTTCGCAGTTCAATCCGTGCCCGGCGTTCACTTTCAAACCCAGTTGATGCGCCAGTTGCGCGGCCGCGATCAACCGCTGCGTCTCATGCTCGCGCGCGGTCGGGTCGTGAAAATGTTCCGCGAAGGCGCCGGTGTGCAGTTCGATGTACTGACTGCCAATCTTTGCGGCCGCCTCGACCTGCGCCCAATCAGGCGCGATGAACAGGCTGACTTCAATGCCCGCCGCCGCCATGCGCTGGCAGGTATCGGTGAGCTCGGAAATTTGTCCGGTCGCATCCAGCCCGCCTTCCGTGGTCAATTCCTGGCGGCGTTCCGGCACGATGCAGACGATGTCGGGATGAAGTTTCTCGGCGAGCGCGACGATCTCCGGCGCGTTGGCCATTTCCAGATTCAGGCGCGTCCGAACCGCCTCGCGCAGTTGCGACACGTCACGATCCTGGATGTGCCGCCGATCCTCACGCAGATGCGCGGTGATGCCATGCGCGCCCGCGTCTTCGCACAGGCGCGCGGCGGCGACGGGATCGGGTTCTCCGCGGCCCGCGCCGCGATAGCGCGCTTCGCGGAGCGTGGCGATGTGGTCGATGTTGACGCCGAGCTTTAGCATATCAAGGGGCGGCCCGTCGGGGCGGCGGAGTGCGTGACGTGGACAGGGGCTGAACGGTGCCAAAGGCGGGAAAGTTCGTGGATTCGAGCCAGCGGCCGAGCGTGACGATCTCCACCGCCGTCAGGCCCGTGAGCGATTTGCGCGCGAAGACCATCTGGCTCGCCGAGGTGGAGCGCAGTTCGGTGACGGACTCGCCGAGTTGCGGACGGGTTTCGAGCCATTTTTGAAATTCCACGAGCCAGGCCTGCACCGGGGAGTTGGTGCGGGCGGGCGGAAAGCGCAGCCCGATCTCCTGCAACTGATAAAACTGCCGCCAGTGCGGCAGTCGTGGCGCGGTCATTTCAAAATCAAACGCGACGAGATCCTTGCGTTCGCCCAAACTTTGGTAGAGGCCGGGCGGCGGATTGTTCGTGGGATACGACGGGGGGAAACAGGTCAGCGTCACGAAGTCATGGCCGTTGTCGCGCAAGCTTCCGATCTGCGGCAGGGCCAGTGGCAGTCCGCGCCAGAGCACGCGCTGCGCGTTGGTGTCCCAGATGATTTCGCCGGTGTGAGGGACGGGCGGCGTGCCGAAGACGAGGCCGGAGACGCGCGGGGTCAAGGGCTTGAGCTGCTCGGGCACATTGCGGGAAGGCGCGGCGTAGTTGAATTGAAAGGGCAGCGAGTTGTAGCCCCAGCCGATGACTTGGTTCGGCACCGGTTTGAAGCCGAGGCTGGCCAGCGGCTTGTAAGCCTCGAACAGCGGCGCGACCCCGCGCACGGCGAGAAAGCTGATCAACGGATCGTGAATTTGGTTGGACGGAATGATCCACGGCTCGGGCTTCCAGCCGTGCGCTTTCGGAAACGTGAGCGTGGCGTGCGTGCGGACGAAATCGGCGCGGTTGCTCAACGAGAAGCGGGCCACGGGCAGGTTCTCAAGATTCGCCAGCACCGGCATCCAACTGTCAAAGCGCGCGAGATTGGCCTCGCCGTCGAGCCACGCGCCGGTGGGCTTGGCCGGACGTCCGAGTGCTTTGATGTTCGCCAGCAACGCCGCCTCACGCGCCGAGGCGTTGCCCGCGCTCACCACGATCCATTCGCCCGCACGGAGGCAGCGGAACGCGCCCGGCACTCCGGCGGTTTTTACTTCAAACCCGGCGGCGGTCGCGGCCTGCACGGCGGCGGGCTGGCCGAGCTTCCAGTTCACGAGCGCCTGCCAGAGATTCGTCTGCCAGACGCGCGCGCGGGCGTCGCTCACTTTCACGGCGAGCACGAACTCGGGAGCGGCGGTGCAATCGACGTACGATTCATTGACCAGCACGTCTTCGAGCAGGGGTGCGAAGAGATTGGTCTGCGTGCTCGCGCCTTTGGGCAGCGCGGCGCCGAGCCAGTAGGAGGGAATGAGGGCGGCGCGGGTGATCATTTCGCCCCGCAACGTGGCGGCGGTGGGAAGACCCCAAGCCTCTTTCAATTTCGCCGCGTCCGGGCTGGCGAAAAGCTGCGCGGTGCCGATGAAGTGCGCGCGCACGATGAGCGGATCAACACCGGCGCGGCGGCTGGAACTGGCGACCTTGACGTTGCACGCGGTGAGCGCGGCCACCGTGATCAACGACAGGATCCAAAACACTTTTTTCATGAGTCGCGATTACTTGCCAGAGCGACGGGGGATTAGCAACCCGGAAGGCGGGCGGTCTTCACTGCGGGGCGGACTCGAGGGCGTGTTGGCCAAATCGCCGGAGCGGCGGACAGCCATGTCCGCCGTGGTGGCACCAGGCGCCATGAGGCCGAAATCATTCCATGGAAAAACTGCGGACATGGCTGTCCGCAACTCCTTTCCATTTGAGCAACACGCCCTCAACACCGTTCTTGAACCGAGCGGTCGAACTGTTTTGAGCCCGAACTCCGAAGTGGAAAAAAGGGTCGCCTTGCGGACGGGGCTGTGGGCATAGGGGTTGATGCTTAAACAACCAGATCCCGCCCCGCACAAAACGACCCGCACGGAAATTACCTCCCTCTTCGGC
>Ga0163150_10006320_pt1 | contig 14566 bp, 12 predicted proteins | sample OliLakLV19P2IB_FD_148628 | JGI IMG/M metagenome (GOLD analysis project Ga0163150, IMG submission 148628) | Freshwater microbial mat bacterial communities from Lake Vanda, McMurdo Dry Valleys, Antarctica - Oligotrophic Lake LV.19.P2.IB | ecosystem: Environmental > Aquatic > Freshwater > Lake >...
CCGGTGCGTCAGCGCGGGGCACATCCATGTGGGGGGCAGCATGACCGTGCCGAACGCGACCCAGGCGATGCAGATCACCGTGCGCACGCTGATCGCCCATGTCGATGGGTTGGTTACGGCGTGTGCGGCCGACTGGAACGACGATGCGTCGGTGTCGGTGCAGGACATCTTCGACTTCCTCGCGGGTTACTTCGCCAACGACGGTGATGCCAATGGGGATGGGGCATCGTCGGTGCAGGACATCTTTGAGTTTCTGGGGGCATACTTTGCCGGGTGCGGGTAAGGAGAGAGGGGAGGAACTCAGAGAAGAATGACGGGAAAAAAAGGAGCAGACATTGGCGAAGGGTCAACACCTCAGCGCATATCAGCAGAAGATCGTTTCGCGGTACTACAACAACATCGACACCATCTCGCTTCAGAAGCTGAGCGAGGCGGTAGGCGAGCTTTATTTGTGCGAGAGCGACAAGAAGGCGGAGCGGCTGTGGACGAGCGTCGAGGGCGCTCTGAAGAACGCGAAGGTCGATCCCAAGCAGATCCTGGCGCTCATGGCGACGAAGGATGTGCGTGCCCTCGCGGAGATGGTGAACTCGCTGGCGGGGAAAAAGTAGCCTATCGGTACTTCGCCATCGCGTAGAGCATCCCCATGCATGCGGCAAAGATGAGCCACATCAGGATCATCGAGTGGATGAAGAAGGGGTAGACGCAGAGGCCGACACCGGTGAAAAGGCATCGGATGTTTGGGGCCTTCTTGCCGTACAGAAACAGGGCCGTGCCGACCAGGCCGATGAACGCGGACGAGATGAACAGCGCGGGCGAGCCGAAGGAAGTCATGAGGGAGTGATCGGCCGCGGCGGGGTCTGGGGAGAGAAGGAAGGCCGTTATGGGGCGGGTGCTATGGTGTTTGCGCGAAGGTGCTGCTCGTCACTTTGGTGGTGCTGGCGCTGGTTTCGCCACGGAGACTACGCAATTTCGGTCGAGCTTATCGGGGGCTCGAGGGGCAACTCGCGGGCAATCTTCAGGAACCGCTGGTAGTTGTCCTGGGTTTCGATGAGACTGTCGCCGCCGAACTTGGTGAGGAAGGCGGCGGCGATCTCGAAGGCGGTGACATTCTCCATGACCACGCTCGCGGCCGAGACGGCGCAGATGTCGGACCGCTCGTAGGCGCTCATAGCGGGCTGCTTGGTGTTGAGATCGATGCTCGGCAGGCCGCGGAGCAAGGTGGAGATCGGCTTCATCGTGCCGCGGATGACCACGGGCGCGCCGTTGGTCATGCCGCCCTCTGTGCCGCCGGCGTTGTTGGTATCGCGAGTGAAGCCAAGGCTCGGATCACCGACGCGGGCGGGGACGAAGCGGATCGGATCGTGGACCTGCGAGCCGGGGCGCGAGGCACAGTCTTTGCCGAGGCCGATCTCGACGGCCTTGAAGGCTTGAATGCCCATGACGGCCGCGGCCAGTCGGGCATCGAGGCGCTCGAACCAGTTCATGGTGGAGCCGAGTCCGGGCGGGCAGCCGAAGATGTGGCACTCGACGAGGCCGCCGACGGTGTCTTTGTCGATTTTGGCCTGGCGGATGATCTGGCACATGCGGGAGGTGGTCGAACCTTGTCCATCGGGGCAATAGACCTCGCTGGCGTCGCGGGCGGCAATGAGCGTGCGCCAGTTGTCCTCAGTGACTTCGCCGGTCCATGCGGCATCGAGGATCGCGCGGACGAAGCCGAAGGTCTCGATGTTGACGGCTCGCAGGAGGCAGCGCGAGAGCGCGCCGGCCGCGACCCGCGCGGCCGTTTCGCGGGCGCTGGCGCGTTCGAGGGTTTCGCGACAGTCGGTCGTGAGGTATTTGATGCTCCCTGCCAGGTCGGCGTGGCCGGGGCGCGGCGTGTAGACCGGCGGGGTTTTGGTCGCGTCGTCCAGACGCGAGTCCTTGTTGCGGATGAGCATCGCGATGGGCGAGCCGATGCTTCGCCCGCGCCGTACGCCGGAGAGAATCTCGATGGAGTCGGATTCGATGCGCTGACGCCCACCGCGCCCGTAGCCGCCCTGACGGCGATGCAGCTCGTTGTTGATGAAGTCCGTGTCGATGTCGATTCCGGCTGGGAGGCCGGAGACGAGGGTGGTAAGCCCGGGGCCGTGGGACTCGCCGGCGGTTTGGTAGGTGAGGTGGGGCATGGGTATTAGCGTACTGATGCTGCGGAACCTTCGCCCCGCTGCGGCCGAATCACATGAAGTCATCACGGCAACACCACCATGGCATCGCCGAACGAATAGAAGCGGTATCCGAGCTCGATCGCGGTGCGGTACGCCGCGACCAGGCGAGGAAGACCCAGGCCGCGAAAGCGGTCGTCGTCGTCGATGAATGCGGCGACCATCGCCAGAAGGGTGCTGCGGGGGAGGTGGAAGTTGGTCATCAGCGCGCCAACGTGCTTGAAGCGGTGCCCGGGGGTGATGAGGATGCGGGTGTCTTTGTGCGGCGCGGAGAGCATTTCCTGCGGTGAGGAGAAAGATTCGAGCGTGCGGGCGGTGGTGGTGCCGACCGCGAGGATGGTGCTCCTTGGTGACGAAGCGCCGACGAGCGCGGCGACGGTCGCCTGCGGCACGCTGCACCGCTCGCTGTGCATCGGGTGGTCTTCGATGAACTCAGTTTCCACGGGTTTGAAGGTGCCCATGCCGACGTGCAGGATCACTTCGGCGCGGTTCACGCCGCGAGCGGCCAGATGTGCGAGGAGTTCGGAGGTGAGGTGCAGCCCTGCGGTGGGTGCCGCGATGCTTCCCGACCCGTGCGGCCCGTCGGGTTCTTGCGCGGCGAAGACGGTCTGGTACGCTTCTCGGTCGCGCTGGTCGATGGGCTGGAATGCTTGGCGCTTTCTGGCCGCGAGGATGTAGGGCGGGAGCGGGGTCAGGCCGATGCGGTCGAGGATGGAGTGGGTGCTGTCGGTCGGCGATACGCCTTCGACGGAGACCAGCCAGCCTGCGGCGTCGTTGCCCGCTTCGCCGGTGAGTTTTTCGATGAGGCGGAGGTGAATAGGTGTCGGGTCACCGCATGGGTTTGTGAGGCGGATGAGCGCGTTGGGTTTGCCGCGGCGGAGTTTGAGGAGGACTTGCCAAATGAGGGATGGGGGTGCCACGGCTAGGCCGCTCGCCGGCAAAGCGCCGGGAGGGACGTGGCACCCCGGGGTTGCTGAAATAAACAAGCCTTCGGCTTTTCCGTGGGTGTCGGTGCGGTGGCCGCGAAAGCGGGCCGGGAGGACGCGGGTCCGGTTGACGACCATCAGGTCGCCGGGGCTGAGGTACTCGGGCAGGTCGCGGACGTGCCGGTGCTCGATGCACGTTGGGTGGCTCCGCCGCAGCACCATGAGCCGGGCCGAGTCTCGCGGCGAGGCGGGGCTGGTGGCGATCAACTCTTCCGGCAGGTGATAGTCGAGGTCGGCGGTGCGGAGCATCGGGTGAGTGTGGGCAACAGCGAGGTGGGGCGGTGTTGCGTTTGCGCAACATGACAGGCCCGCGCCATCTGCCCTGGGGCCTTTCCCGCCGCATGTTATCGGCGGGCGGGCTGCGGCACGCCGTTCGAAGCATAAACGGACGGTGGTTCTCTCAGAATCGACTTCGGCAAACCGGACGGTCGTCCCGTGTCGCTACGGGCTGGTTGCCCCGCGCCCTTTGGTGCTCGAGGGTGCGCGATGTTGCGACCGGCCGCATCCGCATCCGCGAACGTCGCCGACATTCGGCGAGCATCTTCGCGCGAGCAATCGGAATTCGCGTCGGGGCGACGAACTTGGGGCCGATCCGATTCCCTTCTCAGGGTGGGTTCGTGCCGGAAACCGGGCTGGGCGGCCTGAGTGCCGGGGCGCAACGCCCAAACTGGGCGGCATGATCGACGTGCTGGCCTGAACCCGGTCTGCCACATCCAAACTTGACCAGAACAGACGGGTCCAAATACCGGATTCCGGCCTTTGGCTTGTCCTCACGAACCCTGTACACTGGAGGTCTACGGGCGGCGCAGGCCGCCAGGCTGGGAAGGCGTTGGGGAAGGGATGGTCAGCTCGAGGAGGGCTTGGTCGTTATGGCAACGCACAACGTCGCGGACATCAGGAACATCTGCCTTGTGGGCCATTCGGGTGCGGGCAAGACCACGCTCGCCGAGCGGCTGCTCTTCGCCACGGGCACGATCAAGCGAATGGGGACGGTCGAGGAAGGCAACACCGTCAGCGACTTCACCGACGAAGAGAGGCACCACAAGCATTCGCTCCAGCCCGCCGTGATCCACTTCGAGTTCGAGGGTCACGAGATCAACGCGATCGACACGCCCGGCCTGACCGACTTTCTCGGTCACGCGATCGGGTGTCTGCCCGCGGTCGAGACGGTGGCGGTGGTGGTCGATGCGGTAAAGGGCATCGAGAATGCCACCCGCCGCATGATGTCGATCGCGGCCGAGCGGATGCTGCCGCGGATGATCATCATCAACAAGATCGACAACCCCGAAGCCGACCTCGAGATGTTGACCGCACAGTTGCGGGACACCTTCGGAACAATCTGCCTGCCCATCAACCTGCCCACGCCGGATCGCAAGGGCGTGGTCAATGTCTTCGAGCACGACGGGAGCGACGCGGCCGGCGATCAGGCGCTGTTCAGCTCCGTCCACGATGCCCACAAACAGATCGTCGAGCAGGTGATCGAGGTGGATGAGGATCTCACGCTTCAGTATCTTGAGAAGGGCGAGGAGGGCGGCTTCGACCAGGCCAAGCTGCACGCGGCCTTCGAGCGCTCGTTGGAGCAAGGACACCTGGTGCCGATCTGCTTCTGCTCGGCCAAGACCGGAGCCGGGATCGACGACCTGCTGCATGTGCTGGCAAGCCTCTGCCCGAGCCCTGTCGAGGTGTATCCGTCTGAGTTCCTGAAGAGGGATGAAGACCAGAACAGTGAGCAGGATTACCGGCCCGATCCGGTGCCGCACCGCCCGTTGATCGCGCACATCTTCAAGGTGAGCACCGATCCGTTCGTGGGAAAGCTCGGGATCTTTCGCGTGCACCAGGGCGTCATCAAGCACAAGCAGGATCTGCTGATGGACGACCAGAAGAAGTCGATCCGTATCGGGCACATGTTCCGTTTGCAGGGCAAGGACCATGTCGAGGTGCAGGAGCTTGGGCCGGGCCAGATCGGTGCGGTGGCGAAGATCGACGAGCTGCGTTTCAACAGCGTCTTGCACGAGAGCCACGAGGCCGACGGCGTGCGACTGAAACCGCTCCCGATGCCCAAGCCGATGTTCGGGCTGGCGGTCGAGCTGAAGAACCACGCCGACGAGGGCAAGTTCAGCAACGCGGTCCACAAGCTGACCGCCGAGGACGCGAGCTTCATCATGGAGCGGATCAGCGCAACCAAGCAGACGGTGGTGCGGGGGATGGGCGAGCTGCACCTGCGCGTGATGATGGAGAAGCTCAAGCACATGGGCGTCGAGGTGCTGACCAGCCCGCCCAAGATCGCGTACAAAGAGACGATCAGCGTCAAGGCCAACGGCCACCACCGGCACAAGAAGCAGACCGGCGGCGCTGGGCAGTTCGGCGAGGTGTATCTGACGGTGGAGCCGCTGCCGGGCGACCATCCCGAGGGCTTCGAGTTCGTCAACGACACGGTCGGCGGAGCGGTGCCGCGGCAATTCATGCCCGCGATCGAAAAAGGTGTCCGGCAGATGCTCTCGGAAGGAGCCGTCGCGGGCTATCCGATGACGGGCGTTCGCGTGAGCGTGTACGACGGGAAGTATCACGCGGTGGACAGTAAGGAAATCGCCTTCGTCACCGCGGGCAAGTTCGCATTCATCGACGGCATCAAGAACGCGCGGCCCAAGCTGCTCGAGCCGTATGTGCTGCTGGAGATTTCCGTGCCGAGCCGCTACATGGGCGACATCAACGCCGATCTGTCGGGCAAGCGCGGCCGCGTGCAGGCAACCGAGATGGTCGGCGCCGACACCTGCGTCATCAAGGCCATCGCGCCGCTCGGCGAGCTGCAGAGCTACTCGAACCAGCTCAAGAGCATGACCGGCGGCAGCGGGAGCTACACGATGGACTACAGTCACGACGAGCCGACCCCGGCGCACATTCAGCAGGAAGTGATGGCCGCGTTCAAGGGCCACGCGGCCGAGGATTGATGGTTGGGCCGGCTTTCCAAAGCCGGCTTCGGCAACACACGACAGGAGACGCCCGGTGGCGCTCGAAACCTGGGAGGAACAACCGATGTCGGGCACAAACCGAAGTCCCTTTGGGAGCGTCGTCGGCGTGATCGCGCTGCTGGCGCTGGGCGCGCTCATCCTTTACGGCGTGCAATCGCTTAGCAAAAACATGCCCGGCGCTACCCAGGCGCAAACGACCGGCGACGGTGGTGCCGGGGCGGGCCTCCATGCCTGGGCGGCCAAGGGCGATGCCGCGGCCGTGCAGCGCCTGGCCGCTGCGCCCGGTGTTGATATCAACATGCCCGCGGGCGCGAGTGACGCGGCCCAGGGGCGCGCGGGCATGACCCCGCTCATGATCGCCTGCATGGATGGCAACGCCATCACCGTCAAGGCGCTGATCGATGCCAAGGCCAAGACCGAGCTGCGCACCGACGACGGACGCACAGCGCTCATGTACGCGGCCGGCTGGGGCGACGCCGCACGGGTGCAGGCGCTGCTCGACGCGGGCGCTCGCCCGGATTCCCGCGCCACCGACGGATGGACGCCCTTGATGTTTGCCGCGGCACGCGGTGAGGTCGAAAGCGTCCGTTCGCTGGTGCGCGCGGGCGCCGATGTCAACGTGAGCAACAAGTGGCGCCAGACCGCGCTGATGGCCGCGGCACGCAGCGGCAGCATCGACAAGGTTTCGGCGCTGCTGGATAGCGGCGCATCGACCAACACCGTCGATCAGGATGGCGCGACGGCGCTGCACATGGCCGCGTCCAGCGATGCCCCCGTCGAGGTGCTCGAGCTCATCATCAAGCGGGGCGCGACGGTGGACGCGCCCGACCAGGACGGCGGCACCCCGCTGATGCGTGCGGCCGAGCGGGCCGACGCCGCCCAGGTCGAAGCCCTGCTCAAGGCCGGTGCCTCGCCCGCCCTCAAAGATAAGGCCAACGGATGGACCGCGGCCGACTGGGCCGCCAAGCGCGATGACGAGAACGGCCGCGCCGTCAGCGAACTGCTGAAAAAGTGAGCGAAGCATCCGTTTCCGCACGGCCGCCGCGGCGCGTTCACCTGAGGGGTTCCTACAACGCCCCGCCGTTGGCGAGCGTTTCAAAAAACAGCACCGCCGCGACTCGGAAGGGGTGCTTCGGTCGCGGCGGCGCTCTCTCTCGGCGGCACCAGGGCGGGGAAGGAGGAAGGTGTGCCCCGGTGCGTCGGGTGGTGGGACTGGCTTTGGATATCGTGGGGGTGGGCTTCAAAACTATAAAAACAAATTCACCCTGGCGTGACGTGCCTGGCGATCGCACCCTCCAAGAGGAGCCGCACCGCATCCGGTCGTTCATCTTTGCCCCTCGCGACAAAGGGAAATCCGCAACGTCGGCTCTCGCTCCGACGCGGCGGGATGCACCGCTGTTGCAAGCGGTATGGATGTGCAGGAGCCGCCTCGCGAGCGGCCCCCGCACATAAATGGGGAAGCCGCTTTGGAAAGCGGCTCCACCAAAGACGCTCGGCCGGTGGCGGTTCGGCCGAGCGTGGTCTTGGTGAGACGGTCTTGGGCTGTCTTACGCGGCCTCGACCCGAAGCGAGAACGGCCTCCGTCCCTGAGGGCCGACCCATTCACCCGAGCGCCGCGTCCTTGCGTCGCCGGGTGCTTCGAGGCTTGGCCGCGTAAAACGTCGAGTCCTTTCGGCCCTCGGCGGCTCACGCGGAATGACTGACATCTGCAATCCCCGGGGCACGTCGTGTGCGGCGTGCTCGGGGCTCCGTAAGGAGGGGGCAACCCGTGGTGAAAAACCAACGAATCAGAACGTGCGCAGACCCTTCGCCTGAACCCGGGCCGCGAAATCGGGAATGCTGTTGAAGTTGCTCTTGATGCTGGCGTCCCAGGTGCCGCGGTCCCAAACTTCCAAGTGGTCGCCAGCACCGACCACCGCGACATCCGAGCCGGCCCCGGTCAGGCCGATCAACTCGATGTGTTTTTTCGGGATTTGGATCCGCCCGGCGGTGTCCATTTCCAATCGTTCCGTCAGTCCGAACAAACGAGATTTCAGGAGGGCAAGGTCAGGATCGGGGGCGAGCTTCGATTCGTCGTCTTTGGGCTGGGCCAGCCGGCTGAAGAGGGCTTCTGTGTAGAGGCGAAGCTGGCCCGTGGCCCAGGGGAAGCAGTACCAGGCTCCGCCATCCCGCTCCGCAACCCACTGGTTGCGGTACTTGGCGGGAACGGCCAGCCGGAGCTTCGCGTCGATCGTGTGCTCTGAGGTCCCGATGAAGAGCACAGGTGCAAGCCTCCGGGGCTGGGAAGAATGGGATTATCTGGGATGATGCCCCACAATGCAACCCATATTGGGTCACTTCAACGACTATTCTGCAAACTATTTTCGGACCCTCCCAACTTTGGGTACGGAATAACCTCGATAAGACCTTTTCATGCCCAGATTAGGTGTTAAACTGAGTTGAGTTGGGTCCCTTGGATTTGACAGTTTTCCACACCGGCATCAGATCCGAACCGGTGCCATGGGGATGGCCTGTGGACAGTCTCTTCTGTGCGATACTCGCCGCCTGTCGGTTGCGCAACGTAAGTCTTTGAGAGGCAAAGTGTTTATGGGTGGGATGTGTTCAGAACTCTCGCGTGCGTTCGCGCTTATGCCCACGGTCCCCGCGGTCATGACCTCCGCTTTCGAGCAGAAGCGCGGCGGTGTGATGGTCGGCCGCGTGATGGTGTGTGCCGATGAGCCGCCGTGCATCGCTGTGGCTCTGCACAAGGGCCACCGGCTGGCGACGCTCGTGCGCGACAGCCATAGCTTTTGCCTGAATCTGGTCGACCCGAAGGGCCGGCTGCTGATCAAGAAGTTCGAGCACGGCTCCGAGCCGGATACGTTCGAGTTGCTCGAGCACCGGACCATCGCCACCGGCGCACCCGCGCTCGGGCGCGCACTGGCTTGTCTGGACTGCGATGTGATGCGGCACTTCGACCTCGAGGCCGACCACGAGATGTATATCGGTCTGGTGGTGGGCGCATGGGTTCCGGGCAGGGCCGCGCCGGTGTGCGCCCATTCGCACTCGGGCGGCCAAGGGTTGTGCGCCGATCCCGCGTTGAAGAACGGCCACACTCAGCCTTTGCTGGCGGGTGAGGTTTCGTCAATCGCAGACGCGGTGGCCGCGGGCGCGATGCCTGTCTTGTGAAGCAGTTCGCCGATGTGCTCGCAGAGAGCTTTGCGGAAGCGAGCTTCAGAGAATCGCTCGGCATTGCCGCGGCAGGCGGCGGCGGTCTGCTGCGTGCATCGCGGCATCCTTGCCAGGGCGTCGCGCCAGGGATCGACGGTGTGCCCTTTCGCGGGTTCGTCGAAGAACGCACCGGTGACGCCTTCGATCACGGTGTCGAGCGCTCCGCCGGCGCGGCGCGCCAGAACAGGTGTGCCGCAGGCCTGCGCTTCCACCGCGACGATGCCGAAATCTTCGACTTGCGGAAAGACCACCATGCCGGCCGAGCGGTATTCGTGACGCAACTGTTCGTCGCTGATTCGGCCGCGGAACGTCACCCGCGGGCCGGCGATCGAGCGCAGGTGGGCCGCCTGCGAACCCTCGCCGACGATGACCAGATCGCTTCCGTTACGCGCGGCCGCGCTCATGAGTTCGTCCACGCGCTTGTACGGCTCGAGTGCGCCCGCGTAGAGCCAGTGCTCGCCGCGGGGCACGGACGGGTCGGGAATGTAGAAGCCGGTATCGACGGGTGGGTATACGACGTGCGATTCGCGGTCGTAGCAGCGACGGATCTCGCGAGCGATGTGGGTCGAGTTGGCCAGAAAGCGGGTGACGTGCGCAGCCGTGCGCCGATCCCATGTGCGCAGCCGCGGGCCGAAGGCGTTGAGGCCCAGCGAGCGCAGGCGGCCGGCGCGGCCGCGGGCGTACTGATCGGATTGCGACCAAATGTACCGCGCGGGCGCGTGGCAGTAGCAAAGGTGGGGAACGCCGGGCGGGGGATGCAGGCCCTTGATGGCCGCGGAAGAGGTTGAAATGAGAAGGTCGATCGGATCTCGGGCGTGCTCGGCCGCGAGCTTGCGGGAGAGATCGGCGATGGCGCTGGGGAAGAGCGGGAGCATCCAGCGTCTGAGCGGGCCCGCAGCGCCTGGCAGATGCTGGAGCCAGGAGGTGCGCACGGGGGCGAGTCGCGTGATGGGGGCGTAGCGTCCGATGCACGCTCGGGCGAAGTCGTCTCCGCCGGAGACCATCGTGTAAAGCCCCGCCACCGCCGCCCGGGCCGCGACCACTTCCGCGATCGCGGCCCGGGCCGACTCTCCCCCTCGGCATGAGACCAGCCAGTCGTGGGCGAGCGCGATCCGCGGCATCGCCCGACCGGGCTGAGGAGTGCCGCGCGGAAAGCCGATGCTACTACCATGGGTCGCGGCATCGGTCGCGGCATCGGTCGCGGCATCGGTCGCGGCATCGGTCGCGGCATCGGTCGCGGCATCGGTCGCGGAATCATTCGCGGGATTGGGAAGTGGATCGCTCATGGTCACAGCGGCAAACAGGTTCGGGTGGGATTATCGCAGCAAGGCGGGCGCGCTGGGGCCGCCGGTCGTTCCGATCATCGATGCCCACACGCACATCGGGGGAACGGATGCGACGCCGATCTACCTGGATGTCCGCAAGGCGTTCGGAGTGGTGAAGACCTACAGCATGACGCAGATCGGCATGGCGGGCGCGGTGCGCGACCTGATGGGCGACACGGTTCGATTCATCGCGTTTCCGAGCTGGGCCGATCCCGACAAGGATCGCGTGCATCGTGCGGCCTATGTCGAGACCATCGAGCGGTTCCACGTTCAGTTCGGCTCGCGCATGATGAAGCTGTGGGGCTCGCCGCGCCTGCGCGATGTGGTGCCGGATGCCAGGGAATCGATCTGGGGCGCGACCGACCTGATCGAGATCGACAGCCCGTGGCGCGTCAAAGCGTGCGAGATCGGCGAGCGATTGGGGATGATGTACATGGTGCATGTGGCCGACCCGGACACCTGGTTCGCGGCCAAGTACTCCGACGCCACGAGATACGGCACCAAGCGCCAGCAATATGAGGGGCTGGAGCGGATGCTCGACCGCTTCACCAATCCGTGGATCGCGGCCCACATGGGCGGCTGGCCGGAAGACTTGGATTTTCTGGATGGCCTGCTGTCGCGGCACCCGAACCTCCACTTGGATACCAGCGCGATGAAGTGGCAGGTGCGCGAGCTGAGCAAGCACCCGCGCGAGCGCGTGGTGGAGTTTTTCACCAGGTGGCGGAAGCGCATCTTGTTCGGGTCCGACGTTGTGGTGACGGATGACCATCTTGCGAAGCACAAAGCCGGGCCCAGCCCGATGGGCGATCTGGCCGACAGTCCGGAGAGCGCGTGGGAGTTGTACGCGAGCCGGTATTGGGCTTTGCGGACGATGTTCGAGACCGAATACGACGCCGAGTCGCCGGTGGCCGACCCCGACCTGGCGATGATCGAGCCGACGAAGTATGACGCGATGAGCGGGCCGCGGCTGCGCGGAATGGGGCTGGCTCGGGACGTGCTGGAAGATCTCTATTCCGGGAATGTTGTGAGGTTGGTCGAGGCGTGGTGGGCGGGGAAGTGAGGAGTGAGGGGTGAGATGGTTTAGGGTGTGGGCGATTTGGTTTTGCGGATGAGGCGTTCCAGTTGGGATTGGATCGCGAGGGCGAGGTCGTCGTCGCGGGCGGCGACGAGCTTGCCTTCGAGCGATGCCGGACCGAGCAGATCCTTGAAGCCGGGGGTGGAGGCGGTCAGTCGATGGGTGCCGTCGCGAATCGAGCCGCCGAAGACTTCGTCACCGACGGAGCCCGACGGGTAGAAGAAGCCGCCGCCGCCGTAAACACCGACCACCTCCGCCGCCGCGCCGGTTGTCGCGGCACCCTGAGCCAGCACCACATGCCGAACGATCGCGTTGCAGGCGGTGTCGTCGATCGGGGTGTTGCCGGCGGAGGGTTCGAGAAAGAGGTGGATCTGCAGGATGCTACCGGATGCGCCGGCGAGGTCGTCGTCGGCATCGGCAAGGCGGGATTCGGGCAGGTCGGAAAAGTAGAGGTCGGCACTGCCGGAGTCGATGCGCCGGTAGCAGGCGGTGCGGATCGCGGGCGTAAGCGTCGCGGGCGATTGCAGCGAGTGGATCTCGAGGTCGCCGCCGGGGCGGGTGATGCGGGAGCAGGCGGGAAGACCGGCGAGGAAAAGCATGAGTACGAGGGAGAGGAAACGGGTCATGGAGGAAAGAGTATCAGGAACAGCCGGCGAAGTACGCCACCAGAAAGTCGAAGATATCCCGCGCCGTAAGGCCCGCGACGCCGTTGAAGCTGGCGCGGCAGACTTCGACGATTGCGTAGCCGTCATACCGCGCGAGCGTGCCGCATGGATGGCCGCGCCGCCGATGCCCTCGAATTGCCGCCCTTGTTTCGCAAAGCGGGTACGTCGGTCACGATCCCGACGTACCCGGCATCCGAACAGAAGGTCGCATCGCCGCGGGTGCCGCGAAGCCTCAAAGACAACTTACGGGCATCCCATGAAGTAGGCCCCGAGGAAGTCGAAGATGTCCTGCACCGTCACGCCGACGACGCCGTTGAAGTCGGCCGCGGGGAGGTTGGCGAAGTAGGCGGCGAGGAAGTCGAAGATGTCCTGCACGGTGAGGCCGCCGACACCGTTGAAGTCGGCCGCGCACACCACGGTGACTTGCAGTCGCAGAAACGCCTGGGGCGATCCGAACGTCGGGCTGGAGTTGAGATCGACACCCGCGGCGTTACGGAGGTTCGCGATGAAGTAAACCGTGCGGCCGTCGCTGATGGCCACATCGCCGGCCTCGAACGCCGTGAGCGTATTGTTGCCGCGGCCGATAAAGGCGTCGTCGTCGGGCATGCCGTTGCCGTTGAGGTCGACGCGGTCGCCCTCGCGCGCGAGGATCTGCGTGCCGTTGAAGACGAGCACTTCGTTGCGACCCAGATCGGGCTCGCTGGTCGTGCCGGCGAGCACCCACTCGCCGAGCCGATTGCCCGTGATCGAGTTGAACACCGCTCCCCAGGTCTCACCGGGTCCGATGACATTGCCGCCGGTCTGCGCCACCACCACTCCGTTTTTGGTGGCCCAGTCATTGCTCGCGGCATCGTCGCCGCGGGCATACCAGACGCCATTGGAAAGCAGGGAGTAGTCGAAGATGCTGTCGACCACGACGGTCGAGCTCGGGATCATCGTGCCGGTCTGCAGCACCGCGGCGTTGTCTCGCACCAGCACCGCGGCCGTGCTCACCTGCGAGACCGCGCGGCCCTGCATCATCCAGTGGGCATTGTCCGGGGTCGTGTAGAACGTGTTGGCGGAGATCGTCGCCCACGTCTCGGTCGTCACGCCGTCGATGCCCAGGAACGTCGAGACGTTCGACTGCTTGAAACCGGCCAGGTCGTACATCGTCGCGGGGCGGCGGGTCGTCGAGATGCCCAGGATGGTCGAGTCCTGCGCGCCGAGGACGCCGTCATCGCGCGGGTGGATCGAACCGACCGAGTTGCCGACCCGCTCGTCGCCGGTGGCACCGGTGTCGGCGAGCCCGCTTATCAGGTCGCCTTCCTTGTACCGAAGCGTGGTGGTGGTTCCATCGAAATACAGCACGCGCTGCCCGTTGGGTGCGCTGGTCGAGCCGGTCCGCATCGTCCGAGCCCGTGCCGAGAACGCGAAGCGGTTGGTCGAATCGAAACGGCCGAGGCCCGAGCCGAAGAACTCGTACCGCTCATCGGCGCCGCCGCCGGGGATCAGCTCGCCCTCCTGGATGAACCGCGTGCCGACCAGGCCGGTGCCCATGAACGTGATGTTCTCCATCTCGCTGCCGAGCTGGGTGCGGCCCTTCAGGAACCAGCGGGTGCCGTCGGGCGACAGGATCAGGTCTTCGAGTGCCCGGAAATCGGTGGCGGCGGGGTTGCCATCGAGGTTGATCGCCCCGGGAACCGCGGCCGTGGGGTGGCCGGGAATCTTGGAGTATATGACATCGATCGGCCCGGCCGCGGCCGAACCAGCCAGAGCGAGCAGCGCGAACGCTGGAACAAAACGACTACGCATTGAGAGAACTCCTGGGGAGAAGAGGTTTGCCCACTGGGAAGTGTAACCCGCCGCGACGAAATGGCCATGCAAAAGCGTGCCCCTGCACGGGATCGCGTGGCATCGGCATCCTTGCCGATCCCGTGCGGCGGAGGCTTTCCACCGTTCCGCTCAGGCGCGGACGGCCCGACATCGCCAGGGATGGCGATGCCGCAGGAAAGTCACTTTTCCACCAGGCCTTTGAGCCGGCGGAGTGCGTCGAAGGCCTGGAGGGGTGAGAGTCCGTCGATCTTGATCTCCTTGAGCTGATCGACGGCGGGGTGGGCGATGAATTCGGTGAAGAGCGAGAGTTGTGGATCGCGGGG
>Ga0163150_10006321_pt1 | contig 14566 bp, 20 predicted proteins | sample OliLakLV19P2IB_FD_148628 | JGI IMG/M metagenome (GOLD analysis project Ga0163150, IMG submission 148628) | Freshwater microbial mat bacterial communities from Lake Vanda, McMurdo Dry Valleys, Antarctica - Oligotrophic Lake LV.19.P2.IB | ecosystem: Environmental > Aquatic > Freshwater > Lake >...
GAGAAGTGTTGTGACAAGCTAAAGGTAAGAATACTAACGGCACTTAAGCCGAATAATAAAAGAAGTTTTACGAAAATATCAGCTCGTTGGCTTACTTTGGACATCACTTACAGTATACCCTTTTTCTTCGATTTCTTTACGAAGTATATCTGCTTCTTCATACTTTTGCGCTTTGCGGAGTGCGTCACGTTTTTCAAGTAAGGCAGTTATTTCTGCGGGCATAGGTGTCACTCCAGTCGTGCTAGATTCCGACAGTTTTAGACCCAATACTTCATCAAAGTTCAAAAGAAGTTCATATTTGTCATAATCAGGAATATTAATTTTAACAACTTCCCATACAACAGCCAATACCTGGGGAGTATTTAGATCATTGTTCAGGGCATCAACAAATTCGGTTCGTAATCTATCAATTTTCTCAAGTTTCTCTGCTGATAATTGCGTTCGCTCGCTCCCGTCTACCGTATCCTTCAGCGCAGCTACAACATTTTTAAGCTTTAAATATGCGTTGTTCGCTCCGTCAAGCGCTTCCCAGGTAAAGTTCATATGCTTTCGGTAATGGGCAGTTAAGTAAAAGTAACGCAGCGCCAGTGGATCGATATTTTTTGAGACGACTTCCGAAAGTGTTACAAAGTTTCCCAAACTTTTACTCATTTTGGTACCATTCACCATTAAATGTGCGTAATGTACCCAGTACTTCACAAACGGATGCTTGCCTGTTGCTCCCTCACTCTGGGCAATTTCATTTGGATGGTGGATAGGTAAATGATCTTCACCACCGGTGTGGATCTCAAATTGTTCTCCAAGAAACTTCATGCTCATAGCAGAGCACTCAATATGCCACCCAGGGAATCCATCTCCCCACGGACTGTCCCAATGCATTTGGTGGTTTTCGAATCTACCAACTCGTTTAAACCACAAGGCAAAGTCAGCCGGGTTTTTTTTGTGTGATCCGGTTACAACCTCTTCACGAACTGCCTGTTTTTTATCAGACAGTGACTGTCCAAGTAATTCACCGTACGTGGGAAAGCTCTCAACATCAAAGTACACGGCCTCGGGAGTTTCATACGCATGATTTCGCTCAATCAGCTTTGCTATAAGCGCAATTTGTTCTGGGATAAATTCAGTAGCTCGGCAAATAACAGTTGGACGAAGCACATTCAGGCTATCCATGGTTTCATAGAAGTTATCAATAAAAAACTGTGCAACTTCCCATACTGTTTTACCAGCCTTTACTGCTCCCTTCTCCATCTTGTCTTCACCGTCATCACCGTCACTCACCAAGTGGCCAACATCGGTCACATTCTGTACATGGGTTACTTCATATCCGTTGTAGACTAAAGTTCTTCGGAGAATATCGTCCAATACATATTTTCTTCCGTGCCCAATATGAGCAAAGTCATAGACGGTCATTCCACAGGTATACATACCAAGGTGAGGAGGTTTAAGTGGAGCAATCTCTTCTACTGATCGGGTGAGGGAATTGTATATATTCATATTTTCAAAATTATAGCATTAGCCCTTTCCGGTTCCAGATTTACTTTCACTTTGCTTCCGGGTTGAGATAATGCTTTGTGCTTTTTGCTTTATTTTGTTCACTGCTCCACGTAATTTTCCCTGAGGCATTTCGTCCTGCTGAGGCTCGGCGCTTTGTGCTGAAGCCTCCATTTGTTGTGAAACTTGTGCATTTGTTTGCTCTTTCTGCTGCCTACTCTCCGCTGCTATTTGCATAATACGTGCTTCAAGCTCAGCAATACGTGTTTGCTCGTATGCACGAATCTGATTGCGATCTATTTGCTCAGCTCCATTATTTTTAATTTCCTGCACAACAGCAGGATCACCTTCGCGTGAAGCTACTACTTCTGAGCCCGTTACTTGCTCACGAACGTCCTGTGCTGTTTCTTTAATCTGTTCATGGACATTTTTAACAAGAGCACGACCTGCCTTTTGTGCAAACTGGTTGGCACCTTTTTGAAGTTGTCCTGAAAATGCAGCCATACGGTATTATACTGCGCGGCGCCCTTCAAGGGCACGGATCAATGTAGATTCATCAGCAAACTCAAGGTAGGCACCGGTTGGGATACCCATACCCAGCCGGGTAACAGACAGCTCAGGAGACGCTTCACGAAGAAGGCGGGTTACATACATACTAGTTGCCTCACCCTCCATTGTGGGGTTTGTTGCAATAATAACCTCTTCAACGGTGCTTCCACGAATGCGGCGGACAAGGTCATCGATATATAGCTCATCTGGGCCAATATTCTCAAGCGGATTAATAACCCCGTGCAGAACATGGTACAGACCAAAATACTTTCCCGTCTTTTCAAACACAAAAATGTCCAACGGTTGCTCTATAACGGTTATTGTGTGCTGGTCGCGAGTGGTGTCAGCGCAAATCGGACACGGGTCAGTTTCAGAAATATTACGACAAATTGCGCATAGTTTGGTGTCAAGCTTAATTCGTGCCACTGCAGACGAGAAACTATCAAGCTCTGTTTGCGGTACATGCAACAAATAGTACGCCAAACGCTGGGCTGTTTTAGGCCCGATACCAGGCAACTTTTGAAACGAGTTAATGACATTGAGTAGCGGTTTTGCGACTTTCATACTCGCCATTCTACCAAATACAACTATAGTGTACAGACTGAACAATTGACATTATGGGTCTAAGCTGATATACTTTTAGCGTATCGAAATACAAGGAGCACACTATGGACTTTTGGGACAGACTGTTACAACGATTTCCAGGTGTACATGCAGAAGTTCTGCGTCGCACCCCTCCTCGTAACGCAGGTGGCGAAGGCCCAGCGAAAACTCGATTTGCAAATGCATATCGGCCTAACATTCGTGAAGAGCAGAGGGTGCAAACCATCCGGGTATGCCGGTACCAAGCGGTACATGGCAGTACGCCAGAGATTCGTGCAAATGCTCAAAACAAGCTTGCACGGATGAGCTAGTAGAAGGATACAGATTCAAGCCCCCACCTTTTGGGGGTTTTTTAGTGCTTTGAAGTTACGTGTTGTCCCGCAAATGCTCTTTTAAAGAGTGTTGTGGAAATGGGTTATCTGGATCATAGTCCAGAGGAGTCTCAACTTTGGTATCACTAATTTTGTAAATTTGCGGGGCACATTGCCATACTTCTTTGCTAATTTGAGCGAATACTTCCCAAGCACGCCGAGTATCACTTCCCTTTTCTGTAAGCTCATTAAGCACATCATAAAGTACTCTATTTCGTGACCCAAATTCAAAGAACCCATTCTCGCGATCTGTGTAGTTGTCTATATAGCCATCTACTTCAAACTCGTCAATTAGCTCAGGGTCATCAATCGTTGCATGCATAAAGTCTTGCAGCCCATCGTATTCTTTGAGCCGTGCAGAAAGTGACATACGCTCAAGCGATTCGGCGGTAGTATCGCTTAAACTATTCGTATCTAGAAAGGGTATTATGTGGTCTGTTCCGTGTTCTGTCATATTTAGTGTTGTACTGACCGTTGTTTTTTGCGATATTCAAACTGTTCTCTCCCTTGCTCTAAAGTAAAAGCAGTTACAATATATGGCGGCGGCGGTGCAATGTCATCTGGTCGCTGCTGGCGATCTCGCACAATTACAACTACATTATGTCTCGTATCATAGTACGTTAAATTTCCTGTTTTTTCTTCTCGATACATATCATCATGATTTCGTACGGAATCAACCAGGTTTTCAAGTACTTCACTCTCATCTGCTGCTTCAAAAGTTTGGAGTAATTCAGCACCATGTTTAATCATAAAGTGGTCGATCCTTGAAAAATGCTCACCTCGAGGTTTACGCTCCCTCGTGTATATTAATCGTTCAGGTTCTGAAGATGGCGTAGCTGACAATTTTCGATACAGGTCAATATTTGAACTTACCTCATTCTCAACGTTCACTTCTGCTGCTAAATCTGGTGCGTAGCCTACTGATTCGCTCATTATCGGGGGATAAGCTCAATGATTGCCGCAGTGTTAACTGGGAAGTACTGAATAGTTGAATATGAGCTCGTGTCAGTGGTTATTGGAACATCAAGCACCCGTCCCAAGAAGTCCCGTCGTCGAAGGATAAAACTTCTCCCTGTAAGGTTTTCAAACGTAATAGGGACGGCCTCAATATGGCGATTTGCATCATCGTAATTCACCACCATAACCTGAAACGCATCGCCACTTTTACGTGCTATTGCCCGAACCCAGCTTCCTTCACCTGAAACACTCAATCGCTCGTCTCCGAGAGAATTTAAAAACTCAAAAGCAGTATAGCGGTCTTTTTTGATCGGATTGCCATATTTTTCATGAGTTAATATCCCCCATCGCCCCCAGTATTGAGTTGGTCCTGGCCCATCTTTTGCTTCAAAGCTCATAAAACGGGTCACATCTGTGTCGGTTGCAGCAAGGCTCGCAAGTGCATGAATTGCAGACCGTGGCTTGTCGTAATCTGGATTATTCGCACTATGAATCCCTGCTTCACTGATTACAAGCTCTAAGGCAGAATAATCTGGGAACGCAGATACCCACGTACGGGCATTAATAGCATCTCGTTCAAATTCATCAACACGCTCGCTATAGCGATGCCAGGAGTAAAAATCTAACCGAAGATTATTGTCTTGGACAAAGCGTATTAACCCATCAACCCAATTTTTGTATAGTGCGGTTGTTGCAGGCCCTCCAAATTTAAATGGCTGAGTATTTTGAGTAGCCTGTGCGCCAAGTGATGAAGCTCGGTACATTGTTAAGTAATTTTTAGCACCGCCCATTTTAAAGTTCCCAAATAAGTCAGGTTCATTCCATACCTCGTAGTACACATTTGGAATATTTTTTCCTGATCTACCGCTATACCGCTCAATGGTCGCTTTCACTATTTCTGTCCATTCTCCCCAATTATTTGCTTCATCAGTGTTATTTTCTGCAAGGAATGTGGGCATATATGAGAGAGAAAAGAACGGGGTTGCGCCAGTTGCTTGAATATCCTCAACGACGCCATCAAGCTTATTCCATGAAAAAACCAGTTTACCATCAGGACCTTTCGAAACTACGTCATAAAAGTCATAGATGTGGTCAATTCGAATATAATCCATCTCAAGCGCACGAAGTGGTGTAATTACTGAAGAAAACATTGAGACACCGGTACGCTCCTCGCCTCCTTGAGACAAATTTTTCCAGTGATTAATAGTTGGTGCTGCTCCTTTGGTATTAATGACCAGCTTTGCGGATTGACCGGTTGCTTGGGTCCCTAAATTGACCTCATTTTTAATGATATAGAGACCAATTGGCACTCCAGCTACCATCACAAATAATACGAACATATTGATTACTTTTTTGACAACACGCATGAGTACTCTCAGAATAACATACCCTTTTCAATGAAGTGAATTTAAACCCATAATACTTGACTGTGTTAAGCTTTTGGTGTATAATTAACACAATCGTCATAACACCCTAGGAGGATAAAATGGCGGATAACGACAGTATTAGCCTCCGGGAAACAGGGGAATTTAACATCCCCTTAAAGAAACTCAAAATCGGGTTCCTCCTGGGACAATTGCTTGTTAGAGGTAAGTTTCTACCCATGGAACTAAACTTGCTGATTGTAGCACTGTCCTTGGGCGGAGCCTTTGCAGCCCAATTGCTAATTGGAACCTGGGCTACAGTCGCATGGTTCATTGTACTTGTATTAGTTTGCTTGTTAGCAAGCGGACGACTACACCGATGGGCACGCAAATTAAACAAGTAACATGTTGACGCTTCTCACCTGAGAGGCGTCTATTTTTTGAAGAAATTACTGGCCTCCAAGGCCACCAAGAAGTCCTTTTAAACCTTCAGTTTCCATCATTTTCTGAGCAGCTTGTTTTTGTACGGTTTTAAATCCATCGTTAATCGCATCCTCAAGCTCCTTCATTCGCTCACCTTTATAGCTTGCAAATACTACCTTCTGATCAGCAGATACTTTAACATGCCAATCTCCCCGATCAACCGTCTCGGTAATTTCAGCAAGTTGCTGTTGCATTTTTTTCGCCTGCTGTCGGAGCTCAAGCAATTGTTTTCCTTGTTTTAATTTATCAAACATATTAGTTTCCAAATATTTCCTTTGCAGCTTCTATAATATCAGGAGCTTGCGGCATGGTCAAACCAGCTGTCGTATGAGACTGAACAATACTTGGTTCAGAGTTTTCAGTAGGGATATTAACTGGACGATCGGTTAATTCGTACGAAACAGTAATTGGACTTCCAAAAACTGCGTGTGCTGCTTCTTCAAATGCATGTTTGTGCAAATGTACTTCAAGTCGTTCTTTGTGGAAGCGATAATACACACCAACCTCTAACTTTTTCCCATCAAATTTAGTCGGATGTGCGGCACGCAACATTGCTTCAACAGAGGCATTTTTTGCTCGAATTTCTGAGAGAAGGCGAGTCCATACCTCTCCCGACAGCTCTGCAACCGAGCTAGTTGGTATTGTGCGATCAGTTTTCTCAATTAACGGCTCAACAACCGGTTGAATGGCAGGAGGGGCTGTCTCAATAGCAGCAGGTTTAGCTGTGGGCAGGGTTACTACTTTTTTTTCCGCTGGTGGAGCCCCAGTACCTGAACAAAAATTCACAACCGCAATTAAAAGTGGAACAATTGGCTCTGGAGACTGATTTAGCTTTGCCGCAGCGGATATGAATAGGTCAAGTAGTTGGACAGTATCTTCTTTAGTGAACCCGAACGTCTCAGCAGTTTCAACTTTGTAGTGAGCAAGTAACGCCCGGTGTAGCAATGAAATTAACTCAGTAAGGTAGGACTTTACTGATCCGCCTTGAAGTGACATCTCTTCAAGAGAGCGTATTGCTTCGGACGCGTTCTTTTGAGAAAGGAGCGTGAGTAGATTTTCAGGATGTGCACTTTGCGTACCAAATAAATATCCACGAGCAACTTCAGCAGTTATTTGCTTCTGAGTCAGTGACAACTCTTCAAGCAGCTTCACTGCGTCTCGAAATGCTCCGTCACTCGCGTTGGCCAGCAGTTCATATACGGCAGGTTCAACAGATAAGCTTTCGCTTTCTGCGATGCGCTTGAGCTTTTGAATAACTTCATCAGGCGTTGCCTTCCTAAACTGTACGGTTGAGAGTCGGGAGAGAATAGTTACCGGAAGTTTGTGAGAGTCAGTTGTTGCGAGGATAAATAAGACATGTGCAGGCGGCTCTTCAAGTGTTTTCAAAAGCGCGTTGGCCGCTTCTGTTGTTAACATGTGCGCCTCATCAATAATATATATTTTATGTTTTGACGAGCTTGGGGCAAGCATAATCTCTTGCTTTAAACTTCGAATGTCATCAATTCCTCGATTGCTTGCTGCATCCATTTCAATAACATCCATATGGGTGCATGCCGTGATTGCACGACAGGTTTCACATTCATTGCATGGCTCACCAGGAGTCGTATTCTGCTCACAGTTGAGCGCTTTTGCTAATATTCGTGCCGCCGATGTTTTTCCAGTTCCACGGGGACCTGTAAATAAAAATGCATGAGGAAGTGAACTACTCGCAACAATTGATGTTAAAGTGTCCCTCACACTCACGATATCAAGCTCAGATAATTTCTGAGGACGATATTTCAAATACAGTGTCATGAGTGTTCATTGTAGTGCCAAAACGGGCAGAAGAAAATAGAACAGACTATACCAAAAGTTAATCATGATGGATTCCCATCAAATGAAGTGCAGAGTGCTCTGCAAGCTCAATCACACACTCCTCTGGCGTTTTATTTGCCTGTGCTGCCTCCACCTTTGCGTGGTCAAAGCTAACTATAATTTCACCTAAATGCAGGATTTCATCGGGTGGAAATTGGAACGGGCCTTCAAGCTCTGCATTTACAAACGAAAGTACTGGGTGCTCGGCAGCTTCCTGGCCTGTCTCTTGCAGATGCTTTTTGACATACATAAGCATTGTTTCCTTAGAAACGATATATACCGATGCCTCTGCAGTTGATTTAATTCCATGAGCCACAAAAAAGTCAGCGAGCCTTTTCGAAAGAGTTCGCTTCGTCACTGGATACGTTTTTTCAGTATAAATAGTAACGGTAATCATTGGTGTGTTATTGTATCATCTTTCCCGCAAAAAACACGAAAATACCCCTCGACAATGTCGAGGGGATTAAAAGGATTACCACACGAGGCGGTAATGTGAGATTGGCACTTCTGAATGAATAAGGACGACCCAGGATCCACCAGTGTAGGTCCTGTTCGGGTTTGCATTATGCAGTGAGAAAGGTGGATTTTTCTTCAGCTTCATGAGCTGATCATGGTATCCCACAACTTCTCCAAGACTCTCTGGCACCCGAATTGTCCTATTTCTTCCGATAAGGTACTCTTTCATACCAGGCAACTTTCCAAAAACAAGTAAATCACGATCAGTGTAGAGCGCTTTACCTAACACAACTTCAATAGACGCAACCTCATTGGCGTCTTGATGTATAACAACTAGATTGGGATAAAACGTGAGTGAATAGATGCTTTTGGGAATTGGTACAAAACTTTTCACAGGCAAAGTTACCTCCTAAAATGCTATCTGAGTATTATAAGGTGTTACAGTGAAGTTATCAAGTACTCTATTTATTAGTGAAGAGTGGCACGGACGATTTCATTAATACGACGACCATCAGCACGGCCATGGCTTGCATCAACAACTTCTTTCATAACAAGTCCAAAGTCGTTGCCGTGTATTTCGATTGCTTTGTTGGTTAATTCTGAGATTTCCTCATCTGTAAGCTCGGGTGGGAGTAGTTCTTTTAAAATGGCTAATTCTGCACGCTCCTGGTCTGCTCGTGCTTGTTCTTTAGCCTGCTCATATAAACTAATTGCATCTTGGCGTTTTTTAGCTTCCTTTTTTACAATATCGAGTTCCTCTTGCTCAGTTAATTCACGCATTTTATCAATTTGAGCATATTTAAGTGCAGACAAGAGCATACGCATGGTTGACAAACGTAGTTCATTTTTTGCTTTTAAGTTCTCTTTTATTTCGTTTTGAATTTTAGTAATTATCATACGTGTTTATTCGCGTCTACTCCCGCCATATAGTGCAGGTGCATGTGTTTAACAGCTGCTGCATCTCCAATATTTGCAACTAATCGAACACCACTGTGTTTATTTTCCTCCATTAAAGCTAACGCAGTAGATCGTATTTTAAGCCAAAGCTCGTCGTTTACCTGTCTCGTATCAACGATATGATCTTTAGGAATAATAAGCCAATGTATAGGCGCTTTTGGGTCGATATTATGTATCACCATCAATGACTCAGTCTCTATAACTTTTGTGCTTGGAGTAGCTCCCTTAACAATTTTACAAAAGATACAATTGTCCATTGGTAGCTCTATTTTACCACATTACACTATAGTTTGTTAGCGATTGTATTAATTGCTGCACCTAATTTGTCCGAATCATGCCGAATAAGACTTCTAACTAGTGCATCACTCGCCCTCTTTTCATACACGTTCTCAGATATAAAGTCGCCTTTAATTATTGTCATTGCTTTTAAGCTTCGATCGCTATCATCCTTAACAACAGTTGCACGCTCTTCCTCGTATCGCTTTGCAAGTTCTGGCTCAAATGAAAACTCCTTTTGAATTAAGCATATGTCAACACGCTTACCACCTAAGTATTTTTCCAATGTTTGTATATGATCACACACTGAATAGTTGTCAGTTTGCCCGAACTTAGTCATGAGATTCATGATGTAAATAATTTTTGCATTAGACTTTGAAATTGCGTCTTCGATTCCATCTACTACTAAATTTGCAATCGTACTAGTAAATAGATCTCCTGGTCCAAGTATTAGAAGATCAGCCTTCAAGATCGATTGAAGTACCTCTGGATTCGCACTTGCGGACGGTATAAGCGACAGGTCTACAATCTCTCCTTCAAAGTTTCCTGGCTCGTCGATAAAGTGTTCTCCGAGTACCTGTTTACCATTGGTATATTTGGCTATTAAATGCGAGTTATCAAAAGTAACTGGAAGAACTTTTCCGCCAACAGATAGCAGCTCACACGTTTTTTGAATAGCTTTCTTTTGTGATCCATAAATGTCAGTCAATGCCGCCATAAACAGGTTTCCAAAGGTCATACCAGTAATTCCAATACCGTGGTTATATCGATAGGTAAACAAATCGCGAAGTATTTCATTTTTATTCTCATCTGCAAGTGCGACAATGCATTGCCTAATATCACTGGTCGGGAGAATTCCAAACTCGTCACGAAGGACTCTATTGCTGCCGCCTGAATCCATCATAGAAACAACGGCAGTGAGCTTATGTGAGTATTGCTTCAATCCACGAAGTACAGTAAAGGTTCCGGTACCACCACCAATTACGATGATATTTTTTTGAGGTTTATTCATTCTGCATTGCGAGCAGTTTGGCAGTTACTTCTTCAACAGTGAGTATCGTAATGTTTTCAGAATTTCGATCTTTCCACTCAACTTTATCCTCGGTTTTATCAGAAACAACTAACCGCACCGGGATACCAATCAAATCACTGTCTGCAAATTTAGCTCCTGCTTTAATGTCACGGTCATCATATAAAACCTCTACTCCAAGCTTTATTAGGTTTGCATATAGCTGATGAGCTTTTCCTTGGCCCAATTCAATTAAATGAACCATGAATGGGGCAACGTTTTTTGGCCAAATAAGACCTTTGTCGTCATGATTAACTTCAGCAAGTACCCCTAAAACTCTTGTACTTCCAATACCATAGCTCCCAAACCATGCAGGTTTCTTGTTTCCTTCATTATCATTAAAGTAAAAGCCCATTTTCTCAGCATAAAATGTACCAAGTGGAAAGATGTTTCCAACCTCAATAGCTTTTGCGCTTAAGTATTCGCTTTTGTCGCCTTCCATAACCTCTTCATTAATAGCTTCGTCATCCCCTTCTTTCCAATAAATTGTATCTTCACCTGCTTCAGATAATACTTGGAACTCATGTGTGAAGCTTTCAGTAAAAACTCCTCCAGAAGCCTTAGCTACCATAAAATTAAATCCGAGACGTGCAAAAATTTTTCGATACGCGTTTTTCACTTCTTCGTAGTAGCGCATTAAGTCCTCTTCAGTTGCGTGTGCGCTATATAAATCTTTCATCATAAATTCACGCCCTCGAAGAATTCCGCTTTTAGCACGGAGCTCATTTCTAAACTTAGTTGAGAAATGATATAGCGCTATCGGAAAATCTTTGTAGCTTGAAACATGCTTTCTGAGTAAATCCATTAATATCTCTTCGTGAGTAAACGAAAGCGCATATTCACGATCATGAATATCCTTAAACTGGTACATTACCTCTTTAGCACTATCCCATCGTCCGCTCTCATTCCAAATTGATTTCGGATGGAGAAGTGGCATTAGAAGCTCTTGTGCTCCAACTGCATTCATTTCTTCACGAATGATATTGTTTATTTTTGTTACAACTTTCCATCCAAGTGGGAGTAGTGTCCAAGAACCAGCCATAAGCTGGTCAATAAATCCTGCACGAACAAGTAGCTGATGATTAATACTTTCTGCATCCTTTGGCGCAGTTTTTTGTGTTTGAGGAAATAGCGTGCTCTGAAGCATGAGGATAGTATACAAAACATGTTTGTATTTGTCTAAAGCACTTATATGGCTTATAATACTATACCGTAATTAATGGAGGCGTACATGAATTTCGAACAGCCAGCTCGACATGCATTGAAGTGGACAGCAGTAGTTGCAGCGATAATGGTTCTCACAATCGGTACGTTGTATGTTGTGGCAAGTATCACTTTGTTTTTTTTAATATTTGCAATATCCTTTGCGGTATTTGCACTCAATAGCGATACTATTGGATTAGCGAATACAACATATCGTCAAGTCCTACAAAGTGAATACGCACAGGTAGTTCTGCGGAAAGTGCATCAAATAACTGGCGATAACATCGTGCAAGAGTTTCCCAATCGCGGGAACACACCTCGGTAAGTTGAATTCCTGGAGATCTTCTCCAGGTTTTTTTGTGGCCTTTTATTTAATGAGACTTTCAACGAACCCTGTCAGGGAACCTGCAGTAAAGATTTTAGGGACCTCTCGAGCAGTGAGCAGTATCATTAACCCCATGAGGAAATACATACCTGCCGCATGAATCCGTGCTTCCCATTTTGGAAGTCGTTTCTTTCCTACAATTTGTTCAATAACTAAAAACATTACTCTTGACCCATCAAGCGGTGGAAACGGTACAAGATTAATAAGTGCGAGGTTTATTGAAATGAGTCCAGCGAGTGACAAAAGTGGTAAAAATCCTTGATTGGCAGCTTCAGCTGTTACTCCCACAACACCTAAAGGTCCAGCTAAGCCTTTTGGTACTTGGCCTGAGAAAATCTGTTTGAAAAGGTTACCAAATTCATTAAATATAAGGGTAGTAAACTCCCATGTTTGTGCTGTACCATACTTAAAAGCAACAAACGGTCTCTCTATACCCGATCCGTAGTAAGTTTCAGAAGGCTTGAACCCAACCCCTAATAATCCTTTTCCTTCTTGAGCTTGTGATGGAATATCAACTGAATACTCTCGTGTATCTCCATTCGCTTTTTGAACTGTAACAGCAGTTGTTTTCCCTTTGTTCTTATCTATTGCGGGGCTAAAGTCTGAAGTATCAAGTATTTGTGTTTCACCGAGTTGAACGATTTTATCTCCTGCGGTAATCTCAGTTTGTGACGCAGCGGTACCTTCAACAACATCAGTTACCTCTACCCCTCGAGCTACCCCCGTAAACCAGATGATGGTCGTAAAACAAAGAACAGCAAATGCCATATTCATGGCAACTCCTGCAACAGCAATAAAAGCTCGTGCGAGTTTACTTTTGTTCATGAATGCACGTTCTGGATAGTGTTGCTCATCGGTTCCAACCTCACCATGAAGTCGCACAAACCCACCTAATGGGAGTGCATTAACTGACCAAATTGTATCTCCAATTTTCTTGCCCCATACACGTGGCGGTAGCCCAATCCCAAATTCTTCAGGCCAAACACCAACAAGCTTGGCTGCAACAAAGTGTCCAAATTCATGAACAACAACAAGCAAAGAAAGTACGATGAGGGCAATAATAACGAGGATGGGCAATGGCATGATTTATATTATAACTGACGAAGCTCGGCTTCTTTCTTTTCACCTATTTCACTGATTTTTTCAATAAACGTATCGGTAATTTCTTGTAGCAGCTTTTCGTCCGCAAACTTGTCGTCTTCAGTAATTTCTTTCGTTTCAAACGCTTTTTTGATGTCATGCATTACATCTCCACGGATCTGACGGATAGATACTCGACCCACTTCAAGTTTTGCATGCAAAAGTTTTACAAACTTTTCCCGATCCTCTGTCGTCATTGGAGGAACCACAAGGCGGATTTTATCGCTATCAATTGAAGGGTTAAGTCCAACATTTGCAGCTAAAATAGCCTGCTTAATTTCTCCAATAACTGATTTGTCCCAGGGTTCAATGAGAATCATATGTGGATCAGGTACGGTAATTGAGCCAAGTTCCATGATTTTAAGGTGTTGCGCACCTCCGTAGGCGTTTACCATAATATTTTCAACCATACCACTTGTAGCACGACCAGTTCTTACTGAGGAGATATCATTAGTGAGGCCATCGATGGCCTTCTGCATTGAAGCGCGTGTTTCAGTTTCATTCATAACCTACGATCAGTATACATTACTTTCCAACTTCTAAGCGATGGAAACGTCCAAGTCGGACGACCTCGCCTGTCTTTGATTGGACTTCTTTAATAAGCTCATCAATTGTTCGTGAAGGATCTTTAATAAATTCACTTGAAAGCAACATTTCTTCGTTTTCAGGGTTCATTGAAACAATTTGAAGTGCAATATCTCGTGCAAGTGTTTGAAAAAGGTCATTTTTACCTACAAAGTCAGTTTCACATAATAGCTCAACCATTGCTGCTACTTTACCCGTATGGTGGCTATAAATTACGACTCGACCTTCTCCAGTTTCACGGTCACTTCGCTTCTCCATTTTCTCAAAGCCTTCCTTCATAAGAATCTCACGAGCTTGTTTTTCGTCTCCTCCGAGCTCTTCTAATAATTTTTTAACTCTAATTACAGGAGCACCTGTTTCTTCACGAAGTTTTTTGATTGTGTGTGCATCAATTGCCATATTATTTAGTTTCTACAATCTCTTTTTTAGCCTTTGCTACTTTAGTTGGCTTTTTAGTTGCTGCTTTCTTTTCCGTAGCAGCTTTTTTAACAGGTGCCTCTTCTACCGTTTCAGCAGTTATATTCTGCCCCTCAAGGATTGCAGATTCAAACAAAGAAATAACATATTCAACTGCACCGGACGCATCATCATTCATCGGAATAGGATAGTCAACAGTTCGCGCATCTCCATTCGAGTCAACAACTCCAATTGTTTTAACATCAAGACGTGTAGCTTCAATAACTGCGCTTTTTTCTCGGTGAGTATCAATCACAACAACGACTTCAGGGATTTTCTCCATACCTACAAGACCACCAACCATTCTCTCAAGTTTTTCTGCTTCTCGAGCAATAAGTAGTCGTTCCTTTTTTGTGTAGTTGTTATA
>Ga0163150_10006322_pt1 | contig 14564 bp, 16 predicted proteins | sample OliLakLV19P2IB_FD_148628 | JGI IMG/M metagenome (GOLD analysis project Ga0163150, IMG submission 148628) | Freshwater microbial mat bacterial communities from Lake Vanda, McMurdo Dry Valleys, Antarctica - Oligotrophic Lake LV.19.P2.IB | ecosystem: Environmental > Aquatic > Freshwater > Lake >...
CGGCAGTCGCGGCTGCGCTCAATGCGCGACCTAGAAAGACGCTTGGCTGGCGAACGCCGGCGGAGGCTTTCGACGCAGCGACAAAGCTGGTAGCAAGGTGATGTTGCGACGACCGGTTGAACCCAAGCTGTATTCATTCACGTCAGTGGCCGGAGACCGTCAGCGATGTCAGCAGCATGGAGAACCGTCCGCCCATTTCGGCGGGCGGGGCCATGTGCGCGGCAAAGAGCATGAAAGGTCCTTCGCCATCGAGCTCCGCCGTGACTCGGCCTTCAGCGTCTGTGCGCGCGCTTGCGCGCGCGCCGCTTGTGGCGATGGCCACGGGATAGTTCGCCAACGGGCGTCCGTTCAACAGCAGGCGGAATTCGCTTGCTGAAGCATCGGCGACGAACTCCAGCGGATAGCCGAAAGCTTGCGCCGCCGAAGCGCCCGCGCAGGTCTCGCTGCAAACAATGGTCTTCGCGAAACGCTCCGATGTGGCTCTCAGCACGCGTGGAGCGGGGAGCGCGGCGATCGCCTGCTGGGCTTCAGCGCTTACCTCGTACTCTTCCATGATGAGTGCAATGCGCTCGCCTTCATACTCAGCTTCGCGGGGGAGGAGACGAACGCCCGCCACATGAGCGCCCGGCCGCGATGCTGTGAGCGTGAGGCGCAGCGATTGATTGCCTAAGCCCGCGACGGCGACCGCGGCGCCTTCGCTTGCGCGCAATTCGGCGATGCGATCCTGGCCGACGACTGTCTCCGGCGCGGGAAAGGCCGCGCCGACTGTTGCTTGCACCGCAAAGCTTTCCTCGCCGTGAAACTGGTCAGGCAGGAGGAAGAAGTCGTGCGCCATGGCGGCGCTGGGCCAGGCAGCGGCGACAAGAGCGGCGAATGCGGCGGCGCGAACAACAAGCTTCACGAAATCGCTCCTTAGAGTTGTGATTGCTGGCGTTAGCGGCGGGCGATCCAGGTTGTGATCTGTCCCGTCGGCGTATGCGTGCGCGAAGTTTCAGTGAGCGTCTTAAGGCCTGCTTCCCGCACGATCGCTGGGAATTGCCCCTTGGCGTGCGGTTCGGTGTCCTCGACGCCGTCGAGCGCCTGCACCGTGGTTCTGAACGCGAAGCGCATCAAACCGCGCTGCTCGCCATAATCGGCGATATGGACTTCGCCATCAGGGCCGAGCACATGGCGGCAGGTATTCAAGATGCGCAGCTTCTCTTTCACCGGCGTCTGATGCAGCACCAGGCTGATCACGATCTTGGTGAGCGGCCGGAGCGGTTTGATGAGCGCATCGCTGACGAACCCTTGCAGGAATTCAATGCCTGCGCCCGCCCGCTTGGCCTTGCGCCGCGCGATATCGAGCGCTTGTGGATCGGGATCCAAGCCGAACACCGTGGCCGATAGCGCGCGGCGCTTCAGCATCAGAGCGAGCGTTCCAGTGCCGCAACCGACATCCAAGATGCGATCGTCTGGCTTCAGGTTCATCTGCGCGACAAGGCGGGCGCGCCACCGGCCTTCGCGCGTCGCCAGTCCGATGGCGGCGTCGTAGAATGGCGACAAGGCTTTGGCGCCGAGAAGCGGGGTGAAGCTTCCGGTTTCCGCCATCTCACCCCCATGCCCCTTGTCCATGTCAGAGATACGCGGGCGCGCTCGCGATCCCTCAGCCGCTCATACACTCCCATCTTCGAGCGCATTGCGCAGCCTCTGCTTGGCGCGATAGACGCGCGTTTCGACGGCCTTGGCGCTGATGCCGAGGAGCGCAGCGGCCTCAGCTTGCGACATCCCATCGAACACAGTCAGCAGGAGCGGCTCTTTAAGCGCAGCGGGGAGGGCAGCGATCGCCGCGTCGAGAGCTGCGAGCCGGCCTTGGTGCGGGCTATCGTCGGCTGGCGCGGCCGGCATCTTGTCGGCCGCTTCGAGCGGGGCCGCGCCAAAGAAGAAGCGGCGCACCTGGCGCCGTCGGCTCCAGTCGCGGCACTTGTTGAGCGCGATGCGGCGAAGCCAGACCGGAAACGACCGCCCCGGCTCAAAGGCCGCGAGCGCGCTCCAACTCGCCACGAACGTCTCCTGCACGAGGTCGAAGGATTCGTCCGCATCGCCCACATAGCGGCGCACGAACCGGTAGAGCGGCGCCTTGTGGCGGCCCATAAGTGAGGAGAAGGCAGCGTTGTCGCCGCTGAGCGCGGCCGCGATCAGCGTGTCGTCGTCATCGCCGCCGCGGGCATTCATTGGGGCTCGTCGGTCAGCGCGGAAGCGACAAGGGCGTCAAATTCGATGCATTGTTCAGGCGTCAACAGTTCGCGCATGGCGAAGACGTGCTCCATCGTCTCGCTCTGAAGCTCGCCCATCGCGGCATGGAAGCGCTCGACCGCCGCGGTGACACGGGGCCCGTAGGCATGCTCTTCGCGCATCGCCGCGGCGAGCTCGGCGTTGGCGGCGCGCATCTCAAGTTCCAGCGCGCGCCGGCGCGTCGCGAAATCGCGTTCGAGCGCCTCGATCTGCCGTTCCTGCGTCGCGGAGAGATCGAGTTCGTCGTGCAGCACTTCGTGCAGGCTCGGCGTGTGTTCCGGTGCAAACACGAGCCGCCCAAGGCCCATGCCGGCCAGACCGGCTAGGAACGCAACGACAATGGTGACGAGAATGGCGCGCTGCGCCGGCGTCACCGGTTCTCTCCGAGCAGCGTCGACGGGGCCAAAGCCGCGTGGGGGGAGAAGAGGTCGAACTCGGAAGGCGCCGCTCGCGCCAAGCCGGCCCCCTGCGTGAGCAGACCAATCGTCAGCAACATCGCCGCCGTCGCGCTGCGCCAACCCCAAAGCGCCATCGCCGAAGGCGCGCGCTGGCGCTCGCCGATTGTGGCCCATACGCGTGTCTCAAGTCCGTGCAAGGCATGATCCGGCGCTTGGCGCCCGAGCTCCTTAAGCCAGTCGTCGATACCCATAATTGTGACCTACCTTCCGCCATGCATACGCAGCCGTAACTTGAACCCCTCAAACTGAGAAGCAGCGTCAGGGCTGAAGCCTTGTCGCTGCGTATTATATCGGAATAAGGAAGTTGAGCCTGGTGATGGAAAAACCCGTTCACTCGCAATCGCGTCGCGCCGTTCTTGGCGCCGCCGGATCCGCTCTGCTTGTGGGCGGCCTCACGGGCTGCGCCGAAGCGGCCGCACGGCCGGTGCCGATGGCGGTGCGGCGCGATCCCGGTTGCGGCTGCTGCGAAGCGTGGACCGAACAGATGCGCGCGAGCGGGCGCTTCATCGTCACAACCCAAGACGATCCTGATCTTGCTGCGTTCAAGAGCGCGCGCGGCGTGCCGGCAGATCTTGCCTCGTGCCACACGGCAACCGTCGGCGATTACGTTGTCGAAGGACACGTGCCGTTGGCCGATGTTGTGCGCTTGCTTGAAGATCGTCCCGCAATTGCCGGCATCGCAGTTGGCGGCATGCCGCTCGGTTCGCCCGGCATGGAACAACCCGGCGGGGGTAATGAAGCCTACGATGTCGTGGCTTTCACCTCCGGCGGCCAACGCAGTGTATTCTCGCACTATCCGGCGCACTGATCGCTCGCACTCACGCTCAAGCGTGCGCGTGTCTGCGAGCCGCTTTCTTCGCCGGCGCGGACGCAAAGTCCTCCAGGATCGGACATTCCGACCGCTCATCGCCGTGACAATGGTCGGCGAGCGTTTTCAGGGTGCGAACGACCGCGCGCATCTCGCGCATGCGCCGTTCCAGATCTTCGATGTGCTGGGAAGCGAGTTTCTTGACTTGTCGCGAAGGCCGCTTGCGATCGCGCCAGAGCGCCAGCAGGTTCGATACCTCGTCCAGCGAAAAGCCAAGATCGCGGGTGCGGCGGATGAATTGCAGCACGCTCACATCGTTCTCGTCATAGTCGCGATAGCCGTTCGCACGCCGGCTTGCCGTGACGAGGCCGATCTCCTCGTAATAGCGGATCATCTTGGCCGAAACCCCGGAGCGCTCTGCCGCGTTGCCAATATTCATGTCTCTCAAATCGCTCCGAATTTTCACCGCTTGACCTTCCCATTATGGGAAGGATTAGGCTTGCCCGCAAGATCACAACAAAGGACGCACGCAGTCGTGCGGTAAGCTCATGACATCCAGCCATTCCTCGCACGGCCACCGTGGCCACGATCACGCCGTCACGACAGCGCCCAAGCTGATCGATCCGGTCTGCGGCATGACCGTAGTGGCGGAGACGCCGCATCGTCTGATGCACGAGGGCAAAGAGGTGCTGTTCTGCAGCGCCGGCTGCAAAGCGAAGTTCGCGGCCGATCCGGCGAAGTATGTGAGCACGGCGCCGGCTGCGTGTTGCGCGCATGATGGCGATGCTGAGCACGGCGACGGCGCCAAGGCAGATGCCGTGCTGACCGATCCGGTTTGCGGCATGACGGTCAAGCCTGACACCGCGCATCGCGTGACGCACGAGGGTGAGGAGGTGCTGTTCTGCAGCGCCGGCTGCAAGACGAAGTTCACGGCCGATCCCGCGAAGTATGCGCATGCGCATCATGGCCACGCCATGCATGGCGGCCCGCCAGTCGATCCGGCGACCGTGTCCGCCGACGCCAAGTGGACCTGCCCTATGCACCCCGAGATCGTGCGCGACGGTCCAGGCTCGTGCCCGATTTGTGGCATGGCGCTGGAGCCGATGATGCCGACCGCCGACGCAGGGCCCAATCCCGAACTAATCGACATGACGCGCCGCTTCTGGATCGGCGCGGCCCTCGCATTGCCGGTACTGGCGCTCGAAATGGGCCGCCACCTCCTGGGCATCGACACTGTCGTGCCGCCGCTCTGGAACGGCTGGCTGCAATTCCTGGTCGCAACGCCCGTTGTGTTGTGGGCGGGCTGGCCCTTCTTCGAGCGTGGCTACCAGTCCTTGAAGACGCGCAACCTCAACATGTTCACTTTGATTGCGCTGGGGACTGGGGTCGCCTGGACCTATAGCGTCGTTGCGCTCTTTGCGCCGTCAGCGTTTCCGCCCGCTTTCCGGGATCAACACGGGTTAGTCGCGGTCTATTTCGAAGCCGCGGCCGTCATCACCGTGCTCGTTCTCTTGGGCCAGGTGCTCGAACTGCAAGCGCGAGAGCGAACCGGCGGGGCCATCCGCGCGCTGCTCGATCTTGCGCCGAAGACGGCCCGGCGTCTGCGCGACGGGACCGAAGAGGAAGTCACACTCGATCAGATCATGGTCGGTGATCGCCTGCGCGTGCGGCCGGGTGAGAAAATTCCGGTGGACGGCGTCGTCGTCGAGGGCCGCTCCAGCATCGACGAATCCATGGTCACCGGCGAATCCATGCCAGTGACGCGTCAATCCGGCGAGCGCGTGATCGGCGGCACGCTCAACCAGACCGGAGCGCTCGTCATCGAAGCTGAACGCGTCGGCGCCGACACCATGCTGTCGCGCATCGTGAAGATGGTGACCGATGCACAGCGCTCACGCGCGCCCATTCAGCGTTTGGCCGATCGCGTTTCGGGATGGTTTGTGCCGGTCGTCATTGGAGTGGCGATTATCGCGCTCATCGTCTGGTGGGTGTTCGGGCCGTCACCGGCATTTTCCTACGGGCTGATCGCCGCGGTGTCCGTGCTGATCATCGCGTGTCCGTGTGCGCTGGGCTTAGCGACGCCGATGTCGATCATGGCCGGCGTCGGCCGGGGCGCGCGCGCCGGCATATTGATCAAGAACGCAGAAGCCTTGGAACGCTTCGAGAAAGTCGACACCCTCATCCTCGACAAGACCGGCACGCTGACCCAAGGCAAGCCCGCCGTCGTTGCGATTGAGCTCACGCAAGGCTTCGAAGAGCCAGCGGTGCTCGCGCTTGCGGCCAGTCTGGAAAACCAGAGTGAGCATCCTCTGGCCCAAGCGATCGTCGAAGCGGCGCGCCAGCGCGGCCTGCCGTTGAGCGAAGCGCGCGACTTTAACTCGCCGACGGGCAAGGGCGTGGTCGGCGTGGTTGACGGCAAAGAGATCGCCCTGGGCGCCGAACGCTACATGCGAGAGCTCGGCGTCGCGACGACAGCGCTGGAAGCAAAAGCCGAGAAGCTGCGCAGCGAGGGCGCCACCGCCATCTATGTGAGCGTGAACAATGAGGCCGCCGCCGTCATCGGCATCGCCGACCCGGTGAAGCCAACAACGCTGGCGGCGCTCGATCAATTGCGCGCCCAAGGCTTGAAGCTTGTGATGCTGACCGGCGACAATCGCACCACGGCCGAAGCCGTCGCGAAGAAGCTCGGCATCACAGACATCGAGGCCGAGGTTTTGCCTGATCACAAAGCCGATGTGGTGACGCGCCTCAAGCGGGAGGGCCGCGTCGTTGCAATGGCCGGAGATGGCGTCAATGACGCGCCGGCTCTCGCGGCGGCCGATGTCGGCATCGCCATGGGCGGAGGCGCCGACGTCGCCATTGAGAGTGCCGGCGTCACGCTACTGCACGGCGACCTCATCGGCATCGTGCGGGCCCGCACAATCTCGCGCGCAGTGATGCGCAACATCCGGCAAAACCTCTTCTTCGCTTTTGCCTACAACGTGGCGGGCGTTCCGATTGCCGCGGGTGTGCTCTATCCGCTGACGGGCATGCTTCTCTCGCCGATGATCGCCGCGCTCGCCATGGCGCTCTCGTCGGTGTCGGTCATCGCTAATTCTCTGCGGTTGGGCTCGCTTCGCGTATGACCGACGTTGCCGCGGAGCCTCGCTTGTCCGGCGTCTTAAGCTGCCGGCTTTCGCCGCCGCCAGCGGAAGCGATATGGGATGAGCGCGATACCCGCGATCGTGGACAGAAACGCCAGCACCGAAACGATGATGATCGGGGCTTGGTTGAAGTTCTCGTGCTCCTGGTAGTCCATGATGTGGAGCGCCCAGAGGAAGTCATAGACGCGCCAGAGTTCGGAGCGTCGCGCTGTCACCTGGCCGGTATTGGCGCCGACATAGACAGCGAGCTTGGACGGCTCGTTGAAGGCGATGCGCCAAGCTGGAAGCGCGCCGCGATATTCCGGACTCGCCGCGGTGACGAGTTCGGAAGAGGCGACCGGCGCCTCGGTGGCGATACGGACGCGCGCGATGGCGAGCGCGGCCTCAGAATCGAGCGGCGACAGTTGCTGGCCGGTGCGAGCGTCGAACAGGGCGGCGCTCCCGTCAGCGTAGTCGGCGACGATGCGTGCGCCTTCCGGGCGGTTCTCGACAGTCAGGCGAATGGGCGTTTTGGCGCCGGCGATGGCGTTGGGAATGGCGGTCAGGTCAGCGACGCTCAGAATAATGGGCGCGATCTCGCGGATGCGATGCTCGCTCCTGACCTGCTCGATCGGAACGACCGTGAAGAAAAGTCCCGTCGCGATCCAGATGAAGATCTGGATGCCGATGATGAGCGCCAGCCATTTGTGAACGAACGACGCCAGCCAAGAAATGCGCACGATGTTTCCCCCATAAAGCCGCGCCAGCACGCTAGTCCTATACGCACCGCTCGCTCAAATCCCTCGTTTGGCCGCCAAGATATTCGCGTTGCCCGGAAACCCGGAACAGGCGCGGTATGGCGTGGTTCTAACGGTCAACCAAACGAGGAGCGAGGCCATGACGGACCATTCTGCGCATCAGGGCGGCCAGCGCGAGATGAAGCACGCCAAACCCTACCGGACGCTGGCGCTAATGGCGCTCCTATCGTTCGCGGCGATGTACATTTTCATGTACGCGATGGTGGATCGCGTCGAGAACGCTTTGCCCAATCTCAATCAAGCCTACATGGCCGCCCTGATGGCCGCGCCAATGGTGGCGATCGAGCTCATTTTGATGCGCCACATGTATATGAACGCGCGCGCAAACCTCATCTCCTATGCGCTTTGCGCGGTGATCGGGGTAGGCGCGTTCTTCGCGATCCGCTCGCAGACGGCAATTGGCGACGCGGAGTTTCTGCGCTCCATGGTGCCCCACCATTCGGGCGCTATCCTCATGTGCGAGCAGGCTCAAATAACCGATCCCGAAATTCGCGAACTCTGCCAGGGCATCATCGCTGGCCAACAGCAGGAGATCGCGCAGATGAGAGAAATGCTCGCCGAAAGGTGAGGGATAGGCGGCTTCCCTGCGTAACCTCTGGAAAGACGGATTTCTTCGCCGGAGGACGCGGGCTTGTCGGCAGATCGAGACGTGCAGCCGATCGCGCTGCAGCAATCGTTTTGGGACAATTGGAACACCCAGCATCGGGAAACGGCCGTCGGCGAGGTGTCGAGCGACCAGAAGAAGGTTGTGCTCGCCTGGCTTACGGATATCGGACGCACCGATCTCAACATTCTCGATGTGGGTTGCGGGGCGGGCTGGCTCGATCCGTCATTGAAACAATTCGGCGCTGTCACCGCAACCGATCTGTCGGCGGATGTGCTGGCCCGCATGCGCACGCGCATTCCTCATGTCGAGTTCATCGCCGGCGACTTCATGGAATTGCCTTTCGAGCCGTCGAGTTTCGATGTGGCGGTGAGCTTGGAAGTGCTGGCGCACGTGGCCGACCAACCCGCCTTCGTTGCCAAGATCCATTCACTGCTGCGTCCGGGAGGGTGGCTCATGCTCGCCACGCAGAACCGGCCCGTGCTGGAGCGTCACAACATGAACTCCATCCAACCCGCAGCGCCGGGCAACCTCAGGCGCTGGACGGACATGCGGGAACTGCGCGCGCTGATCGAACCTCAATTCGAGATCGTGGAGATGTTCACCAAAACGCCACGCGCTTCGCAAGGGCCGTTGCGGCTCATCAACGCTCGCCCAGTGCGCAAGGCCATGAGGGCGGTCGTTGGCGAGCGGTTCGAACGAATGAAGGAACGGCTCGGTCTGGGCTGGACCATCATGCGCCTGGCGCGCAGGCGCGCCTGAACCGGCAGGCGCCTGCGCGGGGCCTAAACTTGCGTCGTGTTGCCTCGGCGCTGCCGTCTTCACTGCATTTTCCCGTGCCGGGGCGCGGGATTGCTCACCGTTTCGCGTAGATACCAACGAACAGGAGACAACCCATGACTAAGCAATTGATCCTCGCCGTGGCCGCCGCGCTCAGCCTCGGCGTCGCCGCTCCGGCCTTCGCGCATCAGGGCCATGACCACGCCGCTGCAGCGGAAGTGCCGCAAAGCGCGGAAGGCGTCGGCGTCGTGCGTGCCATCGACGCGCGCAACAACCGCATCACCATTGCGCATGAGCCGATGCCGGCGCTCGGCTGGCCATCGATGACGATGGCGTTTCCACTGCACTCGGCCGACCTCTTGACCGGCGTCGCCGTCGGCAACCGCGTCAACTTCACTTTGGTCAATCACGATGGCCAGCCGATGGTTTCGGCGCTGCAAGTGCAGCGTTAAGCAGCGGCGCGCGCGGAGGGGCACATGACACGTCTCGCATCATGGTTGCGCCATGTGGGCGTCTTGGGCGTCGTCTTGACGCTCTTCGCGCTGACGCCAGCAATCGCGCACCAGCACGAGCCGCACACGCCGCAACAACAGCAGACCGAAGCAGCGCCGGCGCCGGCCGCTCCGGGCGATGAGCCGGTGATGACGATGCCGTGGCCGACCGCGCCGGTTATGACCGAGCACGATGAACGTCCGACGACGTTTAGTGGTAGGCTCTTGCGCTGGCTGGGCGGCTGGCATCCGGCGGCGGTTCACTTTCCCATTGGTCTGTTCTTGACCGTCGCGTTTTTGGAGGCGATGGCGCTTTTGCGCCGCAAACCGATCTACACGGCGAGCAATAAGCTCTTGCTCGCGATCGCCACGCTCGGGGCGTTCATCGCGGCGCCGCTTGGTTGGATCAATGCGGGTTTGCCGGCGGCAGATGACGAGACAGCTTTGACGCTGCACCGCTGGCTGGGAACGGCGTTACCGTTCCTCATGCTGATCGTCTGGCGCCTCAAGCCCAATGCGGAAGCCGCGGCAGCGGGCCGTAGTGGTCCTCTTTACGCAATCGCGCTTAGCGTCGTGGCGGCGGCGATCTTGGCGCAAGCTTATCTCGGCGCCGAAGTGACGCACGGCGCAGGTCACATGGCGTTTTGAATCGGGCAGCGACAATGTTTTCGCGACGCAGATTACTGCATGGCACAGGCGCGCTTGGCGCGGGGCTTATAGCCGCGCGGGCCTTTCCGGCTTGGGCGCAAACGCACGCACACGGGCTTGGTCCAACTTTGCCGACGTTAAGCGGCGAAGACATCGCGCTCACCGTCGTGCGCATGCATCTGAATGTCGAAGGCCGCGCCGGACACGCCATCGGCCTCAACGGCACCGTGCCTGGTCCGCTCATTCGGCTGCGCGAAGGCCAGAACGTGCGTTTGCGCATCGACAATCAGCTCGATGAAGAAACCTCGATCCACTGGCATGGGCTCATCCTGCCGTTCCAGATGGACGGCGTGCCGGGCGTCAGCTTTCCCGGCATCCGCGCTGGTGCGAGTTTCACCTACGAATTTCCGGTCCGCCAGTCGGGCACCTATTGGTATCACTCCCATTCCGGCTTGCAGGAGCAGGAAGGACATTACGGTCCGATCGTCATCGATCCCGCGGGTCACGATCCGATCGCCTACGACCGCGAGCACGTCATCGTGCTCTCCGATTTCAGCTTCCTGCACCCGCACACGATCTTCGCGCGGCTGAAGCAGGAGCCCGGCCATTTCAACATGCAGCGCGAAACCATTCTGGGCGCGCTCAACGGTCGCGATCCGCCGCTCGCCGACCAGATGGAATGGGCTGAGATGCGCATGGATCCAACCGACATCTCCGATGTCACCGGATCGACCTATACGTTCCTCATCAATGGCCATGGGCCCGCCGATAATTGGACCGCGCTCTTCCAACCGGGCGAGCGCGTGCGGCTCCGCTTCATCAACGCGGCGGCGATGACGATCTTCAACGTGCGCATTCCAGGCCTGCCGCTCACCATCGTGCAGGCCGACGGACAGAACGTGAAGCCGGTCGCGGTTGACGAGTTTCAGATCTCGGTCGCCGAAACCTATGACGTGATCGTCGAGCCGCGTGAGGATCGCGCGTTTACATTGGTCGCCGAAGCGGTCGATCGCTCCGGTATGGGTCGCGCCACTTTGGCGCCGCGTCCGGGGACGAGCGCGGAAATCCCGCCACTGCGCGCTCGTCCCCGCTCAATGATGCGTGACATGGGCATGGACATGTCCTCGATGACGATGGCGTGGCCGGGAGCAGACCCCGCAAGCGGCGCTATGGCCGGAATGGACCATGGCGACATGGAGATGCGCGACGGCGCCAACGCGCCGCAAGTGACGATGGGGCCGGGCGTGCAATCGATCGCGCCGATGCCTGTCGATCGCATGGGTGATCGCGGGCAGGGTCTCGAAGACGTCGACCACCGCGTGCTTGTCTACACCGACCTCGAAGCGCTCGAAGCCAATCCCGATACACGCATGCCGTCGCGTTCGCTCGAATTGCATCTGACCGGCAACATGGAGCGCTTCATGTGGTCGTTCGACGGCGAGCGCTTCAGCGAAGTGGTCGAGCCCATTCCATTCCGTCGCGATGAGCGCGTGCGCGTCACGTTGGTCAATGATTCCATGATGGCGCATCCCATCCATTTGCACGGCCACTTCTTTGAACTGCTGACGGGACCGGACGGCAAGCGCCCGCGCAAGCACACCGTCAATGTGCTGCCGGGCGGGAAGGTGACTTTCGATCTAACCGCTGACGCGCCCGGCGATTGGGCGTTCCACTGCCATCTGCTCTTTCACATGCATGCCGGTATGTTCCGCGTCGTCACCGTGCGGCCCCTCGACGAGACGCGCTCATGAAATGGGGGATTCTCTTCGCGTTCGCCGCGCCGCTCGTGATGGCGGCGCCCGCTTTGGCGCAAACCGATCCGCCGGAGATGCAGATGCCCTGGCCGACGACGCCACCTCAAGCGGACGACGCCGACGATCAGCAGGAAGACGCGGCCGATCAATTGCAGATAGACCATGGCGCCATGGACCATTCGCAAATGGATCATGGCGCCATGCAGAACACCGGCGCTGTGGGCAACGAGCCCGCACCCGCGGCGCCGGCGGACTACGCGGCCGAGCGCTTCTACAGCGCCGTGGACATGCAGGCCGCGCGCGCGCAGCTGCGCCGCGAACATGGCGGCGCCATAGTCTCGACATTGATGCTGGATCGGGCCGAATTGCAGTTCAGCGATGGCGAGAGCGTTTTCCATTGGGAAGGCGAGGGCTGGATTGGCGGCGACATCCACCGCTTCGTCTTCAAGACCGAGGGTGAGGCCAACGAGGATGACGTTGAGCGCGCGGAAGTGCAGGCGCTCTATTCACGCGCTATCGGGCCCTATTTCGATCTGCAGGCCGGCGTGCGCTATGACATCGAGCCCAGCCCAGACCGCGCTTACGCCGTGATCGGGTTCGAAGGCGTCGCGCCCTATTGGTTTGAGACGACAGGCGCGGTCTTTGTCTCAGACGAAGGCGAACTCAGCGCGCGTTTCGAAGGCTCTTACGATGCGCGGCTGACGCAACGCTTCATTCTGCAGCCTAGCGCGGAAATCAATGTGTCTGCCGAGGACGTGCCCGAACTTGGTCTCGGGGCAGGATTGACCGACATCGAACTGGGCCTGCGTATGCGCTACGACATCACCCGCACCTTCGCGCCTTATGTGGGCGTCTCTTACGAGACGAAGCTCGGCGACACTGCGGATCATGCGCGCGCCGATGGCGAGGACGTCAGCGATACGCGCTTGGTCTTTGGCGTGCGCGCGAGATTCTAGCGTCCCCTCAGCCGATCCTCAGGCGCACAAAGGCCATCGCGCCGTCGGGATCGCCGCCATAAGCGGGCTCAAGATCGTCCGGCACGAAATTGTGCGAGTAGAGCGCGCCGACGCCGAAGGTGACGTTGTCGCGGATGCGGAAATCGCGGATCGCGCCAATCGACGCCTTGGCGACCGTCTCAATTTCGGGCGCGAGATCATGGCTGTCGACTTGTTCGGCGCGCGCGAAGAACGTCCAGTCTGGATTGGGCCGATAGGCGGTCTCGACCGCGAGCCCGGAAAGACTTTCCTCGTCGCTCGGCTCCTTTTCGCCGTAGATGAGGGTCGTCGACCAGAAGCTGCCTTCGCCAAGCGGCATCGTGTAGGCGGCGCTGACTGACCAGCGCGTATCGTCGACCTCCGGCTCAAGCTGTTCGGGGCTTTCGAGATCGGCCCACGACGCTTGCAGCGCCCAACGCTCTGTCGGATTCCAGCTCAAGCGCACCGAGGTGGAATCGAACGTGGGTTCGTCGAAGTCGTAGCGGTCTTCGTCGGGCTCGCGGCCGGTGAATTGCGAGACCTCGATCTTCCAATCGTCGCGCACATAGCCTGCCGTCAGCACGCCGAAGGTGATGTGGGTGGAATCGAACCAATGGTGCGTGATCGGCGCTTCGGGGCTGTCCATGGCAGATGTGCGGTGCATGAAAGCGGGCGGACCGAATGCGGGCTCGCCCGGATAGCCCAGATAAACGAACACGCTGCTATTGTCCGCGAGACGATGTGAATAGGAGCCCGACAGCTCCATGACCAATTCGTGCGGGTGTTGGCGATCGATCAGCGGGGTGACCCCGTCGGCGGTTTCGCCGGCTGCGAGCAGCAGCGGATAGCCCCTGCGTCCCATGAACGGATCGGGCGAGAGCATGCCGCGAAACTGGATGGTGTCGCCATTGTCGAGATCGCGGCGCGCCACGCCCATCATCATGCCGGCGAGATAGGCCTTCTCATCGCCGCGCGGACCGTCTTGCCAGCTATAGACGCCGTTCAACACGACGTGGCCCATCAGCGTCCAAGGCCCGCGCATGGTTTGAACCATCGTGTGCTCGGAGACGTCAGGCTGCCAACTGGTGCCGGAGGCCTCGCGCGCCATCGCATAGGGCCCAAGGGCGCCCATCATGTGATCCATGCCATGATCCATCATCCCCATCGATGGCATCGGCGCTGCTGTCGCCATCGGCTCTTCCATGCGTTCTGGCATGGGGTGCTGCATGGGCTGCTGCGTTGGCATCGGTTCTGCCGGCGACGGTGATGGCGCCGGGGGTGGGGGCGGCGAACGCGGAGGCGGTGGCGGCGGCGGCGGCGTCTGCGTGACTGGCGGCGTCGTCGGCATCGGATGGCCCGTGTGCTGCGCAGCGGCGCTCGATGCGATGATGAGCGCCGCAAGCGCGACAGCGCAGAAGAGCGACCTTTTCATGTACGAAGTCCCCTCGAAACTATTGCGAGCTAACGCGCGAAAAGCGCCAAGGGATACGGCGGAATCACATAATTCTTGCGGTGAGCACGCGCGCGCGAGGCTGCGCATCTAGATCATACGCACGTGCGCGCGCGATCCCTCAAACACCATCTTTCACGCAAATTGCGCCGCGCCGGCGCGGCGACATCGCCTTGCTGCGCGGCGTCGTCTCGCTATCATGAGCTAGAGGCGATGGCGCCATACGCGGCCCGCGTCTCCACACTCGCCGCCGCCTTTTCCATCAGCCCCCAGCCCCAGGCGGCGGCGGGTGATCTGCTTGCTGCTTTGCAAGCGCCAGCGATCTCGCGAAGCGCTCGCCCACATCTCCGATCGCATCCCGAAGGCTGCCTCTTACTCCCACCCGC
>Ga0163150_10006323_pt1 | contig 14562 bp, 8 predicted proteins | sample OliLakLV19P2IB_FD_148628 | JGI IMG/M metagenome (GOLD analysis project Ga0163150, IMG submission 148628) | Freshwater microbial mat bacterial communities from Lake Vanda, McMurdo Dry Valleys, Antarctica - Oligotrophic Lake LV.19.P2.IB | ecosystem: Environmental > Aquatic > Freshwater > Lake >...
CTTCCATCACGCGCCCTCCATTTCGAACATCAGCCGGTGGAAGTCCTCTTCGATCAGCCGCACCTTCCAGGTGTCGTCGGGAGCCTTGAGGTTCTCGAGGTTGTTGCCGCCGTTGACGTGGATGAGGTCGAACTCGCTGTCCTTGGCCGAGTAGCCCTGCTTGGTGAACCACTCGTCGAGCACCAGGTTGTCCTGCTCCGGCTCGCCGGTGAGTTTGCGCCAGATGATGAGCGTCTTGCGGCCATCGGGCGTAGTGCCGGACACGGTGCGGAACCAGAAGCTGGACGGGGAGACGGGGTGACTGGGAGACGGGGTAACGGACGGATCGGGTTCTTCTCTCCCTGTCGCCCTCTCACCCTGTCGCCCTGTCTGCACCAAGCGGCCCTTCAGGCGCAGACGCCTCTCGCTGTCGCGCTCGAACGCCGCGCTGAACGTCTGAGGCGCAGCGATGTGCCGGACGGTGAGGCCGATCAGCCAGTTGAAGGTCTCCAGCAGATCGACGTTCACCTCGCGGCTCTCGTCCGAGCCGGGACGCTTGACCTTGAGCTTGTAGGCCGTTGGGTCGGTGAAGGCTTGCACGTTGAGCAGCGACTGGCTGCCACGCGTTTCGACATTGAGCATGTAGCGCAGGATGTACTGTTCCTTGAGGCTGTCCGCGCCTTGTGCGTCGGCAGCGCCGAGTATCAGTTGCTGCGTCTCGGTGCGGCGGGTCTCCAGGTTGTTGAGCGCGTCTTCGTAGGACTCGAGGCGGACGACCTTGACGATGCGCGGGCTGCGCTCGGCTTCCTCGGGCGTGGCAAGGCGCTTGGGTTTGCCGTCCTTCCACTCCGGCGTGAACGTGACCTTCTTGATACGCGGCAACAGCACCGTGTCGAAGTAGTCGCCCATCTCGACGATTATGAACTTCCGCCGCCCGCCGTCCTCGCGGTTCAGGTTGATGACGGCGTGACGGGTGGTGCCAGAACCTCCGAAATAGTCCAGTACAGCGTCGTTACCAAGCAGGCCGGTGGCTCGGAGGCAGTCACGCACCAGGTGAACGCTTTTCGGATAGTCGAAGTCTCTGCCTCCGAACATATCCTTGAGAACTTTCGTTCCGCTCTCGCTTGCCGAGTAACTGGAATCGTCCCACCAAGTCCCAGGAAGCGCACCTTCCTGATTGGGGCGATACTTCTTGAGAATCTCGATACGATCTCCGTTCGCGCGTTCGATCCTGATGTCTGCAATCTCACCTCTTGCTCGTTCTGGCGAACATGTCCATACCTTCTCTCTTCCGTCGGCGTCGACGGGCAAAACCTCCACTTCGTCAGGATCGGGTTTCTCCACGACAACCCACTTCTCCTCGGACCCATTCCATGACATCTCCGGGATTTGGGCCACGTCACCCTTCACATAAACCGGATAGAACGACTTGCGCCGATCCGCGCGGTCCGAATCCGTGCCCGACTTGCGGAAGTTCGCCCAGGCATAGATCCCTTGGTCATCAGAGTTGGGATATCGCTCAGCCTTAGACCCGACCCGTGGAAGTCGTCCAATGTTCGCGTCCTCATCGCCCCAAAACACCGCGTACTCGTGGTTCGATGAAAAGCCACTGGCCGTGGGACGGCCCTGAGGCTTACTCCGCACGGAAACGGTTGCGTGATGGATATCGGCCGACAGCGATCCTAGGAGTTCAACTAGGTCTGGATACTCAAAATCATCGATCGCGATACATCGCACTGATGACTTGCTGCGGAGGCGCAAGTCCAAACTCAGACGATCGGCCATAAGCGCAATCCAAGACGACCGTTGATATCCGTTCTTATAGACAATAGGGCTCGCGTCCGTGTTGTAAGGTGGATCGATGTAGATGCACTTCACGCGCTCCCCATACCTTGCCTCCATGAACGACAGCGCCTGAAAGTTCTCGCTGTGGAATAGCACGCCATCGGCCTGCTCATCCACGTCCCCGATCGCCTCAAGTAGCCGCGCGGTGAAGTCCGAGTCGAAGCGCCGTGTGTCCACCATCAATGTCGGATGCGCCTTGAGGAACTCAGGCTTCAACATCTTGCTGTATCCCGGCGCGGTCAGATCGCCCTTGATCTCGTCAATCGCAAAGAGATTCACCCACTCCTCGCGCTGCGCCTCGTTGGCGGAAATCTCCGCATAGAACGGCTCGGGGATGCGGCCGAGCGTGATGCAGTACTGCGCCTCGACGACAAACTTCTTCTTGAGCCACAGCTTCTTCTGGAAGTCCTCGAGCTGGGCGAGGAAGTCGATGATCTTGCCCGCGATCTTGCGGATGACCTTGATCTTGGAGAGCCACTGCTCGACGCGCGGGGCTGACTCGTTCTCCACGTCGTCCAGGTGCATGACTTCGTTCTTGATGTAGAAGTCCAGCTCCCGGCGCAGGAACGTTCCCAGGTCCTTATGGATGAAGTAGTCGAAGGTGTTGCGCGCGGTGTAGCGGCGCAGGTGCGCCTCCAGCCGGTGGTAGTCGGCCTTGTCCCCGCTGGTCGTGACGTGCGGGGCGGCTAGAAGCGCCGCCCAGTGTTCAGTGTTCAGTGTTCGGTTTTCAGTCTGAACACTGAAATCTGAAAACTGAACACCGAGGCTTCGCCGCACGGCGAAGCCGATCAAGTCCTTCTGAGCTGGGGGCTTGATCTTGCCCGCGCGGGTATCGTCGGGCCAGTCGGTGAGTGTCGCCGGGCGGTACTCGAAGCCGATGACGAGTTCCTTGCCCTGCTCACCGTCTTCCTCGGCGATGAAGTCGCAGCCTGATTCCCCGGACGCAGCCAGGATGAACACGCGGTCCTTGCCCTCGGCGGCCTTCACATTGCCGTGCTCGCCCTCGACGGCGTCCGCCAAGCGGAAGTGCACACGCGTCGGCTTCTTATTTTCGTCCGGCCGCAGGCGGAAGGCGTAATCGCGCAGGTACTCGCTGGTCTTGATGTAGTACTGGTCCTTGTTGGCCCAGTGAAGCGTGACCTCTTCGCCCTCGTAGGGGATGGCGTAGACGCCCGGCTTATAGACGCGCTTGGCGAGGAAGTCGCCCTCAGAGTAGTAACGGCGGAAGAAGCTGAACAGGTGGTCGTAGACCTCGCTCTCCAGATCAGCCACGTCTACGGCGTCGTTTTTGATCCGCTCGCGAAGCTCTCGAACACGGGGAACCGTATCCGGGTCAATGCCATCCGCTTTATAGCGTTCTTCCTTCTCTTTAAGCTCTTTCTGGAGGACAGCCTTGTCAGCGGGTTGGTACTGCTCGAACTCCTTGCGCACCTGCGGCAGCAGGTCGCGGTCGAGGAACTGAGTCACCTCAGCGCTCTTGGCGTGCATGATGCGGTACAGACCAAAGTCCAGGTCCGGTAGGTCGAGTTGGAAAAGCTCCTTAAGCAGGGTCTTCAGCTTCTCGTACTTTTGGCTCATTGTGTGTCACGTCTCTTCCTCTAGAGTCCATGTCTTTGCAGGACAACGCCGATCGGTTCACTCAGGAGTTCGATCTTGAAGTCGCCACGTATCCTCACGCCACTACCCACCGGATAGTGAATAGTTCTTCAGTCTCGGTCTTCTGCGACAGCCGACGCTCCAGCGACTCGATTAAGGCATCACGCTTTTCCATGATCTCATCCTCGGCCTTGAAGATTTCTTGGCGCTGCTTTCGCTGCTGTTTCTCCAGTTTCTGGATCCTTTGCTGAATCTCATGCTGGGCTTCCAGCGTAATGGCCTGCCGAGCCTCGCGGCGTAGCGCCTTGATCTGCTCCTTCGTGTCTTTTAGTGCCTTCTCGGCCGCCAGAACCATGTCGTCAGCCCACTTTTCCAGCTTCTCACGCGCTTGATTGAAGTGGACACTGTTCTGCTCCAGCGAGCGGCTGACCGTTGCCTTGGTGTGGCGCTCGGCCTCTGCGTCCAGACGCTGTGTAGTGGCAACAGGTATCGAGTCGCCATTCTCCACGCGACCGGCACACCCGAAGAGTTTCTCCATCGTTTCATGGTCAAGCGAGGAGCCACTGTCATCGAAACCGGAAAACAGCAAGTATTCCTCACGCTCGTACGAATGTACCGAAAGCCGGGTGAGCGTGAGGTTGCCACTCTTTCCCCGCAGCGCCTCAACGGCGTGAACGCGTGTTGGATGGTTCGTCAGGTCAAAGATAATCTGCGCAGGGGGCGTCGGTAGAGCTTTGGCGGTGTCCACTACGTGTTCGCCCAAAGGGTGGGAAAGACGGTAAAGGAAAATGCTTTGTTCTTCGCCTCCATCCTCGTCGCTGCGGGGGCGCGCTTTCGAGATGAGGTGATAACGACCGTGAGGGGTGTCTGTGCGCGGAGGATCAACGAGCTGGAAGGCCAGGGCTTCGTCGTCGAAGTGCGCCCGGCCGTCGAGCATGAAACGCGTCAGCAGCCAGAACCGGCGGCCGAACCGGTCCAGTTGAGCCTGGGCATCGGCAAGTTGCAGCCTCAGCCGCTGATGAACATCCTCATCAAAGTGCTCGAAGAGCATGCGCCGAGTATCGTCCATGCGCATGCGGATACTCTCATCCATCTCCTCCCTCAACTTGCGGAATGCGGCTTCAATCTCTGCGTGAGTGCGGCATTCTTGGTAAATGGAAAGAATACGCTGTTCGAAGTCCACTCCAGACTCGATAGTTCCCAGCACTTCGTCAGAGGCGCCAAAAACCCCGCTGAATAGATTGAATTTCTCCTCCAGAAGTTCCAGCACCCTCCGATCGGCTTCGTTGCGTTCGTTCAGGAAGTTAATGACCACAACATCGTGCTTTTGCCCGTAGCGGTGACAGCGACCGATGCGCTGCTCGATACGTTGCGGATTCCATGGCAGGTCGTAGTTGATCACCAAGGAGCAGAACTGCAGGTTGATGCCTTCGGCGCCCGCCTCAGTGGCGATCATGATGGTGGCTTCATCTCGGAAGTGCTCAATGAGAGCAGTGCGCACGTCAACGGCGCGCGACCCAGAGGCCCGCCCAGCATCGCGATTCCTCTCGACCCACTTCTCGTAAATTGCTGTTGGTTCCGCCCCGCTGTTGGTGCCGTTGAAAAGGACCACCTGACCTTTGTAGCCGTGCTGTTCAAGAAAGATCTTCAGGTAATCCTGGGTGCGACGAGACTCGGTGAAAATCAGGGCTTTCCGATGGGCGCCGCTAACCGCCATCTGTGTGAAGCCGATGTCGAGGGCCGTGAGCGACGTCTGCGTCTTGGTATCGGTGCCGATGCTGCGTGCCCGGCCAGCAAGAAGCTGTAAGATCTCAATCTCTTCGCGCAGCTTCTTGCGATCAATACTCGCAGGAGCCGGGGCGTCACCCGGAGGCTCGCCATTTTCTGCCAGGATTTCATCAAGTAACTCGGCCTCGAGATCTTCCGCGTCGATCAACTGCTCAGCAAACTCAGGGTCGTTACTCACTTGTTCGTCCCGCAGGGTTTCCAATCGCGCCTTGAGTGTGTCAAGAGTGGCGGCGATGGCCTGCGAGGACGACGCTAGCAGCTTCCGCAGGATAAGTGCCGTGAGGTGGCGTTGCGGCAGCGCATAGCTGTCCTCACGCTGAAGAAACGCCGAAACTGCCTCGTAGAACGCATGCTCCTCGTCAGTCGGCTTGAACGGCCGTGTGATCGTCCGACGCTCAGTGTAGCGGACGTACTCCGTCACCTGATTACGCAACGTGCGCTTGCAAAAACTCGACAGCCGCTGGCGCAGGTCATTCAGGTTGCCGCCGGCACCTGTGTACTGAGAGCGAAAGGCATTGACATCGCCGAACAGATGCTCGTCCACCAGCGTCGATAGTCCGTACAGTTCCACGAGGGAGTTTTGTAGGGGCGTGGCGGTCAGCAGCAGTTTGCGGCAGTCCTCTGTCGCCCAGCGAATCCCCTGGCCTAGCTTGTTGCTGGGCCGGTAGGCGTTGCGGAGTTTGTGTGCTTCGTCGACAACGACCAGATCCCAGGCGATGGCTTTCAGCTCTTCACGGAGGCTATGTGCGTAGTTCAATGACATGATGAGCACAGCCTTCTCGGCAAGCGGTACTCGGGCTTGCCGCTGAGCCTCGCGGTAGCTCTTGGAGTCCAGGATCTGCACTGGCAGATTGAACTTCTCTTGCAGTTCCAAGGCCCATTGCTTTCGAAGCGAAGCAGGACACAACACGAGCAGCCGCCGCTTGCGCTCGGCCCAGAGCTGGCAGAGTACAATGCCGGCTTCTATCGTCTTACCGAGCCCGACCTCATCAGCGAGGATCACCCCTTTGGAGAGCGGCGAAGCCAGAGCGAACAGCGCTGCCTCGATTTGGTGCGGGTTCAAGTCGACCGCTGCGTCGAACAACGACATGGACAGCCGATCCATCCCACCAGGTGCCCGGCGCGTTAGATCATGGGCGAAGTATTTTGCATGGTACGGAGTCAGCATGCCGCTCGGTGCGTTTACTTGTACCCTCTGCCAACTACCATCCTGAACTGCCGTGAGTTGGTCTTTGTTAGACATGACGCAGAAATCATGCCAAGGAACTCCCTTCCAAGCCGTCTGCAAGGTCTTTTCGGGTTCTGGTGATGAGGAAATCTGGTGGTACTGAAGCCCCAGATGTTGCTAGCAATGCTACTTTGACCAAGAATTGTACAAAAGATAGCACAGCTCTTCCAGAATCAGGATGTTTACCGCAAGAACCAAAACCCTTTTAGAATGCCTTTCTTTGATTGAGCTCGTCCTGTCTTTCAGTCGGAGGTCGCAAACGGATGAAGTCGCTAAAGCGAGTTTTCTGCTGGATCATTGGTCACAACTGGCAGCCGTCCCGATACGACATCGAGCACTTCCGAGGCGGAAGTTGGGAGTGTGGTCGGTGTGGGAAGTATTCGTTCGGTCTGAGACAGTGATCCCTGTCCGAATGGGTTGGATTGGGCACCCGGAATTGAACGGTCCAAATGAGAACGCGTGGAAGACGTAGGCGGAGCTCTTCAAGCCTTCAACTCTGAGGTCTTAGAATCGCTGTGGCAATCCTCGTCTCCCAGAAGCAAAGAGCCAGAACCCGTATCTCCGAAAGACCCAGCCGTACTGTACGGCCTTCTATCCTGAGGTTGAGACAGGTTGTCCCTGCCAGGAAGGCTCAGTACGGCTCAAGCGCATAAGCCTGATGTTGACAGCTTGGCACGCGACCACTGGACAACGGCAAGTGGATCTGACCTAAAAGATCGAAGTACCCATGTGGCTCAGCGTTTTCCTTGAGCAATCCCCGCCTCCCTTCCTGTTACATCTTGTTCTCCACCCACAAAACAATCTGGAAAATTTGATTTTCGCAGTTTACATTTTCCCGCCCTCAATACTCCTATAGATGAAGGGTGCGATAAGCCTGCACAGGCTCACCGATATGCAGCATGGATCACCCAGCTACAGGCTGATTTGGAGGAATCAATGAATACCCAGGTGATTGCGACTTTGCCAGCGGATTTCCCGATTGAAACGAAGGAGAAGATTTTCACGATCCAGGAGGCAGCCAAGCTTCTTCGCAGGAAGCCTAACTGGCTTTACCTCAAGACCAAGGACAAATCGATCCCGCACCGGCGATTCGGGAAATACATCGTCTTCACGGAAGCAGACATTGAGGCTATCATCACGATGAGCTTGCGTGGACCAGGCTATTCTCAGAAAATGCCAGTACCTGAAGAACAGCCGTCATGAAGCGCAAGACTGTTCCGATCCTTCGAAGGCAAAAGAGCTACTGCCTCAAGTACCGAACTCCTGAGGGGAAGCAGAAGTGGGAGAGCTTCAAGACCGAGTGGGAAGCGCAGGAACGTCGCTTGGAGATCCTCGAACAGTTCAAGGATGAAGCCTATGTCGAACCCAAGACGGTCGCGTTTAAGGACTTTGCCGAGAAGTGGATTGAGCAGCGATTGAGCATCCGTGGTTCCACGGCGTCAGCCTACGCTTCTGTGATTAAACAACATCTGATTCCCTATTTTGGAAAAACCAAGCTGGCCCAAATCCGTCCGGCGACTGTTCAGCGATTCGTGTCTAGTTCCTTAAAGAAGGAGCTTTCTCCGAAGACGGTTCGCAATGCAACGATATTGCTGCGCACCATGCTGGCAAGCCCCAAGGGCTTCAGCGCCATTCAGCAGGGGCTGATCCGCTACAATCCCACGGCTGGAGTGGAACTGCCGACGCAGGAGCACCGTGAGGTCCTGCTGATCACAGTGAAGCAAGCCTGGAAACTGATCAATGCCGCTTCCGAATTCGGTCGAGCGGCTCATGGGCTTGTCTACCTGGGTGCCCACACTGGTATGCGGAGAGGCGAGGTCCTTGCAGTTTCTTTCTCCGATGTTGATTGGGAGCAGAAAGAATTGCTGGTCAGCAAAGGACTCTCCAAGTTCCGCACGAAGGAGAAGCTGCGCCGGCGGCGCTGGAGGCTTGGACCGACGAAGTCTCGAAAGTCCCGACGACGCATTGGCCTCGATGATGAGGTGATCAAGGTTCTCAGAACACTCCGGGATTCGGCACCTGATCCGGATGGTTTCATCTTCTGCAAGCCGGACGGGCACCCATTCGACCCAGACTATTTTGACGAGCTGTTCGATAAGATTCGAAGAAAAGTTGAACTACCTGACGTCCGGTTCCACGATTTGAGACATTTCTTTGCCTCAATGCTGATTGCCCAAGGGGAAAGCGCGAAGTACGTCAGCGATCAGCTGGGACATTCGAGTGTTCAGGTGACTTTCGACATTTACGACCATCTTTTCCCGACCGCCAGGCAGGATGCGGCGCGCAAGTTTCAGCAGGCGATGTTGATTGGTAGCAAGAAACTGGTAGCAGAGGGTGATTCAGAGGGCCATACGGGGGAGGGGACAGGTAACCCGACTGAGCGTATAAACTGAATCGAGGAAAGAGGTTGGAGAAGAAAACGACGGCGGTAAGAGGTTGGTTGCGGGGGCGGGATTTGAACCCGCGACCTTTGGGTTATGAGCCCAACGAGCTACCAGGCTGCTCCACCCCGCGTCGATCAAAAACAGCCGAATTATAGAGATCATCATCGAATCCAGTCAAGGCAATTCTGGCTTTGGAACGGATATCGCAAGCTGGGTTCGTTCCAGACATCTGTCGATGTCTTCGACATCCACGGCTGACACCAAGGCTAGGGAAGCGGCAAAGGGCCGACCCAGCTTCCAGGGCGCTTTCCAGGGCAGCCTTAATAATTTCCACTCTTCTTGCAGCCGCAATCCGGCGAGCGCCGGCTTATCATCGCGGGTATCTTTGCCAGGAGCCCACGCTAGCAACTTCTCATATGCGAGTCCGGCGCATCCCTGGGTCCTTGGAGTATCCAGGGAATTTTTAGAGATACAGATCTGCGTAAGCGACACGGCTTTCGTGGCCTGCGACCTGCATGTCCATCCTCGCTATCACTATCGAGAACCGGGCAAAAAAATCCTTCGCGTTGACGGAGAGCGTCAGGAATGTTCTAGAACGGCAGAGTGCGGGGGAGTGAAAGGACGCAAAAAGATCAGGGATCCTGCGCTTGCATAGCACGAGTGGGATGACGCCACGGCTGTCATGACTCCGTACGCACCGTTGGCTTGTTTCGATCCGTTGAGAGCGCGGGCAGTGAAACGCTTTAGTGGGTGGAAGCCGGCAGTGATTGCGCGGCGGTGGAGGTGATTTCCGTGAACCAGTGGCTCGAAATAGAAGACGATCTCTTTGATTTCTACTTCCCAGCAACTTTGGTGACGAGCGCTTGCATGCTGCGGAATTGCCCCGTTTCGCCATTGTAGGTTCGAGCAGCAAGGCTTTTGGCTTCTTTCTGAACTGCCTGCACTCGATTGCCAGGATTCGGATGGCTTGACATGAACATTTCAACCAGTTTGTTCTGGTTCCCACCCTCGGCTTCCAGTTTGCGAAAGAAATTGGCCAGTTCAATTGGGTTGTAGCCGGCGGCGTACATCAGGCGGGTGCCCAGCAAGTCCGCTTCGGTTTCGGCGCCACGGGAGAATCTAAGCAGCACTGAATTTGCACCGAGGTTAATGCCTAACTGGCTGAGTGTCCCAAGCAGTCCGCCGCTGCCGGTCGCTTGGCCCACCAGCATTGCGGGCAGCTGGAGCATCTGTTGCTTCGACGCCTGATTGGTTCCATGCCGAAGCGCGACATGCGACACCTCATGCGCCATGACTCCCACCATCTGGCTCTCGTTATCAGCCGCGGCGATCAGTCCAGTGTGGATGTACATCGGCCCCCCGGGCAGTGCAAACGCGTTGATGGATTTGTCCTCGACCACTTTAAAGCTGTAGGGAAACTCTCCCGCGTCTGCCGAAGAAGTCAGTTTCTTTCCTACGGTCGCGATGTAGGCCTGAAGCTCGGTGTTGTCGAGCACCTTCATTTTCTTTTCCACTTCGGCCGCACTTTCTTTCCCAAGTTGGACGTCTTGCTCCTTGCTGAACAGGTTGAAGCCTGGTCTTAATTTCCTGCTCTGCGCCGCAAGCGTTACGGCAGTGAGCAATAGCATGAAGATGATCAACATTCTTCTTTGCAGGGGCTTCTCCTTGACAACGCTTGCCAGCGTTGGCCGCCGAATAGCAAAAACATTGGGGCTCGGCGATGTTGCTTAGCCACTGAGTTGGCTCAATCCAAATCGATGTTGCTGAAGTTCTCTCGTTCACCGCGCCGAGGGCACCCTAGCGCGCATCGGGCGACTAGCTGCCCGCGCCGAGCCGGCGTATCGCCAAGGCAGCTTCAGAAGCGACGCTTGGGTTCGTGTCTCGCAAGAGCGGTTTGAGTTGGTCGATAGTCGAAGAGTCTCCGATCAATCCCAGAACTGCGCAGAGCCTCTCGCGCACAACCTCGTTTTGATGGTTCAAGTTGCGAACCAGATCTGGAACCACCGGCGCGCCCATCTCGACGAGATAGGCGGTGGGCTGCTGGTGGTACATTCGCTCGGCGAGCCCCATCAGAAGTTTATCAATGAACTCCCTGCGACCCAGCCTATAAAGGGCGAAGCTCTGCGCGAGTCTTGCGCCCAAATCCTTCTCGTTAAGGAAAGTGCGCGAGACCTCTTCCACCAGCGAAGCGTCTCCGACGCGACCGACGCCCTCGGCTGCCGCTTGGCGATAAGCTTTATCCGGATCCCTGAGGTTGCGCTGAAAAAGATCGAGCGTCGATACATCTCCAATCAACGCGAGGGCCTGAAATGCCTTGAGGCGCAATTTCGTGTCCGGGTTTTGATCGTAGATGCGTTTCAACTCCGGGAGGGCCTTCTTGCTGCGGAAGAGCCCCAACGCCAGGATGGTTTCGTCGCGGACATTCTTGTCTGAATCGTTCAGGTACGGCAGAATCTGTTCATCCACGCTCGTGTCACGGATCTTGTAAAGCGAACGCAGGACGGCAATGCGGAGATTTGCGTCGCCCGTCTTCATAGCATCAATCATCCTGGGGATTGCCGGCCGCGCCCTCAGAATGCCGAGGGCTTTCGCCGCGTCGAGTCGAACGGCCAAATTGGAATCCACCAAACGGTCGGCAATGGAATCGATCACCATCGGAGCGACCTGAACGTAGGCTTCAATGACCGTTGCATCATCGCCCACTTGATCACTGAACGGGTTGATGGTTTTGTAAACCTTCTTGGCGGTCCTCGTGACCACCCAGCCCGCATCCCGGTCGGCGTAGAGATTCACCAGCGCGATGATGGATTCTTCGCGAACGCTGTCGGCGGGATCTTTGATGGTGGTGAGGAGCATGGTGATGGCTTCCTGGTCTTTCAAAAGGCCCAGAGACTTCACCACTTCCTCGCGAACGCTCACATCCCGGTCGGTGGCTGCGGATAGCAGCGGCTGCACGGCTTCGCGGCTCCTCGTTTTTCCGAGTTCCGAGGCTGCTTTCCTTCTGACCTTGGCATCACTGCTGCGCAGGTCAGACTTGAGTTGTTCAAGGGACGCCTCGTCCGCGAAAAATTGGGGATCAAGATGCGTCGTTGATGTGGCGGCGAGAAGAAGAATGAAACAGGCATGACGCATAATGATCTTGATTGTAAGCTGCTGGCTCACGGATGACCTCCTCAGTCCTTTATGCCGCTGAAATCGCCCGCAACGACAATAGGCGAGCGAATCGGAATCGCAAACTGAGAATAGCAGAACTGAACGTATGACTCCAGTCCCTGCAAGTGAGAGATGGGTTTCTGTTTAGATTGACTCCTAACGGAGAGGTGCGACTGGGTGCGCTTTAGAGGCGGCGCACCCAACCCGGCTTAGCTATAGTTGTGGCAGATTTTGACGCAGGGATAGGATCCCTCGTGGGACCAGACAAGATTGGAAGTCTGGGGAGGCTGTGAAGTTCAGAACCAAGTGTCCTAGCGTACCAGGCGCAGGATGTCGATGCCGCCTGCGTTGCTCGTTACCTGAGGATTTCCGTTACCACCAGGGCCAGATCCCACACAATGGTCGACACCAATTACGAGCGCATCAATCTGGTTCTTGGCTGATTTGGGCTTGGCATTCGGCGGATGAATCTGGGTGATGAAGAGCTTCAGAAATCCTGTAATGTTGGTCTGCAACTGGCCGTTTGAAGGAGGTGCATCGGTAGTTAGAGGCACGATGATGATCGAACTGCTTTGAGTAATTGTCTGCCCTTGCAAAGCCGCAATCGGATTGCCGGAACCTCCAGTGATCGTGTAGTCAAAATTCGCCGTGCCCGTGCCTGTCCAAGTGATCGTATCTTGACCGTTATTCGTTCCCTCGGACTGGTTCCCGCCGCCTTGGTGAATCAGTGCTCTCACTCCATCCTGAGTCTTGCCTACTTTGTTCCCGGGTACGTCGTTAATGGTGACTCCGGCGGAGCAATAGTAAGTGTTGGGGTTGCACTGAATAATGTTCTGCTCGTACACCGAAGAAGAGTTCCCTCCATCACAGGGCACAGCGGGCGGCGCTGTGTAGGTGGGACAAGGAGCAATGATTCCCCACTTGCTTGGACCATTAGTGCTTTGATCGTCGTGCAGAAACACGAAGGTTCCCAGGTCCTCTTCGCCGAATGGATCGCCATCCGGGCTAACGTCCTGCAAGATCCACGGTTTCAGACACTGGGCTCCAACGTTGTAGCTTGTTGGTGACCCACTGCTCCCAGATGACTTGGAAGCACGCGCGACAGCCGTGGCCGAGACATCAACAGCGTTAACGCCGAAGATGGTAGCGAAGTAGGTGCTCAAGCCCGTTCGTTGGACCCGGGAAGTCACCTCAAAAACCGGCGGGTTGGTGCTGACCAACTGGATGTCTGAGTCATTGATGATGATTTCGCTGGGCTGAACATTTCCGCCTCGGATGGCGTTCTGGGCTCCAATCGCCTTGGCGTAGGCTTTGGATTCGTCACGCATCGGTTGTGTTAGGGTCGTCGGCAACGAGCCCTGATCGAGAAAATACTTAGCGCCTGCCAGCGAAGCCGCATCGGCGGTTTTCTGAGCATCGCTGCGCGCGGCATACAGCATTCCCAAGTCCAGTACGATCGCCAGGAATCCAAGGAAAGCCGTGAGGCCTGCCGCCACGATAACGAGAGAGACGCCTCTTTGAGTTGGGTTTTCGCTTTTCATTAAAGTAATCCCCTTGATCGAAATAAAGTTCTACGCCTGATTTTCCATGGTCACACTCGTCCTCAAGGTAATGGACCCGCCCAGCGTGGAAGCGGGAACCCAGAGTCTGATCACCGGACCAAAAATGAAAAACGTAAACGGATAGTTGACCGAGACACGCGACACTGTGACCACAGCAGTGCCGCCTCCGGGAAGATTCACGGTGACCGCCGTATTGGCGGCATCGTTAAGTGGGTTCTTGACGACTATGTAACTGTCAATGTTTCCTGAAGTCATGAAACTCGTGTCGAGGCTTGATTTATTGAGGTAAGTCTTGACGCGATCTTGCACGGCCGCCTTCTGGTTGATGCCGGCGGGCACCACGCCAAGCCGAACCCCTTCGCGAGCTGCATTCGTGATGGCTTGGTAGGTGCGATAGGCCCGCCCGAAATCCCACAAGCCGGCAAAGATCAAGAGAAGAATGGGTAGCATCAGGGCAAACTCAACGAGTTCTGCGCCGCGTTCACTTTTTCTATGGTGAAAAGGGGGGCGGCAGGTGAGCGCCAAGGGCGAATTGTTGCGATTCATAACTGTCTTCCTTTTGCTTTAGGCCTTATAGAAGAAGGCCCGGAGTTCTCAGCTCCAGGCTTTTTGTGCTCACGCTGGCGACTCAGCTTCATCCATCATTTCCACTGTTGCGTTGATCAGAACGCCTGTGTTGCCCACGGAGGAACTCGGAACAACCAGCCTCAACACCCTGTTTAAGAAAAGGAAATTGTAGTTGTAGTTCACGCGGACGTTGTAAACCGCAACGTTTCGGTTGAACGTACTTCCCCCGGAAGCAGGATCGACCTTAAAGCCTCCCACGGCGAGATCCGTCGCGCTGTCAATAATGATGTCGCTGTCGGCCACCGAGATGTTGATCGCGCTTAGGTGTGCGCGGATTTTGGTTCTAATCTCGGCCGGAGTGAGTTTCGAGTAGCTTCCGGGGGTGCAATTACCTCCTGTCAAACAGTCTGCCGATGCGGCACGCACCCCCTCGCGGGTCGCATGAATGACATTTTCATAT
>Ga0163150_10006327_pt1 | contig 14558 bp, 7 predicted proteins | sample OliLakLV19P2IB_FD_148628 | JGI IMG/M metagenome (GOLD analysis project Ga0163150, IMG submission 148628) | Freshwater microbial mat bacterial communities from Lake Vanda, McMurdo Dry Valleys, Antarctica - Oligotrophic Lake LV.19.P2.IB | ecosystem: Environmental > Aquatic > Freshwater > Lake >...
CACCGAATTCTTTGGCCGCCAATCCGAGCTTGAGGTCCTAACCCACCGGCTCCAACAGAGCCAAAATACCACTGTCGTCGGGGCCGCCGGCCTCGGCAAAACCGCCCTCGCCGCCATCGCCCTCCGCGCCGTCGTGGGCGAGACCCCTGAATCCCTCGCCCGCTGCCCCTTTCCCGACGGCGTCGTCTATCTTGACCTTTATGGGCTCCGCGCCCAGTCCGAACTCGTCTGGAATACCTTGGCCAACAAACTCACCGGCCAGTCCTTCATGGAAAAATCCCCCGCCCGGACCCGCGCCGAAGCCGCCTGTAACGGCCGCCGCCTGCTCGTCGTCATCGAAGGCGGCGAAGAGGCCGACGGCCAGGAAGGCCGTCCCGCCATCGCCGAACTCCTCTCCGTCCTCGCGCCCCAAAATCGCCGCCTGCTGCTAACGCGCCTCAGCACCCAGGCCCCCTCGGCCGACAGCGTGACACTCCGGGACGCGCTCGACCCCGCCGACGCCGCGAAACTGTTTGACTCGCTCACCAAACGGCAACTGTCCCCCGCCATCCGCGAACAGGTCTTGCAGCTCCTTGAAGGTCATCCGCTCGCCCTCACCTGGGCGGGCAATCTGCTCATCCGCGGGGATGACCATCCCGAAAGCTTCGTCGCCGACTGGCGCGGCCAACGCCTCCCCAGCCTCGCCGATCCCGAAAAGGCCCCGCATACGCTCGAATGGCTCTTCAACCGCAGCGTCAGAAGTTTGAGTGTCGCGGAACGTGCCGTCCTGTCCGCCGTGGCTCTGGTCGCGCATGCCCCATTCCCCACCGCCGCCGCGGAAGCCGCTCTGCAAGGGCCTGGAGTGGCCAGCCCCAATCCAGCGCGCCCCGCCCTCCGCACGCTTTCTCAGCGCGCCCTGCTTCGTCCGTCCACGGATCCGGACCACTGGCAGTTCACCCACGTCCTCGGGTATCGCTTCGCCCGCCATGAAGTGGGCTCGGACCCTGAAGTTCGCGCCGCGCTCGGCAATTGGCTCCATGGTCGTCTCAAAGCAGCCCTCGCCCTCGCCCCCGCGCCAGTCTCAGACCATCCTGGGGGAATCACGCGCACACTGGAGCATCTGGCCGCCCTCCTCCGCGCGGACGACACCCAGGTACTCTGGGATCCCCTGGTCAACTGGACGCTGTACGACCTGGGTGACCGGCTCATCGAGCTAGGCCGTCTCGTCGGCGTTAAGCAGGCCCTCGGCGCCGTCGACGGCTGGCTGACGGGTTTCGCGCTCGCCAAGGCCGCCGCGCCCGAGTGGGTCAGGGAACGCTCGGTCGTCAAGCAAGGTATCGGCAACGTGCTGCTGACGCAAGGGGATCTCGTCGGCGCGCTGTCGGCCTACCGGGAGGCGCTGGCGGTGAGGCGCCGTCTGCAACCGCCACGCGTGATCTTGCAGATCTCGTCGAGAAGAAAGCACTCATTCGGACCGGAGAGCGGCGTCAGGCTCGTTACAATGTAGCGATAGGCCTACGCCCTGTTCAACCGGTGCAAATCGACAAAGTCGGCAAACTAACTTAGCTGCCGGTGCATTTCAAATCGTACCCGCGAGCACAAGTTTGCGAAGCTGACCGATAAAGAGGCGCGGGCGGGCACTGGAAGGTGCGCACACTGACCTTTTCCGGCAGGCGTGACGTCGGACAAGCGGTAAGTGGTCTTGCGATAAAACTGACATGCACAAGCGACAAGAGGGGTTACGAATGGCCGCTCTTGCTTAGCCGGACTGAGCAAAACTAATACTGCTTAAACCGAAGGTGGGCTTCCACTGCACGTTCACTCCATAAAATCTTCCACTCCATCAAGAAGAGCCGCGCGGAAGGGGTATCGGAAGTTGCTGAATCCCATACGCTTGAATTCATCCCTGTAGACGCCGTTGTTCTTTATTTACAACAGACGGTCATTTTCCCAGGCTGAACGTCGCCGGTTCGAAGGAGACTTCATCGTGTGGGCCATAATAGATGTAATTAATTATCAAGTCATGGCTCTTCTGGAAGAACTAAAGCGCGGGTCCACTGTGCGCGGCATTTTGGCCGATTGCCTAGTCACGGTTGTGGATGTCCACTGGCATGGCAGCGCGGCCGTTGAGTTGACGTACAAAGATCCCCAGGGCAAGCCGGCTTCTGAGCTGCTGTTTCGCGACCGGGAGCCGTCGATTGAAATCGTCGAGGCCGGACGTCCCTGGTCTTTCGACGCGGATGGGGCGAAATTCCGGTTAGTCTCCGAAGCGAATCGGATAAAATTGGCTCACCTTTTTGACCCATTGCTGGCAATTCACACTTCGCAAGTGGATCCACTACCGCACCAGATTACGGCGGTGTATGGTGAGATGCTGACACGGCAACCGCTGCGGTTTCTTTTGGCGGACGATCCTGGCGCGGGCAAGACGATCATGGCCGGGTTGCTGATTAAGGAGTTGATAGTCCGGGGCGATGTGCATCGCTGCCTGATTGTCTGTCCAGGCAGTTTGGTGGAGCAGTGGCAAGACGAGTTATCACAGCGCTTCGATTTGCCGTTTGAGATTTTGACCAATGACAAGTTGGAATCGGCGCGGACGGGGAACTGGTTTGCGGAGAATCCATTAGCGATTGCCCGGTTGGATAAACTGAGCCGGAACGAGGATGTGCAGCGGAAGTTAGAGGCGACGGACTGGGATTTGATCGTTTGCGATGAAGCGCACAAGATGTCGGCGACCTACTTCGGGGGCGAGGCGAAGTATACGAAGCGGTATCGTCTGGGGCAGTTGCTGGGTGGGATTACACGGCATTTCCTGCTGATGTCGGCGACGCCGCACAATGGAAAGCCGGAAGATTTTCAACTGTTCATGGCGCTGCTGGATGGGGATCGATTCGAGGGCAAGTACCGGGATGGGATTCACTCGATGGATACCTCCGACCTGATGCGGCGGCTGATCAAGGAACAGTTATTGAAGTTTGATGGGCGGCCATTGTTTCCGGAGCGGATTGCGAATACGAGTTCGTACGAGCTGTCGGAATTGGAGTTGGCGCTCTATCAGGCCGTCACCAAGTATGTAAGCGAGGAGTTCAATCGCGCTGAGAAGTTGGCTGCCGATGGCCGCAAGGGGACGGTTGGATTTGCGCTGACGGTACTGCAACGGCGATTGGCTTCATCACCGGAAGCGATTTACCGGTCGTTATTCCGTAGGCGGGAGCGGCTGGAGAAAAGGCTGCGGGAAGAGCAGACCTTGCGCCGTGGCGGGGAAGCACGCCTATCGCTCGATATACCGCTGCTGACGGACGAGGAACTTGATGACCTGGATGACTCGACGGACGCGGAGAGTGAGGCGACCGAGCAGACACTGACCGACCAGGCGACGGCCGCGCAAACGATTGCCGAACTGGAGACGGAGATAGCCAGTCTGCGAAAGTTGGAGGCATTGGCGCAGCGTGTCCGGCGCAGCGGGCTGGACCGGAAGTGGGACGAACTCTCGCGGTTGCTGCAGGACAACGCGGAGATGTTCGACGCGCATGGTCATCGGCGCAAACTGGTGATCTTTACGGAGCACCGGGACACGTTGAACTATCTGGAAGAGAAGCTGACGAATCTTTTGCAACAGCCGGGGGCGGTGGTGGTGATTCACGGCGCCGTCGGAAGGGAGGAGCGCGCCAAGGCGCAAGAGTCGTTCAAGCAGGACAAGAACACGCTGATTTTGCTGGCGACGGATGCGGCGGGGGAGGGCATCAATCTTCAGCGGGCGCATTTGATGGTGAATTACGACCTGCCGTGGAATCCGAATCGATTGGAGCAAAGGTTCGGGCGTATTCACCGGATTGGCCAGACCGAGGTTTGCCACCTTTGGAACCTGCTGGCCGAAGGGACCCGGGAGGGCGATGTCTATCACCGGTTATTGGACAAATTGGAGGAGGAGCGCAAGGCTCTGGATGGGCGGGTGTTCGACATACTGGGCGCGTTGTTCCGGGAGGAGCGGTTACGCGATCTATTAATCCGCGCGATCCGATATGGGGATCAACCGGAAGTGAAGGCGCAACTGGAACAAAAGGTGGATAACCTGACGGACCGGGACCGCTGCCGCCAGTTGTTGGAAGAGCGGGCCCTGTCGGCGGATTCGATGGATACGTCACAGGTGCAGCGAATTCGGGAGGAGATGGAACGGGCGGAAGCGCGACGGCTGCAGCCGCATTTCATCGAGAGTTTTTTCCTGGAGGCGTTTCGATCGTTGGGAGGGGCAATTCATGAGCGGGAGTCGCGGCGGTTTGAGATCTCACATGTACCGGCCCTGGTCCGGCAGAGGGACCGGTTGATTGGGATGGCGCAACCGGTGCTGGGTACTTATGAACGGGTGACTTTTGAAAAATCGCTAACGACGGTGCCGGGCAAGCCGCTGGCCTCCTTTGTTTCCCCGGGGCATCCGTTACTGGCGGCGACGCTGGATCTGATTTTAGAACGAAACCGGGATTTGTTGCGGCGGGGGGCGATTCTGGTGGACCCGACGGATTCGTCGTTAGAGCCGAGAGCATTATTCTTTCTCGACCACGCCATTCAGGACGGGCGTCCGACGCGGGATGGCGGGCGGCGACATATTTCGCGGCAAATGGAGTTTGTCGAGATGCGGGCCGACGGGTCAACAAAGGAGGCCGGCTATGCACCGTATTTGAATTACCGGCCTATCACGGATGCGGAGCGGGGGCCGGTGGAACTCATTTTGGAAGGGCAGAGCTGGCTGCGCCAGGATCTGGACCAGACGGTAACTTCGTACGCGATAGCAACCTTAGTCCCGCAGCATTTGGGGGAGGTTCGGGCGCGGCGGGATCCGATGATTCAGCGGACGAAAGATGCCGTTAAAGCGCGGCTGGGTTCTGAAATCCTGTTTTGGGATACGCGGGCGATGCAGTTGAAGGACCAGGAACTCGCCGGGAAGGCAAATGCGCGGATCAATTCCGGGAAGGCGCGGCAACGGGCGGAGGAGCTGGCTTCGCGGTTGCAGAAGCGAATGGCGGAACTGGAGCAGGAACGACAGATTTCGGCGTTACCGCCGGTGGTGATCGGAGGGGCGATCATACTACCGGCCGGGCTGCTGGCGCCCATCGGAGAGCCGGTGGAGATGGCATCAGCGGCGGCACGAAAACTAATGGAGCGGCGGGCGATCGAGGTGGTGATGGCGGCAGAAGTGCTGTTGGGCCATTCGCCGCACGATGTGGGCGACAAGAATCTGGGATACGATATCGAGTCGCGGCACGGAGATACCGGACGGCTGCGGTTCATCGAAGTGAAGGGGAGGCGCGCCGACGCGGACGTTGTGACAATCACGCACAACGAAATCACGGTGGCGGCGAATTCCGGCGCCGACTACATCCTGGCGCTGGTTTTGGTTGACGCCGGACGGGCAGAGACCCACTACATTGTGCAACCTTTTACACATCAGCCGCAGTTTACGGCGGACAGCGAGAACCACAACATTTCGAAGCTCCTACAGCGGGGAGGTCCACCGCGATGAGGGTGTTCGCGAGTGCGAAGGGCCATGCAAAATGCAGACGGGCCGCGACGTGTGTCGCGGCCCGTCACTTTCAGAAGCAAGGCCTACCCCCGCCGCTAAAGGCGGGATCGGTCAAGCAACTTAAATGTAGCATATCCGGGCATGGGCAGCAAAGGGGACGCAAGTTGAGATCGTCCCGTTGATCGAATACTGCTTATGACATGCACATTTTCTACATTGACGATTCCAAGGACGAGAAGAATGCGATTTTTTCCGCGATCGCCATCCCGGGGGATCAGTGGCGGGCGAGTTTCGCAATGATCCGCGACTTTCGTGTGGGTTTGCGGCAACAGGACGGGATTCCGATTCGAGTGGAGTTGCATGCGACGCACTTTGTGGCCGGCCGGGGTTCTTTGGGTACGGAGCGGGTAGTGCCGAAAGGTCGACGCTGCCAGATTTTCAAGGACGCCCTGACGATGGTCTCCCTGCTGCCTGGGGTGATGGTGATGAACGCCTGCTGCCCACGGGCGAAGGAGGACTGGGCGTTTGAACGGCTGCTGAACCGGATTAATAAGGCGATGGAGCGGGCGAGCAGCCAGGCATTGATTATTTCGGACCAGGGCAAGGAAGTGGAATACACTCGATTGGCGCGCCGGATGAGTGTTTTTAACCCGCTCAAGAGCCAGTTTGGGGCGTGGGAGGACGGAAGTAAAACGAAGAATTTGCCTCTGGATCGAGTGGTGGAGGACATCTTTTTCAAGGATTCGCGGTCGTCCTATTTTGTTCAAATGGCTGATTTTTGCGCCTATGCACTGCTGCGGCGTGAGAATCCGCTGCCGTCGAAAACGAAGTATGGGTTGGACAAGGCCTTTGATCTCCTGGGGCCAGTGCTGAACCGGAATGCGAGCAGCAAGGATGCGGACGGGATTATTCGATGCTGAGCCACAATGCGGATGCAATAGCGGCGCGGAATCCGGGCGTCATTCATAACGAGGACCGCTCATGAAGCCGACGGTGACTATCTCGCGGATGTTGCTTTCTAAGACTATGCCTGTCGCGCTGCGGTCGACGCTACGCGGACTGCCGGGGGACATATCGCTGACGGCCGAGTCTCTCATCATTCGTCAAGGCGGCAATTTTTGGGAGATGCCAGTGGTCTCCTCCGAGATATATCGGATGAAATCACTATCCGGTTGGGCCCGACGACATTCACGCGCCTGCGCAAATTTCCTAAGGAAGATCCGCTGCGGGTTTGGATTGATACGTCTACATCCCGGCTCCATTTCGGGAGTCTATCGCTGCCGGGTCAGCTATCGCCAGCGGCCGATGTTGCCGACCTTGACATATCCGATAATCGCGACCCATTTGAAGTCCTGTCGGTATTCGGCCGACATGACGCGGCGGCGCTGGAACGGGCAGGAATGACACGCGTGGTGGAGGCGGCGAACACCGTCCTTGATCGGCGCGTAGCGGCAGCGGCTGTCCGAATGAAGTCGCTTGGCGTTTCTGAAGACGCGATCCATCGCCTTTGTGTGCGACGCATTCGCGAGGGTAAACCGACGTTTAGTCCGGCGGAGAAACGGCTTCTTGACCGCATTGCCAAGGCGTGGATGGAAGTTGCGATTTTGGGAGTTACGCCGGACGATTTGAAGACTCTGGTGAATGACGCGGTTCGCAATGCCTGGAAGAAATCGAACTCTACGATATGAAGAAAAAGCTGATTGAAGTCGCGCTTCCGCTGGAGGCGATTAACCGTGAATCTGCTCGGGAAAAGTCGATCCGGCACGGGCACCCTTCTACGTTGCACTTGTGGTGGTCAAGGAAGCCATTGGCGACCTGCCGGGCGGTGCTGTTCGCATCTTTGGTGGATGACCCGTCGAGCCTGCCGGAATTCTTTCCAACGGAAGCCGCACAGGACGAGGAACGACAACGGTTGTTCGCAATTCTGGAAGAGTTGGTGAGATGGGAGAATTCCAACAATACGGCCGTAATAGAACGGGCGAGGGTCGAGATACTGCGATCAACAGATGGTCAACCTCCACCAATATACGATCCATTTTGCGGCGGCGGATCGATTCCTTTGGAGGCACAGCGATTGGGCCTCGATTCTTACGGGAGCGACTTGAATCCGGTAGCCGTGCTGATTACCAAGGCACTTATCGAGATCCCGCAAAACTTTGCTGGGCAACCACCCGTTAATCCGGTTGCAAAAAGCAAGATGGCTGCAATTGGTATGTGGTCTGGCGCTACGGGTTTGGCCGATGATGTGCTTCACTACGGCAATTGGATCCGCGACCGGGCTGAAGAGCGAATTGGACATCTTTATCCGAAGATCAGATTGGAAAACGGGGAAGATTCGACGGTCATCGCGTGGCTTTGGACTCGGACGGTGGTTTGCCCTAACCCTGCCTGCGGGGCACGAATGCCACTCACAAGTAAATTCGTGCTATCGACGAAAAAGGGGAAGGAGAGTTGGGCAGAGCCAATAGTTGACCACACAGCTAAAACTGTTCGTTTTGAGATTCGCTCTGGCGTAGGCGGCAGTCCTGAGGGAACTGTTGGTCGAAAGGGTGCCCGATGTTTAGTTTGCGAGACGGCTGTACCACTAGAACACATTCGATCTGAGGGACGGGCCGGACGGATGGATTGTCAGTTAATGGGAATCGTAGCCGAGGGAAAGCGAGACCGCGTTTTTTTGGCACCGACCCAAGCTCACGAGGCTGTTGCCAAATCCGCAATTCCGGTTGGAGTTCCAACCACACTCCTTCCTAAACAAGCGCTGGGGTTCCGAGTTCAAGCGTACGGAATGACTTCTCACAGCGATCTATTCACGCAACGGCAACTCGTTGCTCTAACTACACTAAGCGACCTCGTACTCGAGTCGCGGCAAGAAGCCATTCGCGACGGGGCTACCGAGGCACGAGCGGATGCGATTGCAACATACCTAGCGTTCGGCTTATCGAGGCTGAGTGATATGTGCAATTCCCTTTGCATGTGGGAGAACACAAAAACACAGGTACGGCACTTGTTTACTCGCCAGGCAGTTTCGATGTTATGGGATTTCGCGGAAGCAAATGTTTTTGCGGAAGCGGCTGGCGACTATATCGTGAGCCTGAAGAATTTATGTAAAGCTCTGAAAGGAACCTGCACTGTAGGCGGCGGCGGCCACGCAAGCCAATTAGATGCAAGAATGTTGTCCAAGAAGGCGAGTTTCTCGACTGATCCGCCATATTATGACAATATCGGTTACTCCGACTTGTCCGATTTTTTCTACGTCTGGCTTCGCCGAATCCTTGCCCCTATTTATCCGGATATTTTTTCGACCTTGCTTGTACCGAAGAAGCAAGAGCTTAGCGCTGCTTCTGAACGCTTCGACGGGGACAGGGACGCGGCGAAGCGATATTTTGAGAGCGGGTTTGCGTCCGTGTTCTCAGCAATTCGGCAACACCAGGCTCCGAACTTTCCGGCCACCATCTACTACGCCTTCAAACAGGCTGAAATCGGAGGCGAAGGCGAATCCCCTGAAGTTACGTCCACAGGATGGGAAACGATGCTTGAGGGATTGATTCGCGCTCAGTTTCAAATCACCGCGACGTGGCCAATGAGCAGTGAACTCGGCAACCGGATGCGGGGCCTTGGGAGCAATGTCCTCGCAACGTCGATTGTTCTTGCTTGCCGTTCCAGGCCCGATTCAGCGCCGATCACAACTCGAAAAGACTTCCTTGTCCAGTTGAAGAACGAGTTGCCAACGGCTCTTAGGAATTTACAAAAGGGAAACGTTGCCCCAGTCGATATGGCACAGGCGGCAATTGGCCCGGGAATGGCCGTGTTCTCGCGATATAGCCGCGTCCTGGAAGCAAACGGGGAGTCCATGCGGGTTCGCACTGCGTTGGGTCTCATAAATCAGACGCTTGATGAGGTGCTCTCCGAGCAGGAATCGGATTTCGACCCGGATACGCGGTGGGCGCTGCAATGGTTCGAGCAGTATCAATTCAATGAAGCCCCGTTCGGACAGGCCGAAACGCTAGCGAGTGCGAAGGCTGTCTCTATTCAAGGATTGCAAGAGGGCGGGATTCTGCTGGCGCGAGCCGGAAAGGTGCGGTTGATTCCTCGGGATGAGTTGGACCCCACGTGGGATCCAACGACAGATGGCAGATTGACCATTTGGGAAGTCACACAACACCTGATTCGAGTGCTGGAGACGCGGGGCGAGCCGGAGGCGGCGGAACTGAAAGCCAAGCTGGGCGGAGCGGCTGAAGCCGCCCGTGAACTGGCGTACCGGTTGTACGCACTATGCGAGCGGAAGGGCTGGGCGCAGGAAGCCGGGGCCTACAATAACTTAGTTGTCCGATGGCCCGATTTACGATCGGACGAGTTTTCACTGTCGTAACTACTACTATGGCTATCACTAATCAAGAACGCGTGGGACGTGGCCTGGAGCAGCTCTTGAAGGGGCTGACGCCGTGGGTGCAGGCGCGCCTGAAGACACACTACAAAGACCGCTGGATAGAAGCGGCGCGGCCGAGTTTTCCTCTTTGGCAGACGGGAAAAACTAAAGACCAGGACCTGAACTGGGACGCGCAGGCGGTGCTTAAGGTGCTCGTGGACCTTTGGAACGATTGCTTCAAATTGGTGCTGGGCTATAGCGAGCGCAGTCTGGTGAGTGAGTTAATTGAAACTCGCAACCGGCATGCGCATCCGAACCGGCAGAATAACTTCACCTACGACGACACGTACCGGGCGCTGGACAGCGTTATCCGATTGCTGATGGCGATCTCCGCGCCGGAAGCGGCGGAAGTGGAAAAGATGCGCGATGAAGTACTGCGCGTTAAGTTCGATGAGCAACGGCGCGTGGAGACACGGAAAGAGACAAATGCGGCGGTGGATGGGGCTCCGGCGGCGGGGTTGCGCCCGTGGCGCGAGATTGTGGCGCCGCACCCGGATGTGGAGTCGGGCAGGTACCTGCAGGCGGAGTATGCGGCGGACCTGTGGCAGGTGTTTCAGAAAGATGCGACACCGGAGTATCAGGACCCGGTGGAGTTTTACCGAAGGACCTATCTGACGGAAGGATTACAGCGACTGCTGGGCAACGCGATGCGCCGGATGGGCGGGCAGCAGGCAGACCCGGTGGTGGAGTTGCAGACCAACTTCGGGGGCGGCAAGACACATTCCATGCTGGCGCTGCTGCATTTGTTTTCGGATATTCCGTATCATCTGCTGCCAGGGTTGGAAACGCTGGTGAAGGACATCGGCGTTAGCAAGCCGGCCCGGGTGAACCGGGCGGTTCTGGTGGGCAACCGGATCTCGCCGGGCAAAATACACACGAAACCGGACGGAACGAAAGTGAACACGCTGTGGGGTGAACTGGCGTGGCAACTAGGAAAGGCCGAAGGGTATGCAATGGTCCGGGAGGCGGATGAGAACCGGGTGAGCCCAGGGGATGAGTTGCGGCAGCTATTTATCAAGTTCAGCCCGTGCCTGATTCTGATCGACGAGTGGGTGGCGTATGCGCGGCAGTTATTCAACCGGCATGACCTGCCAGCGGGCGATTTTGATTCGCACTTTACATTTGCGCAGACGCTGAGCGAGTGCGCGCGGGGGGCGCCGGGGACACTGCTGGTGGTGTCGATCCCGGCGTCCGATAACGAAGTGGGCGGCGAGGGCGGGCAACTGGCGCTTTCGAGGTTGAAGAATGTGCTGGGCCGGGTGGAATCGACGTGGACGCCGGCGAGTACGGAAGAGGGTTTTGAGATTGTTCGCCGGCGGCTGTTCCAGCCGATTACGGATCCAAAAGTGTTCGCGCAACGGGACGCCGTCGTGCGGGCGTTTATGGATGAGTACCGGAAGAACCAGGGGGAGTATCCGGCGGAGGCGAGCAAGCCGGACTACGAGCGACGGATGACGGCAGCGTATCCGATTCATCCGGAACTGTTTGACCGGCTGTTTAACGACTGGTCGACGCTGGACCGGTTCCAGCGGACGCGCGGGGTGCTACGGCTGATGTCGGCGGTTATTCACGAGTTGTGGGAGGGGCAGGATAAGTCATTGCTGATTTTGCCGGCGAGCATGCCGTTGGACGCGCAGGCTATCCGGGGGGAATTGGCGAAGGTGCTGCCGGACCAGTGGCAGGCGGTGCTGGAGAAGGACATTGACAGTCCGAATGCACTGCCGCGGCAACTGGATCGGGCGAATTCGAATTGGGGCCGGTACTCGGCGTGCAGACGGGTGGCGCGGACGGTTTACATGGGATCGGCGGCGACCCACGGGGCGGCGAATAAGGGGCTGGAGGACCGGCAGATTAAGCTAGGGTGCTGCCAGCCGGGCGAAATGACCCATGCGTTTGGGGACGCGCTGCGGAAGCTGGCGGACTCGGCGACGTATTTGTTCGCTGATAACAACCGGTATTGGTATTCGACGGTTCCGACGGTGAATCGGTTGGCGGAGGAGAGCGCGGAGCGGTGGGATGCGGCGGAGGTGGAGGAGTTCGTTCGGGATCTGGTGCGGAAGGCCGCGCGGGACAAAAGTGAGTTTCCCAACGTGCATGGCGCGCCGTTGACGCACACGGAGTTTAGCGATTCGCCGGAGGCCCGGCTGATTATTTTGGGACCGGAGTCGGCGCACACGGCGAAGAGCAAGACGAGCGCGGCGATGATGAAGGCGCAGAGTTTGCTGGACCGTGGGGGACAGGGCCGGGCGTCGGCGAACATGATTGTGTTCCTGGCCGCGGATTTGGTGAGGCTGGGGGAATTGGAACGGGCGGTGCGGCAGTTTAAGGCGTGGAAGGACATTGTTGACCGGAAGGATGAATTGAACCTGGATACGTTTCAGGGTAACCAGGCGGCGACGAAGCTGGCGAATGCGGAGAAGGCCGTGGCGGCGCGGGTGCCGGAAACGTTTATCTGGCTGTTGGTGCCGGGGCAAGGTGAGCCCGTGCAGGGGCAGCCATTGCCGCCGGTGGAATGGAGTGAGTTTAAGACACAGGGGGAGGGTTCGCTGGCGGCGCGGGTTATCAAGAAGGTGAAGAACGATAACCTGCTAATGATCGAGATGGCGGGCGAGATTTTGAAGCTGAAGATGGATGCGATTCCGTTGTGGCGGGGGAATCATGTTCCTGTCCGGCAGTTGTTGGACGATTTTGCGAAGTATCACTACTTGCCACGGCTGCGGGATCAGAATGTGTTGTTGAAGGCTGTTAGCCAGGGCGTTGCGAATATGCAATGGCGGAAGGAGACATTTGCGTACGCGGAGAGTTTTGATGAATCGACTGGGCGGTACTTAGGGGCAAAGGGCGGGGAGTTAGTTAGTCCGATGTTGAGTGGGCTGGTGGTTCGGGCTGAAGTCGTCGCGAAACAAATAGATGAGGATGCGGCGGCGGCTGAGGCTGCTGCGGTTAAGAAGGCCGGTTCGGCGGGGGTTGGGGCTTCCGGTACTGGTTCGGGTTCGGGGGGTGGTGTTGGCGCCGTTACTAATCCCCCTCCGGCCGTCCCGATGCCGAAGAATAGGCGCTTTTATGGGCGGAAGACGTTGGATTCGACGCGGTTTAGCCGGGATGTAGGGGATATCGCGACGGCGATTGTTCAGCATTTGAATTCAGTGAAGGATGCGAAGGTGACTATTACGATTGAGATTGCGGCGGAGTCCGCGGCCGGGGCGCCGGATAGTGTTGTGCAGACGGTGACGGAAAATTGCCGGACTTTGAAGTTTTCGAATTTTGGGTTTGAGGATCAATAAATAAATCATTAGGAACGGCAATAACAATGAACCAAAAGATGTTAGTGTCCGCGCCCAGTACAGGGTAGGTTTGCAGCAGAGTTTGATTCCTCTGCTCTGAATTGGCGTTGACAGAGGAACCGCGCACAATGGACTCGCCGGTCTCCCGATCCATTTATAGTCAATCACTTACAGGGATTTTAAGGCACTGCGATGGGCGCTTTTTTGTTCCAAACTGAACGTCGGTCCTCGGCGCTCACCAAAACTTGACCACTTGTGCCCCGATAGAGTTGCCCACCCCCACCGAGTCCGCGCCGACAAACCACTGATGGACAAGGCCTTATCATCCCCGGCCCCGCCGGGCCGGTGGGTCACTCTCCGTGAGCATACTCGGGTCATCTCTCGCGAGTGCCGAAGACGTCGGTCCTGCAAGGCATTGATTCGAAGGCAGTTATGTAAAACCTTCGAATCGGAAATGGAGTGATCGGAGTACAACGCCTAAAAGCATTCCAATCCGTGATTTCCCAAGGCAAGCGCGACAGATTTTTCTCAAGATGCCACTTTGCGCTGGACGTCAAAGCTCCAGCAGCCGTTCACTTAGATGCTATCGGTCCTTCCCGCCAGCCTCTCAAGTGATCGCCGAACGCATACGCGTCTCTGAAACTCACACATTAAACATCCTTAATCACAGTTTTTTATTATTTATATTTCCTTTTTAATCAACATATTGCAAAATCGAATAGCCAATTCCCCTGTGATCCCCTGCTACAGTGACAATAGCGACAAGGCCCTGGCCCCCTCCCCACACCGGAGGAATCAGCCAGGGCCTTCCCATTTTCACAATCACAGGAGCAAATATGATCACCAAAGACCGCAAAGCCGAAATCGCCCGCGAAAACGGCGCCAAATCAAAAGGTCCCACCAGCGAAGCAGGCAAGGAAAAATGCGCCCGCAACGCCATCACCCACGGCGAACGCGCCCAGGCTCTCAAACTCATTATCCCGCCCCACTCCGCCTGCCTCGCCAACGAAGACCGGCAAGCCTTCTACAAGCTCTACGACAACCTCATCGCCAAGTACCGTCCCGCCGACGAAACCGAACAAGGAGTGGTTAAAGAAATCGTCGACTTCCAATGGAAATCCATGCGCAATAAACAAATGGAATCCGCCATTTTCAATCGCGAACTAATGCGCCAAGGCACCCGCACCCCGGGAAGTATCCCCGAACTTAGAGACCTCGAAATCTCAATAGCCGCCCAGGAAGCTCTCACCGGAAACAAAACCATAGCCGAACTGCGCAAAGACACCCAACTCTGCCTCCGCATCATCGCCCAACTCCAGCGCCGTCTCAAAGAACTCCAGAAAACCTGGCC
>Ga0163150_10006328_pt1 | contig 14558 bp, 4 predicted proteins | sample OliLakLV19P2IB_FD_148628 | JGI IMG/M metagenome (GOLD analysis project Ga0163150, IMG submission 148628) | Freshwater microbial mat bacterial communities from Lake Vanda, McMurdo Dry Valleys, Antarctica - Oligotrophic Lake LV.19.P2.IB | ecosystem: Environmental > Aquatic > Freshwater > Lake >...
TTACAGCGCGGCGATGGGCGCGCTGCGCTTCGATCTCGACCGGCGGCTGGAACCGTGGAGAGCCCGCGATTCGCTCGACCGCGCCGTGGCCAGGAGTCAGGAAACGGGGACCCTGACCCCTTCGAGCGCGTATGTGGTGATGGAATCCCACGCGCAGTGGGAGCTGCTCAAGCGGGCCGATTCCAAAACGCGCGGCGCGCATGAGAGCCTCCAGATGGCCGCCACTCCCGAACCGGGAACCGTGATGCTCGTGGGCGCTGCGGCGGTCTGGCTCGCCTGCCTCCGGCGCCGGGAGGCCTGACCCGAATGACGCCCGGGAATTGCGGGTGGACCGCGCAGGTTTCCGGCCCGCCTTGGCACGGGCGGTCGCGGTTTGGGCGGGTTTCGCGGGTCGGGTCAGGGCCGGACGGCCCTCAGCCGAGCATTTCCGCGACCATCGCGCGCTCGTCGGTCAGTTCCTTGTTGGTCACGGCGATCTTGGACTTCGCGAACTCATCCATCGCGTACCCCTCGATCACCTCGTAGCTGCCGGGGGTCGTGGTCCGCACGGGCATGCCGGCCCAGACGTTCGGGTCGAAGCCGTAGGCCCCGTTGGATTTCACCGCCACGGAATGGATCGCGCCGGGCGTGACCAGAGAGCGGACGTGGTCCACGAGGGCGTTGGCGGCCGAGGCGGCGGAGCTGGCGCCCCGGGCGGCGATGATCGCGGCACCGCGCTTGCCGACAGTCTCGCAGAACGGCCCCTTGAGCCAGTCGGCGTCGGCGATCACTTCGGCGGCGGGTTTGCCGGCGATGGTCGCGTGCGCGAACGCGGGGAACATGGTCGGGCTGTGGTTGCCATAGATAAAGATGTCCTTCACTTCCGTCAGATCGACCCCCGCTTTCAGGGCGAGCTGCGACTGAGCCCGGTTCTGGTCGAGCCGCACCATGGCGGTGAAGCGGTCCGGGGTGAGCCGCCGGGCCTTGCTGGCCGCGATCATGCAGTTCGTGTTGGCCGGGTTGCCGACCACCGCAACCCGCGCATCCTCCGCGGCCACCTCGTCGATGATCGCCCCCTGAGCCGTGAAAATCTTGCCGTTGTCCTTGAGCAGATCCGCCCGCTCCATGCCGGGCCCGCGTGGCTTCGCCCCCACCAACAGGCACCAGTTCGCGTCCTTGAACCCGATCCGCGGATCGCTCGTGCGCACCATGCCCTTGAGCAGCGGGAACGCACAATCATCCAGCTCCATCGCCACGCCTTCCAGGGCCTGAAGCGCCTTTTCCATCGGGACCTCCAGCATGCGCAACACCACCGGCTGGTCGGGGCCGAACATGGCGCCCGAAGCGATCCGGAAAAGGAGGGAATAACCGATTTGACCGGCAGCGCCGGTGACTGCGACGTGGATGGGAGATTTCATACGGGTATTAGGCATACTGATATGAGGGACATATTGCACGCCGTTTTTCTGGAATTTGAAAAAAGTGTGAATTTGGCGATCTCCACGAATTCCAAGATCGCCAAATCACCAAATCTCCGCATCGTTCCGACGTGCTCCGCTTTGCCTTGTTCAACATCCCGGTTGTCGTCCACTGGTGGTTCTGGCTCACCAGCGCCGCGCTGGGAGGGATCCTGGGGGCTTCGAACCTCGATGAATGGCTGGGGGCGGCCCTGTTCATGTGCGTGGCGTTCCTCTCGATTCTGACCCATGAGATGGCCCACGCCGTGATCGGCCGACGGTTTGGCGCCCGCCCTGCCGTGCTGCTCCATGGGTTGGGAGGGCTGACCCAACTTTCCAACTCGAAGCTGACACGCAGCCAGTCGGTGTGGGTCAGCCTCGCAGGCCCGGTCGCCGGAATCGCGCTGGGACTCATCGTGCTGGGGCTGCGCCCGTGGATTCCGGTCACCAGCTTGGTCGGTGCACGGGCCCTCGAGGCGCTGATCCTCGTGAATCTGGGCTGGAGCGTCTTCAATCTGCTCCCGATTCTGCCGATGGACGGTGGCCAGATCCTCCGGGACCTCGCTGGCCCGCGGCGTGCACGGCTCGTGCGATGGACCGGGCTCGTCGTAGCCGTTCTGGTGTGCGGGGCTGCGCTGATGGTCTCGCAGTGGTTTCTCGCCATCCTGTTCGGCATCCTTGCCTGGCAAAATCTGACGGACGAACGGCGAATTCCCGGCGGCGTGGTCCGGCAATAAACGTCCGTCGCCGCGGTTCGCCCGGCAGGGTGCATCGTGCTCCCCGTCATCGCCGACCACTCCCACCCCAGAGCTTCGCAAGTAGCGGAAGTCCAAAGACTTCCGCCTTCCCGCTCCCGGCGACCGCCCGCCTCCGCCCCACAGACTTCCACGAGCGTGGGGAGCCTTGGCGATTTTGCCGCCGTTGAGCGTTCTTGGAAACCGCTCCGGTTTAACCCAATTCCCTTTGACACCGGGGCGCATCGTCCGCTATGTTCCAACCACGATGCATTCCCCCGCATCGCCCCCCCAACCCGCTTGTACTCGTCAATCCCGCTTTATTCATCCATGAACACGTCCTTCCTCCGTTTTGCACTCTCCGTCTTCGGTGCGCTCTTGGTCCTGCTCGCGCGACCTGCGTTTGCGCAGACTTGGAACGTGGATAGCGCAAGCACCTGGTCCACGGGCACCAACTGGAGCGGCAACGTGACACCCAACGCGGAAGGGGCGGCGGTGGTTCTGGGGAACGTCATCTTGGCGAACCAGGCGATCTCCGTGAACGGAAACTTCACCGTCGGCTCGATCCTCTTCGACGACAATAACAACTACACGCTCGCCGCCACCACAGGGAACGCGATCACCCTCAACGCCACCGGCAACTCGACCGCCAACATCACCGTCACCAACGCGGGCGGCAACCACACGATCAGCTCGAACTTGATCTTCAGCGGCGATCCAGTGGAGATCAGTGTCGACAGCACCGGCGCGGGGTCAACGCCTCTCACCCTGAGCGGCAATCTCACTGGTGCCGGCAACCTCACCAAGAGTGGCATCGGCAATGTCACCCTCAGCGGCGCCAACAATGCCTTCACCGGCAGCATCTTCCTGACTGGTGGGTTGGTGCGCATCAACGCCGATGCCCGGCTGGGCGACCTCAGCAATGCGGTCACGATGAACGGCGGCGGACTAAATTTCACCGCCAACACCACGTCGAACCGCTCCTACACCATCGGTGCCTTGGGTGGCACCTTCGACGTCAACACGGGTTGCGTCACGACCCTCGGCAACACCTCGGTGCTCTCCGGTTCCGGGTCAATCGCCAAGACCAATGGCAATGGCAGTCTGGTCATCAACTCCGCCAACAACACCTACAACGGCACGATCACCGTCAACAACGGGTCGGTGACGCTGAATGCGACCCAATCGGTGAATGGGTCGGTGTCGGCTGCCGCTGCGGGCACCACCATCAACTATAACGCCAACGGCGCGGCAGGGTCGGGCACCGTGGCCGCCGCGGCTGCCAACAGCGAGATCATCTTCGGTGCCGGCGTGTCGAGCTTGGGCAACGGTTCCTTCTCGGTCAGCTCCGGGGCCGCCCTGGTCGGCAATGCCGCCCAGTTTGGATTGCTGAATCGCAACACCAATCTCAGCCTCGCCGCCGGCGCGATCCTGGCGGGAAATCAGGACGGGGCCAACCTCGCGGTCCAGAATCTGGGCACCAACCGGGACTTGTTTTTCGGCGTCACGGGCAGCTACGCCCAGACCGGCAACACGATCTTTGTCGGGTCGATCCTCGGAGCCACCCCCTGGCGAGGCATCAGCACCGGCATCAGCTCGAACGGGACACTGCTGACCGCCAACATCACCGGCCTCAGCAATTTCGTGCTTCAGGGTGCCAACGGACGCGTCCTCACGCTGGGGAACGGCGCCAGCGCCGGTGGCATCACCATGAATGCCAGCGCCCCGGTCAGCGTTTCCGTCATCGGCGCGGTCGTCCTCAACGACGACTCGAACAGTTTTACCAACATCACGTTCACGCTGCCGACGGATAACAGCCTTACGCTGAACGGCACCGGCTCTGGCACCGGGGTGTTGGGCTCGGGAGTCAACACCGCCAACGTCGTGCTTTCCGGGGGCAACATGAACGTCGGCGCCTCCGCCGTCGGCGCGCCGGTGATCAACGCCACCTCGCTTGTCAGCCTGGGCGGTGGCAACATCATTTTCACCGGCAACGGCTCGAACTTCGGCACCATTAACGCCACCGGTGGCAACATCTTCATGAACGGCACCGCCAGTTCGAACAACGGCACCGTGACCCTCGCTTCGGGCGGGGCATTGCTCCTCGGGAACGCCACCACCAACAACAGCGGCGCCAACCTCGGCAACATCACTGTCAACTCTGGCGGCATCCTCACGGCGAACGGCAGCGGCAATCTCGCCGTGCCAACCTATCAGGGCAACATTGTCGTGAACACCGGTGGTGTCGTCCAGATCAGCCATGCCGACGCATTGCGCGGCGCCACCAACTCGCTGAACGGCTCGCTGACGGGCGTGAACGGCAGCGGTGCCGTGATCCGGATGAATGCCAACGACATTTTTGGAATCAACCTCCTGAACCAAGCGGCGTCCTATGTTGTGCAGGGTGCCGACCGCACCGAGGCGGCCGGAATTCAAATCAACGGCGGGATCCTCACCACCGACGGCTCGAGCCGGGCTCTGAACCCGGCCGGCGGAACCACCGTGCGCATCAATGGTCCCTCGACGCTGGCGGGCAACGGCACTAACGGCGGGTCAAGCACGCTGACCCTCAACGCGCCGGTGCTCGCCGGGGGAAATACCACTTTCATCGGCGGGAGTGCGACGGTGGAAGGGCGCAGCCTCTGGGGCTCGGTGGTGCTCACCAACTTCTCGAACACCTTCAGCGGTCAGGTCTACATCATGGGGTCCACCACCGGGAATACTTCGGGAACCCTTCAGATCCACCACAACGGAACGGCTTCGACTCTGGGCAACGCCACCATCAACTTGGGCGATGGAACCGCCTCCAGCGCCGCCTTCCCCTCGCTTCAACTGCGTGGCAACACCAGCTCGACCTTCGCCAACAATCTGGTGGTCCGCAACAACGGCAACCTGAGTGTCGATCGTGTGGCCTCCAACACCACCGCGACCAATCAGGCACTCGCGCTGGGGAACACCACCTTCAACTTCGGCAGGAGTCTGCGAGTCCAAGGAAACACCTCCATCGGCTACGCGCTCGCGCTCGGCAACACCACCTTCGCGGGCGGGAACGTTCTCACCTATCTCAACCAAAACACCGCCGCGAACCCGCAGACCATCGGCGTCGGAGGGACCGTGCAGGTCAATGGATCCACCAACATCCTCACCGATGTGGCGGGTGCGAACGCGACCTTCATCACGATGGGCGCTCTGAGCGGCAACGGGGCATTGACATTTACACTCGCCAACGCCACGGGCTCCACCAGCAACCTCGATGTGACCTTGGGAACCACTGCCGCGGGCTATAATGGCAGCTTTAGCATGCTCGGCGGCATCCTGCGCTATAACGCGCCCAACGCCGCAGGCACCGGAGCCGGCAATCGCACCCTGTTCGCCGGGGGCGGCACCGCCACCCAGATCGTTCTTGCACCGTCCGCCGGCAACTCCACCTACGGGAAATTCTCCCTCGATGGCTCCGGCGCGATCTCCGGCAACCTGATCCAGCTCGGCAACCTCGTCCGCCGCAACAACACGGGGAGCAATCCGTGGAACCTGCGCGTCGCCTCCGGCGCCATGATCGCCCAGACCGAGGCCGGCGCCAACAACGCGGTCCAGAACAACACGAATACCAACAACCTCTTCTTCGGCCTCGCCGGCAACATGTCCGACAACATGACCCTGGGGCGCAGCGGCGGCACCACCCCGTGGGGCGGCCTCAGTTCCGACGCCCTCGCCAACCGGACCCTCATCTCGGGTACCATCACCGCCGCCGGCAACGCGAGCCAGAACGTCGATTACATCCTGCGCGGGTTCGGGGACAAAAATCTGAACATCGGCAGCGGGAACGCTAACTTTGTCAATGTCGTGCTCGGCAACAACTCCACGTCCAGCACCGCGGTCATCCAGGGCAACGTCACTCTCAACAGCGGGAACAACGACTTCGCCAATTCGACGTTCTCAATCGCCTCCGGCGGGACCCTCCACGTGAACCATCTGGCGCCTGACGGCAGCATCGCGTTCTCGCCCTATCTCCTGATCAACCCCGGAGGCACGTTCGATGCGAACGCCGCCGCCGACCCGGTCGCGGGCGGCTACAACAACACCGTCCTCGACATCTCCCAAGGCACCGTCACCCTCTCGAACAGCCAGGCCCTGGTCGGGGCTGTCAACGGCCTGCGCGACGCGCTCGAAAACGTCGGTCTCATCACCATCACCGTCGATAACCTGGCTGGCCTCTCCAACCTCAGCCAAACCGCCGCCTACGTCATCGGCGGCGGCACTAACACGCAAGCCGAAACAATCAACCTGAACGGCGGGTTGCTCACCAACGATTCGACCAACCGAATCCTGAGCGGCAATGGCGGCGTCACCCTCAACGGGCCCGCGACCCTCGCCGCGTCTGGAAACGCCGGCAGCGGCAACTTCCTGCAGATCAACTCCCCGATCAACGCCGGGAACAATACCGTCACCATTGGATCCAATCTCAATCTTAACGGCCAGAACAAACTGGGGACGGTAATCCTGAATAACACCAGCAACATCACCGCCAACAACATCACGGGCAACATCTTGGTGCTCAACGGCGCCACGCTGCGCGCGATCTACGCGGCGACCAATGGCACCAACCCGCTCGGCACGGCGGCGATCGCGCTGGGCGGGGGAACCGCCACCACCAGCACGGCGACGCTCCAGCTTCGCGGCAACGGTGTCGGAAACACTGGAACCATCACCGTCGGTAACAACCTGAGCATGGCAGGATCGCCGAACGCCCAGATCAATGTGGATCGGTTTGATGGGGGTAATACAAACAACCGTTTCATCCTCGGCAACCTGACCAACGTTTCGGGTAATTTCGCCATGACCGGAGGCAACGGATACGATCTTCAGGTCAGCACGCTCGGGCTTGTGGGGGATACCAACCTGAATCTTACCAGCGGTGGCGGAGTCGACTTTTTCACGGGCAATGTGGATGGCGGGAACGCTCCACGCATCCTCTCCAAGTTCGGGGCCTCCTCCTGGACGATTGCCAACACGGCCACGGGGAATCTCTCCGGCACGGCTAACATCACCAACGGCACCCTGACACTTGGAGCCCCGAATGCACTGGGCAATATGTCGATCGCGTTCGGCTCCCTGGGTGCCGTCACGCTCAACCTCAACGCGAGCGCCGCGGCCGACGGACCAATCACCGCCACCGCAAACGGCACCGCCTCGACGATTAACTACAACGCCACCAACGCGGCCGGTGATAATGCGATCTCCGTCAGCGTCGCCAACAGCCAGATCAACATCTCCAACACCACCGCCTCATTTGGTGGGGACAGCTTCGTGCTGGGCTCGGGCACAGTGATCTCCGGCAACACCAGCCAGTTCTCTCAACTCGTGTTCGGCACCAATCTCACCCCGAGCGTCGGGGCGATCATCGCCGGCACAGACCCGACGGCGAACAACAGCATCGGGAACAACGGGACGGTTTCCGGTCTCATCTACGGAATCGGCTCGAGCCTTGCCACGCTCAATATAACCCTCGGGACCGGCTCCCCCTGGAGCGGTATCAGCACCGATGCCAACGCAAACCGGACCCTCTCGACCGGGAACATCACCGTCAATAGCGATATTTCGCTGATCGGCCTGAACAATCGGGTGCTCACGCTGGGCAACGGCTTCGCCTCGGGTGGCGTGGAGTTTAATGCGGCAGCGCCCGTCAACGCCCGAATCATCGGCAATGTGACGTTCAACGACGACCGCAACCGGTTCACCAACATGACGATCAACGTCACGGGCACCGGCAACGTGCTGCTGCTCAATTCGTCCAACGCGTTCGGGCTTTCCCCGCTCCCAACCGTCCAAATCGGCAACGCGGGCACGCTCAATGCCACCGCTTCGGGCTCGATCAACGCCGGTGCTCCGGTCACGGGTTTCGATGGCAGCCGCATCATCCTCGGCTCCGGCTCGAACCTTGGCAACATCACCACCACCGGCCGCGTCGATATCAACAATAGCGCCATTGCCGCCAATCTGGGGGTCATCACACTCAACGCCAACGGATTCCTCGCCGGCGGCAATGGAAGCACCAACGCCGGGATCATCAACATCAACCCGCTCGGCGTGGTCGATATCAACGCCGGCGGAGCCAACTTCAATCAGGGCACCATCAACGTGAACGGTGGCGAACTCATCGTCCGCAACGGCACCGCCCTCAACTCGGGCTCCGTCATCCTCGGCAACGGCAGCGTTCTCGGAATCAACACCCCCGGCCTCAATGGCGCTGCTCCGCTTGTGCGCGGCAACAGCACCATCACCGTCCAGCTTGGCAACGCCAACGCGCTGGCGGGCACCCAGTTCACCGCCAACTCGATTCTTGCCGGCGACTCGATCCGCCTCGCGGCCAACAACGTGGTCGGGTTCGCGGCGCTGACCCCGACCAACGTGATAATCTACGAGCAGGGTTCCAATATCCAAAGCTTCACCCGCACACAGAATACCGGCATCATAATCAACGGGGGAATGCTGACCAGCGGCGGGTTCCAGATCGACAACAACGGGCAATTCATGCTCGCCAACAGCACCCGCACCCTCAACAGCGCCACCCTCGCCAACGGTACCGGCGTGGTGAGTTTCGGGGTCACCGGAGGCTCCATCGGTGCCCCGAGCATCGTCACCACCAACGCCAGCTTCCCGAATCTCGGGTCGTTCACCATCAACGAGGAGATCGTCTCCTCCGGGCCGCTCGCATTCGGTTCCAACAGCGTCCTCGACGGACTCGAGCGCAAAGGCACCGTGACCCTGGCGGGCAGCCTCGCCGGAGTAACCGGGAACCTCACCAACATCGCCGGAACCACCAACATTAACACCCGGCTGGACAACATCACGGGACTCACAATCACCGGGGGACGGGTCAATATCAACAGCTCGGCCAACTTCACCCTCGGTTCCCCGATCAACATCACCAACGGCACGCTCGGGCTCACCTCGGGCCCGAAAGACAACGGCTACGTTGCTAACTTCAACGTCGGTGCCGGGGGCACCCTCTCTTGGAACTGGGACCAGGACAATGACGGGATCCTCGATAACTATCTCGGCAACACCAACAACGACATCACCCTGAGCAATGGCGGGCAACTGGCGCTCTCAACCGTGCGCCTCGCCACACACGCGCTCGACGCCAATCGGACGCTCACCCTTGGAGGCGGGATTGGCGAAATCAACGTCGGCACACCCTCGGTTGGTGGCACTCAGACGTTCCAGATCGCCGGGGACGGGCAACTGCTCGGTAACGGGACGCTGCGGAAGACCGGCTCCGGGGTGGTCCAAATCTCCGGGAACAACAGCGCCACTTACACCGGTGGCGCCGCGGTGGTGGACGGCGGCACCCTCCGTCTAAGTAACCAGTTCGCCCTCGGAATCAGCAATCCAACACTCACGCTGAACACCGGCACCCTCGACTTGGGTGCCGACGGTCTCAGCCTCGATAACTTGACGATCAACGGCGGCACCCTGCGCCTGTCTGGCAACGTGACCGGCAATTTCTCCGGCATCCTCAGCGGCGTGCTCGAGTTCAACAATGTGCCGAGCATTAGTGACCTGACGTTCAACGCCACGCAGACCGGCCCTCCGGCAATCTCCACCGGCCTCCGTGGCCTGACCTCGGGCGGCGTCTACGGCGGCAATATCACCCTGCTCGGGCTCTCTACCCTCGACGCGACCGCCGCCAGCTACTCCGCAACCGGCAGCTTTAGCCAGAATGGAACCGGCAGCCTTCGCAAGATCGGCATCAACACCGTCGCCCTTGCCGGAAACAATACCTTCACCGGGAATGTCTCCATCGAGCAAGGCATCGTCAGCTTCACCACCGCGGATGCCCTTCCCGACGGCGGCGGCTTGGTGAACGTGCTCTCCGCCAACTCCGGCGTCGGGTTCGGTTACGACGCGGGATTCATCCCCTCGATCGTGTCGTTCAATGCATCACTCACCACCCCCGGCGCCGCCGGAGTGTTCGCGATCGACACCACCTGGAACTCGAATCTCAACCTGACCAATTCGCCGTTGCGACTGACGTCGACCTCGAACGGTCTCATCACCGCCAATAGTACCGTCACCGCCAATGCCTCCGCGAACACCTACTACTTCGGCGGCGGAGGCGGACGCCTCGACGTCGGCACCGTGTTGGGCGGCAATGCAAGCCTCGAGATGGGCACCAGCGGAAACCTAAGTGCGGGCCGGACCGTCCTCTCGGTCAATAATACCTACACCGGGGCCACCAACGTCCGGGCCGGCACGCTCGAACTCACGATCGCCGGCGCGGTCGCTTCCTCCTCGGCCCTCAACGTGAACGCCACCGCGGCCTCCTTCAACGGCACCACCTCCGGGTTTGTCTACGGCAGCTTGTTGCTGGATCCCGCCATCACTTACTCCGGCAATGCGGGCGTCACCGGCAACCGGGCTACCGGGGCCAATATGAACGGCGGCGCGATTGGATGGAACGGCAACCAAACCCTCACCCAACTGCCCGGCATCTACGGCTCGACGGTGCTCTCCACACTCGCCAATCCGACCGTGCCCACCCTCACCAACCTCCTCCATGTGGGCGGCACCTTCAGTTCCGGCAACATGACCCTCAACGGGGTCTCCATCAACAATAACGGCGCCACACCGGTCGCCCTTGTGAAAAGTGGCGTGAACAGCATCCTGGACCTCCGCTCTCTGGCCTCCAGCAACTACACCGGGGGTCTCTCCATCCTGGAGGGCACGGTGCTGGTTAATAATGCCAACCAGCTCGGCACCGGACGCACCTACATTGACTTCAACAGCAGCCGCCTGCGGATCACCAGCAACCTCACCGCCACCAACCCGATTCGGGCCCGTGGGGATCGCTTCGGGAACAACGGCAGCTTCTCGACCATCGAGGTCGATGCCAACCAGACCGCCACCTTCCAGGGCCTGGCCGACGGCGGCACCTTCCAGAAATCGGGCAACGGCACCCTGCGGTTCCTGCCCACCAGCACGCCATCTCTGGGCACCCAGTGGGGTGCGCGGGTCGTTTCCGGAAACTTCATCTTTTCAGCTCCCCCAAGCGCTACGGCCGCCGGCGGAACCCCGACCAGCCTCAGCCTGGAAGTCGGCGACGGCACCGCCGCCAACCTCTACATCAACTACCTCTCCGTCTTCGGCGTTGATGTGCCCCAGAACCGCTCCGGATTCGGCCGCTTCCAGTCCAACACAAACTCCAATCTCGACCTCGCCATCGACAGCGGCAAGGTGCTCCGGTTCTTCAGCCAGGGCGTCGGTTCCCAGATCAACGGCAATGTGACCAAGCTGGGCGAGGGCGGGATCATCTTCGGCGGCACCTCCTCCGGCACCCCGGGGACCGGCTCCGGCACCGTGAACGTTAGGGAAGGCACCGTTCAGTGGGGCGGGCTGGCCGTGGGCGCAACGGATGGCCAGGACTCGAGCATGCCCGACGTCACCGTGAAAGTGCAGGCTGGCGGCACTGCTCAGTGGGCCAATCTCAGCGGCACCCAGCGCACGCACGTGGCCCCGCTCTTCATCAACGACGAAAACCTCGGCGGCACCGCCCGCATCGCTGGCATGCCGCACGCAGGGAATATCACCTGGAATGGTTCGCTGACGATCGGCGGCGGTTACTCTGGCCTGGATGGATCCACCCGGCCCGTGGCCGCGACGACCTCCTTTAGCCCGGGCGCATCCAACGTGGTCTCCGTGCTCTCAGGCTCCACCCTGGCGATCGAAGCCGGCGCCACCCTCAACGCCGGCGGCGCCAATGATGCGTTCACGGACGACGTCGATCCCACCATCCACGTCAATGTTACCGACAACAGCGGGACGCTCGGGATCACCCAGGGCACCAAGCACGTGGACGGCTTGCAGGGGCCGGGGACGCTCAATATCACCGGCAACGCCACCCTCCGGGTCGGCAACGATTCCGCCACCGACTTCGCACAGGGGAGCATCAACATCTCCAGCGGCACTCTGACCAACGACTGGGGCTCGAATGCCACAGGGACCCTCGACGTCGCGGGCGACATCGTATTGGGCAACCCGGATGCCGCGCCGGTCCCGACCAACGGCAACCTGTTCATCACTACAGGAGTCAACGCCTCGAACCTGAATCTCCAGCGTGGCCTGGTGCAGGTGGGTGGCACGCTCGCGCTGGCCAATACCCTGATCGTCGGCACCGGTGCCAACCCGGGCGTCGTCACCGCCACTACGGTCACCCTCAACGCCGGCAACCTCAACAACGGCTCGATCACCACCGGCACCCTCACGGGCACTGGAGGTGCCGCAGCGTTCACAGAAGCCGCCGCCGGCAACCTCACCGTCAACGGCACCATGTCCGGTTTCGACAGCATCACCCTGAACGGCCTGGCCAACACCGGGGCGATCACCGGCCCCTCATTCACCACCATCGGCACCACCGGCAACGTTTCCACCGGGTCTATCCAGACCAACTCGCTCACGGTCAACGGCCTCGCTGCGGTGACGGGTTCGGGCAACAGCAGCACCCCAACCCTCGTGCTCGGCGGAAACTCCACCCTGAACAAGTCGGGCAATGGCACGCTCACCATCAACAACACCCTGACCGCCGCCCCCGGCGCGACCATCAACGTCTCTGCGGGCCAGGTGCATTTCGATGTGGGCGGAGGAAGCAGCAACCTGCTTGTCAACGCCTCGGGAACCGGCGCCTTGTTCCTGGACGCCGTGAATCTCCTGCCCAATACCGTGACACTCAACGGCGGCGCCCTCCATGGCAACGGCAGCTCCAGCGTCGCCAACAACGTCGTGTCGAACAACGGCACCATCACCGTGGCCACCAACGGCACCCTCGTTCTGCCAGACACGCTGTCCGGAACCAACCTCCTGAAAAACGGCGCGGGCACCCTCGAACTGCAGGGCAACAACACCCTGGCCGGCACCGTCACTGTCGACCTCGGCCGCCTCCTGCTCACCGCGCCAACCCAGCTTGCCGGGAATATCACCGTCAACGGAAACGGCACTCTGGCCGGCAGCGGCACCGTTGCAGGCGATATCTTCAACAACGGCGGCGTCGTCAGCGTCGGAGCCCCTCTAGGCCTGATCAACGCCGGCAGCTTCACCCAGTCCGGAGCCGGCACGCTGAACATCGAAATCAACGGCGCTCCGGGAAGCCCGTCGCTCTGGGATCGGATCGTGGCCACCGGGGCCGCCGCGGTTAACGGCATCCTCAACATCATGTTCGACAACAGCCTCGTGACCACCGTCGGCGATGCCTGGAAGTTCATCACCTCCGGAAGCCGCACGGGCAACTTCACCACGGTGAACATCACCGCGCCCGGCAACCTGACGTCGTCCGACTTCTCGATCAACTATCTCGCCGATGGCGTGGAAGTCGCGCGAATCGCGGTTTCCGCGAGCTACGACACCTGGAAGCTGACTTACTGGCCGTCGCCCGACTCGAACGACGACTGGAACGATGATCCTGATTTCGACGGCAACATCAACCTGATCGAGTACGCGTTCGGCACAGATCCGCTCACGCCCGACACGCTTCCGATCACCACCAGCATCACCAACAACGCCGGTAATGATTACCTGACCCTCACCTACACCCGCCCGGGCGCCGCCAACATCCGCGGCGACTTGGCCTACACCGTGAAGCGCACGACGAACCTGACCAGCAGCACGAACCTGACCTCCGACGCCCCGACCGGTGTGGATCCCGAAACCGTCGTGACTCGCTCCAGTTCCATCTACGGAACGGTGAACGGCGAGTTCCTCGAGGTCTTCGTCGAGTTCACCATCGCCCCGGCTCCGTAAAGCGGTCGTTCGGCGCTCCGTTGTAGCCGGGCGCGGTGAGCGCTCCGTTGTAGCCGGGCGCGGTGAGCACTCCGTTGTAGCTGGGCGCGGTGAGCACTCCGTTGTAGCCGGGCGCGGTGAGCCCGGTGCTCGCATGGCGTAGGATCGGACAGGGATCGCAGAGCGGGGTCACCGCCCCCGTCTACAGCGGAAAGCGGATGCCGCCAGGCGAACGCACTCGGCTCGGCCCTCCGTTGTAGCCGGGCGCGGTGAGCCCGGTGCTCGCGTGGCATAGGATCGCGGACAGGGATCGCAGAGCGGGGTCACCGCCCCCGCCTACAGCGGAAAGCGGAGGCCGACAGGCGACGTGCTCGGTTCGCGCTCCGTTGTAGCCGTGCTCGGTTCGCACTCCGTTGTAGCCGGGCGCGGTTCGCACTCCGTTGTAGCCGGGCGCGGTGAGCCCGGTGCTCGCGTGGCGTAGGATCGCGGACAGGGATCGGAGAGCGGGGTCACCGCCCCCGTCTACAGCGGAAAGCGGATGCCCGAAGGCGACGCGCTCGGTTCGCCCTCCGTTGTAGCCGGGCGCGGTGAGCCCGGTGCTCGCGTGGCGTGGGAT
>Ga0163150_10006329_pt1 | contig 14556 bp, 12 predicted proteins | sample OliLakLV19P2IB_FD_148628 | JGI IMG/M metagenome (GOLD analysis project Ga0163150, IMG submission 148628) | Freshwater microbial mat bacterial communities from Lake Vanda, McMurdo Dry Valleys, Antarctica - Oligotrophic Lake LV.19.P2.IB | ecosystem: Environmental > Aquatic > Freshwater > Lake >...
CCCCGCCCCCATCCTCCAGCCCGCAACACTTGTCCACGGAGAACCACGCTTGGATCAGTTCGTCATCAACGGCGGTTCCCGCCTCTGCGGCCGGCTCACGGTCAAAGGCTCCAAGAACGCGACCCTGCCCCTCATGGCCGCGGCCTTGCTCACGGATCGGCCTGTCGCGCTCGGCGATGTGCCTGACCTTGCCGACATCCGCAACATGCAGCGGCTGCTCGGGGAGCTGGGATGCAAGATCGAGTTCGCCCCCGGTGCCGGCCCGGCGACCGCGGGCGGCTCGATGACGATTCACTCGTGCGATGAGAGCCAGAGCCACGCCCGCTACGACATCGTGCGCACCATGCGGGCCAGCATCTGCGTGCTGGGTCCCATGCTCGCCAAGCGCGGCTTCGCCCGCATCTCGATGCCCGGCGGGTGCGCCATCGGCGACCGGCCGGTCGATCTGCACCTCCGCGGTCTCGAAGCCCTGGGTGCGAGGATCAGCCTGCACCAGGGGGACATCGTTGCGAGCGTGCCTGGGATCGGCGGTGGCGGGGGGGCGGCGACTTTCGGACGGCTCAAGGGCGCGCGCATCTTCCTCGGCGGGCCGATGGGATCGACGGTGCTGGGCACGGCCAACGTCATGTCGGCCGCGGCGCTTGCGGATGGGCAGACGATCATCGAATCGGCCGCGTGCGAGCCGGAAGTGGTCGATCTGGCGAGGCTGCTGACATCGATGGGGGCGCGCATTCGCGGCGCGGGCTCGCCCCGCATCATCATCGACGGTGTCGAGAGCCTCGGCGGCGCGCAGCACCGCGTGATCCCCGACCGCATCGAGGCCGGCACCTACCTCTGCGCCGCGGGCATGACCAACGGCGACATCACGCTGGACAACTGCCCGATGGATGCGCTGATGGCCGCCGTCGACGTGTTACAGCGCATCGGCATGAACATCGCGATCGAGGGAGGCAGCGCCGATCCGATGCGCGTCAGCGCCCGCGTCACCTGCTCGCGCGTGCTCAAGCCCGCGGAGATCACCACCCAGCCGCACCCGGGATTCCCGACCGATTTGCAGGCCCAGATGGTGGCGCTGCTCTGCCTGGCCGACGGCAACTCGATCGTCACCGAGCGCATCTATCCCGAGCGTTTCCTGCATGTGGCCGAGCTCAGCCGCATGGGCGCAAAGATCGTCCGGCAAGGCCCGACCGCCGTCGTCACCGGGGTCCGCAAGCTCGTCGGCGCTCCGGTCATGGCCAGCGACCTCCGCGCCAGCGCCTGTCTGGTCATCGCCGGACTCGCGGCCGAAGGCCAAACCATCGTCCATCGCGTGTATCACCTTGATCGCGGCTACGAGCAGATGGAAGACCGCCTGCGCTTGCTCGGCGCGAATATCGAGAGGGTGAAAGAGGCAAACCCTACGGCGGCCGCGGCTGAGACCGTGGCGGTGTGACGGGACTTGCCTCGGCCTTTTCGACCCGACTCGCCATTCCACGTTCCGAGTCTTTCCCCAAGGACCGCTCTCTCGGGCAAGCACGTTCACTCGACGACGACGTGCGGCCGAAGCTTCTCGATGGTTTTGGCCCCGATGCCGCGCACGCGCCCGAGGTCTTCCACGCGCGCGAAAGGCGCGCGGGCCCGCTCGGCGAGGATTCGATCGGCAAGCGCGGGGCCGACGCCGGGGAGCAGTTCGAGTTCGGGCTTGGAAGCGGTGTTGATGTTGATCCTGATGGCGATCTGCGCCGCGACCGACGCTTTGAGCGGATGGATCGCGGGTGCGTCCGGCTCGGGCAAGAAATCCCGCGATGGACGATGAGGCACGCGATCCATTCGCCACGGCATCGACCCGCGGATGATCGAGTACGACAATCCCGCGACGGTTGCGCCGCCGAGCATCAGCACGGCGAGCCACTTGGCGGGTCCGGGGGTCCAGTCGGGCTGCGGGGGCACGCTGTAGAGTCTACAGAATGCCGATGGTCGGCATAGCGGGGAGTGCGAGCGGGCTTTGCCTGGCGCGGATGGCCTGGCGGATCTCCGCCAACCGCCAGAGCGCCGGCTTCGCGCCGCCCGCGGCCTCGATCAGGCCGTCGAACTTGTTGTCGGCGGGCTTGGTCGGTTCGTACAACTCGTTCCAGCAGACGCTGTGAACGAAGGGCTTGCTGGCCGCGATGGCCAGAGCGCTGGTCATCCACGCGACCTGCGACCGCGGGCTCCACTGCTCGCGCCAATAGCCGGGGTCCATCTTCGCGTCGATGCCGAGCGAGTCGGCATCCGGCGGCCGACTGGGCACGCCGACGGCGGCCACGCTGAGCGGGCGCTCCAGCGCCGCGTAGCGATCCAGCAACGCGCTCAGGGCCAGCATGTCGCGGGTGCTGTGGCCCTGCTCGGGTTGGCCCATCTCGACGCGGATCGCGTAAAGGTCAGGGTTCACTCCGGCCTGAGCGACCATCTCGGCATACATCAGGGGCGGAACGGCGCGGGTGCTGTCGGCGAAGTACTCGCCCCAGGGCTGGTCGATCTGCACCTGCACCTTCGCGCCCGGCTGCAGCTTGCGCACCACCATCACCACCAGCCGCGTCAGATCCATCACCTGCTCGAAGCTGAGCGCGAAGTTGCTGGCGACGTGCAGGCCGCTGACCACCGTCCATGTCCCGACGGTGCGCCGGTAGCGCGTCACCAGATTCTTCACATGGTCGTACACCAGCTCGCGCAGGGTCTCGTAGTCGTGCTCCCAGATGTACAGCCACTCGGGCACGCAGCCCCGGCGAAAGTCGATGATCGGTCCGCCGACGATGGGCAGCCGCGCCTGCCGCACCGCCCACTCGATCCAGCGGTCGGTCTTGCCGAAGAGGTATTTGCCCTCCGTCGGTTCCATATCGACCCAGCGCATGGGCATGCATATGAAGTCGGCCGCGAGCGCCGCCGCCTTCTGCATGGCAGGGCTGAAAATCTCGGGGTTGATCGCGATACCGATCTGCGGCGGGGTTGGCAGGATGACGCCGACGGTGCCGAGCAGCGCGCTGCGGCTCTCCGCGGCCTCGTGGTCGGTGATGGCGTTGGCGGGCGCGGCGATCTTGGCGGCCGCGGCCGCGAGCTCGCCGCTCATGCGCTTGGCAAACTGCCCGCGGGCCTGCGTCTGGGTCACCAGCTCGCCGGATTCGAGAGCGAGCGCGAGGGCGAGCCGGGCCAGCCGATCGGCCTCGGGGGTGTAGGGCGTTCCGCCCGAGCCGCCGCCGTTGCGGCCCACTTCGGCATGGGCCACCAGCGCCTTGGTGAACGCCTGACGAGCCTGCTCGAAGGTGGCCATGCCGGGGTCGTCGGGAGGCAGATCGAATAAGGCCCAGTCCTCGAGCTTGTTGAGCACGAGCATCAAACGATGGCGGGCCAGTTCGAGGCTGAGGAGGTACGGCTTCTCGCGTTCGGGCAGCAGGCAAGTCTGAAGCGTGATGACACCGGCCCGGGCCACGGGGAACTGCAGGCTGAGGCCGGCCGATTCGACGGTGCGCTTCTCGCAGCGAATGGACCAGACACCCGTGCCTCCGCCCCCACCACCACCGTCGCCCCCTCCACTGCCGGTTCCTGCAACCACCCGCACGTCGGCCTGGATCGGCACATCATCGGCACCGAACATGTGCGCGTGGCGCAGAATGAAACCATGCCCGCCCGCGGGCGCGCCGGGATGTTCATTCGGCAGATCGAAGACAACGAAGCTGATCATCCGCGCCGCCGACCTCCGTATGCCCGGGAGAGCCGGACGCGGACGGAGCGCCGGGGGGCAAGTGGGCAGGATAGCGGGGGCGGAGAATATTTGCACGGCGGTCGGAAGGTGTTCGGAGATGGGCAGGAGCGGGAACGGCGGGCGTGCGAGGTATCATGGTCAAATGACCACCAAGCACGCGGAAGAGGGGACCGGAAACGGTTGTTTGGATGCGGGGGCGGCGGCTTTCGCTGGCCCGGCCGCGGCCGACCTGAAACTCCCCCTCGTACGCCGCGGCAAGGTGCGCGATGTGTACCGGTTGCCGGATCGGGGCGACGGCGGGCGGCTCCTCATGGTGGCCTCCGATCGAGTGTCGGCATTCGACGTGGTGATGCCCACGGCGATCCTCGGCAAGGGGGTTCTGCTCACGGCGATCGCGGCCTGGTGGTTCGGGTTTGTCGAGCAGCGGAGGCTGGCGGAGACGCACCTGATCTCGACGAGCGTGGATGATGTGCCGGCGGAAGTGCTGGCCGGTGGCGCTCGCGAATATCTGGCGGGGCGCGCGACGATCGGGCGCGAGTGCCAGGTCATCCCGGTCGAGTGCGTCGTGCGCGGCTATCTCGAAGGGTCGGGGTGGAAGGAATACCAGCAGACCGGTGCCGTCTGCGGCGAGAAGCTGCCGCGGGGCCTGCGGCAATGCGACCGGCTGCCCGAGCCGATCTTCACGCCCGCGACCAAGGCCGCGGTCGGGCACGACGAAAACATCTCGTTCGATCGCGCGGCCGAGATGGTGGGCCTGGAGACGATGGCGGCGCTGCGCGAGATGTCGCTGGCCATTTACAAGGCCGCGGCCGCGCACGCGCTGTCGCGCGGGATCATCATCGCGGATACCAAGTTCGAGTTCGGGATTCCGATGGACGACCTATCGCGGCAGGGACGCGCGTGGGTGCAGCCGATGCTGATCGATGAGACGCTCACGCCCGACTCCTCTCGCCTGTGGCCGGCCGATGCGTACAGGCCGGGCGGGCCGCAGAAGAGCTTCGACAAGCAGTTTCTACGCGAGTATCTGGAAGAACTCGTCGCGGCCGGCGCGTGGGACAAGACGCCGCCCGGGCCGGAACTGCCGGCGCGCGTGGTGGAGGGGACGCTGGCGCGGTATCGGGAGGCACGAGAGCGGCTCTGCGGCTGACGCGGTCCGCCCGCGACCGAAGAAACCGGCTTCCGGGAAACACGATACAGTCTGGCATGACGCTTCTCCTCGCCGCATTCGTTTCGTTTTCCGTCGTCGCTGTCGATCCACCGGCGGATGAAAAGGTTGGTGCGCTCTCGACGAACGGGGTGGCGCTCGCGGATATGTCGAAAGTGAAGGTCGAGACGGTGCTGGAAGGACTGCAAGTGCCGTGGGCGATTGCGTGGACGGGGGCGGATCGGATGCTGGTGAACGAGCGGCCGGGGCGGGTGCGCGTGGCGACGCTCAAAGACGGCAACTGGGCACTGCGCGAGAAGCCCTTGTACAACGTGCCGGACCTCAAGGTCCGCCGCGGCGGGGAGATCGGGCTGGAAGGACTGTGCGTCCACCCGAACTACGCGGACAACAAGTTTGTGTACATCGCGTATGGGTCGAGCGACAACGATGTGCGAGTGGTGCGGCTGAAGGACACCGGTGACGAGCTGATCGAGCCGAAGGTGATCATCGACAAGATCCCGGCGGCCGCGAACCATGCCGGGTGCAGGCCGGCATTCGGGCCTGATGGGAAGCTGTATGTGACGTGCGGGGACTCGACCAATCGCAAACTCGCGCCGGATCTGAAGTCGATCGCGGGCAAGACGCTGCGGCTGAACGACGACGGAACGATTCCTTCGGACAATCCGTTCGTGGGCAAGGGCGATGGCGTCCGCGAGGAGATTTTCTCGTACGGGCATCGCAACGCGCAGGGGATCGACTGGCAGCCAGGCAGCAACCTGATGTTCCAATCGGAGCACGGGCCGACGGGCGATGGCGCGCCGCAGGGTGCCGATGAGGTGAACATTGTCGAAAGGGGGCGCGACCTGGGGTGGCCTGAGGCCTGGGGCAAAAAACCCAAGGAAGGCGCGGATGGACCGATCGTGCTGTGGGAGAAGGCCACCGCGCCCGCGAGCGGGTGTTTCTACAAGGGTGAGGTGATTCCGGCACTCGCGGGGCAGTTCCTGGTCGGGTGCCTCGGCGGCTTGCGCTCAGACCCGGAGCCCGGGATCTACGCGATCAAGTTGGCTGGACGCAAAGTGGTGGGGCAGGAGCGGTGGGCAACGACGTTCGGGCGCATCCGCGAGGTCGCGGTGGGGCCAGATGGGTGGGTGTACTTCTCGACGTCGAACAAGGACGGACGCGGAAAGGCGATGGAGGGGGATGATCGGGTGATGAGGATGGGCCGGGGGAAGTGAGTGGTGATTGCGAAAACTGGGGTGGCGTGAAGTCTCCCCCAGCCCCCGCTATCAGCGAGGGGGACCGGAGTAAGGCATGAAGAAGTTTGCAGCGGTCGTTGCGGTTGCGGTCGTGGTGAGCGGACTGATGGGATGCGCATCGACCGGGATCGCCATGCGCGAGAAGGTGTTTGGACAGGCCAAGCGCGACCAGTTGGTGAATCGGGTGCAGGATGCGAGGGACAGCCAGGAATCCGCCAAGAAACAGTTTCAATCGGCGCTGGATGAGTTCATCGCGGTGACGGGAGCAGGGGCGGACGCGAAGGTCGCCGACCTGGAAGCGCGGTACAAGCGGCTCAAGAGCGAATACGACCGGAGCGAGTCGCGGGCGGGTGCGGTGCGCGACCGGATCGCGAGCGTCGAGAATGTGGCGTCGGCGCTGTTCAAGGAGTGGAAGGCCGAAACCGAGCAGTACAGCTCGGCGCAGCTCAAGGCCGCAAGCCAGCAGCAACTCGATGAGACGCGAGCGCGATACGACCAGCTCGCGGGCGCGATGAAACAGGCCGCCGGGAAGATGGACCCGGTGCTGCTGGCGTTCATGGACCAGGTGCTGTTTCTGAAGCACAACCTGAATGCGCGGGCGATCGCGAGCCTGCAGGGAATGGCAAGCCAGATTCAGATGGATGTGGGCGGGTTGATCCGCGACATGGAGGCGGCGATCAACGAGGCAAACAGCTTTATTTCGCAGATGAAGGATGCGGAGTAACAATCGGGTGACGTCTACGCTCGAACGACGGCCCGACTCGGGTTGTCGGCTTGCAACGAAGCCAGCGTCGGGTAGTCGGTGTATCCGCTCTCCATCGGTCCGGCTCCGTGCCAGTAATACGTCTTCGGATCGGGCACATTGAGCGGGATGTCGCGGTGGCCATCCGCCACTGCGCGGAAGCGTTCGACCAGGTCGGGGTTGGCGATGTAAGCAACTCCGTAGGCGATGGCATCGGCGTGGCCGCGGCGGATGTAGTCGTTGCCTTTGTCGAAGGTGAAGCCGGAGTTGGTGATGACGGGGTGACGGGTCAGCGGCTTGAAGAAGTCGACGGGGATGGGTTGGTCGGCGACGGCTTGCTCCGGGCCAGGCTTGAGGTCGGCGGCCATGATCTCCATGATGTGGAGGTAGGCCAAAGGGAGCGCATCGAATGCGGCCACGAGGTGGCCGAAGGTGCCGCGCGGGTCGGAATCGCGCATGTCGCCGAACGACCCGCTGGGCGACAGACGGACGCCCACGCGCCCCGGACCCCAGACATCGACGAGCGCTTGGGCCGCTTCGAGGTGGAAGCGGGCGCGGGCGGCGATGCCGCCGCCATATTCGTCGGTGCGGGCGTTCACGCCGTCGCGAAGAAACTGATCGAGCAGGTAGCCATTGGCACCGTGAAGCTCGACACCGTCGAAGCCCGCATCGAGGGCGCACCGCGAGGCGTGCCGATAATCGGCGAGAACGCCGCGGATCTCGGGGATCGTCAGTGCGTGGGGAACGGGGTATGCCGACTTGCTGCCATCGGGGAGCGTGCATTGGCCGGTCTTCGGGGCGGGCGACGAACTGACGGGCGGGCCGCCGCCCGGCTGATAGGCGTTGTGCGAGACGCGCCCGACGTGCCAGAGCTGGCAGAAGATCCGCCCTCCGGCAGCGTGAACGGCTGTGGTGACGAGCCGCCACCCGGCGATCTGCTCTGGGGTGAAAATGCCGGGGGTGTTTCGATAGCCCTGGCCCTGCTGCGAGATCTGGGTGGCTTCGGAAATGAGCAGGCCCGCGCTGGCACGCTGGGCGTAGTAGCGGGCGTTGAGGGCGTGCGGGACACCGCCGGGGTGCGCGCGGCAGCGCGTGCACGGGGCCATCACGACCCGGTTGGGGATCGCAATCGAGCCGAGTTCGAGCGGCGAAAACAAATGGGGCATGTGGCGAACGTTCCGAATCTACGCGGCGGCCGGGTTGTGCGGGTCGAAGGAAAACTCAAGCGAGCGCGGGAACTCCGGTTTGCCTTTGCCACGCGGAGAACTGGCCGATGTGGTAGGCCTCGTGGCTGGTGAGCAGGTGCGTGAGAAGATGAGCGCAGGTCTTGATGGGCGTTCCCTCGAAGATGGGCAGAGGGGGCGGGGCACCGAGTGCTGCCGCGTCGGCGCGGGGCGCGAGCGCGATGACGCGCTCGTGGCCGTCAACGACGGCTTTCAGAAGTTCATCGGTGCCGGGGGACGGAGCGCCCTCGGCGATGATCGCGGAGCCGGGGCCGAAGAACTCGTGCCACTGGGGGGAGCAGGTTCCCTTTCCGCCCAGCAACTGGGTGGCGTAATCGGTGGCGATGGCAAGATGGCCCAGGATCCAGCGGGGTGTCTGGCCCTGGCCGTTGATCTGTCGGCCCAGATGCTCGGGGTTGAGTTCGCCGGCAAACCTGCGGAGGATCTGCAGGTTGAAGGCGTAGATTGCGAGTTCGTTTTCGTACATGGGGCGCTTCTCACATGGATGGGTGCGCGTGGTTCAACCGAGGTCGTTGTCGAGGATGAGCCGGTAGCGAGCCTTGCCCTCGTGCAGGTGGTGCAGGGCTTTGGATGCCTCGCTCATGCGGAAGGATTCGGTGACGGGCGCAATCTTGTGGCGAGCGCAGAAGTCGAGCATGAGCTGGGTGGTCGCGGGGCTGCCCAGCGGGGAGCCGGAGATGGACTTCTGTCCCGAGATGACCGGGAACATGTGCGAGCCGACCGGCGACGGCGGCACGCCGACGAAGTGCAACCTGCCCTTGGGGGCGAGGGCTTCGATGAAAGCGCCCCAGTTGAGATCGGCGTTGGCCGTGACGAGGATGAAGTCGAGCGTGCCCTTGATCTTCGCCATCGCGGCATCGTCGCGCGAGCTGACGGCCTGGTGCGCGCCGAGCCGCTTGACCTCGTCGGCCTTCCCGGAACTCGAGGTGAACGCGGTCACGTCGCACCCCCACTTGTTGAGGAACTGGAGCGCGAGGTGGCCCAGACCGCCGATGCCCACGACACCGACGCGGTCGGTCGGCTGAATGTCGTTCTGCACGATGGGGTTGAAGACGGTAATGCCGCCGCACAGCAGCGGGCCGGCCTTCTTCAGATCGATGCCTTCGGGCAGTGGGCTGGCCCAGGCCCAGTGGCAACGGACGCGCGAAGCAAACCCGCCGTAACGACCGACGATCGTCTGCTCGCTCGTGGGGCAAAGGTTGTGGTCGCCGCCCATGCACTGTCGGCAGGTCATGCACGAGCCGCTGTACCAACCCAGGCCGACAGTCTGGCCGACCTTGACGTTCTTGGCTTGCGGCCCGGCCGCGGCGATGGTGCCGACGACCTCGTGACCCGGCACAAGCGGGTAAGCGGTCAGTTGCCAGTCGTTGTTGAGCATCGAGAGGTCGCTGTGGCAGACGCCGCAGGTCTGCACCGCGATCTCGACCTGCTCGGGGCCGAGGGGGCCGAGGTCGATATCGCCTTTGGTGAGTTCGCCGCCGGCTTTGGAGGCGATCATGGCGGGGGTTTTCACGAGGAGGCTCCTGGCGCGGCTCGACCGCGATAAACGCGAAGAGAGAACTCAGACGAAGGGGAACGGGCGGAGAACATCAGAGAAGAGAAGCGGGTTCGATCCGAACAGACTGAGAGCCGACTCTACCTGTATTGCATCGGACTCGCTCTGCTGGCCTCCGCGCTCTCCGATTTCTCAGAGTTCCTTCTTCGAGCCGCGGGACCATTGCCAAGCGGCTTCGTGTCGGTGGCAGCCGCGGGACGGGTTACGGCACGGTGAACCCGCCATCGACCTTGAGGTCGTGGCCGGTGATGAACGAGCTGGCGCTGCTGAAGAGGAAGAGCACCGCACTCGCGATTTCGTCGGGTGTGCCGATGCGTCCGATGGGGTGCAGGCCGGTCATGTAGGTCATGGTCTCGGGCTGGCGGTTGCCGGTGAAGCGGTCGAGCATGTCGGTGTCGATGGCCGCGGGCGAGACGGCGTTGACGCGGATGCCCTGGCGTGCGACTTCGAGCGCGGCCGACTTGGTAAGCCCGAGTACGGCGTGCTTGCTGGCGATATAGATGCCGACGCCGGCCATGCCGACGGAGCCGGCGATGGAAGCGTTGTTGACGATGGAAGCTCCGCCGCGCGAGGCCGCGCCGGCGGCGAGCATCGCCTTGATCTGGTGCTTCATGCTGAGCAGGACACCCAGCACGTTGATGTCAAAGGTCTTGCGGTATTGCTCGGCGGTGGAATCGGCGACGTTAATGCCGCCGAGCTCGATGCCGGCGTTGTTGAAGGCGAGGTCGAAGCGACCGCCGCCCAGCTTGGATGACTCGGCGACGGCGCGCTCGATGTGCTTCTCGTCGGTCACGTCGCCCCGCACGAAGAGCCCCTTCACGCCGAGCTTGCGGATCTGCTCGGCGACGGCCTCGCCTTCATTTTCGCGGCGGCCGGTGACGACGACATTGGCACCGGCCTTGGCCGCGGCCAGCGCGGTAGCCTTGCCGATTCCGCCTGTGCCGCCCGTGATGAGGGCGGTCTTTCCCTTGAGGTCGAACATCGCACGTTCCTTTCGAGGTATCCAAGCTTGCCGATTCAGAGTATCGACGAATGTCTATATGTCAAGGGAGGTGAAAGGGCCGCGTATACGAACGGGGTGCGAATCATCGGCGAGCGCGAGGCTTGCGAACGCCCGTTCGGGGGGGCGTGGCGGCAGGGACGTTCTTTGCGGCCGAGATTCGAGCGGGCTTCTTCGCTGGCGGTGCCGAAATAGCCGCGGCGTAGGCGGAAAGGATGCGCTGGTTGGCCGCGAGCACGCAGAAAGGGCCGTCCTTGCGGGGAATGGCCAAACCAGAATCGATCAGCAGGCCGATGTGGTGGGAAATGGTGGGCTGGGTGAGCGTGAAGAGCGCGCAGAGCTGGGAGCAGTTGAGTTCGCCGGCCGCACGGATGGCCTGGAGCATCTGGTGGCGCGTGGGGTCGGCGAGAGCCTTGGCGATTTTGACGAGCTGGGAGGTGTTCATCGACCGGGATCTATACGCCGGTTATGGCGGCGCGGAGGTATGAGAGCATCAATGGAAAACGGGAGTTCGGGTGGCAATAAGCCCACCCCTGACCCCTTCCTCAGGGAGGGGGATTTGAAGCGGCGGAGAGCGCGTCATCGATGTTCGCGGCAAAGGCATCCGCACCGAGGCCGTGCCAGGCGCTTTTCGCTTCGCCGCAGAAAGCGCAGCCGCCGATCAGGATCCGCGGGCAGCGCGGGCCGAGCGATTCGCGCAGCGTGCGGATGGTGGATTCCAGCGTGGGCAACTGCGCGACCAGTGCGGCCGAGAGCGCGATGAGGTCGGCGCGGAAGTCGGTCGCGGCGATCACCAGCTCATCCGCGGGAACGCTCGCGCCGAGATAGATGGCTCGCCAGCCGGCAATATCGAAAAAATCAGCCAGCAGGCGGACGCCGAGATCGTGGGTATTGCCCTCGACGGCCGCGACCAGCACAACGCGCCCGTCGCGCGGGCGGCGCTTGGCGAGCGGGAGGAGCTGCGACATCACCATCAGCGTCGCGGCCGTGGCAAAGTGCTCTTCGGCGATGTTGATCTCGGCGAGGTGCCACATGCGCCCGAGTTCCTGCTGAACGGGGACGAGGATGTCGAGATAAGCGCTGCGCACGGAGATGCGCTCGTGGTGGACGGCATCGATCACGACGGCCGCGGCGGCGAGGCGGTCGCCTTCGAGAAGATGAAGCAGATAGGCGGCGGCGAGCTTGCCGTGGGGCGAGGCGTTGCTGAGGGTGGTGGGCGGCGATGAGTGCGGAGCGTCGAGGGTGCGGAGCGCATCGGCGATGTAAGCGTCGACGAGCGGGGCATCCTCGGGCGGGACTTCGCGCGCAAGTACCGTGCGGAGCACGGCAAGGCTGTCGCCGAGGTCATCGATTGGTGCGCCTCGGGCGAGGAAAGCGGCGCGGGCCCAGGAAATCTGCGCTACGAAGATCTCGGGGCGTTCGGAGAAAAGCGCGGCCGCGAGATCGACGAGACGGCCGCGGTAGGCATGCGCCCACTTCTCGCGGGGCAGCGGCTGATAGCGCAGCGCGAGGCCGGGGTGGGCGGCGACAAGCTTGGCCGCGGCAATCTCTGAAAGCGCCGGGGCGCGGGCGGTGAGCAGCTCGGCGACGAATCGGGCTTGGAAGCCGGGTGGCGCGGGAAGGGCGGAGTCGAGATCGGACTCGGGCATGTAGGGCTGTTCGCTGGCGGGGCGAAGTGGATGCTGACAGAATGAAACGGTCAAAACGTGCAGCACCGCGCACCTCGCGGTGAAGCCGCGATGCGGGCTTCATTGGAACTTGCGCTCCCGGCTGCCTTACACCGCGGCGGCTTGGGCCACTCGGAGGTTCACGCTAGCGTTGCGCGCCCGGCGCGGTGTCAGGTCAGCCGTCTGGTCCATCAGCGCTTTCTGGGTTTCGCCAAACGCCTCGCCGAAGCGGAAGAGACGGAAGCTGTTGCCGATGACGAAGACATCGCCGACGACGTGGTAGAGCGCGGCACCGAGCAGAGGCAGGAAGCCGGTGGCCGCGACGACCAGGCCGACAATGGAGATCACGATCGACGCCGCGATGTTCTGGGCGACGATGGTCCTGGTGCGCCGGCTCAGCTCGATGAGGAATGGCACGCGCGAGAGGTCGTCGTTCATGAGCGCGATGCCCGCCGAGTTGGCGGCGATGTCGCTCCCGCCGAGGCCCATCGCCACGCCGATGTCGGCCGCGGCAAGTGACGGGCCGTCGTTGATGCCGTCGCCGACCATGAGCACGCGCCGGCCGCTGCGCACCATGTCCTGGATCTGGTTGTGCTTCTCTTCGGGGTGGCACTCGGCCTCGACGCGGTCGACGCCGACCGAGCGGCCGACCCGCTCGGCGACGCTGAGGCGGTCGCCGGTGAGGATGTCGATCTGTCGGATGCCCAGCTCGCGAAGGCGGCTGACGACGTTGCGGGCGTTGGGGCGGACGCGGTCTTCGAGGCCCACCACACCGAGGTAGCGCCCGTCGCGCACAACATGGACGCCCGACATGCCCTCGATGCGGGCCTCGACGGCGGCGATCTGGTCGCGGATGCGCGGGAAGGTCTCCAGCAGCCAACTCGCGCGACCGACGCACACCTCGCCCATGCTGGTGCGGGCCTTGATGCCGCGACCGTGGATCTCTTCGTAGTCGGTAGAGCCGTCCGGGGTGACGCGGGCCGCCGCGGCCGTGGACATGATCGACTTGGCCAGCGGGTGGGTGCTGTGCTGCTCGCCATTGACGGCGGCCTGGAGCAGTTCGACACCTTCCACACCCTCTGCGGGCACGAGGCGCGACACGGCAAACTTGCCGGTGGTGATGGTGCCGGTCTTGTCCATCACGACCGCATCGATGCTCGCGGCCTGCTCGAGGTAGTTGGTCTTCTTGATGAGGATGCCGAGGCGTGCGGCCGACGCGAACGCCGCAACCATGCTGAGCGGGCTGGCGAGCAGGAGCGCCGACGGGCAGGCGACCACCAGCACCGTGATGGCGCGGTCAATATCCTTGGTCATAAACCAGACGATGAACGCGACACTGAGCGTGACCGGGACGAAGAAGCGCGCGACCTGCTCGACCATCAGTTGGCGCGGCGTGCGGCTCATTTCAGCTTCGCGGATGAGCTGCGTGACCTTGCCGATCGTGGTGTCCATGCCGACCTGGGTGGCGCGAAGCTCGATGAGGCTGGAGAGATTGGTCGTGCCGGCGTAGACCGGCTCGCCGGGCTCGACCTCGTGGGGCATCGATTCGCCGGTGAGCGCCGCCTGGTCGATGGTGCTGCGCCCAGTGACAACCACGCCGTCCACGGGCAGGTTGTCGCCGACACGGACGCGGATGATGTCGCCGATTTTGACCTGCGCGAGCGGGACTTCGGTCTCGGTGCCGTTGCGGACAAGGCGGGCGGTGTCGGGGGCGCGGGCGACCAGATCCTGGATGGCCCGGTCGGCACCCCACGCGCGCTGACGGACAAACGAATCGGCCACGAGCAGGATAAACGCCAGGAAGCCGGCCGTGGTGTAATGCTGGTTGGCGAGTGCGGCCAGGATCGCCAGCGCACACAGTGTCGAGGTGGAGGGCTGGCCTTTCCAAAGCTCTTTGGCCGCGGCGACGAAGAGCGGCATGCCCAGCAGGATCGCGCCGATGATCGCCGGCAACTCAGCGACCGACGGGGGGATCGCGCTGCTGAAGACATACTTCGCCAGCACGCTGGCCAGCAGCAGCACGCCGCCGACAAGGTACAGACGCATGTACTGCTCGAGTTTGACGTTGTGATGCGAGCAGCACGCCATGCCGACCGGGTCGCCACCACTCCCACCAGCATCTCCGCCGTGGCCGTGGCCGTGGCCGTGGTCGTGCTTGTGGCTGTGTGGAGCGTGCTTGGAAAGCGGGGCGGCTGCGATCGCACTCATCGAGTGGACTCCGGAAGAGCGG
>Ga0163150_10006330_pt1 | contig 14555 bp, 18 predicted proteins | sample OliLakLV19P2IB_FD_148628 | JGI IMG/M metagenome (GOLD analysis project Ga0163150, IMG submission 148628) | Freshwater microbial mat bacterial communities from Lake Vanda, McMurdo Dry Valleys, Antarctica - Oligotrophic Lake LV.19.P2.IB | ecosystem: Environmental > Aquatic > Freshwater > Lake >...
GCGACTTGGACTGCGCGGAGGTGTACGTGCCGTTCTCGTGGTACGAGCCGATGTGGCTCGAGAATCTCGGGTTCTGCGCCGAGGGTGAAGGCTGGAAGCTGACCGAAGCGGGCGCGACCGCACCCGACGGCGACATCCCGTGGAACCCGTCGGGCGGCGTGCTGTCGTCGAACCCCATCGGCGCGTCGGGCATGGTGCGCTTCGGCGAGGCCGCGCAACAGGTGCGGGGCCGGGCCGGCGACTACCAGGTACCGCTGCGTACCGGGAAGGCGCTCGGTCACGCGTACGGCGGCGGCTCCCAGTTCTTTTCGATGTGGGTCGTCGGTTCCGATAAGCCGTGAACAACCGGGCGCGCGTCGAGGAGCTGATGCGCCTCGCGGGCGCCATGGACACCGACACGCTGCTGACGCACTTCGCGCCGGGCGCGGTGATGGAGTTGCCGTTCGCGCCCGGCTCCATGCCGAAGCGCTACGACGGTATCGACGCGATCCGCGGCTTCATGGAGTTCGCGCGCGACTCGTTCTCGTCGTTCTCGATGACGGTTGACGCGATCCACGAGACGGCCGACCCGAACGTGCTGATCGCCGAGCACCGCAGCGACGGCGTCGTCGCCGCCAACGGCCGCCGCTACGAGAACCGCTACTGCACGGTCCTGACGTTCGACGGCGCGGGCCAGGTCGTGCACTGGCGCGAGTACTACGACGCGGGTGTCGTCGTGCGCGCCTTCCGTCCGTAGGTATCATCGGTAGCGTGCGGGGGATGGGCAAGGTGGAGCGGGCACTGTTCGTGCTCGCGCTCCTGGGGCTGGTGGTCGCGGCCGCGTTCGTCGCCGAGGGCAAGCTCGGCGACGATTCGGGCGATGTCGTCGCCGAGGCAGACGACGAGCAGCCATCCGGTCCGACGACGACGCGGGGCCAGCGTCTCGACTACCGCGAGTACGACCCGGGCGATTGTGTCGACTGGGACCTTGACGATCCCTCGACACGAACGCGAGTGGTCGAGTGCGACGAGGAGCACGTGCTCGAGATGGTGACGAGTGTCGAACTACCCGAGGACCGACGAGACGTCTTCCCGACGAGCGAGGAGTGGGACGCGCTGTTCACAGAGCTGTGCACCCAGCCGGCCACGGACTACCTCGACGGCCGGTTCGACACGTCCGGCCGATTTCATGTCGCCGGCATCCATCCGTTGCAGGACAGTTGGGACGCGGGCCATCGCGAGCTGCAGTGTGGGCTCGAATCGTCGACGAGCGAGAGGTTCACCGGCCGCGTTGCGAACCTCGATCAGAGTTACGTGCGGCCCGCGGGGACGTGTGTTCGCAGAGACGGTGTCGACAGCGCCGACGTAGCGTGCGCCGAACCGCACCAACTCGAGGTCACCGGCACCGTCGACCTGTCGGGTCGAGAATCGTTCCCGACGGAGGACGAGTGGAACGCAATCGCGTGGCAAGCGGAGTGTCGCGTGGTGACCGAGGCCTACCTCGGGCGCCCATTCGAGTCGCAACAAGCATTCTCGTCCACGGCGGGCATGTCGGTCGAGAGTTGGAACGTGGGAAGTCGCCAGATCAATTGCCTTCTCGCGCGGTTCGACGAATCCGGCGAGATGGTCGAGGTCACCGGTTCGTTCAAGGACGCGTGAGCGGCCGAGATCTGGTGACGCGCATTGATGTGCCCTTCAATCCGGCCTAGCCACTTCGACCTGAAGAACTCGTTGTTGTCGGGGTGTTGGTTGGAGTTGGCGGGTACGGGGCGTGCTTCGAACGCGCTTCCGCGGAAGCGCGCTCGGGATTGGCGGTCGGTGATCATTCGAGGAGCCCGGCGATCTTGACGAGGGTGCGGGCGAGACCGAAGTCGCGTTTGGCGCAGCTGATGCGTCCTTCGCAGCCGGTGCGGCATCGGACCATCTTCTTGAACGCGCGCCGCTGCTCGATCTCGCGCCGCGTCGCGGTGGGTTTGCCCTTGCGGAGCAGCACGACAGTGCGCACACCGGCCGCGTGGAGGGCGTCTTCGACTGCTTGCTCGCCGTAGCCGCGGTCCGCGGCTACGGCGCGCGGCGAAGTGGTCGACGATGACGCCGTCTTCGTTCTTACGTCACAGACCCGTCCTCTTGCCGGGTGTGTGACGCAAGAAAGGTCGTAGGCGCGCTTACGCGGCGAACGCGAAGACGTACGCCCAGAGCACGGTGTTCAGACCGCCCATCACGATGCCGAACCAGGCGCGGCCTTCGCCCGTCAACTGTGGGTTGCGGTTGATCGTACGCAGCGCGACGACGCCGCACACGACAGCAGGGACGCACGTGAACGGATTGGGGAGCAGGCAGAACAGCCCGAGATAGCCGGCGACGATCGCGCTCACCGGCCGGCCGACGGGGAGCAACCAGCGCATGTCTGAGTTGAGCGCGTTGCCCGGCGCGACGTGGTCGGTCCACCGGTAGCCGTCCCACCAGCGCGTCTGCGCCGGGTTCCCCGGGTCGGCGAACCAGCCCGGCCCGGGTGCGGGCGAAGGCGCGGGATGCGTCTGCATGCTCAATGCATCGGCCGTGCGGAGATCTCACCTGAGTTTCATCGAGAAGCTGTGGAGACGCGGTGAAGGCGGTCGTCTGGGCGTTCTCGGTCCTGCACGATCCGGCGATGGAACACGAGACGCGAACTACCCGTTTTCCCTGGGAGTTGACGTGCGGCGCCGTGCCGGGCATTGCTCAGCCTGTCGACGTTGTGGCGGTGGAGCTACGCCGACGTCGACTTCTTTGCGGAGTTCTTCTTCTTTCTGCTGGTGGTGCGCGTACGGATTCGTGTGGTTTGTGCTGCTCGTCGTGGCCGCGAGTGGCGAGTGGCTCCATCGGCACTGGTTCGTCCGATGGGTGCTCCCACCCTTCGTCGCGGTAGTGATGGCGGCGGCGCTCAATTTCAGCCTTCCCGACCTGGCTCGGTTCACCCCGAGTCGGAACGCGTTGAACGACGCGGCGCCGGCGGGTGAACCGGTCGAGGGTCGTGTCGGTTGGTACGAGATCGATCGCGCCGAGGTCGACGGCGAGACGGTGCGTCTATGGACTGACTCGCCGATCGAATCAAGTCACGGTGTTCTCATCCGCGACGGCACATTCGAGGCCGGGCGGTGCGCCACACTCGACACGCGGCGGGTCGTCTGCGCGGGCTACTGGGACTGACGGTTCGGTCACCGAAAGAACGCGTCGGCTGTCTCGCAGACGTAGTCCACGCCGTCGTCGTCCAGTGCGTGGTTGCACGGCAGGATCAGGCCCGTCTCCATCACGCGATCGGCGTTCGGGAGGCCGCCGGCGGCGACGCGGTGCTCCACGTTCTTGAACGCAGGTTGGCGGGTGAGGTTGCCGGTCCACACCATGCGGGTGTCGACGCCCGCCGCTTCCATGTGCTGCTGGAAGTCGGCGCGGCGCACGCCGGACTCCGGGCGAATCATGATCGGGAACATGTGCCAGCCCGTTTCGACGCCGGGCGTGACGCGGGGGAGGACGAACACGTCGGGCCGCGTTCCGAAATGCTCGGCGAGGAGCGCGAAGTTCCGCTTGCGGCGTTCGAGATTGGCGGCGAGTTTGCGCATCTGCACCACGCCGAACGCGGCGGAGAGTTCTGACGGCTCGAAGTTCCAGCCGACTTCGTCGAAGATGAACAGGTCGTCGTACTCGAGGCCGTCGACGTCGGAGAAGAAGCGCTTGTCGCCCCGTTGCGTGCCGAAGAATTTCACCTCGCTGCGCCGGCCCCACCGGCGCAGCAGCAGGCAGCGATCGAGCAGTGCCGAGTCGTCGAGGCACACCATGCCGCCGGTTCCCGCGGCGGTGATGATGTGCGACAGCGCGAAGCTCGTGACCGAGATGTCGCTGCGGGTACCGGTGGGTGTTCCGCGCAGCGTCGCTCCCAGGCAGTCGCACGAGTCTTCGACGACCTGGAGACCGTGGCGGTCGGCGACGGCCCGGATGGCGTCCCAGTCGGGGCAGTTGCCGATGAGGTTCGGTGCGAGGATCGCCTTGGTGCGGGGGCCGACCGCGTCCTCGATCTGGTCGACGTCGATCTGGTAGGTGTCCTCGGTGACGTCGACGAACACGGGCACGAGCCCGGCCCGCACGATCGGCGCGACGTCGGTCGAGAACGTGACCGCGGCGGTGACGACCTCGTCGCCCGGTTCCAGCCCGAGCAACTCGACCGCGAGGTACAGCGCCGACGAACCCGAGTTGACCATGATCCCGTGCTGCTTCGCGAACGTCGCGGCGACCGACTTCTCCATCTCGCGCACGTTGCGGCCGATGCGCAACGCCGTCGCGCCACCCCGGAGCACCGCGACGACCGCCTCGATCTCCTCCTCGTCGTGGACGCTGCCCGCGTACTCGATGCGCCGAGGCCTGGTCACGAGCGGGTGAACTTCGCGGGGCGCTTCTCCTTGAACGCGAGCGGTCCCACCTCGGCGTGTGCCATCAGGTCCAGTAGCTCCCGTCCATCATCTGCTCGAGCAGATTGCGGAACATGATCACGTCGTCGGGGTCGGCGGTTTTCTCCTGCACCCCGTACGCGACGCTGCGCGCGGTGGTGCGCACCGAGACGATCGCGAACCGCAGCGCGGCGAAGACTTCGTACCACTCCAGGTGGGCGACGGTGTGGCCGCTCAACCCTTCGTAGGTCGCGGCGAGTGTGTCGCGCTCCATGAAGTCGGGGAGCCCCGGCATCTCGAAGCGCTCCGCCATGTCCTGGAAGAACCTGTGGAGGAAGATCATCCACGCGAGGTCGACCTCGCGTGGGCCGACCGTCGCCATTTCCCAGTCGAGCACCGCAACCGGTTCGAAGTCGCGCCACAGCATGTTGCCGATGCGGGCGTCACCCCAGCTGAACACGCCCGGAATGTCGCGGGGCATGTGCTTCTCGAGCCAGTCGAGCGACCGCTCGATGAGCGGGTACGTGTCGCCCTCGCGGGCCCATTCGTAGTACCAGCGTTCGTGCGCGAGGAGGCGTTCGAGCGCGCTGTCGCCGCCCTGGCGGGGCGTAACCCACGAGAGATCGTGCGTCTCGGGTGTGATCTCGTGCAGTTGGACCAACACGGAGATCGCATTGTGCTGCATGTGCGCGCGTTCCTCCGGCGTCGCGTCCATGACCCAACCGCCGAACACGTAGGGCGGAACGTCGAGCGGTGCGACACCGTCGACGCGGCGCATCACGATGAACGGCGTGCCCAGCCACGACGCGTCCTGCTCGGGGTGGACGACGTCGGGTACCGGAACGTCGGTGTCGGCCCGCACGAGCTGCATGCACTTGCGCTGGAGCGTGAGGTCGTACTCGGCGAACACGGGGAAGACGTCGGGCATCGGCGCGAGCCGGGCCACGAGCGAGTCGACCGCACCGGACGGGTCGCGGGTCTCGAACAGGACCGTCTCACTCGAGTAGCCGTTGCCGGGGGCCCGGATGTCGAACAGCTCGATGTCGGGACCGATCGTTTCGCGGGCCCAGCGTTCGAGCGCGGGCCCGACGTCGCCCGGGTCGCGTCGCCACGGCGTGTTGAGGACGATCTCGTCTTCGGCCATCCGCTGAAACTACATCCGTACTTCGGGCCAGTCCTCGGACCGGGTGGCGGCGTCGGTGCCGCCGTCCATGAAGACAAGGGACCCGACGAAAAATGACGCCGCGGGCGACAAGAGGAACGCGAGCAGTTCCGCCGCTTCCTCGGGCCGGCCCGGCCGCCCGATCGGGACCGGGAACACGTCGGGGATCGAGAAGATGAAGTCGAGGTCGTTCGCGGTCATCGGCGTTTCGATCACACCGGGCGCGATCGCGTTGAGCCGCACGCCGGAGCCGATCCAGTCGGCCGCGGCTCGCCGCACCCACCGGGCCAATGCGAGCTTCGAGCCCGCGTAGCCGTGGCCCTTGAACGCATCCGCGAGCTCGCGGGCTTTGGGTTCGTCGTTGTCGAGGCAGGCATTGATCAGATCGAGTGAGATGCCGGGCTGCGTCGTGGTGGAGTTGGAGCTGATCGCGATCGCGCTCGGGTTGGTGCCGCGTTCGAGGAAGGGTCGCAACCCGTCGATGGTCGCGATCGCTCCGAAGAAGTTGACCGACACCGCGATCGCGTCGCCCATCACACCCGCGCCGGCGACGAGGCCGTCGAGCGTGCCGCCGCTCATCTCGCCCACGGCGGCGACCATCGCGCCTTGACCCTCGGCCGTCGAGAGGTCGGCGATGACCTCGGCATCACGCATGTCGATGCCGATGACCCGGTGACCGTCGGCCTCCAGCCGTGCGCGTGTTGCTATGCCGATCCCGCCCGCCGAACCCGTAATCGCAATCGTGGCCATGGCTGCGTACGCTACGCCGCCGTGAAGTGGACCGCCGCGTTGCCGATGCTGCCCGCCGATCGACTGGTGCCGCTCGCACGCGCGGCCGAGGCGGCCGGGTTCGACACGATCGCGGTGCCCGACTCGGTGTTCTTTCCCGAGACGGTGTCGGCCGACTACCCGTACTCGGCCGATGGCGGCCGGTTCTGGGCTCCGGACACGCCGTTTGTCGAGCCGTTCATCGCGATGGCCGCCATGGTCGCGGTCACCGAACGCATCCGGTTCGTGACCAACGTCGTGAAACTCCCGCGGCGCGACCCGTTGCGCGACCCGTTGCGCGACCCGCTGCTCCTGGCGAAGCAGCTCTCGTCGCTCGCGGTGCTCTCGGGGAACCGCGTGGCACTCGGAATCGGGCTGTCGTGGATCCCCGAGGAGTTCGCGTGGACCCGCACCGAGATGCGCACCCGCGGCGTCCGCACCAACGAGATGATGGAGATCCTGCGGCTGGTGTGTGCCGGGCGCGGACCGGAGTGGGTCGAGTACCACGGGACGCACTACGACTTCGACCGGCTCATGATCAGCCCCGCGCCCGACGCGCCCGTGCCGTTGTACGTCGGTGGGCACTCGGAACCCGCGTTGCGGCGGGCGGCGAAGCTCGGTGACGGCTGGATCTCGGTGCAGACCACGCGCGCCGAATTGGTCGAAATTCTCGAGTCGCTGCGGACGTTGCGCACTACGGCGGCGATCCGAACGCGCTGCCGACCCAACGTGACGGACTCGCCCGGTTCGGCGACGAAGTGATCGCCCAGTACGAGATATGAGGTATGCGTGAGCGACCTAACCGCTCTTCTCGAGACCGCAAAGGCCGACGTCGACAGCGGCTGGCTGCCCGCCTGCCAGCTCGCCGTCGCGCGCGACGGTGAGATGCTCGCGTTCGAGACGTACGGCGACGCGACGAACACGACGCGGTTCGGTGTCTTCTCCGCGACGAAGCCGATCGTCGCGTCGGCGATGTGGTTGCTGATCGCGCAAGGGAAGCTCGACGTTGCCCGGCCCGTTGCCGAATACATCCCGGAGTTCGCGACGTTCGGCAAGGAATTGGTGACGGTCGAGCAGGTCATGGTGCACACCGCCGGGCTCCCGAACGCGCCCATGGACCTCGTGAAGGGCTCCGACCCCGCGCACCGCGTCGCGCAGTTCGCAGAATGGCAGCTCGAGTGGGAGCCGGGCACCCGGTTCGAGTACCACGCGACGTCGGCGCACTGGGTGCTCGCGGACTTGATCGAAAGATTGAGCGGACTCGATTTCCGCGACTTCGTCGAGCAGTACGTGACCGCGCCGCACGGGCTCCCGCGGGTGCTCGGCATTCCGATCGAAGCGCAGGACGACATCGCGCCAGGGGTCGAGATCGGCGAGCAGGAGTCGCCGATGCTCAACGAGCTGTCGTCGCCCGACCGCCGCGTGGCCGGCGTGCCCGGCGGCGGCGGCATCATGACCGCAGCCGTCATGGCGACCTTCTACCAAGCGTTGCTGCACAACCCGGCCGGCGTGTGGGATCCCGCAATCTTGCACGACGCGAAGACAAATATCCGCTGCGTGTTCCCCGACCCGATGATGGGCGTCCCCGCCAACCGCACGCTCGGCCTTGTGCTCGCGGGCGACGACGGTATGCACATGCTGCGCTACGCCATCTTCGGAGAGGACAACTCACCCGGCTCGTTCGGACATGCGGGCGCCCACGCGCAAGTCGCGTGGGCGGATCCCGCATCCGGTGTTTCCTTCTGTTACCTCTCCAACGCGCTCGACGCCGACGTCATGCGTGAGGCACTCCGGAGTAACCGCCTGTCGACGCTCGCATCACAGTTGGAGTTCTAGGCGGCTGTGTGCTCCGGCTCGGCGAAGGCCGCTTCCTTCGGGGTCCGGAACGCGTGGATGAAGCCGGCGATCGAGAGCACGAACAGCAGGAACGCTGCGATGTAGGCGACAGTCGCGACTTGTTCGCCCTTCGTGCCGAACTCGCTGAAGCCGTATGACGTCAGCAGCACGCCGCGCAGTGTCTCGCCCTTGAAGAGGGTCTCACGCTGACCGTTGATCTCGTCGAGCTGCGCCTGCAGGTCCTCGAGCGCGGGGTCGTTCGACTCCGTCGCTTCGGTCACCTGGGTGCGGAGTTCGCGTTGCGGAGTACCGAGTTCGGCGTACGTCAGCCCTTCGGCCGTTTCGGAAACGTGCAGCCCGATGTACTCGTTGGCGTAGCACTCTGCCTGCTTGCCGGTCACGAGCTGCTCGCCTGCGTACTCGACGACGCAGTCGGCCTCTTTCTCTGCGTCGGACAGGGCTTCGAGGGGCGTGAAGAAGATCTTCTGTGCGGCGAGCTGGTCCTTGACGTAGTCGTTGGCGAAGTTGGCGTTGCTCGTCATGACCAGACCGAGCACGAGCAGCAGTCCGGAGAGGAACAGCCCGCCGATGCTGAACATGATGTCGAGGGTCCTGCGCTTCATGGTTCCGCTCCTGGCGTGAGCCATCGGCGAAGGGCCGCCGACGTGCGTTGTGCACTGATTGTCAGCGGAGGGGCCGGTTGGCCGATAGGGCCCTAGGTCCCGACCACGAATGACCTTTGCCTGCCTGGCGCTAGGACGCGAGGCGGGCGATCCGTTCGGCGGCGTCGGGGCGTTCGAGGCGGGCTCTCGCCGACGCGGCGACCTGCTCGATGATCGGCAGGCGGCGCGACGCATCCATCGCGTTGATGCCCATGACCGCGAGGTCGGCGGGGGTTGGTTGGAACGTGATGACGGGCGTACCTGCCTTGCGGACGCGGCCGACCTCTTGGGCGAGGTAGTAGCGCGAGAGGCGCCGGCCCGCGGTGTCGAGGGCGAAGCGGGTCGTCGTCGCGGTGATCGACATCGGCGACGAGACGACGACGAGGTCGAGACCTTCGCCGGCCAGGAGGTCGGCGTTGGTGGGGGAATGCGCGCCGCCGTCGACGTAGCGCACGCCATCGATCTCGACGGGCGCGAAAAACGACGGGATCGCGCACGATGCTGCGATCGCGGTGGCGACATCGGTGGTGGGTGCGCCATCGCGGCCGAACGTGACGCGGGCGCCGCTGTCGAGGCGCATCGCGTTGATCCACAGCGGGCGCGCGGTCCAGCCGTCGAACAGGGCCCGCATGTCGGCGACGATGAGCTCCGTCGAGACGCGACCTTCGGGCAGCGTCGCGGCCGCGACCTTGCCGAACCGGGCCGTCCACGGCCGGAGCCCCGAACGCAACAGCAGCTCGGGCGACGCGAACGGTCGTGGGGCACGCGCACCCGTTGCCGGGATCAGCGAGCGTTCCGGCGGTCGGGGGCGGATGTCGTCGACATCGGCCCGCAGCAGGGCGCCGACCACCGACCCGGCCGACGTGCCCACCACCACGTCGGCCGAGCGCGGATTCCAGCCCGTGACCGCTTCGACGGCCTGGAGCACGCCCACGTGGAAGGCGTGGCCGGTGACCCCGCCCGCTCCCAGTACCAGGCCGATCCGCATGGGCAGAGGGTACGTTGCCAAGAAATGAAACACGTTCTAAAATCGGCCGATGGGTGTTCACGCGGCCGGTCGCTTCTCGTTCCCGATCCCGTTCGGATGGTTCCAGGTCGCGTTCCCCGACGACGTGGCGCCCGGTGAGGTCACCGCGCTTACGTACTGGGACCGCGAGCTGGTGCTGTGGCGCGACGAGGCGGGCGGCTTCCACCTCCAGGACGCCTACTGCCCGCACCTGGGCGCGCACCTCGGTGTGGGCGGCACCGTGCAGGGCGGCGAGTTGCAGTGCCCGTTCCACGGCTGGAAGTACGACGGCACCGGCGCGTGTACGAACATCCCGTACAGCGACCGCACCAACAAGAAGGCGCGGCTGCGCACCTACCCGACGGTCGTGCGCAACGGCTTCGTGCTCGCGTGGTACCACCCGCACGACGAACCGCCGGGCTGGGAGATCCCCGTCATCCCCGAGATCGGCGACGACGCGTGGTCCGACTTCTACACGTCGTCGTACATCATTCACACCGTGCCGCAGGAGATGTCGGAGAACGGGGTCGACCCTGCGCACTTCCAGTACGTGCACGGCACCGAGACGGTCGCCGAGATGGAGTCGTACGACACCGACGGCCCGTGCTCGGTGATGTTGTCGAAGCAGTCGTACGTGACGCCGCGCGGCACCACGTGGGGCCGCATCGACGTCTACAACCACGGCCCCGGCTTCGCCAAGGTGTGGTTCAGCGGCATCGTCGACGCGATCAACATCGCGACGACGACCCCGATCGATCGCGACAAGACGCAGGTACGCTTCAACTTCATCGTGCGCAAGTTCGACGACGCGAAACTCACGTCGACCGTCGCCGACGCGTTCGTGAAGGAGATCAACAAGCAGGTCAACGAAGACCGGCCGATCTGGGAGCACAAGACGTTCGTGCCGACTCCCGCGCTGGCCGACACCGACGGCCCGATCATGCAGTTCCGCAAGTGGTACAGCCAGTTCTACGCGGAGCCCTACGAGGTCGCTGGTTCCTGAGGCGAACGCCCAGGACAGAGGCCTGGGCCCGTCGGCCAACGACCAGTTTCCGCTGTCCGTGGTGACGCCGTGGTGCCGAGCGCGCAAAAGATCGAGTGCGAACCCCCCTTCGAGATCGCGCTACAATGTAGTGCATGAGCACACCGATCTCGGTCCGTTTTCCCGACGATCTCGCTCGCCGGTTGCGTCGGCGCGGCTCCGGTACCGGCGAAGCGACCTCGGGCTTGGTCGTGCGTCTTGTCGACGAAGGCATCCGCATGGCCGAGCATCCCGGCGTCGTGTTCCGTGACGGACCGACTGGCCGTCGGGCGGGCCTGTCGGCGGGGCCGGACGTGTGGGAAGTCGTCGTCGTACTGCGCGATTACGCCGAAGGTAGCGCGACCGAAGCCGTCCGGCGTGCGGCGAAATGGCTCGGCCTCACCGAAGCGCAGGTACGGACCGCGGAGAACTATTACGCGTCGTTCGCGGACGAGATCGACGATCGCATCGAGATGAACGACGCCGCGGCGAGTGCGACGCAGCGCGCCGCCGAGGTCCGCAAGCGCCTCTACCGGTGAGGCTGCTCCTCGACGAGATGTTCTCTGCCGCAGTTGCCGAAGGGCTCCGACGACGTGGCGTCGATGCCCTCGCCGCCCATGAACAGCCCGAACTCCGCGGGCTCCCCGATGAGCAGCTCTTCGTGTTCGCTCAGCTCGACGAGCGTTGCATCGTCACCGAGAACATCGCCGACTTCATCGCCGTGGAGTCGCAGTGGCGAGCAGAACAGGGACGCGCGCACTGCGGGCTGATCCTGGTGGCGCCGAGGGCGTTTCCTCGCCACCGCCGCGGTGTCGTCGGTCGCCTCGTGGCCGCGCTGAACGCGCAGATCGAGACGAATCAGCCCGAGGCGGGAACGATCGCGTGGCTCGAGCGCGGGACGTGATCGAGAGGCCGCAGTAGCCCGGTCTGGACAGTTACCGTCACGCCGGGAAGGCGAACCGCCTGCGGGTGCGCCGTTCCCACGTCGTGCCGTCGGGACTGATCCACAGCCGCGGCGTGTCGCCGTCGCGCCCAATGGCGACGACGCCGAAGTCGCCCGCGACGACGCATGGTGGCGCCCCCGCCGTTTAGTCGCTGCGGTGAGGTTCCACGGGCGGGCCGTAGGATCCGGCGATGGAACGGACTGCGGTGCTCGTGCACGGCGCGTGGCACGGGGCATGGTGTTGGAGTCAGGTCGTTGCGCTACTCGACGCGCCGGGCGTGCGCACTGTTGCGGTCGATCTTCCGTCGGTGAACCGGCCGGACGCAACGCTCACCGACGACGCCGACCACGTGCGGGCCGCCATCGACGCGATCGGCGGACCCGTCGTGCTCGTGGGCCATTCCTACGGCGGGGCAGTCGTGACCGACGCGGGTGCGCACCCGGCCGTCGACCACGTCGTCTACCTCACCGCGTTCGCCCTCGACACGGGGGAAAGCATCCTCGCCAACGAGCTCAAGGGCGGCGAAGAAATGGAGCTGGGCCAGCTGGTCGAGTACGACGGCGACGTGATGCGGCTCGATCTGACGCGCGCGATTCCGTACTTCTTCCACGACTGCACCGAAGCGGTCGCGGCCGACGCGGTGGCCCGCCTCCGCGACCATTCGATCGTCTCGTTCGGAGGCGCCCCGCGCGCGATCGCGTGGCGCGAGAAGCCGTCGACCTACGTCGTGTGCACCGACGATCAGGGACTCCCCGAGGCCTTGCAGCGTTCGGCCGCGGCGCGCTGCGAACGGGTCATCGACTGGCCGACGAGCCACTCGCCGTTCCTAAGCCGCCCCGACCTCGTCGCCGATCTGGTGCGCAAGCTCTGTGAGTGAGGTGGTGCGGTCGTAGTCGGCCGCTTCGTGCAAGTGGTACGGGTCCATCACGACGGGATGCAACCCGGCGGCGCGGGCGCCGACCACGTCGATGCCGGGCATGTCGCCGACATACCACGCGTTGCGTGCCTCAATGCCCATGGCGGTGCATGCGATCTCGAAGATGCGCGGGTCGGGCTTCATCACGCCGACCTCGCCGCTGTCGATGACGCACTCGACCTCGACACCCGGACCCGGGCCGACTTGCAGGATCTCCTGCTCGCGCAAGCGTTGGCCGATGAGCCCGTCGGCGTTCGACACGATCCCGAGCCGCACGCCGGTCGCGGCGAGGGCACGCAAGCCGGCGCGCGAACCGGGCGCGGGCCGGATCCAGAGCGCGGCGTCGGCGAACTCGCTGTCGAGATGCTCGTGCACGTCGGCGCGGAACTCGTCGGCGATACCGCACGCGGTGATGAACGCGTCGAGGTACCGACCCCACACGGTGCGGAACTCGGCGACGACGTCGACGCCGGTGTGCAGCGCGACCGCGCCCGTGTAGTGCGCCCGGTCGAGGTCGTCGATCACCGGTGTCTGGCCGGCGCGCGCGAACGCGCCGATGATCCGGTCGTGCTCGGGCAGCAAGAAGATGCCGCCCACGTCGAGCAGCACAGCTTTGGGTGCGGTCGTGCGCGTCTCCATCGGCCCGAAAACTAACGGAGCCCGACAACACCCCTGGTACCGTGGTCGCATGGAATTCCGCCGGATCAACGCCCTGCCGCCGTATGCGTTTGCGCAGGTCGATGCGCTGAAGGTGCAGCTCCGGCGAGCAGGCGAGGACGTCGTCGACCTCGCATTCGGGAACCCCGACATTCCCTCGCCTGACATCGCGGTCGAAAAGCTGATCGAGGCCGTCCGCAACCCGCGCAACCACCGGTACTCGACCAGCCGCGGCATCCCGAAGCTGCGGCTCGCGGTCGCCGAACTGTACGAGCGCAAGTTCGGTGTCACCCTCGACTTCGACACCGAGATCTGCTCGACGATCGGTGTGAAAGAAGGTTTCTCGCACCTCATGCTCACGCTCGTCGGCCCGGGCGACACTGCGCTCGTGCCGAGCCCGTCGTACCCGATCCACATCTGGGGCCCGATCCTCGCGGGTGCGGGTGTGCACTACGTGCGGATGGGCCCCGGGCAGGACTTCTTCGCCAACCTCACCGCCGCGTACGAACAAGCATGGCCGCGACCGCGCGTCATCGTCACTTCGTTCCCGCACAACCCGACGACCGCGTGCGTCGACCTCGCGTTCATGGAACAGCTCGTCGAGTTCGCGCGTGAACGCGACATCATCATCGTGCACGACTTCGCGTACTCCGACCTCGGGTTCGAGGGATACGAGCCGCCGTCGATCTTGCAGGTGCCGGGAGCGAAAGACGTCGCGGTCGAGATGTACTCGCTCACGAAATCGTTCTCGATGGCGGGCTGGCGCATGGGTTTCTGTGTCGGAAACGCCGGGATCGTCGCCGCGCTCGCGAAGTTGAAGTCGTACCTCGACTACGGGTCCTTCCAACCCATCCAGATTGCCGCGACCGTCGCGATGAACGAGGCGCCCGACTTCCCGGCGGAAGTCAACGAGATCTATCTCGGCCGGCGCGACGCGTTGTGCGAGGGCCTCACGCGCATCGGGTGGGAGGTCGAGAAACCCAAGGGCACGATGTTCCTCTGGGCGCCGATCCCCGAGCCGTACAACGACATGACGAGCCTCGAGTTCGCGACGATGTGCGTACAGGACGCCCGGGTCGCGGTGTCGCCCGGCTCCGGTTTCGGCCCGGGCGGCGAGGGCTTCGTGCGCTTCGCGCTCGTCGAGAACGACAAGCGCATCCAGCAGGCCGTCCGCCAGTTGAAGAAG
>Ga0163150_10006331_pt1 | contig 14553 bp, 10 predicted proteins | sample OliLakLV19P2IB_FD_148628 | JGI IMG/M metagenome (GOLD analysis project Ga0163150, IMG submission 148628) | Freshwater microbial mat bacterial communities from Lake Vanda, McMurdo Dry Valleys, Antarctica - Oligotrophic Lake LV.19.P2.IB | ecosystem: Environmental > Aquatic > Freshwater > Lake >...
GTTCCAATTCCGCCAGGTCGAGCACCAGGTCGTACGCCCACAGGCAGGCCCGCTTGCCGACGGTCGTCGGCTGGGCCGGCTGCAAGTGCGTAAAGCCCAAACAAGCCAAGTCGCGGTGCCGCTGGGCAAAGGTCGCCAGGCGATCGATCACGGCTACCAGCCGGCCACGCACCAGCTCCAGCGACTCGCGCATCAAAAGCAGATCGGTATTGTCCGTGACATAACAGCTCGTCGCCCCCAGATGGATGATGCCCCGTGCGTCGGGGCAGACATCCCCGTAGGCGTGGACGTGGGCCATCACATCGTGCCGCAGCCGCCGCTCGTACTGATCGGCGGCAGCGAAATCGACATTGTCCACGTGGGCCCGGAGCTGGTCGATCTGGGCCGCCGTGATCGACAGCCCCAACTCGGCCTCGGCCTCGGCCAGCGCGACCCACAGCCGCCGCCACGTGCTGAACTTCCGCCGCGGACTCCACAGCCGCAACATGGCCTGTGAGGCGTAGCGGGTAATCAACGGGTTGTCGTAAACGTCGTGTGACACGGGCAAGTTGGGGAGGGTTTGGGGGATAGGGCGAAGGACGAATAGTTTCGACAGTCGGGAGGAATTCCAAGCTCTTATCGTAATCGCTGGCGGCTGTTTCGTCAGTAGGACAGAGACGCCGGAGATGGGAGTCAAATTGCTTTGGAAACTGCGGAGTTGCTAGAATAGTCGATATGAACGCAACGGCTGCTACTAACCACTGCCGCTGGTTTCAATTCCGCGTACAGCAAGTGCTCTTGCTGACGCTGGCTGTCGCGCTGGCGGTTCCGCTAGTCTCTCGAGCTCGTGAGCGTTGGAAAACGCTTGCGGAGCGTCCGGCTATGCCGCCGAACTTCTTGGAATCCACGAAGCTCGACCGGATTGGACCAATACGAACGTCCGTCGAAGAAATGCGACTACGAGGATGGATTCTTCAGGCATTACCTGGTGATGTACGATCGACGACTCCCACGCTCGTGCTGGCAATTGACGGCAATACAGCCGTCGCAAGTAACGACCAAGATCGCGAGCAGCGCAAGCGCGTCCAGCTCGAAAAAACGATTGACGTATGGGATTGTCCCGCTATGCCGACAGAATTGCTGAACGACGGCACGCTGACAATTGAAACGATGAGTGACTTGCGGCTAACGGCGCCGGCCACGGAGCCGCCAGCGAGCGGAATTCCAACGTTCAGAATTGATCGAACAAACATCCTCTCAGCACCAGAAACGACGGTCCGTGAGCGCGAACGCTTGGAGTGGTTGCGAATTCAGGCAGCCAGCGCCGTGTCGGGATTGTCGACCCCCAACGGCGCGCAATTCGAATCGCCCGACAACATGGACTGGTCCGCCGATTCGCTCGGCGAAATGCTGGTGGCGAGGGACGTCGCCGATCGCGAGCGTCGGAAACGCATTCAGTTGGAGAAGACGCTTGAGCTGTGGGATGCCCCCATCATGCGGCCTAGGTTTTCGCCGGACGCGGTAATCGGCCCTGAACGTCCCAAAAAGCTCCCCCCGATTCGCCGACTCCCGCGCGGATCGCAACGGCCGCCGCTGCTCTAATTTCGCTGAATTTCTCACACCAGCCCGACGCGCCAGCGAGGGAACTCGGGTGGCACGCTCTGAGCGCAGCGAAGGGTGTGGTGGGGCGCCAACCACGCCCTTCGCTACGCTCAGGGACGTGCCGCCCTGGTACGACTGGACCAGTCAAGAGGTAATTTTTCGGAGTGCGGTTACCTGGGGCTTGGGGAACGACCCGGAGAGCGAGCGAGTTCAAGGCTCAGCGACGGTTGATCACTCTGAAACAGATTTGGTGTGGGCGAGATTACGTCGTCGATCGGCTCCCTTTGCTTCCCCTGCTTGTTCGTCGCGTTTAGAATGCCATTCATGGCCCGCCAGAGCAATCGGATGACTTTAAGCGACCCCGGCGTGACACAACCTTTGGCACGACATTACCGTCATTCCCGCCTGCGCGGGAATGACGTCCGAGTAGTCGAGTTAGGGGTTCCAATAGAAGCCCACTGGACTCTTGGGTCGCATCGGAGCCTCGGCGACAGGAAAGCGCTGGCAGTCGCCATCATGGCTGTGGTCCTTGCGATTGGTTTCCTAAACCAGGTCAATCTCGTCCGAGCGGCGGTCACCAAAGTTTCCCCAACGCAACCGGCCACGGCAAAACCGGCGACCACGCAACGCCCCCCCATCACCGCTCGGCACATCGCCTGGTGGGTGCGTTGCCTCGGGGACAAGTCGTATAAGGTCCGCGAGGCCGCCGGCCGCGCACTGACCGCAGCCGGTGCTCCCGCAAAGTCGGAACTGCTCAAAGCGCTGAACGATCCCGACGCCGAGATCCGCCGCCGCGCCCGCTTCATTTTGGTCGACGTGCTGGAACTCGATTTCCGCGCGCGGCTCGATGCCTTCGTGGCCGACACCAAGGGCGTGGGCCAGTACGACCTGCCCGGTTGGGAGCGCTATCGCCGGCTCGTGGGTCAGGACACGGAGGCCCGGCAACTTTTCGCCGCGATGCAGCGGGCCGAGCCCGGACTGCTCGAAGCGGCCGAAGCTGGGCCGGAGTTTGTCGACGGCGCGGTCCAAGCCCGCTGCATTCAAATACAGCAGTTGATGCAAGTGCCCGTTTCACCGTCTCGGCAACGACCTGGCATCGGCTCCTTTGCCGCGATTCTGTTCGTGGTCGCCGACGACGAGGTGCCTCTCACGCAGCAGGCCGTCGCCTACGTGAATAACTTGAGCTATCAGCAGCCGTTCCAACAGGCCTTCAACAACGCGGAGAAATCCTCGGTCATGCGAAAGCTGTTGGGCGCCTGGGTGCAGCGCAGCGTCGCCATCGATCCGAACACCTCGTATCAAAGCTTGCAGTTGGCGCTGCGATACGATCTGAAAGAGGGTTTGCAACCCGCGCTCGATGCCCTCAAAGACGCCAAGATGCCGCCGAGAGTGCGTCAATACCCGTTATTGGTCATCGGCAAACTGGGCAGCGCGCGGCACGTTGCGGCGGTCGCGCCGCTATTGAACGACACGGCCGTGTGCATTTCGCAGCGTTTCAATAACAACACGCAGGTCGATACGCAAATCCGCGATGTGGCACTGGCTGTGCTCGTGCGATTGACGGGCCAGAATCTCAAGGACTACGGCTTCCGTCGCGCTCAAGAGACCCGCACAACGTTATTGAACCCCGCATCCTTGGGCTTCGGCACGCAGCCTGAGCGCGATGCGGCCCTAAAGAAGTGGTACGACTGGGTCGAGCTGCAACGAAAAAAGGTCCCAAAGCCGGTCATTCAAACGAAGTCGCGCGTGGGGTCGCATTCGCGATTCGGACTACTAGCTTTACGAGTGGATCGTCATTCCAGCGCAGGCGGGAATCCAGGGACTCGGCGAGGGGCAATTCTTGCGGTGCAGGGCCGACTCGTGGTTCACTGGATTCCCGCCTGCGCGGGAATGACAACCGTGATGTGGCCTCCAAGCCATGCGGTCCCCAGAACTGGTGGTGCCAACGGAACGTCGAATTAGAGGTTCTTGCCTGACTTCGCGATCATTGATGAGTCGATAAATCCAGTGGCCGCCGGATTTGGATCGCGGATTACGCCCTGGGATTGCAAAGCGCCGACCCTTCCATAGTGCCCATATTTCCCAGGCGTTGCTGCCCGCGCAACCGGTCTTGACGCAGCCCACGTTCCCGCCAGATAATCCGCCCCCGCTCTGATGGCGCCTGGAAAACTTGGCTGCCAAGTCGTCGGCGATTTGTGTTGCCCGCCGACAGCCGAACGTTCCAGACGTCGTTTGAATGACCACAGCTGAATGACCACAGCCCGCCAGGGAAGGAAGGCCTGTCATGTCTCGTCGCGCGATGCTCGCCGCGATCGTGTTGCCACTTGCGGCCGTTTGGACGGCCGGATGCCAATCCCCCTACTATGCCGACAAGGGCGCGCTCTTGGGCGGCCTGGCCGGCGCAGGCGTAGGCACCGCCATTGGCGACGCCACGGGCCATGAGGGCGCGGGCGCGTTGATCGGGGCCGCCGCGGGCGCACTGACGGGCGCCGCGATCGGCAGCGGCATGGACGAAGTCGAGGCCAAGAATCGAGCCCAAATTGCCGCGCAACTCGGCCGCCAAGTGCCGACCGGCACCGTGAACCTGGCCGACGTCGTTGCCATGACCAAGGCCGGCGTCGACGAGGAACTGATCGCCACGCACATTCGCGCGAACGGCCTGGCGCGGCCGTTGCAGACGGGCGACCTGATCATGCTACAACAGGAAGGCGTGAGCAAACGCGTCATCCAGGCCCTGCAATCGCCGCCCGCCGTTGCACAACAGGCGGTCGCCGCGGGACCACCGGTCGTCGTCGAACAGCCGGTCTATGCACCGCCCTACTACTATCCCCCGCCGTACTACTACCCAGGGCCGTATTGGGGACCGCGGTATCACTACGGATATCACCACCACCGCCGTCACGGCGGCTGGGGCGTAGCCGTGGGCTTTTAGTGGCTGCGCATCAGGCACGTAGCCGTGGTCGTCAGACCAAGGTATTTCGGCAAGTAATCGTCGTACGCCTCGTAGCGACGACATCAAAACCGCGACACAGGCGAAACGTGTCATGGTCGGGAGACCATGACACAACGGAAGGTCTCCTGACCTTGGCATCTCTCCATTTGCCGACCGCCCACCACGCGACTAGCATGAACGCAGGTTTGGCTGCGTGATTCCTAGCCCCGTGGACGAGGCCTCGATGATGTTGTGGCGATCTTGGTTCTGCGCCATCGCGCTTGCCATTGCTAGTTTGTGCCGCTGCGCAGCGGCGGAAGACAATCTCGGTCTGCGGGCGCCTGAGGGATTCCAGGTCTCGCTCTATGCGGGCGACGAGCTGGCCCACGACATCTATTCCATGACGATCGACTCCCAGGGCCGCGTCGTCGTGGCGAGCCACGACTACATCAAGCGGCTCGAAGACACCGACGGCGATGGCCGCGCCGATCGAGCCGTGCTGTTCTCGCTGCTGCCCAAGAGCGGTGCGCATGGCATGGTCTTCGATGGCCCCGACCTGATCTGCACGGGCGACGACGCGGTGATGCGGCTGCGCGACACCGACGGCAATGGCGTGGCCGACACGCGGCCCGAAATCTGGGCCCGACTCCGCAATGGGGAACATGGGGCCAACGGAGTAGTGCGCGGCCCCGACGGTTGGTACTACGTCATGTGCGGCAACGACTCCGGCGCCTCGGCGACGCACGCCACGCTGCCGTCCTCCCCTGTTAAAGTGCCCCATTGTGGCGTCGTCGTGCGCTTCTCGCCCGATGGAAAGCAGAGCGAAATCGTCGCCCACGGCTTCCGCAATCCGTACGACACGGATTTCACGGCCGCGGGCAATCAGTTCACCGTCGATTCCGATGGCGAGCGCGATCATTACCTGCCGTGGTATGCGCCTACGCGACTGTTCGACATCGCCCAGGGCATGGAGCATGGCTGGCTGCTGCAGGGTTACCAGCGAAGTTGGAATCGGCCGGCGTCGTTCTTCGACGCGGTCGAACGAACCGCCGAAATCGGCCGCGGTTCGCCAACGGGGTTGACGGTTTACCGCCATCGCCAGTTTCCCAAGCAGTATCGCGACCGCGTCTTCACGGCTTGCTGGACTTTGGGCCGAGTCTACGCGATCCCGCTGGAGCGCTCCGACGCCAGCTATACCGGCAAGGTCGACGTCTTTTTGCAGACGACGGGCGACGTGGGCTTTGCCCCGGTTGACTTGGCCGTAGGTCCCCAGGGCGACCTGTTCGTCGCCGTCGGCGGGCGTGGCACGCGCGGCAGCGTGTTTCGCATTCGCTATCCTGGCGGTGTCGCGGCTGCCAAGATCCAACCACTCGACGACCTTTCGCGCGTCCTCGACGCCGATCAGCCGCTGGCGAGTTGGTCGCGGGCACGTTGGTTTCCGCTAGCGAAGTCGTTGGGCTCCGAGGCATTCCAAAAGGTGATCGCCGACGCATCCCAATCGTGGCAGCGACAAGTTCGCGCGGTCGAAGTCCTGACCGAGATTTTTGGTGGAATCAGCAACGAGCTGGCTAAACAAGCCATCGCACTGAAAAAGCCAGAGCTTTCCGCTCGCATCGCCTGGGCCATTTCGCGAGGGCGAGCACTTACTGGCGGACCCGATGCCGAGGAACAGGCGGTCCTTGTCGACCTGACGCTCGACAACGATCCGCGAGTCCAGCGGGCGGCATGGGACGCGCTGGCGGCGCTGCCCGCCTTCGAGCCGACGAGGGAATCGCACGCGCCGAATTGGGCCACGGCGGCCGGCAGCGCGATTCGCCGCGTGCGTGCAGCGGCGATTGCCGCCGCGCGGGGACCGTTACGCGAGAGTTGGTCGCACGCTCTCATCCCTTCCGAATCGGATGCGGCGTCGGGACACCGGCGAGCGCTTGCCAGGCTCTGGATCAGTGGGCCGCCGGATCCAACCGATTCCGCACGCATGCGCGAGGTGATTCAAACGTGCCTTTCGGCCATTGCCTCGGACTCTCCGGACATACCCATCGAGGCCGTGCGGCTACTGCAAATTGCCCTGGGCGACTTGCACGTGCAGCCGAGCCAGGCCGAGGTCTTCAGCGGTTACTCCGGCAACGCCACGGATCAGATCGATGTGTCGGTGCGCGAAGGTCTCATCGAGAAGCTCGCGCCCTCGTTTCCCACAGGCGCTGCCGAACTGGATCGCGAGTTAGCTCGACTCTTGGCCATGCTCTCAGCCAACCATAAGAGCTTGCCGGAATCCGTCGTGTCGCGGCTCACGCCCGCAAGCCCCGTTACCGACGACATTCACTACCTCATCGTGCTCTCGCGCCTTGGTGGAGAAAGGTCGTCGGCGGTGAGCCAGGCCACTGCGCACGCGCTGTGTGGGCTGCACTACAAGCTGATCGCCGGAAAAATGTACCCAGACAACAACTGGCCGGCCCGGATGCGAGAAGTCTTCGAGCAGCTTTGCCAGCGCGATCCGGGACTCGCCCTGGCGGTGGCCGACGACAAATCGTTTGGCCTCGGTGAGCATTGTCTGTTTGCCACGGAAATGAAAGGCGAATCGCAGCAGCGCGCGGCTCGGGCGCTGCTGAAGAAAGCCGAATCGGCCCAGAGCGACGACGAGAATCGCTGGACGTCCGACTTGATCCGCGTGCTTGCCGAGTTGCCTGAGGACCAGATCCTGCCAAAACTGCGGGCTCACTGGGATGAGCCCAACTTGCACGACGCGATCGTTACGGTCCTTGCCCGCAAACCGCGGGCAGAGGACCGGGCCCGATTTGTCGACGCGCTCGCGTCCCTGCAGGCCGAGGTGGCGTCGCGCGCGGCCGTGGCACTATCGTCGCTCGAAGCTGCCGCAGAGCCCGCCGAAATCGCAGCGGCAGTTGCCGCCCTCAAGCGCTGGTGCGCGGTCGGCAATCAGCGCGATGCGCGCGCCGCGCTGGCCGGCTTGCTCGCCCACTGGTCGGGCAATAAGGTCGAGATCGAAGAAACCACCGACGCCGAGTTGCTCGCGGCCTATCGACCGTGGTTTGCTTGGTTCGACACGGCGCATCCGACCGAAGCGGCCCGCTTAAAAGGCCAGGGTTCCGCGGACTTGAAGTCTTGGATCGCGCGGTTGAAAAAGATCGATTGGGCGGCCGCCGACGCCGGCCGTGGCCGCAAGGTATTCGAGACCGTCACCTGCAATCGCTGCCACATCGGCAATCGCCGCTTGGGTCCGGAATTGACCGGCGCAGCGGGCCGTTTCGCCCGCGATGACCTGTTCGTCGCCATCGTCGACCCTAGCCGCGAAGTCGCGCCCACCTACCAGACCACGGCCGTCACCACGCGCTCGGGCCACGTCTACAACGGCGTGCTGGTCTACGACTCGGCCGATGGCCTGCTCTTGCAGACGGGCCCCGACACGACGGTGCGCGTGGTGGGTGACGACATCGACACGCAGCAGCCAAGCCGGCAATCGCTCATGCCCTCGGGGCTTCTGGACCGGGCCAGCGACCAGGATCTGGCGGATTTGTATGCATACTTGAAGACATTGGCGGCGAAGTAATTTCCTTTGGGGCGCCGGGCGTCTCGCCCGCCTCGTCGTTCTCTTAGGATCCGCACATGAATATCCTGCTCAATTTGCCACGGATTGAACACGAATTAAACACGGACAAGAAAATGCAATCACGAAAGTCCGAAAACGAAGGCGGTTTCCTCGTTTCTGCTCGTTCGTGTCTTCGTGATTCTCTTCATCCGTACTACAAACGTTGAATTTGCACGCGCCTTGCGCGGATTTCAATGGACGCCGAGGGGGTCGGGACTCGTTGTCGCCGGCGCGACTCGGCCGTTCGCAGGACCGGCTTCCGACAACGACTCGCCGACCCCTTTTCGTTGGTTCCGGCTCCGCCGGGCTGGGTTTGATCCGTGGCTAAGAAACTGCTCAAGTTATTTCTGTACGAGCTCTTAAATGGTGAATGGCGGGCGAGACGCCCGCCCCCCAAAATCCGCGCGGGAAGGCCCACCCGGCGCCTTCCCGCGCGAATCAGACCATGCACCCCTCGACTTACATCCGCATCACGGCGACGGTGCAACCGTTCGTGCAATAGCCCGGAGACGTCAACGGCGGCGAGTGAGGACAGGCGTCGCTCTGGCAGGCCGCGGTCGGACAGGCCCTGCTGATGGTAAACCAACCGCCGACGACGTCGGCCATTTCCCGGGTCGACATCGCCCGGATCGTTTCCTTATTCAACGCCAACTTCCGCTTCCCAGGTGTAAACATTCCACGCTCCTTTGCTGGCAGGCAGCAATACAAGAATAGGGTGCATCGGCGAACGCGCTGTTCGCCTTTCCAGCGCTGGAGCGCGGAAGCAGCGCCGTTGTTACCGGTTCAGGAGGAAAAACCCTCGAGTGCCACAGGCACTGCTAGCGCCCCTAAATACCAGCAACAAAAGTCCTGTAGCCGTGGACGTGAGTCCACGGTGGTCCCCAGCGCGGGCTACGCCCGGGCACCCAACTTGCTGGATGTCTGTGAACTGATCGCTACTTTTCCCTAGCCCAGGCATTCATGCCTGGGTTTCTATTGCCCCTAAAAGTCGTCGTCCGCCCTGAAGGGCGTTTACAACGAGATCATTCTGGCCAGATTTCCCAGGCATGAATGCCTGGGCTAGAGAAAACTCGGATATTAAAATCCTCGCAGCGTACATGCAAAATCGACGTTTGCAGTACAAGTTGCGCCGCCAGACTGGAACCGCGGAGACGCAGAGAAAGCGATCTGGGGGAAAGTAAGAACGCCAGTACTCGAGTCCGTGGCCTTACGTCCACGGCTACTTACGTGCGTACTTCAATGAAACCGCAGCGTTCTATCGTCCGCCCGAGGCGCCGGCGGCCGGCTTCTTGTCGGATCCAGCGGCTTCTTGCCCTCCGCTCAGAGCAACCCCCGTCTTGGGATCGACCGTGAGGTTCAGATTCTCGGCGTCGTCGGTGTAGAAGAAGAAGCCGTACATCATCTCTTCGTACGTCTGGTCCCCTTCCTTCACCGTCTGCTTCGGATCGGGGTTGTACGGATTGAACGACGAGTTGTCGTAATGCGCGACCACATCGATCACCGTGCCCTTGGGGAACTTCTTGGCGTGCGGTGCCCATTGATACGCCATCTGCCAGTCAAAGCTGTAATTGGGGATCGCCAGCAAGGTCTCCTGTTTTCCACCGGGGTAAATGGCGTTGAAGACCATGTCCTTACCGCGGACGTGCATGTGGCTGAACATGCCCACGCCCGTAGCGTCGCAGTTCAAGGTCCGCTTCGCTTCGACCGGATGGTGGGGATCGCCCGGCGTGATGGCCAGCTTGGCGTTGTGGCAGCGGAAGTGCTTCAGTTGCTTGGCAAGCGTTTCCTTGGCAAAGACAAAGCCCACGCGCGTTTGGTCCGTCGTCTCCTTGCCGGTCGTTACGTAGTGCAGTTGCAGCACCAGCATGCTTCCCTTGGGAATCTTGAAGCCGATGCCGTGGTCGAGCACCATCGGCTGACCGCCTGGCACCTGCCCGGTGATGAACTGGGCATCGGTATACTTTCCTTTGGGGTCGATGAACACCATGTTGCAATGGTGTACCGCCTCGCGATTGCCCGGCAGAATTTGGGCCCCGGTGATCCAGGTGTCTTCGGGAAAGTGATACGGGAAAACCGTCGACTTCAGATGCAGCGGTTTGTACTGATAGGCCATGATTCCAGAAGCCGGAATTTTGGCCTCTTGCGCGATCTTCAACACCAGATCGGGCTCGCCGATCAACCATTGGCCCGCGCCGGGAAACGTCCGCGGTTTGGGCATTTTGGCCGGATCGCCCAGCGGCTTGCCCTCGGCCACCCAACCGGCGAGCATCGTCCGTTCTTCGGCGGTGAGCAATCGTAAATTGGTGAACTCGCCGTGTTGCCGGCTGGCATACATGGGCGGCATGCGACGCTCCTTGACCACTTCGGCGATCATGTCGGCGTTGGCCGAGGCGTCTTCGTAGTTCATCAGGGCAAACGGGGCAGAACCGCCTTCGTGATGGCAGTCCTGGCAATGCTTTTGCATCAAGGGGGCAATGTGCTCGCTGAACGTTACGCCCGAAACCTTTGGCGGTTGCGGCATGGTGATCAGGCAGCCGTCGACGGGCGTCTGGGCAACCGACACATCGCGACCGGCCAGCACGTCCTCGATCGCCAGACGCAAATCGTCGCGACCGGCGTTGTCCTGCACGCCGCCCAAACGAAATTGGCTGTCGATGCGCCCCCGGTAGCAGAGCTTGTGCTTGGCGTCGAGCACCACAACTTCGGGCGTGCGCGTTACGCCCAGCGCCTTGACGGCCTCGCCACTAAAATCCTTGCAGAACGGGAAGGGAGCGTTGAGCTCGACGGCCTGGTAAGCGACTTCAACCAGCGGGTCGTTGCTGCCCACGTTGATGTTGACGAACTGCACGTCCTTGTCGCGCAGGGCCTTTTCCAGCTCCACAATCCGCGGCAAGTAGCGGCAAGCGACCGGGCATTCGAGCGTGGTGAAGACAAAGACGTAGGCCTTCTTCTCGCCCAAGTCCTTCAGAGAGCGCGGCAAGAAGCGGATGTCCTTGAAGATGAAATCGCCGACCTGGCTGCCAACCGCCACGGGGGGCGATGCTTTGCCGGCGTCGGCCTGGCCGACTTTCTTTGCGTCAGCGCCTTTCTTTGCGTCAACATTGTCGTTGGTCGTGTCGGCCGCATGGCCTGCAATCGCGACCGAGAGTAGGGCAATAGCCGAGCAGCTTGCCAGACGTAACATCGTCGCTCTCCCAGAAAAGATAGAGAAGTGTGCGCCGTCCCCGCTCGCCACGCGCCGCACTCAGTATACCCTTGGGGGGAGCCCGGTTGCAATCTAAGGCCATCCTCCGGCCGCTTTGCCATCGTCGCACGCCACGCTAAGCTGAAGGCAACCCAGGGCAAGAATTCAAGTGCGCAGGGAGTACCCCCAATCATGGCCAAAAAAGCATCGGCTCGGCATATCCTCGTGAAGTCAAAGGAAGTCTGCGAAGACCTGAAAACGCAGATCGAGAACGGGGCCGATTTCGCGGACATCGCCCGCAAGCACTCGCAGTGTCCCTCGGGCCAAGAAGGTGGCGAGCTGGGCGAGTTCAGCCCCGGCCGGATGGTGCCCGAATTCGACCGCGTGGTGTTCACTGCCGACGTCGGCGCCGTGCAAGGCCCCGTGCGGACCCAATTCGGCTGGCACCTGCTGGAAGTGACCAGCCGAACGGAGTGATTCTAAAGGGGTCGGGAGCCGGTGCCGAGACAGGGCACTCGCTCGGCCAAACCGCTTCGACGGAGCCGAGTCCCGACCCCCTTTGCGCCGACTATAAGAACGAGTTCCTAAGCAACACGCACTGCTTGAACATAAGTCGGCGCATTACGCTAACGCATTTGACGAAAGCCGGTATCCGACATGACGAACCTCGCACCCCCATCCCAGCCGGCTCAACAGCGCGGCTTACTCCGATGGCGATATCACATCGCGGGCGCGATCGTCGCGATTGCCGCGGTCGTAATTCTCGTAGCGCAGTTTCGCCCGTCGGTCGATCATCAATCGCAGTTCCTGATCCAAGCTCCAACGATTGCCCTGGTCGTGCTGCTAGTCGGTCCGTGGCTCTGGCTCACGTCGCCGTACGCGCTGCGCACCAGGATGATTGGCTTGGTAGTTTTCGGACTGTTTGCGCTGGGCCTGTTTGCGGCGATCCGCGTCGACGAAACTTCGGGCGACGTCGTGCCCCGGCTGGCTTGGCGTTGGACACCCAAGCCCGATCGTGCGCTGGCGGGCCAATTGGCCAACCTCGACGCGAATGCGGCCCATGTCGATCTCACGGCCACAACCCCCAACGACAGCCCCGAGTTCCTAGGTCGCGACCGCCGCGGCGTCATTGCTGGCGTGCGTTTGGACCGCGATTGGTCAGCCCACCCGCCGCGCGAAGTCTGGCGGCGGCCAATCGGCGCAGGCTGGGGTTCCTTTGCGATCGTTGGGCCGTGTGCGGTGACCCAAGAGCAGCGGGGCGACGAGGAGTTGGTCGTGTGCTACGAAGTAGCGACCGGTAAGCCGCTCTGGGCGCACGCGGACGAGTGCCGCTACGAAGAGGTGCTGGCTGGCGTCGGACCTCGTTCCACGCCCACGATCGACGAGGGCCGTGTCTATGCGATGGGAGCCCTGGGCACGCTCAATTGCCTGGACGGCGCAACGGGCAAAGTGATTTGGACGCGGGATGTCCTAACGGAAAACAAGGCCGACAATCTTCAGTGGGGCAAGAGCTGTTCGCCGCTGATCGTAGACGACTTGGTTGTCGTCGGCGCGGGGGGCGTGAACGAACGTTCGTTGGTTGCCTACAACAAACGCACCGGCGAGCCGGCCTGGCACGCTGGCGTCGACCCCGCCAGCTACAGCTCGCCCATGCTCGCCACGCTGGCGGGCGTGCGGCAGATCGTGATCGTCAACCACGAGAGTGTTACGGGCCACGATCCGGCGACCGGCCGAGTGTTGTGGCGTTACGATTGGCCCGGCGTGATGCCCAAGTGCTCGCAGCCGGTCGTGATCGACGCGGATCGGTTGTTCGTTTCGGCGGGCTACGGGATCGGCAGCGCGATGCTGAAGATCGGCGCGGCCAACGCCGACGGAACCCAGACGGCCGAGCAAGTCTGGCCCGATCGCAGCGTGCGAAACCTGCGCTCCAAATTCGCGAACATGATCCTCCGCGAGGGCTACCTTTACGCGCTCGACGACGGCATCTTATCTTGCCTCGAAGCAACCACGGGCAAAAGGCTGTGGAAGGGCGGTCGCTACAACCACGGGCAACTGCTGCTTGTCGACGACTTGCTGCTGGTGCAAGCCGAAGACCCCGGCGACCTGGTGCTCGTCGAAGCCACGCCCGAGCGGCACAATGAGCTCGGCCGCATCCCCGCGCTCGCCGGCAAAACGTGGAACAACCCAGTCATGTCGGGCCGCAATCTTTTGGTGCGCAACCATCAAGAAGCGGTGTGCTATGAGTTGGCGGTGGAGGGGGAGAAGTAAGGAATCACGTGAAAGTAAAAAAAGAAAGGGCACAGCGAAGCAGCGGTAATGTTTTCGCTGACCTGCGGGTTCCCAATCCCGAACAGTATCTGGCAAAAGCCGAGTTGGCAGCTCGAATCCTCGAAATCGTTCAGCGACGCCGGTTGACTCAAACCGCATCCGCAAAGCTGCTGGGAATTACGCAACCTAAAGTCTCTGCTTTGCTAAACGGACGGCTGGATGGATTCTCCAGCGACAGATTATTCCGATTTCTCAATAACCTCGGATGCGACGTGCGGATCAGCGTGTCGCCGCCGCGCCCAAAGGCACAAGGTCGGGTTCGAGTGATGGCAGGCTAATTGTCGCGGAAGGGTAAGCCCGACCCACGCACACGCTGTCAACCGCTCTTTTTGGTCACTCGCAAGTGGCCAAGAATATGGTTTGAATTCAAGCCACGCCTTGCGGTAAAATAGGCGTGAAACGCTGCCGCAGGGAAGTCCCGAAAGGGAAGGCATGTGCATGTAGCCGTGGACCTAAGGGCTCGTACAGGAATAACTTGAGCAGTTGTTTTAGCCACGGATTAAACCCAGCCCGGCATAGCCGGAACCAACGAAAAGGGGTCGGCGAGTCGTTGTCGGAGAAGGTCCTGCGCTCGGCCGCGATGCGCCGGCGACAACGAATCCCGACCCCCTCGGCGTCCATTGAAATCCGCGCAAGACGTGTGCAAATTCAACGTTTGTAGTACGGATCGACACGGATGAAGAGAATCACAAAGACAGGAACGAGCAGGAACGAGGAGACCGCCTTTGTTTTCGGACTTTCGCACTTTCTGTCTTTCGCGATTGCATTTTCTTGTCCGTGTTTAATTCGTACTACAAACGTTGAATTGGCACGCGTCTTGCGCGGATTCTTGTCGCCCTGTGCAGTCGGAGGACGGGATTGGGTTGGTAGGCAACTCACGCAAGAATCGCGAAAACCCGAAAGAGCGAAAATGCGAAACTATTTTTG
>Ga0163150_10006333_pt1 | contig 14553 bp, 11 predicted proteins | sample OliLakLV19P2IB_FD_148628 | JGI IMG/M metagenome (GOLD analysis project Ga0163150, IMG submission 148628) | Freshwater microbial mat bacterial communities from Lake Vanda, McMurdo Dry Valleys, Antarctica - Oligotrophic Lake LV.19.P2.IB | ecosystem: Environmental > Aquatic > Freshwater > Lake >...
TCGGATTAGCCATAATGATTGCTGCGTCGTCGACGCTGTGCGTTGCATCCAGTTCACACAAAGACTCAAGTAAAAGTGACTTAAAAGGCGCGGACAGCGTGCAACTTGGTCCTCGTCCGATCTTTCTCGTAAATGACATGGACCCGAGTCCGCTCAAATCGAAACTGGAATCATGCAAGAAGGGTCCGTTCAAGAAAACTGATTTCTCGATCGGCCACCGCGGCGCGGCACTGCAGTTCCCGGAACACACGCAGGAATCGTATGAAGCCGCTGCGCGTATGGGCGCGGGCATTCTGGAATGCGACGTGACGTTTACCAAGGATAAGGAACTGGTCTGCCGTCACTCGCAATGCGACCTGCACACTACCACCAATATCCTGGCGACACCGTTGGCTGCAAAGTGCAGCAAGCAGTTCATACCGGCGGCGTACGATGCCAGCGGAAAAATGGTCACACCTGCATCGGCACAGTGCTGCACCAGCGACATCACGCTGGCTGAGTTCAAGACGCTACGTGGCAAGATGGATGCGTCCAATTCAGCCGCCACCTCGGTCGCCGACTATCTGGGCGGGACAGCAAACTTTCGTACCGACCTTTACTCTGGACCCAGCAGCGGCACATTGATGACCCACAAGGAAAGTATCGCGTTGTTCAAAAAACTCGGCACCAAGATGACGCCCGAGTTGAAGAGCGCCAGCGTGACCATGCCGTTCGACGGCTTCACTCAGCAAGCCTACGCGCAGAAGATGATCGACGAGTACAAGGCGGCCAACGTACCGGCACGCAACGTGTGGGCGCAGTCATTCGACATCAACGACGTAAACTACTGGATTGCATACGAGCCGGAATTCGGTATGCAAGCGGTCGCATTAGACGACATTGATCCCACCGACAGTAACCCGGCCAACGATACGCCGCCGACGCTGGCTGAGTTGCAAGCCATGTATGCGACGGGCGTACGTATTATCGCCCCCCCGACGTGGGCGCTGCTGGCGCTTGACGCCAAAGGCACGATCATCCCGTCACAGTACGCGTTCGACGCAAAGGCTGCGGGCCTTGACATCATCACTTGGACGTTGGAACGCTCCGGTATCCTGGCCGACGGCGACGGCGGCTGGTATTACCAGACCATCAAAGCGGCGTTGAACAACGAAGGCGACACCATGGAAGCGCTGCACGTTCTCGCCAATGACGTCGGCATCCTCGGCATCTTCTCCGACTGGCCGGCGACTGTGACGTATTACGCCAACTGTATGGGGTTGAAGTAAACACCACATGAGTGGGCAGCGCCCACTCTCCTTTTTTGGGCTGCGAACTCCGGCAACGATACAAACTCTGCTTCTGTTCGACACAAAGCGCCGCGCAGCCAGTAGCGATGGGGCCCGAATAACGGGGGCACCCATTAGCCAGTTGGTGTCAACAGGCGATAAAAATACTGGGTCTTCGGGGAATGGAATCAAATAAATTCGTCCCCATTTTTCAGTCCCCATTTTTCATACGTCCCCATTTTTGATTTTCCGTGATGACTTGGAAAGTAACCGGTAATCAGTAACCGGTAATCAACTTGCCAGCACTAGCTCATACGTCTACACTCGGTAATGGTTTCTTCATATAAACGTTACCAGATTGTAATAAATATATGAGTCGAGTTTTCGAATGGCAGTTCAGTGCGTTAATTTGGTGGCGCGGATTGTGTGTCCTTGGCATTTCAAATATCCTTCTGTGGCTGGCTATCTGGTACTTTGGCCCGCGCGATAACCCATACTGTGCCATTCAGCTTGTTCTATCGGGCGTGTACGTTTTCGTGTGTGCCTACCGTTCCATTTTTCCACGGATTGATCTGGAACGTCTCGTTGTTGTCGATTCCACATTGTCGAGCATCTTTTTAGGGCGCACCGCTGCTACCATCGCTGAAATCTGCTTTGGACTGCAATTGGGTCTTCTGGTCCATCAATTGGGCGCCTATGCGGGGCTACCCGTGGTCCAGTATGCGGCCTGGGTTATCCCACTCCTCACGACAATAGCGCAGGCGTTCTGTTGGCACAGTATCCTGACACTGAACCACATCACACAGGCGATTGAATCATTGTTTTGGGCAGCGGGATTTTCCTGGATGGCGGCTCTTCTCACCATCATCGCACTGGACACCAACGGCCTGGTACATTTTCTCGCCATCACTGGAGCACTCGGCTCAGCGGCTTTTGTCGCTTACGCAGTTGCCATCGATATCCCCTTGTATCTTCGTCGGTTTCGCAGCGGACGGTCCCTCGGCCAGAACTATCTGAGTATCAACCAGGGAGCCAAAGATGCATGGCATCGCCGGGAGATAAGTCATAGCTGGGACCGGTGGAAAGACGATGCCCTATGGCTGACACCCTATTTCAGCGTCGGTGCCTGGTTCAGCATGGCACTGATATTCCTGCCTCTGGCGCTGTAGCGGTAATTCAGGCCTGACACAAATATTTCGTAAAACTGTCACTCAACTGCAACTGTCTCCACATAATCTCTCTTAAACCAACAGGTGCGGTCCATGTTAATGGTCTGCACTTGAACCGGGGAAATTATGCAACAGACTACTGCTTGCGTAGTGTTGGCTCTTGCCGGTATTGCGCTACTCTACAAACTGTTCATCCGTCTGCGGCTCTCCAGGGCCAAACATCCTTCACTTCTCGGACATGCCAAGTGGTCACGGAGACTGGCGCGCCAGGTTGCCGCGTACAGCTTCGACAATGACCGATTCTATAGCAGCGACAATGCACCTCAATCAGTTGCGGTAAAACGTCGCGCCGGGCTGGCACGACTAGTACAAGCAGCCAGCGCCAGATCTCCCAGGTCGCTGGCCTACGGAGCTTCGCTGGAAGGCACTATTTCTGACGTCAATTTCACCAGCGCATACCGCGTGCCCTTTCCCTACAGGGAGCGGCTGCCCCAAGAACTGCGCCAGGTTTCGGTAGTTGAGGAGAGCTCTGGCGTGCAGATCCGGGACATGGATGGCAACTGGCGTTACGACCTTTCAGGCTCCTACGGTGTCAATGTATTTGGCTATGACTTCTACAAAGAGTGTATTGACCAAGGCGTGTCAATGGTGCGTGATCTTGGCCCCGTGCTGGGTGCGTACCATCCAGTGGTGCGGGACAACGTCGAGAAAATCAGGCGGATAGCAGGACTGGACGAGGTTTCTTTTCATATGTCCGGGACTGAGGCCGTCATGCAAGCGGTGCGACTGGCCCGCTACCATACCGGTAGGACACATCTCGTGCGTTTGTGCGGTGCCTACCACGGCTGGTGGGATGGTGTGCAGCCAGGGGTCGGCAATCAACGCAAGACCGAAGACGTCTATACGTTGCGAGATATCAGCGAACGAACGCTCAAAGTACTTGATACACGTAAGGACATCGCGTGTGTCCTGATCAATCCCATTCAGGCGATGCACCCCAATAAGGACGCCGCCGGCGACGCCAGCCTGGTCAACAGCAAGCGATCCGCATCTTTTGACCGAAAGGCCTACAGCCATTGGCTGAAGCAGGTCCGGGAAGTTTGCACCCGCAGGGGCATCGTATTGATTTTTGACGAAGTCTTCACTGGCTTCAGGCTGGGCTACCATGGCGCCCAGGGTTACTTTGGTGTTCAGGCCGACATGGTGACCTACGGCAAGACCCTGGGCGGAGGCTTGCCCGTCGGCGTGCTGTGCGGTCGCCGCGATCTGATGCATCGCTTCAAGCCCGATCAGCCAGCCAATATCTCTTTTGCCCGCGGTACGTTTAATTCGCACCCCTATGTGCTGGCAGCTATGAATGTATTCCTGCAGCGCATTGAGCAGCCGGAGTATCGGAAGCTCTACGCGCGGGCGGAGGCGACATGGGTTACGCGCATTGCTCGATTGAACGAACGATTGCGTGCCGCGGACGCTCCTGTCGAGGTGGCCAATCTTCACACCATCTGCACCGTACTCTACCGCAGACCCAGTCGCTATAACTGGATGTTCCAATTCTACCTTCGCGACCAGGGGCTTGAGCTGAGCTGGGTGGGTAGTGGCCGTATGATCATGAGTCTGAATTTTACGGACGAAGACTTCGAAGAGGTTATTTGCCGCTTCGTCAAGGCGGCCCAGCAGATGTCCGATGACGGCTGGTGGTGGCAGTCACCCGAGCTTACGGCGAAGAAGATCCAAAAACAATTAATTGCCGAGATGCTCCAGGCCCGATTCCCTTTACTGGCAAAACTAAACCCAATACTAAAACTACAGATGCGGGACGTTCAGTCAGGAAAATCAGAGGAGGTAGCGTCATGATTGTAAAGCCGAAACGGACAGAAAGTCGACCCGGGGAATTCAGGAGTTCCCTGACCGATGAGTTCAACGCCTATCTGTTGCGCGAGTCTGGTCGTTTCGCGGCTGCGGATACCCTGCGCATGGATATGCACTGCCATGACTTCAATAGCGATACACCGGACGAACTGTGGGGCCGTATCCTGGGCCTACCGGAAACCTGGTTGAAAACCAGCAAGCTGGTCAAATGCCTCAGTCGCAATGGCGTTGATGTTATGACCATTACCAATCACAACAACGCGCGCTCCTGTTGGGCACTAATGGATGAAGGTCATGACGTGCTCGCGGGCGCTGAATTCACCTGCTACTTCCCCGAGGCCAATCTGTACCTGCACGTACTGACCTACGGCTTTTCACCGGAGCAGGAGACCGTTCTGCTCGCCAGGCGCCAAAACATATATGAATTCCTGCGCTACGCGGCGGAACATGATATTCCGGTGGTTCTGCCGCATCCATTGTATTTCTATACGCGTAACGAAAACATTGACCTGGCGCTATTCGAAAAACTGGCACTCATGTTCCAGCGCTTTGAGGTACTCAACGGCCAGCGCGACCTATGGCAGTCCACGCTCACGTTAAACTGGGTGCAGAGCCTGACGCCCGAGAAAATTTACGCCTATGCGAAGAAGCACAAGCTGAACCCACGGGACTTCGGCGTCAATCCGGAAATCCCCAAGGCTCTCGCGGGTGGTTCGGATGACCACATGGGCATATTCGCCGGCCAGTGTGGTACCCGCCTCATGGTACCCAACCTGCAGCAGCGATTGCATACTGAACCGCCATCGAAGCTGGCACTCGAAGCCATTCGCGCTGGCAATATGTCCCCTTTTGGGTACGTTGCTGAGAACCAGAAGCTGAGCATCGCGCTGCTGGACTACTTCGCACAAATTGCCACGCACATCGAGGATCCGGGCTTGCTGCGTATTCTTCTGCACCGCGGGGAGGCATCCGACAAGCTGGCCTGCTTTGCACTCAGCAATGTGTTGCTGGAGCTGCAAAAAAACAAGCAGTCACGCAAGTTTTTTGAGTTTGTCCACGATGCCCTGCAAGGAAAGAAACCCAACAAAATGCTGCGCTGGAAAGTATCCAAAAAGTATCGATTTTGCATCACTTATCTTGAAAAAATCGCCGATAGCCACAGCGGATCAGCCGAACAGTTTACCGATACGGTGAATCGATCGATCGCGGACCTTTTTACCGAGTTGAACAAGGTGATTATTCAGCGCGTACAAGAGTCCAGATTGGTCGAGCACCTGAGTGATTCAGGCGGATACTCTACTGAAGACATTACTCGCAGGTTTGAAGTACCCAGCCAGGTCACGGCCTGGCTTCTGGGCACACCCAGTAAGCACACTCAGGTAATGGGTCGCTGCCTCGCTGAGTTTTTCGATAGAGTGTCATTTCCGGTAATGATTGCGGCAGTGCTGGCCGGAGCCAATCTCGCCAGCACCCGGGTCCTCTACAAGAACAGAGCGTTTCTCAACAGTTTCGCGACCCACTTGGGTCGCAATCACCATGAACATCGCGCCCTGCATTTAACAGATACGCTGTTTGACAAGAACGGTGTATCCAACTCCCTGACGGGAAAATTGCGGCAGATACAACACAACGAGATTGCGATCGATATGCTGGTGTGCCACGAAACGGCCGCACCTGAGTCTCATCTTCACATTACGCGGCCTCTGGCTGCATTGACACTGCCAGATTCCGGCGGCCAACAGTTACGCATTCCTGATCTGCTGCACATCGCCCGTATTTTCTATGAGGGTGGTTACGACCGGATCATTTGCTCTACGGAAGGTCCGATGGTAGCCGTGGCCCTCTTTCTCAAGTACATGTTCAATGTACCCTGCGCTTTTTTTATGCACACCGACTGGATGGAATACATCAGGTGTACAACGCAAGCCACACAGCATGAGCGCGATCGTATTCGTCGTATCCTGCGCTTGCTATATGGCCAGTTTGATCAAATTTTTGTCCTCAACCGCGAACATCGCGACTGGCTGACCGGTTTCGAAATGCAATTGGATAGCGCGCAGATCTTTCTCACCGCCCACCACGCACCCGAGGTGGATGCCCGGGTTAAACCCGTGCGGAAGTGCGACCTGTTCAAGGATGCAAAAGATGACACACCGGTACTGTTCATTGCATGCAGACTCAGTGCAGAAAAAGGAGTCGCCGATTTACCCGAAATAGTTGCCCGGGCGAAAGAGTCAATACCAAATCTGAAGCTCGTTATTGCTGGCAGCGGTCCTGCAGAGGAGGTGCTCAAGTTGGAGCTGCCAGAGGCCCTGTTCCTGGGCTGGGTGGATAAACAGACGCTTGCCTCTCTCTATGCAGGCCTGGACCTGTTTGTCTTTCCTTCGCGGTTCGATACTTTTGGCAACGTACTGTTGGAAGCCTTCGCCTATGGCATGCCCGCTATTGCCTACGATTGCAAGGGTCCGCGCGATATTATTGAACACGGCGTCAACGGCTACCTGGTGAACGACCCGCAGGAAATGGCCAGGCAAATTGTCTCCCACTACCGTTGGCCAAACGCCCGCAGATCCATGCGGGTTGCCGCTCGTCAGCGTGCTGGCCAATACAGTCCAGATCGGATAATGACCCAGTATGTGCAGGATCTCGGACTGCCTGCACCCGCGTGCATCCTCGAGCATCGTTCGGTTGCTTGAGCTATGAGAAACCTGATTCACTCGCTCTCCCAGCAGGAGCAACTCAACTTCCTGTTGACCAACCGGATCCCCCGTCGACTGGCTACACAGTTGATGGGTTGGCTCAGCGGCATTGAGAGTCCGCTGCTAACCCGCCTGTTAATCCGCATATGGCACTTATTTGCCGACGACTTGAATCTGGACGAAGCACAGACGCGAGAATTTCGCAGTCTGCAGGAATGCTTCACGCGTGAGCTGTGCCCCGGAATGCGCTCCATAGACAGGCGTCAGGATATTGTTGTCAGTCCCTGTGATGCCATTGTAGGTGCGCGTGGCAACATAGAGGGAACAACTATTTTCCAGGCCAAGGGCTTTCCCTATGATCTTAAGGATCTGATACCCGACCAGGAGCTGCGCGAATCGTACAGGAACGGTAAGTACATAACCCTGCGACTAAAAAGCAGCATGTACCATCGCTTTCATGCACCGCTCGATTGCCAGATTCATGAGGTCACGTACATTTCCGGCGATACCTGGAACGTGAATCCAATTGCTCTGCAGCGCATCGAAAAGCTGTACTGTAAAAATGAAAGAGCCGTCATAGAGCTGGACACTGGCCGGGTACAGAGCGGCATCTGCCTGGTGACTGTTGCGGCGATACTGGTTGCCAGTATCAGGCTGAATTGGCTGGATGACCTTCTAAATATGCACTACAGAGGCCCGCAAAGAATACGCTGTAATGCGAGGTTCAATAAGGGCGATGAACTGGGTTATTTCATGCACGGCTCCACCATAATTCTCTTTGCCACACCGGACTACAATTTTAGCGACGGCACTGGGACCGGAGAGCGCGTACAAATGGGCCAAGCACTCCTGTCTTTCGTCGCTACCCGGCCCAAGAAAGACATCTACCACGAACCACAGCAATCAAATGAGGTGACAACATGACATTTCTGGAAGAACTGCATCGTCAGCGCTGGGACGACCATCGGTACTACCACCACAACCGCGTCAACCAGCTATTGCATTTGTTGAGTGCCAGCTGTTTTGTTGCGAGCTATTACCTGATCTTTGTGGATCCAGTTGCCGCAGTGATGGTGGGCTGGCTCCTGGCCATGGTATTGCGGCAGATAGGCCACTTTTTTTTCGAGCCCAAGACGTATGATGCTGTCAATGAGGCAACACATGCATACAAGGAAAGCGTAAAGGTAGGTTATAACCTGCGGCGTAAGGTCGTGCTGTTGTGGATCTGGATAATGGTTCCCATCGTACTCTGGTTCATACCTGACTTTTTTGGGCTTTTAGGGGATCAGCAGATAGGCAAGGGGCTTATCTACAATACCGCCATACTCTGGCTCTTTACGGGAGTTGGTGCCGTCCTGTTTCGGACCGTACACCTGTTTTATCTCATGGGGTTTCAGTCAGGGCTGGTTTGGGCGATCAAGATCATCACCGACCCTTTCCACGACATTAAAATCTATCACCGTGCGCCGTTGCATATTCTAAAAGGGAGCATGTACGACGACATGACCGACTGGTATCGGGAGGTTTCCCTGGATAAAAAGTAGCGTACATGGCCTCTCCTCGCGCCCCTGACTACCGAATTCCGAACGCGACAGGCGGTCGACACCCGGGTCGGGCATGCGCAGCTGTCGCACCTGGGTGGAGTCCCCGGCCAGTGCAAAGCCGCTGTTCATCGGGTCGAAACCCATCACATAGATATTGCGTGTCTGCAGCGGACCACCTGGCCGCCCCCGCCTCAATGAGCGGCGTTAACACAGCTTGCAACCCATACATGGCCACTTCAGATGTTCCACGCCTGCGCTGACTGCTCCACCGTGTATCGTTTCAATACACCGGCTGTTGGAGTTGACCCAGTATGCTGTCGCCAGGCAAGGGTGCCCCTGGTCGCGCCACGTACGAGCGCCATCGACCTGAGCAGACGCTCCTCTACCAGCTCATAGAGAAGCACTACCCAGCCCTGATTGAAAAGTTGGATGCTCAAGGTAAAAGCCTGCCCCTGCATGCGACGTCCCCCCGTAATTGAGTAGCACCACGATTCAGAGTCCAATACCCCGAGAGTAGGAGATTGGACATGAAGAAGCGCTTTTCAGAAGAACAGATCATCGGCTTTCTGCACGAGGCTGAGGAAGGACTGCCCATCAAGGAGCTGTGCAGACGGCATGGGTTTTCAGAGGCGAGTTACTATCTCTGGCGCAGCAAGTTCGGGGGTATGAGCATCCCCGATGCCAAGCGATTGAAGGTCCTGGAAGCGGAGAATGCCCGTCTGAAGAAGCTCTTGGCGGAGTCCCTGCTGGAGATTGAGGTGAGCCGGGAAGTGCTCCGAAAAAAGTGGTAACCGCACCGGCTCTATGCGCTGGCGCAGCTGCAGATCCGTAAACGTAAGCGTAAGAAGGTGCCGGTGGGCGACCGACAGCCCCTGCTGCGGCCCCAGAGGGCTAATCAGGTGTGGTCGATGGACTTTGTCTTTGATCGCAGTGCGGATGGCCGGATGGCCGGGTGGTCAAGTGTTTGACGATTGTTGATGATGCCACACATGAATGCGTGGCTGTCGTGGTGGAGCGGGCCATCAACGGAGCGAGGTTGACGCGGATTCTGGACACATTGAGCACCACACGAGGCTTGCCCCAGGTAATCCGGACCGACAATGGGAAGGAGTTCTGCGGACGAGCCATGTTGAGCTGGAGTCACGGGTGCGGGGTAAAACTCTGTCTGATTGAACCGGGTAAGCCGAATCAGAATGCTTACATAGAATCGTTCAACGGACGATTTCGGGACGAATGCTTGAACGAGAACTAATTCACCGGCTTGTTACCGGCTCGAGTGATTATTGAAGCATGGCGACGGGAATACAACGAGGAACGACCCAAGAAGGCATTAGGTGGATTGACCCCTGCTCTCTATGCAAGGCAACTGGCAATGAATACAGCTACAATGAACCCCGGACTCTAAATCCAAGTGCTACTGATAACGGGGGGACGTCGGTAAAGTAATGTCGCCGTCAAAAATCACGTCCGAGCGAGGGCATGGCGGAAGGGGGGTGTGGGGGGAATTCCGCCATGCCCGAGCGAGAAAAGAAAGTGGACAGCCCGGCCGTTCTGCTCTCAAGAGCAGGACACAACAGAAAAATACTCTTTTCATTGGAAGAGAAAGAAATCGGGCGCGGTAAGGTCACGGTCCTTGAGGTCGTCACAGAGTGTGGCGACATTTCTGCGAATATCGTCCGCTGAGAGAAATCCGTCTGACTTCATCGCTACCCCCGGTTGCCCCGAGTATCATTCTTTATTCACAGTTCGTGCAATACACAGCACCGCTCTCTCAATCGAGGAACCCCATGAACCATACAGAATCGAACACTCCACTCAAGGATCCGCGCATCCGCACGGAATTCATCGAAGCCAATGGCTTGCGCTTCGAGGTGGACGTCTGCGAGGCAGAAGACGTCTGTGGCGAAGGCGATCGCCTCGCACTGTGCCTGCATGGATTTCCCGAACACAGCATCTCCTGGCGCCATCAGCTACCCATGCTGGCCGACCTCGGTTATCGAGCATGGGCACCCAATCTCAGAGGCTATGGCCAGTCCTCTCGACCTGAAGGTATGGCCGCCTACAGCATCGAGTGCCTGATGGCGGATGTCGCCGGTCTCATCGATGCTTCGGGTGCCCGCGAAACGGTACTCATCGCGCACGACTGGGGTGCCGTGATCGCCTGGCACTTCGCCATGCGCAAATTGCGTCCACTCGAGAAACTCATTATCTGCAATGTCCCCCATCCAGGACCGGCACAGAAGGCGTTTGGCAACGGCATGGAGCAGCTTAAGAAATCCTGGTACATCCTCTTCTTCCAGATCCCCGGCCTGCCGGAGTGGCTGCTCGGCCGCAATCAGGCTCGGGGCATTGGCGAGATGATTCGCAAAAGCAGCGCAAATCCCGAGCAGTTCCCCGACGAGCTGGTCCAGACCTACAGCGAAAACGCTGCCCGGCCTGGCGCACTCAAAGCCATGATCAACTATTACCGTGCGCTGGTTCGAGGAGGCGGAGCGAAACGGCAGAGGGACCTGGGTTACCCACAGATCGAGACTCCGACACTGATGGTGTGGGGTGAAGATGACGTGGCGCTGACCAAGGAGACGACTTACGGCACCGAGGACTTCGTTGCAGACTTCACCATCCGCTATCTGCCGCGAGTCTCACACTGGGTGCAGCAGGATGCACCTGTAGAGGCAAATGCGATGATGTCGGCGTTCCTGCGCGGGGAGCCCGTTCCGGAGATGCACTGGGAGGCGCGGCTTACTGCACCGGAATCCGATTCGTGAAGTAGCCGTGGAACTGGTGGGGAAGATGATGCTGCAGTGTCAGCGTGCAGACCCGTTCATCGATCGCGTCCGCACGGTAGATCTGCAACTCACTGAGATGGCGGCAGCCGTCGTAGACAACTTCCAGCAGCTAGCCGTCGTCTTCCCTGGTTGCGCCTCTGGCCGCGGCGGATACGGGCTCTGAGCCATGGGGTTTCAGTCAGGGCTGGTTTGGGCGATCAAGATCATCACCGACCCTTTCCACGACATTAAAATCTAGCACCGTGCGCCGTTGCATATTCTAGAAGGGAGCATGTACGACGACATGACCGACTGGTATCGGGAGGTTTCCCTGGATAAAAAGTAGCTTACATGGCCTCTCCTCGCGCCCCTGGCTACACTGATTGGCGCCCGCACCACAATGCAATGTCCGGGAGTAGGGGTTATGTGAACCGGCTGCGACGAGTCCATGGCGTAAGCCACTAACACGGCTTCCGCAGTCATTGAATCTTCATCGCACTGTCTTAAGGTCGTCATCCTGGCACTCTATCGTTGGCCTGCGCTTCCCTTTAGTGGCAATCCCATCACTGTTCTCTTTGCTGGAAGGAGTCCCGCAAAACCCTGGTCGCAAGCAGCCGGCTGAGTGGTTTCCATAGTTGGGTATGGCGCAATTGACTTCAGACTGTTTAACCACACGCGGAGTATTGTCCTATGTTACTGAAAAAAATATCCATCGCTGTTGGCCTGGCGATTATTGCTTCTCACGCCTCGGCTGACTCGTCAGCCGCCACCAATTTCGATGAGTTCACACCGATGTCAGGTAACACTGATCCTGGCACGTTGCCAGAGTCTGCACCCTTTCGGCTGTCCTCGGATGATTTCCGACAAGTCAATATTGTCACAAGGGACACGCAACAGCTCGAGCGTTTTGACTCGGGCAATTACGATATGCACACGGTCAATGAAAACGGCGCCGAGGCCGGCAAATACCTGTTCACCGTTTTTGAAACAGGCCAGGCTGGTATTCAGCGGACCGATCTGCGCACTATGCAGACCACGACAATCTGGCATGCCGCAAATCCTGGCGATCAGGTGGCGTTTGATGCTTCGCGCTGGACACCCTGGGGTACTTACCTGACGGGCGAAGAATCCTGGAGCGATCCGGGCCAGGCGGTAAGCCCCTATGGTCGTCTGTACGAAGTGACCAACCCACTGGCCGACCCGGCTGCTATTGTGATTAAGCAGCGCAATATTCTCCCCCGTGTATCTCATGAAGGGCTCGCATTTGACAAGGACAACAACCTCTATTTTATCGATGAACGCAACGCCAGCCATATATTCAGGTTCAAACCGAAAAGTCCCACGGCCACAAGCGGTGACGAGTACTTTGCGGCAGGCGAAACCTCGGTACTGCGGGTAGGTGACGGTACAGTGAAAGAAGCGACCGGGAAGGCGCAGTGGATCCCGTTGACGGACAAGGTTGGCAAACCCCTGCCGGGAGCTGTGCTGGTGTATGGCACAGAAATTGACGGGCGTGCCACGCCAAAACGCCCCGCGTTTCTCGGCACTGGATTTGATCGCCCCGAAGATATGGAAATCAAGACGCTAAACAACAAGAGCCAGATGTTGTTTGTCGCCACCACGACCAATCACAAGGTCTTCGCCATTGATCTGAAGAAGATGGAGGTCAAGTTGTTTGCCAGTCGCGACACTATCGATATGGCGACATCTCTGCCGGCAGGTAGTGAGTTAGCCAACCCAGATAACCTGGCGATTGATGCCGACAACAATATCTATATTGTTGAAGACCAGCCTGGTGGTGTCGAGGATACATGGTACACCGTTGACAAAGACAACGATGGCGTGGCTGAGGCCATTGGCAAATGGGCAAGCCTGAACACAGTGGGTGCCGAGGCGACCGGGCTGTATTTCGATCCCTTCCAACCGCACCTCGCTTACATCAATGTACAGCACCCCGGCAGCGGAGTGGATCGCACCATGATGCTTATGGTGTCTCCGGTTACCGATGATAAGGGCGAGGACAAAGACCACTAGGACTAGCTGTTACCTGAACCATATCTGGTTCTGACGCCAATGCTTCGCTGCTAACAGGGCAGCGAAGCCTTTTCTATATGCCATCTCCGATACCCGCCACTATCCTGATACGTAATAGGTCTCAAAGATGAAGGAATTAGGCGGTTTCTTTAATAATCTGTGAATCAGTAATCTGCGAGTTCGCTGATGTGCGCGATTTCAGGGAGTGAAGCGACCATTTCATCCTCTATTGATCGATAACTGACACGCCTTTATAGTGCGCCATCCCCTCTGCGGAACACCGAGATCATGCTCAAGCTATCTTTTGGAATCGAATATGCGGACCTCCACCAGCGCCCGGGCCTGCTGCGCCTGGACGCGCAGTTTCTGGACTTTGTCGCGGTAGCAGACCCCGCGCTGCGCGAGGCCCTGGTCGCGGCCCGAGCTGCACCTGAGCTGCTCGCGAAGAAGGCGGAATCCGAACTGCTGATCGCGCTGGCGCCGCAGCTTGAGGACTTCGTGGGACGGTTGTTCGGCATCGAGGAGGATGCGCGCGCGCTGGCCGCACAGCATCACGAGCTGGCGCCCATTTTCAGCGTCAAACGGCTGTTCGTGCAGCGCCAGGCGCTGGCGAAATTCAAGCCCGAGGATGTGGCGGAGCTCGACGCCGAGACCACTGCGCAGACTCTGCTGGGCGAGCCATTTAGCGAGCTGGCCTTTGCGCGCCAGGTCACGGCGTGGCAGGAGGACGAGGTGGCCAATGCCGACCAGCTCGAGCTCGCGGCCCGCTACGCTGTGTGGGCCGCCGGCACCGAGGCCGGGCGCGCGCGGCATCGCGACGGAGTGTTATTCAAGGCGCCAGCGAAGCTCGACTACCAGCACCTGGTGCCGCTGATTACGAGCGAGACGCCAGGCTTTCCCCGCCACAGCATTGAGCACCTGCGTCGGCGTGAGGGCTTTGCACTCACTGACCATGGCACCGACCTTGCCGGTGCGCTGGATGAGGCGAACTACTGCATCTGGTGCCACAAACAGGGCAAGGATTCCTGCTCGATCGGATTGCGCGAGAAGGCGCCCAAGGGCGCGGACCCTGCCAGCGCACCGTTCAAAAAATCACCTTTCGGCGTGACGCTAGCCGGCTGCCCGCTGGAAGAGAAGATTTCGGAATTCCACCTGGTAAAGACGCGCGGCGAGCCTATCGCCGCACTGGCGATCATCGTGGT
>Ga0163150_10006335_pt1 | contig 14550 bp, 12 predicted proteins | sample OliLakLV19P2IB_FD_148628 | JGI IMG/M metagenome (GOLD analysis project Ga0163150, IMG submission 148628) | Freshwater microbial mat bacterial communities from Lake Vanda, McMurdo Dry Valleys, Antarctica - Oligotrophic Lake LV.19.P2.IB | ecosystem: Environmental > Aquatic > Freshwater > Lake >...
GGCTTTGGGGAGTGGGGCTTTGTGAGGCGGCCGCACCACGGGGGCGGACGCGACGCTCGAATGTTGGTTTGGATCGGGGGGTTGGATGGCCACTGGGGTGTCCTGAACCTGCGCCGTGGCCTCCTCCTTCGGGGAGTGGGAACTTGCCATGAACGAGAGGTTGAGGAGGGAGGCGGCGGCTCGGCGGGCGGTTTCGTGATTGGTGGCCTGGAGGGCGATGCGGCGGGTGGCGAAGATCGCCTGGACGCGGACTTCGAGGGCGATGATTTCGGCGCGGTCGGCCGCGAGCCGCTTGATGAGGGAGAGGGTTTGGCGGGCTTCATCGGATTCGAGGATCGCGGTGACGGTGCGCAAGGGAAGGTTGGCGCGGCCGGCGATCTCGGCGAGTGTGGCGGTCTGGTCGGCGAGGAAGAGGGCGAGGAGTTTGTCGGCCGCGACGGGGTCGATGGCGGTGGGAGGAGGCTCTGAAGTCGGTGTTTGAACGGGCAACATTGACCGAACTTTACCCCGGTTGTTTGGGGTATGTCAAGAGGTTTTAGGGGTTTTGGTGAGAATTATTTGGAAGTCGTTTGGGTGAGAGGAGCTGTATCGCGCGCGGCGAGTGCGCCTTGGAGTGGAAGAGCTGTCGCGATTGGAGGCTGTAACGCCAAGGGCGGCGGCATCCCGACCGCCGGTTCCGCCGACGTGTCGTGCTTCCGCACCGGGAACGTGACCGAGCAAATGGCCGTGGTCACCCGCGTGGGCGAGCGGGGCACCATCGAAGCGTGCCGACGTGCGGGGATCATGCCCCCGGCATGGTTGACGAAGGGGGTGCTATGATGGGCTCCGAACGCACCGTCTGGGATGCCCGCGCCGTGACTGTGGGGGGCGTTGTCCGTCGTGACCTCGGCTGCATCGCCATCGCGTCCGTCCGTCGCCAGCTTGAAGCCGCTGGGGGCACCTGGGCAGACCATGCCGAGAACGTCCGCGCCGCTGTCGGCGGCTTCCTGGAGCAGACCCCAAACGCTCACGTCATTCTGTACGCGGCATCGGCAGCGTGTCACCGTGGGGCGTACACCGGACCCGGTGACGTGGCGATGCCGCGAGCCGTCCGCAACGCCACCCGGCGAATCGGGAAGCTGCTTCCGGCGCTGGCAGCAATGACCGGGCTTGATGCCCTGGTTGCCACTCTGGGCGAATCGTCCCCCGTGGTTCAGCGGCTGCGTGAGAATGATCGGGCAGCGTGAACCCGGTCAATCGCCGTGCGCGGCGGTTCGGCTTCGGATCGCACTTCCGTCCACCGAATCAATCGCTAAGAAATCAACAAACAGTATCGCGTAAGTCATTGGCACAAAAGAGCTTACGCTTTGGTACGCAGTGAGTCACGGAACTCGGGATCAGCTCAACCGTATAAGTAAGTGCGGGCAAGCTTTGGCTTCGCTTTCGACGACCAACGGCCCGCACGGAGATTCTGAATGAGCACGCGCGCGTGGGTCCGAATGGGAAGTGGCGCTGGTGCCGCAATCGCTCTGATGTCCGTGTGTGGGTGCGCAAGCAACCGTTGGGCGAACGACGTTCATGCCGAACAGGTTCGGCGAAACCTCGTGGCGTCTGCTACAGCCGTGCAAGACTCCCCTGCCCTTGCTACGCCGGGTGACAACACCACTGAACCCTTGAATGCTCTAGATGCCACTGTCTTGGCTCTCGCCCAACTCGATCGAGACGCGGATGTGCTGCGCGAGCAGACGAAGGGCGTGAACACTGCACTCGCCAAGCCACCCTTGGCGATCAAGGACGACTCGAAGCTGGTGCTGCGGGATTTGGACGCCATGCCGGTACCCCCGCGTGCTATCGAACTGACCGAGAGTCTGTCCAGCGCGTTTGGTCCTGCTGACGGTAAGCCCTCGCTCTTTCTCTCCGGGACGGGAGAGCACGTTCGCGCCATGTGCTACGACAACCCGATCCTCGCGCCGGGTGTGATGACATTCCTGATGTACGAACTCGCAAATCACCCGAATGAAAAGCTCGCGGTCTACGCAGGAGAACTGGCGGGACGCATCGCTGAGAGCACCAACAACAAGTTGGGTTTGCGTCGCCTCGTGGTCAAGGCTTATTTTGAGCGCGAAATGCCGTTGCGCCAGTCAACGTCGTTTCTTGCCGCCCTGAACACCGCGCATGACGTGAACGGCCTCACATGGGTTGCCAACATGCACAGCGATGATTTCATTGGGCGCGCAGCAGTCAAGATGCTTGCCGACCATCGCGGCATCACAGTGCCGGTGATGCTCCAGATGCGAGAACGGCACCAAGGATTGTTGGCTGCGCAGGGTCGAATCTGGGACGGAATGGCAGCGATTGCGACCACACAGAAAAGCCTCACCGATCAAGCCAATGGGCTTGTGGCTGCCCGAAACGCACTTGCGGATGCAAGCAAGGGCGTGACGGCGGGAACGGAAGACTTGAAGAAGATGCAGGCTGAGTTTACAAAGCAAATCAAGACGGCGCAGGACGACCTGCGCGCTATGGAACAGCGACTCGCCCAACTCACCACCGAGCTTCAGAAAGCACTTGCGGAGGCTCAGCACTACAAGCGACAACTAGAGCAGACAAATGCAGGTTGACAATCCGTCGCGCACACAGAACAGGAGAATCGCAATGAGGCGTTTACGTTACACGGTGATGTTGGGGAGCTTGTTCTTCGCTGCTGGCCAAGCGTTTGGTCAGGCAACAGTCAAAGATGTGATCGATACCGGCTCGCAGGTGAAGGACGCGATCGACTGTGCGAAAATGATGGGCAAGCCCAGCATCGGCGGCGCGGTATCGTGCGCAGCGACCGCTCTCGACCTCGCGCCCGACAGACTTTCTATCGAGCAGGCTCGCATGGCCGTCGCCTGCGGTACATCCGGGGCTGCGATCGCTTCGCTCGGCACATTGCACAATACCTGCATCACGACGGGAATCGCGGGGGGCATTCGCGGAAGCGTCGTGGGTCCGAAGGGCGCTGCTGTTGGCGCGGTCGGCGGTTGCATCGTCGGTGTCGGAGCACAGTTGGCGGGCACCGCGCTTGCCGCCTACGAATGCCAGCAAGCCACTGACGCTGTGAAACAGGCGGCTCGCGCTCAGAGTTCTGCGGCGGAGACAATCACGCAGTCCACGACCACAATCCAGAAATCGCAAGCAGTTCAGCAGGACTGCATCACCAACTGTCACCGTGCGACTGGTGGGATCGGACCTGTGAAGTTTGAGAACTCCGTCAAAGACATCAATGGAATGATCCAGTCGAGCAAGCAGTACGCTGACTGGGCAAGAGGTGAAGCTGTCTCTCAACAGGAACAGCGTGATCGAAGTGCGTCGCGTGATCGCATCGACCACGATCGTGGCCCACGGGATTTCGGGCCAAGGGATAGTGGGCCGAAGGACAAAGGACCGAAGGATACTGGTCCTAAAGACACCGGACCGAAGGACAAGGGGCCGAAGGATACTGGTCCCAAGGACAGAGGCCCAAGGGACACCGGGCCAAAGGACAGAGGACCACGGGATGGCCCGAGTTGCGATCCCGGCGACAAGGATTGTGGCCCCGGCAGACTGGTCGGTTAGTGTCGGGATTGATTCTTGGAATCCAAGAGCGGCACGCGAGTATCGCGTGCCGTTTTTCTTGAAAGCAACGCATTTTCCCGCGATATTCCCGTACCCCGGTTTGCCGCCGATTTCGGCTTCGCCCCGGAAACGAAAACAACCCTGTAAAACAGGGCTTTTTTCGTCAAAGCGGGCGAGGGGGATCGAACCCCTGACATTCAGCTTGGGAAGCTGACGTTCTACCGCTGAACTACGCCCGCGGCTGAGCGGGAGTGTATCAGGTTGTCCGCGGGTGCGTCCGGGTGGAGTCGAACGGCGCACGCGCCGGGTGGACTCCATGTTTTGGACGAGTTGGTAAGCAGGCTCGTCGGGCAGCCCGGATCATCCGAGCGAGGGTGGGACTGCTCTACCCCACCTCCCACAGCAGCCGCGGCGGGCCCGACGCCGGCGGCCGCATGTGAAAGTAAAGCATCGCCAGCGCGGTCACCGATGCCCGACGACGGACATCGTCGCGGTTGCCGGTGAAGTGAAAGCGGCGCGACGACACGCTCGCGCCCTTCGATGCCCGTGCGATGTACACCGTGCCGACCGGCTTGGCTTCGCTCCCGCCATCGGGGCCGGCCACACCCGTAATCGCCAGCGCGTGCGATGCGCCCGTGCGCTCGAGCGCCCGCGCGGCCATCTGCGAAGCGACCTCGGCAGCGACGGCGCCGTGCGCTTCGATGGCCGCGGCCTCGACGCCCAGCGTCACCTTTTGCGCGTTGGCATAGGTGATAAACCCTCCGACGTAGGCGCCCGATGCGCCCGGAATCGCCGTGATAATCTGCCCGAGCATTCCCCCCGTGCAACTCTCGGCCGTGGCGAGCGTCTGTCGTTCACGCTTCAAGTGCGCGATGACCGTGGCGGCAAGCTGCTCGGCACCCGGGCCGGTGCCGATCGCAAACAGGTGTTCTCCGAGCGTGCCGCGCGCGCGAGCCTCGGCTTCGTCGAGCAGTGCGGCCGCGGCCGCTGCGCCCGTCTGGCCCTCGCAGCGCATCCGCAGCGTGAGGATGCCGCCGCTTGCGGTGATCCCCACGAGCGAACGGGGCTCGCCATCCAGTCTCGCCACATCCCGTCTGGTCAGGTCGCCCAGCTTCGTCACGCAGTCGGCTTCGGCGATACCGACGACGTGAGCCAGCCTCGTCAGCACGATGTGCCCGGGTGGAAGCCGCAAGTGCGGAAGCACCTCGCGCTCGAACATGGGTTGGAGTTCGCCGGGCGGGCCGGGCAGGCAGAAAATGTCGGCCGCCCCACGATCACTCTGCGACTGTTCCACCCGCGCGACCACATGCAGCCCCGGCGCGGTGCCGAACTCGTTGTCGAGGCATCTCGCGCGGCTCGGCCTGAACACCTGCCGCAACTGCCGCTCCGTCACGTCTCGCCCGCGTCGCGCCAGTTTGTCGGTCAGCGCCGTCCGCGCACCCTCATCGAGCACCAGCGTGTCGCCCAGCAACTCGCAGAGCGCCTGCCGCGTAAGGTCGCCATCCGTCGGTCCCAGTCCGCCGGACATAATGACCAGCGGCGCGGCAGCAATGCCCCTCCGCAACGCCGCCACAAGATCCGCGAGCGAATCCTGCACCGCCGCATGCTCGACAGGCAGCACCCCCGCATCCATCAACCGCTCGGCAAAGTATTTCGCGTTGGTGTCCTGCAACTGACCGGTAACGATCTCGTCGCCGGTGGACAGGATGAAGGCCCGCTCGTGGAAAGATCCCATGCAGTTTTCTCGAAGCGTCCACTAATGGGCCATGAATCCCGTTGCCTTGTTGCCCGTGTAATGAATGGTGATGGTGTTGGCCGCACCCTTGATTCCCAGCGGTTTGCCAGCGACCAGCACCACCGGATCGCCGTCCTTGATCCACCCAAGCTCGCGCAGATCGGCTTCGACCATCTGGTTCCACTCCCGCAGCGTTCCGCTCGTCGGCACCCGCATCAGCCGCGCGGTCACGCCGCGCAGCAGCGCCATTCGCCGCACCTGCCGATCGCTGTTGGAATATGCGATGATCGGAATAGCGAAACCCGCCTGCGAGAGATATCTGGCCGCGCCGCCCTCCTGCGACCAGCACGCGACCACCCGCGCCCCCACATCGGTCGCAACATGCCACGCGCCGTGCGCCAGCGCCCCCGTTCGGTACCGACTTTTGGTGATCCGCGCCGCCGGGCTTGGCTGCGTCATCGAAAGCGCCACGCGCTCCTCGGCCGCGGCCGCGATTCGCCGCATCGTCTCCACCGCGAGCAGCGGATGCTTCCCCGCGGCCGTCTCGGCCGAGAGCATCACCGCATCTGCGCCATCGAGCACCGCGTTGGCCACGTCGCTCGCCTCGGCCCGCGTCGGACTGGGGGAAACGATCATCGACTCCAGCATCTGCGTCGCCACGATGCACGGCTTGCCCCACTCGCCGCACTTGGCGATCAAATGCTTCTGAATCAGCGGCACCTGCGCGAGGTCCATCTCGACGCCCAGATCGCCGCGCGCCACCATGACCGCATCCGACGCCTCGATGATCGCGTCGATCTCCTCGAGCGCCTGCGGCTTCTCGATCTTGGCCACCACGGGGATCAGCGCGCCCACGCCGGTGTATTCGACCGCGAACTCGGACGGACACATACCCGCGAGCGCCCGCTTGAGCTCGCGCACTTCCTCGGCGCGACGCACGAAGGAGAGCGCCAGAAAATCCAGTCCATGCGCGACCGCCCACTCCACGCACGCCCAATCTCGCTCCGTGATAGCCGCCGCCTTCACATCGCTGTCGGGCAGGTTGATCCCCTTGCGACTGGTGACCAGCCCGCCGCTCATCACGCGGCAGCGGAGCCAATCGGGCTCATCGCCGGTGCCGCGATCCACCGCCAGCAGCCGGATCGCGCCGTCGTTCACCAGCACGCGATGGCCGACGGACACTTCCTTGCCGAGCGATGGGTACTCGGTGGGCAAGCAGACGGTGCCGGTTGCGGCCATCGCGCTGGTTGGCAATTCCCCAGCGCCTCGAGGATCGAACACCACATCCTGCCCCGCCTCCAGCATAATGCCGGGATCCGCGACCTTGCCCACGCGGATCTTCGGTCCTTGCAGATCGCCCAGCACGCCGACCGGTTGCCCGAGCTTGACGGCCGCAGCGCGGATCGTGCCCAGCCGTCGCGCGTGGTCCTCCAGCTCGCCATGCGAGAAGTTGAGCCGGAACACCGCGACGCCCGCCTCGATGAGTTTCTCCACGATCTCGGGGGAATCGCTCGCGGGTCCGATCGTGGCGACGATCTTCGTCAGCGTCGGGCGCTGTCGCGGAGCGGAACCTACCGAGTTCGCATCGCTCATGGCAGAGCCTCGCGCCCCGCCGCGGCCACCTTGCGGTACTGCGCCTTGAAAAACTCGGTGTACGCGATCTGCGTCCGCTTGGCGTGGGCCGAGTCCTTGAACTTGTCGGCATCGGCATAGATCGCCTTGAAGTTGGCCTCGCTGAGCAAGAGTTCCGCGGGCTGAGCGCCGGGCTTCATCCGGTGCATGGGCCACGCGGCGAAGTCGGCCTGCATCGCCGCAACCACCGATTCGGAAATCCGGCCCTGCTTCGCCGCTTCTCGGCACTTGTCGAGCTCTCGCCACGCCGTCTTCAAGTCATCCACCGAATCCACACCCATCGCCGACATGATCGCCGGCAGTGCCCCGCGCCAGCCGCGATTCGGCAGGTCGCTCGCCAGCTCGAACGGGTTGGCCTTGTCCACGAACACTCGTCCATACTTTTCGTACATTGCCCGCCGAACCGGCATTCGTCGCAGCTCGTGCCGCCGCGGCCCCATCGGCTCGCCATCCTCGCCGATCGGATTGCCCGCCCCTCGCGCCCCATCTCGAGCTGGCATCTGCCAGAGCGACTGCGCTTCGTCGGTCAGGCAAAACTCGATGAACCGCCGGGCGAGCTCGGCGTGCGGGGCACCGTTGAGAATCGACGCCGGGTCCGCATCTATATAAACCGCACCCGCCGGATCGACATATCCCACGCGCGCCGACGACGGATCCTCTCCCGGTCGGACGGTGAACTGCGCCTGGCCGCGTCCGTAAAAATCGATCGCCAGCCCGGCGGCCGCCTCGCCCGCGCTCACATCCACCGGCGGGCGCGTCCCCGCATTCGCGAAGTACCGCGTGTTCGCGCACATCTCCTTCAGAATCCGCCACCCTCCATCCCACCCTTCCTTGTTCAGGATCGACTCGTAGGTCGTCGTGACCGAGCCCGAATGCCGCGGATCGGCGAGGGCGAGCATGTTGAAGTAGCGCGGGTCACACAGATCGGCGAAGGTCTTCGGCTCGGGCAAACCACGCCGGGCCAGGACATCCTTGTTGTACATGAGGCCGAACCCCGAAAGCGCCGTGCCGATCCAGTATTGCTCGGGGTCGTAAAGCGTCTGCGAGCCGATCTTGTTCTGACCGAACCACGCATCCAATCGTTCCTTGGTGAACCCCGCGGGCTGCCCCATGCGATACTCCGGCTTGCCGCCCGGTCCTTTCCTCACGCCCTTCATCTTGCCGTGCTCGTACGAGCCGCCGCCGAAAAAAAGATCGAACCCGACCGCGCCCGGCTTGGCGCGGCCGTCCGCGTCGATGCGCCCATCGCGCGCGGCCGCGTCGAACTGCGCCTCCAGTTGCCGAACGATCTCCGCCGTTCCACCCGCGTGCCGCCAATCGATGGCGACCGACCTCTGGTGATGCCGCCGGTGCCAGCGGACAAACGCGGCCTCGAACTCCAGCTCGATCTGCTCGACGTGAGGCGTGATGATGATGAGCGTGTCGTCGTCACCCGGCGTGCCGCTCTCTCCGGCCAACTGTGCGAGCGCGGGTCGCCCGCCCGCCAAACCGCGCACAATGAACGGAAGCGCGAGCACCAGGGCAAGGGCGACCGCAATGGCGATTTTCGCTCGCATAATCACAGTGTATATCGGCGCAGCGCACTACGCTGAGCAACCATGGCCATACACAACAACCCTGTCGCGATTGTCACGGGCGCCGGCTCCGGCATCGGCCGCGCCACCGCCAAGCTCCTCTCCGAGGCCGGATATTCGGTCGTGGTGGTGGGTCGCCGCCTCGAAGCGATCGAAGAAACCTCGATGATGCTCTCGACCCCTGGGATCGGCGTCGCCGTCGACATCACCGATCCCGATGCCCAGCGAGAGATCGTCGGCTCCACCATCGAGCGCTTCGGGCGGCTCGATGTGCTCATCAACAACGCAGGCTCAGCGCCGCTCGCCGCGATCGACAAAAGTACGCCGGAACTGATCGAGGACGCCTTCGCCGTCAACGCCGTTGCGCCCGCCAAGCTCATCGCGGCCGCGTGGCCCACGATGGTCGCGCAGAAGCGAGGCTGCATCGTCAACGTCTCGACGATGGGCACGCAAGACCCGTTCGCCGGCTTCTTCGCCTACGCGGCCGCGAAGTCCGCCGTCAACGTCATGGCCAAGTCGTGCGCAAAGGAAGGCCGCGCTCACGGCATCCGCGCCTTCTCGGTCGCGCCCGGCGCGGTCGAAACCGCCATGCTCCGCGGCAACTTTCCCGAATCGCGGTTGCCCAAATCAGCCTGCCTTGCGCCCGAGCAGATTGCCCAACTTATCGTCGATTGCGTGCAAGGAGTACACGATGCGCGAAACGGTGATACACTCTTTATCTCGGCCCAAACCGGCCTTCGTTGACGTTTTCTCTCTCGATTGATTTCCACAAGATTTTGTTTGTTCGTTGCCTGCCTGCAAAGCTCGGGTGTGTTGCCGACATTTGATGTTCGAACGAGATTTTCGGAGTGTTTGCCATGCGTCAGCCAGCGCGTCGTCGGCTTCAGGATCTGGTCTTTTCCATCGGGGCGATCCTCGCGTCAGCGGCCGCGACGTCGGGAGCGGTCCTGCACGATGAAGACATCGATGGCGACCTCTCCGGCGACGGCCTCAGCCCCAACCGGTTCGCGCTCGCGCTCGGGAGCAACGAGCTGCTGGCCACCTCCATCCGCAACGACCGCGAGTATGTGCGCCTCACGGTCCCGACCGGCACCATACTCAGTTCGGTCGTCCTCACCAGGTACATCGGATTGGACCTGATCGGTTTCATCGGCGTGCAACGCGGCGAAACCTTCACCGAGCCATCGAGCGGGACCAACGTGGCGAACCTGCTCGGTTGGGCCCACTACGGACCCGTCTTCGGCGATCTGCCGCGCGACTACCTCTCCGACATCGGTATGGGCCCCGGCGCGATCGGCTTCACCGGCGCACTCGGCGCGAATGACTACACATTCTGGATCCAGCAGACCGGATCCGTCGCCGTCACCTACACCTTCGACTTCGTCGTGACCATCCCGGCCCCCGGGAGCATCGCGGGATTGGCCGGGTTACTGGCGCTCTCGGCGCGCAGGCGGCGGCAAGTGTCGTAACTCTGATGGCCATCTGTCCGTTCCGTCCCGCTCTCCGTTCCCCATCTCAATCCCCATCCAGCATCCGCCCCAGCCCGCCCAAGACGCTCCCTTCTTCGCGCCCGCTGCCGCCCGCTCGCGGCGAGGCCGCGATGATCCGATCCGCCAGCCGCGAGAACGGCAGCGTCTGCAGCCAGACCGTGCCGGGTCCGGTCAGCCGGACGTAGAACAGCCCTTCGCCGCCGAAGAGCTTGTTCTTGATGCCGGGCACCACCTGAATGTCGTAATCGACGGTCGCCTCGAAACCGACCAGGCAGCCGGTGTCCACCCGCAAGGTCTGCCCCACGCCAAGCACCATGGGCACCACGGTGCCGCCCGCGTGCAGAAACACCTGCCCGCGCCCGGACGGACTGGTGAGCTTCTGAAGGATGAACCCCTCGCCGCCGAAGAACCCGACCCCGATGCGCTTGGTGAACGCGATGCCGACCTCGACGCCGCGGGCGCAGCAGAGAAACGAATCCTTCTGGCACAGCAGCTTGCCGCCGTGCTCGCCCAGCTCGACCGGCACAATGTGGCCGGGATAGGGCGCGGCGAACGCGACATCCCGCCGCTGCGAAGCCGTGTTGACAAACGTGGTGATGAAGAACGAGTCGCCCGTCAGCGCCCGCTTGCCGGCCTCGAACAGCTTCCCGAAGATGCCCTTGCTCTGCGAGCTCATCGACAGCGACGTGCCCATCTCGATCCCGTCGGTCATGTACATCATCGCCCCAGCCTCGGCCACTACGGCCTCGCCGGGATCGAGCGTGATCACCACCGCCTGCAAGTCTTCGCCCAGAATCGTGTGGTCGATGGTGTCGATAGCCATGCTTTGATCCCAATCCATGAAATCCGACGAGAAACCGCGTCAACCTCAATCTCTTCCGGACTTCGTTCCGGATCCGTGTTCATCCGCGGCCTTCCCGTCTTTCTCCGTGTCTCCGTGGTGCAGTTCCATTCTCAGATCTTGGGCTCAAACGTGCTCTTGATATGCACCGTCTTGAGTTGCTCCTCCGGCACCAGGCTGGGCGCGCGCGTCATCAAATCCGCCCCGATCTGCGTCTTGGGGAACGCGATCACGTCGCGGATGTTGTCGGTCCCGACCAGGTGCATCACCAGCCGGTCCAGCCCGAACGCGATCCCGCCGTGCGGCGGCGCGCCAAAGCTCAGCGCCTCGAGCAGGAAGCTGAACTTTTCCTTCGCCGACTCCGGCGACAGCCCCAGCAACTGAAAGACCTTGCTCTGCACCGCGCGGTCGTGAATGCGGATCGAGCCGCCCCCGACCTCGCTCCCGTTCAGCACCACGTCGTATCCCGCGGAAACGATGGACTCGATCGTCTCGTCGTCGTTCTCGGCCGCCTCGACAAAGATCGAAGCCTGATCGTCGCGCGGGCTGGTGAAAGGGTGGTGCATCGCCACCCACTTGCCGGTGTCCTTGCTTCGCTCGAACATCGGCGGATCGATCATCCACAGAAAGTTCCACATCTTGCCCCACTCCGGCACCATGCCCAGGTCGCGGGCCACCTTCTGCCGCAGCTCGCCCAGCGTCTTGGTCGCCACGCCATAAGCATCGGCGACGAACAGCACCGTGTCGCCCGGCTCAAGGCCCAGAAACTGCACCAGCTCAGGTTTCACCGCGGGCGTATCGATGAACTTGGCAATCCCCGTCTCGAACCCGATCGCCCCGTCGGCCGCCTTGATCGTCTTCACCACGGCCACCCCGCCCGCGCCGAAGGTTTTGACCCACTCGGTGTACCCGTCGGTCAGCTTGCGGGTGAGCTTGTCGGCACCACCGGGAATCCTGATTGCCTTGACCACGCCCTTTTTGCTGTAGTACTGTCGCCCACCCGGGTTCTTTGCCAGGGCATCCTTGAACACCTTGAAGTCGCTCTTGGCCGCGATGTGTGAGATGTCCTTGATCTCCAGCCCGTAGCGCGTATCGGGCCGGTCGATGCCGAATCGTTCGAGGCACTCGCGGTACGGCATCCGCTGCATCGGCGGCACCGTGACATTCAGCACCTCGCCGAACAAGCGGCGCACGAACCCCTCCATCATCTCCATGATGTGCTCGCGCCTTACGAAGCTCATCTCCAGATCGACCTGGCTGAACTCGCTCTGGCGATCGGCCCGCGGGTCCTCATCCCGGAAGCACCGGCACAGTTGAATGTACCGGTCGCACCCCGACATCATCAAAATCTGCTTGAAAAGCTGCGGACTCTGCGGCAGCGCATAGAACGTCCCCGGCACATTTCGGCACGGCACCAGAAACTCCCGCGCTCCTTCCGGCGTGCTCTTGTAGAGAATCGGCGTCTCGACCTCAAGAAAACCATTCTCATGGAAGTAGTCCCGCGTCACCCGCATGATCTGGTGCCGCGTCGAGAGAATCTTCTGCATCGCCGGCCGGCGCAGATCGATGTACCGGTGCTTCAGCCGGATCTCTTCATTGGGCAACTGCCCATAGTCGTCGGGCAGAAACGGCGGGTTCTCCGTCTTGCTGAGCACCTGCAACTCAGACACCACCACCTCGACCTTGCCGGTCGCCAGCTTCGGATTCTCTCCGCCGACCCGCACGCGCACCGTCCCCCTGACCGCGATGCAGTCCTCGTTGCGCAGCTTGTCCGCGGCATCCTGCGTGATTCCACCCGATGCGCCGCCCTCGCCGCGATCGAACACCAACTGCGTCAATCCATACCGATCGCGCAGGTCGATGAACACCAGATCCCCGTGGTCGCGGTACGAGTTCACCCACCCGTTCAGATTGACGGTCTGACCAACCTGAGAATCGCGCAGCTCGCCGCAGGTGACGGTGCGCCGGAGAAGCGTGGTGGACGGTGCCGACGGCGTGCCCATGGAAAAACTCTTTCCCCCGATTATCCGGGAATTGGGCGGCAGTATAGATGGATAGGAGTAGCTCGGGCGGCTTGCCCGAGTTCAATGCGAATGTGCTCGAGCCATCCAGCGCATCGCCGAACTCTATCTACGCCCCAAAGTCGCTCTCCCGCAATGCACACACATCCGACACCGGCGAGGCGGCGACGCCGAACACCGCGTCGCAGCACTCAAGCAACAAAAGATCGCGGCGCTCCCTAAACCGCATCCCCCAAACGTGGCATCCGCAAGACTTTCCTAGGCCGCCTTGCTCCGCGCCCGACCCGCACCGCGGATCATCAGGCTCGTCGCCACGTTAATCGCCTCGGCCCAGTCGCCCGCGAGCTCCTCGGTCCATTCCGCGCCCACCGCCTCCCGCAGCGTCTCGATCATCGCATCCCGCGCCACTCCATAATGCTGCGGCAGAATCCCTCGCCGCTGATTCTTCGCCCCGATGTCCGTGAGCACAAACTCGATCGCGGCCAACCGGTGAAGGTTCTTCACGATCATACCGCACGGCGCGACAAACTCCTGCGAGCGAGCCTGCTTCGGAAACACCGCCCGCAGCGCCGGGGCACCCGCGCCCAGCCGCTCCACAAACCGCGCGAATACTTCACCGCCGCGCGGCGCGAGCACCCGGAAGCTCTCTCGAATCCGCTCGATCTGGTCGTCGTTCATCGGCGTGGCCCCGTCCGGCTCGGGCAGAAACGGAAGGGCGGTTAGGATTGGTCCGTCAATCGCCCCGAACCGGTAACTCTCCATCGGCCCGCCGACGCTCCGGCTTTCAATGAAAGCCCACCGACCCGGGCAACAGCGCAAGGTCGGATAACCAATTTCACAATCGCCGAACGACCGCGGGGGAGTCCAACTTCCAAAACGAGTAGGTTGGACCTCCAACCGAGTTTCCTCCGCGCTCTCCCGGCTCTCCCTCCCCACCTCCGCGAACTGCCCTTTGCCGCCCTTCAGATCTCCGCAAAGTACACCGCGATGTACTCGAAAATATCCTCCACGCTCGTCGCCCCGCTCCCATCCGCATCCCCCTCGCCCGCGAAGTAATCCTCCAGGAACCCAAAGACATCCCCGACGGTCACATCCCCGCTCCCGTTCCAGTCCGCCACCGGCGCGGCCACGACATGCAGCGCCGTATCGAAACAGAAAAAGTTGTTCCGGGCCAACGTCACATCGATCCGCGGCCAGCGCGGCACCGGGCCCGTGGCCTGAACCACCCCGCTGTCGAACCGCTGCTCCACGCCACCGCTCGTCAGATCGAGCGTCATCTGCTGCACCAGCGCAAACTCGCCGCCAATCCGGTACGTCCCGCCGCCGGTGTATGTGCGCGAGAACTGGGGCGCGACGATCGTCGCATCGCTCACGCGATAGTTGGCAAACAGCGAATCGTTCCCCGCGAAGGTGAGCCTGAACCGCCCCTTCAGATCTTCCCCCAGGCTGATCGGGCATAGGCACGGCGCAAAGCACCCTTCCTGAATATCGCTCGCCCGCAGCAACCTGTACGTCCGCGAAGTGCCGACCACCTGCGCGCCGGCCGCACTGCAAAGCAACCCGACCATCGAAGCCGCCACGAACGCTCGCGTACCAAGTTTCGTCATCATGCGAAGGTCTCCTGAATGAGGAACACCTTCACCATACCCGCGCAGCAACGCCGCGGCAATGGCCCAAATGG